>Ga0315338_1000797_pt1 | contig 54752 bp, 50 predicted proteins | sample ASW8metaG_FD_204518 | JGI IMG/M metagenome (GOLD analysis project Ga0315338, IMG submission 204518) | Ammonia-oxidizing marine archaeal communities from Monterey Bay, California, United States - ASW #8 | ecosystem: Environmental > Aquatic > Marine > Coastal | place: USA: California | collected... | reverse complement strand
TCTCACAATTTTTTACATCCATCTAAAAATTCTTTAAATTCTGGAAAAACTTCTAAAAATTTCTTATCTCTACGCTTATCATATTCTTCTAACATAATTAATAAATCTTTACGCATTTTTATCAACCACCCAATATCCTTTATTGGACTTTCAATCCAATCAATTAATCTTCTAAGTTTTTCAATTTCAAAATCATAAAATCCTGTATGTCCGTGTCCTTTAATATGTATATATTTTTCATCAGATAATTCACTCATTAGCTGATAATCTTTTTTAATTTTATTTATCCAATTAGTAGATGCTATACGCGCTTGTTGAAATTCAGGATGTCTTAAATAAGCAGTATCTAATAATATTGCTGAATCCCTATATCTTTTCCCATTATAATGTTTTTGTTTTAACTCAAATACTTTCTGTATAACTTTATGATAACTCGGAATTGATAAAATATTATAAGTTGCCATAATAGTAGCACTTGGTTTTTCACATTCAATTAAAAACTTATCAAGGTGTTTCCAAAATCTTTTTGCGTCCAATCCATCTCTAATATATTCTGCTTGTTTATCAGCCGCTTCTATACTTGTAAACAAACTAAAATTCCAAACCATATCATTATCAGTAATAATTTTTACTTTCTCTATAAATCTATCAAATACTTCCTCTGGAACTGAACAATTAGAATTGATTGAAAGTTCTAATCGTGGATTTTCTTCATGATGTTCAATAATATAATCCAAAATTTTAAATGTTTCTTCGTGTAACAAAGGTTCTCCACCAGTAATTCTAAATGTATGCAAGTCTCTATATAGTTCTGGCCACCACTTCATAAATGCGTCAATATATGGATTTGGTTCTCCATAAGGTATAGGCATCATATTTTGATTTTTAAGCCAATCTACATTATTAAATTTTCCACTAGTAGGATATGCTCCCTTAGATTTTATTTCACTCTGCCATCTTGAAGAACTCTTTACATCACAATACATACAACGCATATTACATTTATTAGAAAATGATACTTCCACATATGGGGGATTAACATCTTCCATCCAATTAGAATTTTTAATTTTTTTAAAATCGGGAAACGCCCATCCTTCTCCACTTTTTAAATGTCTATCTGAAAACGAGTCTGTATTTGAATCTTCTACATTCCAGCAATACTCACACTCTTTCGGTCTTTCCCCTTCCAACATAGCCTTTCTTTGAAGTTTTTTAAATTCTGTATTGTGTAAAGCAGTTGGATTTTTACGTAATTCTTTTAATGGAATTTTGTGTGGTATAGGATGGTGACAAGAATGTGTCATTCCATTTTGAAGTAAAATAGTAACCTGATTCCATTTTGCCAAACAAAATCCTCTACCTATTTCATTTAATTTTTTCTTTAACCAATTTATTTCTTTTAATCCATGTAAAGATTTCTGATCAAACATTTTTCCATCATCATAAATTGGTTCTTCTTGATTTTTAAGTTGTTTCTCATGTACCTCAAAATAAGTTCTCTGTTCTAATTCTTGACCTGGTGATGTTATTTTACCTTGATCTTTTAATTTATTAATCTCTCCATCAATAAATTCTGTAGAATGTTTTTCACATTCTTCTAATGTAATTCTATTTCTCAATTCCTCAAAATAAGTTGTAATTTTACCATCTTTTTTATATTTATCTATTTCTGAATCTATGTATTCTGATGAATGTTTTTCACATTCTTCTAACGCTATTCTAGCACGCAATTCTTCTGAATATGAAACAACCTTTCCTATTTTTTTATATTTCTTTATTTCTGAATCTATGTATTCTGATGAATGATATTTAAACTCTTTTTCTGCCATATCCTGGTCTTTATCTATTGCATATAACGTGCGCAGATACAGTCTATGTCGCATTTCTTCCGATGGTAATTTTAATTTTCCTACTTTCTTTAATTCTTTAATTTCACTTTCTATATCTGTAGAGGTTATTTTTTTAAATTCTAATTTTGCATACTCGGGGTCATTATCAATTTTATTGAACCACTCTTCTCTCCTAAGAAGTTCTTTTTGCTCTTCTTCCTCACTTTGTAAAAATATTCTTTTATCATATTCATTTTTAGGATCCATATAAGAATCCATTCCAAGTAAAGGTTCTATTTCTCTTTCTATAAACTCAGAAGTAATTTTTTCACATTCTAACAATTTCAATCTACAAGACAATTCTTCTACTTCATCTTTTATTATTCTCAAATTAGAATGATAGATTTTATCTCTTTTTTTTATATCTCCAATTCTTTCTTCAATATAATCTGAAGTTAATTCTTTAAACATTTTTTTAGTTAATTTTTTATCAGTATTTACTTTATTCAAAAAATATTCATATAATCCTACATCTTTATATTTTTTTCGTTCGCCATTTGATTCATCATTAATAACTTTTCTATACAAAGGTTCTAGTGCAGGAAAATCTATATCCCCACACAAATACATCATAGAAATAGTAAAATCAATTTTTTCACTTTTTAAAGTTTCACATTCCTCAAAAATTAATCTATATTTTAACTCAGTAGCATTATCATATACTAATCCCTCATCTTTAGATCTTTTTATTCTTGAATTTATATATTCTGTATAATGTAATTCTAAATGTTTAGTAGCCTCAAATTGATCTTCATTTAATGACTGTAACCATTCACAATAAAACCTATATTTAAGTTCTTCATAATTTGTTTTTACTTTGCCAATTAATTTCTGTTCTTTGATTTCATTATCTATAAAATCATTAGAATGTCGTGCAAATTCGTAATAAGCTCGTTCATCATCATCATTCAAACTTAAATAATAATTTTCTCTATCTTCCTCTTTACTCATATTTTTCTAATAAGTGTTAATCCTGTTGAAGTTTGTTTATCTGTTTTTTCTTTATGATCAAAAAATGAAAAAACTTCATATTTCTTTTTACCAAGTGTTTTAATAAATTTAGGAGGTCCATCACATCTATCATGTGGTTCATCTACAACGTCTATATAGGATTCCCAATAAGATTCATCTGTATCGTGGATTGATATAATTCCATTCTCGCTCATTATCGTAGAGTATAAATCAAAGTCAAGTTTACAACCTTCATAAGTATGATCTGCATCTATATGTAAATAATCTATCTTGATATCTCGTTTTACAAAAAAGTTATAAAATGCATCTTCAGTAGTTGAATTTATAAATTTTGGATTAAACTTTTCTCGTAAAAAACTATCCTCACCTGACCAATCCACTTCACCATTTACATTATTGGTTGCATCTACTACATAAACTTCTCCTGATTTTCCCTCACCATACATTTGAGTTTCATTGAGTTCCCAAACACAATCAACCATCAATCGAGGCACATATCCACCACCACTACCAAGACAAACACAAGTTTGTGCCCTTAAAAAATATGGAATGGCATAGTAAAATATACCAGCACCCATATAGGTATCGTTGGCACCATGTGTCCATCTATATGATACTGAACCTGAATCTTGATTTCTTGTTATTGAATCGTATATCCAACCACGATTTAGTATTGACATATAAAACCTATTATTATACTTAAATAAATAGTAAAAAAAACTTTCAAATCATATTTTTTATGATCCTGGATCCGATGATGCTCCTTTATTATGTACTAATATACCACCAGCAAAATAAACATCTAATGGTTCAACATCAATATTGACAACTTCAACTTCTTCTTCTATCTTTTCAATAGAAGTTACTTCTATTAAATTTCCTTCATGATCTAATAAGCTTTGTCCAATTTGAAGTTGTGATGGTTTTCTCCATTTCCAATATCTAGCGTCTCCAACATTATCTGTAAAGGTATATGTCCATAAATCATGTTCTTCAGTAACCTTCATTAATCCATCATTCACACTCCAATACCCATCCATATAATCATAAAATATCTTTTCAACTGTTGCACTGGATGCTTCTAAACTCGTCATATCATCCGCAGATGTAAAAGTTTTCCATGCTAGATATCCCAAATCTTCATCAGGTAGGTCTGGTATAATCACAGACAAAACTTTATCACCAACACCTAATTCTTCAATAACCTTATCAGTTCCATCTGCCATTTTTATTTTAGTTCCTGGTAAGAAACAGGCTATTGATAATCCTGCGTATGTGTCTTGAATTTCAACTGTTTTACTTACTGCAGTATTATATCTAGTTGCGTGATCATTAAACCCATCACTTTGTCCTGCATCATTATACTTTCCAGAAATAGCAACATTTGTATCACCCTTATGAGCACCTTCCCATCTTTGTAAATATACAGTATCTAATGTTGGATATATATCCCCAGGAGCCGCTGCTACATTTGCCAAAAATTTGATTAGTAAATCTTGAGTTACGTGAACTGACCCACTTGTATAATAATCCACTCTAAATTCTTGCCAATCAGTTCCAGTTCCAGTATTTGTATAAGTTTGTATCCCAGCACTTCCACTAATAGAAATATCAAAACTTGCTGCTCCTGGACTTGAAGCCTTACCAAAACTTTTAATTTGATAAGTAGAATTTCCTTTTACCGTATTTACTTGCGTTAGATATGCGCCATCTGTTTGAAATTCCACGCCATAATCACCAGAACCTGATGGTGAATTCGCACCCGATATATCTTTTCTAGATAATGTTCCACCACCAGTCCAACTAGAAGGTGTACTGGCATTATCCCAAGAATCAAAGTTTGGGTCTGTAGTTAAATTACTTTCCATAAGATCATATGAATATCCTGATGCGTCTGCTATAGCGCCTGCATCATATGTCGTGGTATAATCTTCTACACCAGCCATATCAAATAGTGATGAATTAGCAGTAGTCCAAGTGAAATTTGCTGCTCTTGTTTTAATTCTAGTACCAAATAAAGTATTGGCATTAGTAAACTCTAATTCATAAGTTTCACTTGTTGATTCATCTACATATCCATAACCAGATAGTGTATCATTAACTGCACTAATATAAAAACTACCTATTGAATGATCTTGATCGGCCGTAGTATTTCCAGCACAATCACTCATAAGAGTTTGTGACGTATAATCTCCATTAACTCCTGTTGCTCTTGCTAGTTTTCCTAAACTTAAATTAGTATCTGCTGCTGGTGTGGGCATAATTTATCCTTATGTTTTATTCTTCTGCTTCTACTGGATGTAATGCATTATATCTAACTTCTGATGCTTTAGTAGCATCTGGAGCCTTGGTTGCAAGAACTAATGCATGCCAATTATCAAGATCTTCTTGAGTTGGTGCTACTTCTGTATCAACATGTCCGAGCGTAAAATATTTTTTATGTGCATTTGCATCTTCGCCGTTAAAATCGTCCTCTATATCTGCCCATAATTCATCTGACATTCCCTCTGGTTTTGTTAAATCTGCCATTTTATTTCTCCTAAAAATGTTTGCTTTTCTTTACTATACAATTATAAATATCAAACGTTATAAATTTGTAGATATTTTTCTACCCATTCTTCCTTATTATCATACTTCCTACAATAATCTCTCAATTCATCTAAATAATCTTGTCTTTCCTTCTCTGATAACTCTGATATATTATCTATTTGTTGATCAAATTGTTGTTTATTTAAAGCTCTGAATGGATAATCATACTCTTCACACCAATCATTTTGTAATATAGGTAACTTACCATAATCTAGAGATTGTAATATAGAATAACCAAATGGTTCATTTAAAAAACACGAATGTGATATACCCCAATCATCTCTATCAAAAAATTTATGTAAATTATTATAATTAAATTGATATACTCTTGTCTTTTCAAACTTTAAATTAAGATTTTTCTTCCACCAATTAAAATCATGAGTATCTGTAAATACATAAGAATCAACTCCATCTAAAAAATGAGGGGATTTACGAGTTTCACATCTCGATGCAAACCCTACTCTATTACTCATACATACTTTTTTATTTTGTTTAAACTCGTAATAGTTTGGTATATCTATAATATCGAAGTTATCATGTAAAGGTGTTTTATTTATACCAATCCATACAACATTCTTTGCCCATTGAGCCACTTTCTTTTCCCACTCGGGAACTGAAGAATGATGTAAAAAATTTTTCAATCCTAAATCAAAACCTGCTTTTATTGATAAATCCAATGATACGTGTACACATAAAGATTCTATTTTATCTTTATTATACTCAATTAATTTATGTGGTGTATAATATCCATGTAAGATATGAATCTTTCTTGCATTTTTTAATGTTTCTTCAAATCCACGTGGATCAAATCCTTGCCAGACAATCTCTATTGGACTATCATACTCAACTTTTATATTTTCTGGTCTACGACGATGTATTAATAGTTTAGATGAATGATTAAGTTTTGGGGCTACTTCTTTTAACCAATTATTAACCCAAACGTCTGATCCACCATAAACCATAGAACCTCCACCTGTACTATAATAAACATCATATATTTCACTCATAAAAAATACCCTCTTAAATGTGAATAATCTATAAGTATTTCTTCTTCTTTTTGTATATCTTTAGTTGTTCTAAAAATATAAATATCATTATTTAAATCTGTAATCCAATCTGCGTTAGCTTTATCCTTTTCAACTACAGAATTATAAATGCTACCAAATCCAAATACTATAGTGTATTTCTCATGTGGGCCCATTTCTTTTTTTGGCCAATGAAATATATATCTATCAACATCTCCTTCTCTACCAACTTCAATATAATGACACTCTTCTAATAATTCATTTTTTTTAAGATATTCTTTAGCAAAAACTCCATATCCATCAATCTTGGATTTCCTAACTTCAATCTTATCACTATGAAATAATCTATTTTTCATTTTTATTTACCAGGACCGGAGGTTACAGACAATGTAATATCTAATGCAGAATTAGCTACACCATCATTTGTGGCTGTTACTCTATAAACTCCTGATTCACCTTCTAAATTTTCCCTCCAGTCGTGTCTGACTCTAAAATAATAACTCTCTGGATTCGTGGGAGAAGCAATAGTAATAGTACCACCTGTATTTGTCCAATTAGTTGGAGATGATGATGTACCAACTGCGAAGTCTACTTCATACATAGCAGTACCTGATACTCTTACCATATAAAATGTAGTACTTCCACTTCCATCAGTTAATACATATGTTTTATTAAGTGAGGTTACTGTAGCACTGCCCAAACCAGGATCGCCAGCTTCGAGTGGAAAATCTGTTGGTACTGTAGACCAAGTAGCGCCTGAAGCGTCTGTAGTTCCCGTAACAGTACCACTATAAGTACCAGTATAACCATCATTATTGAAACCTTGAACCTTGAATGTATATGCTTGACCTACAGCTAGGGTAGCTCCATAAAGTGTAGCCATTGATTTAGTAGTTGAATAAGTTGTTGATTGTGTTACAGTCCATGTTGCTGTTTGAGTTCCATTGATTGCTACACTTGAATGTACCCTAATACTTCTTGCTACCATAGTATTACTTGAAGGAACTGTTAAATCTATATCATCATCAACACTTAATGTTGGTGTAGATAGTGTATCAGGTGTTCTACTATCTAATTCATCTACAGCTCCATTAGTTTCTATTTGGAAAACATCTCCACCACGACTAAAATAATCACCATCACCATTGAATGCAGTTGTTAAAGTATTGTTAGTATAGAATGTATTACCACTTAAACTAAGACCATTAAACCATACTGATTGGGTACCATTAACAAAATCTGGAGTTGTATCAGCAGCAGCTATAAGTGTAGCATATCCACCAACAAATTCTCCCTCTTCAGTTTCACAATTAAGATCAGTGTTAGTCGGTACAGTAACAGAAAATGTACTCGTAGTATATGTACCTTTAGTTGATCCTTCATCAAAAGCTTCTACTACATAATAATAATCTCCTGCAGAACTTACTCCATGATTAGTACTAACAGACCCAAATGAAGAAATAGAATACTGTCCCGTTGATGTTGTTGAACCAGCAGAAGTAAATTCAGCTTCATCTCCCAATTTAGTAACGGTGGAACCCTGCTGTACATTAGAACTATTATAAAGTTTAAATGTTAAAGAATCAGTATCAGCATTTAATGTAAATCCCTGCCAATAAACATTAAAACTACCATTTGCATAAATTGTTCCTCCACCAACTCCAGTAGCTGCATTATAAATTTTTGGATATAAAATAGAAGTTATAGTAGCTTCAGAGTAATCTCCAGTTTGAGATAAATCTCCATTTACTGTCAATCTTAATACTACAGAACCAGCACCAGCTGCTTGATATGTCGCATCATTAATAGTAGTGGTACCAGTTGCTGAACTTATAGAACCACCACCACTTGTAACCGAATAAGTATAACTCGTAACATTATCAGTTGTATCGGTAACACTAATTACTTTAGTAGTTCCTGTTGAATTACGAGTTGTAGAATAAACAGTACCTGAACATACAATATCATTATGTCCTGTTAAATCTGGATAAATAATTACAGCATTTGAAAAATCACTCTTGTCTCCTTCTTCTGAAGATAAATTAATACCTGATACTTTAAATTTTACTGTATGTTTGCTATTAGTGTCAGATGGATACGCATAGGATGTTCCTGCTTGAGTACTAGTTGCAATATAGACACCTGCACCAGTATAAATATAAACATAATTACCGCCACCATTATAACTACCATCTGTCCAACTAATAGTAGCTTCTCCATTCCCAGCCACTGCTGAGTTCAAATCTGGAGAGGTAGCTATTCCATCTTTAAGAGTAAATTGTGAAGAATGATCTGTAGCAGTACCACTATCTACTGAGCCATATATTGTCCAATCAGTTCCTAATGCGTCACCACCGTCGGGCGTCCAAGTATGAGACAGTCCAGTATTACCTGATGAAAGAGTATCTACCAATACAGCATTTTTGTATGACTTAATAGTTACTGCCGCTGCTGATGTCTTAGTCCAAGCAATAGCTGATGATGTCCCACGTCTAGCAACATGAACACTAGTTGGGGCGGTTACGGTAAGTGCTTGTGCTGGATGGTTTGCAATTGTAAAATCATTATCACCTGTTTCAGTATTTTGTAAACCACCACCACCTGTAACAACAAGTTCTATATTAAATGTTCCTACTCCATATTCCGAAGTAACATCGGCCGAACTTACTGTAAAATTAGCTGTAGTAAATGTTTCTTCTAATTCCGCATCTCCATCTTTAGTTATTGCATATGCATATGCAGATATATTAGAACCTACCGAAGTACTTGTTACTGCCAAACTATCATTACTTAATCCTGAACCTGCTGGTGCATTAATAAGAAGTGTAGAATCTGTAACTGAATAGTTAGCATCTGGATAACAATTAACTGTATCAGTTTGATTATTTGTTTGAGAATAATTGGCAGTTCCTGTATATGTTACTGTATAAATACCATCTGCTGTACCTGGTGATAATGAATATCCCGTACCATAATCTGTTGTGCTACTAGCATTTAAATTGTTTGTAATAGTAATAACTACGTTATTTCCTGTCGCTGAAGTTACACGAAATGTATGACTTGTACCATTTACACTAATGTTCGATGAATTGCCTATGGTTGTATAAACAAAGGTAGGAGCAACAATAAATGAAGCACCTACTACTGCAGTACCATCACCAGTATGTTTAGCTTTAATAAAATATGATCCTGCAGGTACTGTAAAATCTTTTGATACTGTAGTTCTTACATAAAGTGAAGTAACATTAGTGTATAGTGAAGTAAAGGTTACATCTGAAGTGGTATTATTATCATCATATCCAACATGGAAATTATTCTGTTGAACCCCTTCTGAAATAGCACTTATTGTAACATTATCAGCACCATAATTAACTGTAGCAGATGTTGCTAATGTCAACGATTCTATTGCTCTATTATATGTAACAGTTATATTTTCAGTTGATGTAGTGGAGTTTCTTGCCTGAGATGGATTTCCTATATGGGTCGCTGTTATTTGAGTAACTCCCGCTCCAGTCATAGTTACATTTGCACCTGCAATTGAAATTGCTTGATTATCTCCCACAGTTACTACCGACGTGGAAGTAGAATAACCAGTTTGAGTTCCTACTGAAACTGTTGGTCCTATAGTTAATGAATTAGTTTCACTTGACGCATCAAGTGTATGTGAATTATCTGAAGCATTTACTGCTCCTCCTGATAATTGGTCATAATGACTTAAATCTGCTCCTACTGAATTCTTAAATATATCAGTAGATACAAAAGAATAATATCTATATGGAGACCCAATTTGTTGTGTAGTAGATGGTGCAGTGATTGAAACATATTTGGTTCCAGTTCCATCATAAGCCAAAGTAGAACTTACAGCTATAGATGCATCTGATTTATATTTTAATCCGCCTGTATAAGTTGTTGAACCGGCTGGGTCTGTAGTTATTGTCCAATATATTCTACCAGCTTCCCCATCAACAAACCCATTACTCGTTACAGCAGTACCGTCTGTTAATTTTGCTACAACACTTCCAAACTCAGCATTAGGTATATGAGCATCATAAAATTCAGACATAGCATATGGTGCAGTATTAAGTTGATTTCTATCTGCAATTGTATCAGCGGCCCCACTTCCATCAACATTACCTACTGATGATCCTGATGCAAATAGTCTAGAATACGTCTGCAAACTAATACTATCTTTGCTGGCCGATTCATTATTATCCGCTAAACCACCAAAATGCAATGTGTTAGGGGTACTTGGTAGAGCCATTATGTTACCTCAAGTTTTTTCTCGAGTTCTATAATTCTTTCTTCCATTTCATCACACTTTACTTTATAATTCTGAGGTTCGTGGGCATGTTCTTGTAAATCTTCTATTTGTTTTTGTTGTTCTTTTATACCCTCAATCAAAACTGGAATTAATTGCTCATATTTAACACCATAATAACCATCTCGTTGCTTACGCACCACTTCTGGTACGGCTGGTAAAACTTCCTGAGCTATTACCCCCAATTCTATTGGATTGTGAAAGTCATCGGGAATTGGTTTTTTCGAATTCCAACTAAAAGAAACACCTCTCATTTGTTTTATTTTATCAATTGGATCTTTGATAAGTTCAATATTATCCTTTAACCTTAAGTCCGAAGAATAGAATGCAAAAATATCTGCTGATGCATATATGTTACCAAAGTGTCTAAAATTTCCTGCGGATGAAATGAACCACGGGTCATCGCCTGAAAGCGATGTATCATCATTAGTGTGGTCTACAATAAAATATTTTTCAGAATCTACGGTTGTGGTATGAACAGTTTGTATTCCCCTAGGTGTAACTTCTGTTACCTTAGAATTAGGTTCTAACAAGAAAGAATGAATCATAGTATTTACTGATGAAGTTGCATTTTCAGTAAAAGAACCTCCACCCCCGCCTTCGTTTACGTAAGTGTTATTAAAATCCATAGTTGACACACTACAAGTTAATTGATATTCAAGTTTATCAGAACCAAAATTCGCCGCGTTTGTAAATGAACCTTCTAAGGTTATTGTTTCTTTACCAACATACCAATCTCCCGCAGTAAGCCCCTCATCATCTCCTTGTGTAGTCAAATCATTTGCAGACCAGTTTGTAAATGTATTAGAATTAGATACAACAACATCATCTGTTTTATTAAATATATTTAAATTATATGTTACCCTTCCACTTCCCACTAGATCGTGTGCATCATGAGTTCCGTGTCCAGTTCCCAAATCATCCCATACGGAAGCACTCACAGATGAAGAAATTACCATCCTATAAATATAAGTTGATTCAGCAGTTGTTATATCTCCACTACTTACCGCAATAAGAGTTAAAGAAGTACCTACGCTATCTCCTGATCCAAATTCCATAAGACCTGAATTTCCAGAAGAATTCAATGTAGTTGTAGATGATAGTGAGATACAATTACCTTTTATAGCTACTGAAGAATATGGGTTAGTTGTACCAGCTGTACTAAAGGTTTGAGCTCCGCCAAGACTTTCTGATACTGCTAAATTACCAAATCTCATAACCGCAACAGCTCCATCTTCATCAGATAATTGCATTTTTTGACTTCCACTAGCCGCAGATTGTATAAGTAATGTATCACCACCTGTTTCGGCTTGAAGCTTTCCACCTGCAATTGTAAATCCACCAACATCACCAGCATCTGCAGTAACTGTACCTCTCATTGTAACATCACCAGTTGAACTAACTTGTAAGTTAGTAGTTTGAATTACTAGATCAGTTCCATCAAAATTTACATAATTACCCCCAGCATCACCAATTAAAGCTTTTCCCGTTCCTTCTAAATATATTCCTTTACCACTATTGTAGGCAGTTGGTTTTGTAGCAAGTTCACCTAATGAAATTTTACTCCCACTCCCCGCAGTATTAGTTCCACTATCTAATAACATTGTGGGGGTAGTTAAATCAAATGTATCTGATTTTATATCTATAGAACTTCCATCTGCATCAAACTTAAAATAATTTGTTGAACTACCATAGAGTAAGAAATCACCCGTTCCATCCATATAAATACCTTTATTAGTTCCACTAATAGCCGTATTTAAAGTTGCACCCATTGCTAATGTTGGTGTGTTTGTCCCATCTGCAAATAATTTAAGTTTATTAGTTCCACCAGTTTGGATTGTAATTTCATCTGTTAATATATCAACTGCTCCACCATCCATTCTAAAATAATTTTGTGCATCTCCATAAATATTTATTGCACCACCACCATCCATATAAATACCTTGAGTATTTGCTGTTGGACTTGAAGGACCACCACTTCCACCTAATCTTATAGTTCCAGTTCCACCATCTCCTGCACTATTTAATATCATCGTATTAGTTTGTAAATCAAAAGTACCTGCCTTTACAGTTAAAGAAGTACCAGTGAAATAAAGATAATTATCTTCACTTGTCGCCTCCCCAACTCTAAAACTTCCACCACCGTCTGCCCAAAATCCTGTCCCTACTGTTGCTGATGTTGCACTTCCAAGAGCAAGATAATTGTTAGCTCCTGTGCCCGTAGTTCCAACTAGTTTTAAACCTGTTGTTTGTAAATCAAAGACTCCTGACCTAATATCAATATTACTACTTCCAGCTCTAATATAACCAGAACCAGATCCCCCTGATTTAGCTAAGAAATTTCCACTACTATCTATATAGACTCCTGTTTCTGAACCAGAAGCATCAGTAATACCTGCGCCTGACAACCCACCTACTTCAAATAATTGTCCTGAATCATTTGCTTGTATGGTCATAGTGCCAGCACTTATAAGAAGTTTCCCTGTTTTTATATCGACACCACTTGAACCATCAAATAAGAAATAATCGGTAGCACTTCTTACAAACTCTGCTTGTGGATTACTTCCATCCATTCCAATCAAGATACCAGCAGTACCGGTTCCTTCTGTTGCAAATCCTGTTTTACCACCCATACCAATAAATGCATCAGTACCATCAGTTTTTAAAATCATTTCATTAGCACTACCAGAATTTAATGACATAAATGGTGCAGAAGCACCTTGTAATACTATTTTACCATCACCAAGACTCATTGAAGCTTGTGTAGAAGATAATTCTAAATTACTAGCATCTAACGCAAATGTTTCCGATTTTATTTCTATATTTCCACCTGATGCACTATCTAATTTCAAATAGTTAGTTGCTCCACCAACTTTCCAAGCTCCTGTAGTGTACCAATAATTACTTCCATTTATTCTAATACCATCACTTGACCCAGCAACATTCCTACCCATCATAATCTTATCACCAGTCTCAATACCACCTGCGGTCGTTGCTATATTCAATATACCGTGAATTGATCCTGTCATTGCTTGTATGGTTCCTCTAAAATAACCATTATCGGTATAAAGACCAAATCCTGGTTCTTCATCTCCATATAAATAACCACTTGATAATCCACTTAAATCACCAAGTCTTGCTCTTAATTGTAAATCATAAACTCCACTACCAGTTCTTTCTACAATATCCATATAAGGTGTGGAAGTATCATTTGGATTCGCATTCATTATAAGATAACCACTTGATAAATCTTTAGCTGCATCAAACTTACCAGTAGATACTACTACTTGTCCAGCATTATACGTTTGAGCTGATGAAACTAATCCAAATAAAAACTCTGCATCTGTATCTACAGTATAAACCGTTGAGCCTGCAGTATGCACCGCTGGGTCTGTTGCAAGAAAATCTCTAAGAACTTTAATTGTTTGATTATTACCAGTAGTTCCTACTCCACTAGAAGCACTAACTACTTTAAATCTTTCATCATTAATTTTTAATATTGATTGAGTTACTACAGAATTTGCTCCTAAATCTAAAATAATATTTGCTTGAGTTCCATAAGTACCTGTAATCGGTATTTCAGTATCTACAGTTGCTATTGAACTTGATACAACATTTACTTGTCCATATCCTCTACCAACATAAACTTCTCCTGCCAGACCATCGGGATCAGTAGCCCCCATATCTGCTAACCGTATTGATTCCGAGTATGGTGAACCTACCGCTGTATATCTCATAGAACCAGTTACCAACATATATTCAACTATAAAACCAGTATCATCGACTTTCTTTGATTTTATTATTTCACCATTTGAAAATCCTGAAACATTTGCAACACTCATCGTTACATCAGTAGCTGACATTGACGCGGCTCCTGCTAGAATACTTCCACTTACATCTTTCAATGGCTCCATTGTTGTTGAATTCGCCACCATTAATTGACCGCCTACTACATTAACAGATTCTTTTTCAAATACAGTTGTACGAAGTGTACCTCTAATTCTCATATTTTCAAATTCTGCAGTTCCATTACCCAGAGAACTTATTCTCCATCCTTTTAATCCCGTTGCAAAATCAGAAGTTTCAATACTACCACCAGAATGTATAATAAGTTTAGTTTCACCATCGGCGTAATTTTCACCAACACCCGCATCAGGAATACCTCTAATTTGATTAGTAGTCAATTGCCAACCAGCTATAATATTTCCTCTATCACCTAGAGACATAATTCTATCAGTTTCAAAATCATTACCAGTTCCATCAAATTGAACAAGACCAAACTTATCACCACCATCATTATCAGTTATATCTCCAATCTTGAGTATTTCACCATGATATCCACCGGCCGGCGTACCTCTAAATGTAGTATTCGATATAGATCCACTCACTACAGTAATTCTTGCTGGACTTCCTTCAATTATAACTGTGCCTACATCTTCATCGTGTCCAAAAGAAGCTGACGCTTTAGTAGATGAAATTTCTATATCTGTAGCATCTATATCTAATGAACCAACTTTTACTGTGAAATTACTACCATCAAATTGTATTCTATCTCCACCTGAATTACCAATTAAAAGTTTACCAGTTCCATCTATGTAGATACCAGTTCCACTATTGTAAGCAGTTGGTGGTGTTGCTCCTAATGATATCTTACCACTATTAGTTCCACTATCTAATAACATTGTGGGGGTTGCTAAATCAAAAACTTGAGATTTAATATCAATACCACCACCAGCAGAAACTTTAAGATAATCATTGCCACTCACATTACCTTTTATCAATACATTACCACTTGAATCTGCAAAGAAACCACTATTGGTTGTTGCGACTGTAGTAGCATCGGATAATCCACCAACTTCTATTGAACCTGCAGAATTTAAAGTTACTACTCCACCAGTTAATGTAGTATCAGTTAAAGTCCATCCACCAACTTTACCACCAGTAAATAATACTTGTGAACCAGTAACATCGCCACCAGATTTTACATTAAAAACTGCAGAAGATGTGCCAGCATTTAAATTAGCTGCTCCAGCAAAAAATCTAGCATCACCAATAGATGACATTCCAGTATATGTACCGCTAGTCAATTTATTTATTGTATTTGGTCCTATTGTCCAATTAGCTATATAACCTTCTGAAGCAGTTATGACACCTTCAATTTTTGCGCCACTTGCAATAAGAGTTCCGGAAGATGACACCGCAAAATCACTACCAAATCTTACATAGTAATTTGAACCTGGAGTAAAGTCCATATAATAACCATCAAGTTCTCCATTACTATCTGTTTTATAAATCCTAGAACTATCTGCATCCATAGTAATATTAGAACCTACAATATCTCCACTCGATATTGTCCAATCACCTATCTTACCAGAGGTTGCTGTAACTGTACCAGACATATTAACATCACCAGTATTTGATATACTAAAATTAGATGACGATACTTCTAAATTACCATCAGCACCACTTATATAAGATTCTACTCCACCAGAACCTGAAATACCGAATAAATAATCATCAGTCTTAACTCTAAAAATTGATTCACTACTCGCACCATGTTGTGTTTTAAATTGAAAATATCTTTCATTCGCACCACTTCTACCATCATGTATTTCTAAACCAGCTCCCATATAATCATCTGGAGCATCTGATAATGCAGACCCACTATAAAGAAAAAATCCACCTTTACCAGTTCCTGATGACGCACTTATAAAACCTTCCCAACCTATTGTTCTTAAAAATGCCGAACTAACACCCGCCATCTCAATACCTTCACCAATAGCATTTGAAATAAACAAAGAACCTGATAATATATTATTATCTCCTTGTATAGCAAAGTTTGCTCCAGGAAACACAACATCTGGTGATATAATAACTGCGTCTGCTTTCTTCCCATCATTATTTACAAACTCCAATAAAAATTTAACCGTTTCAGGTCTATTTCTACTTGGTGGCATTTCTGAAAATATTCTAGCTTCCTCTGGACTAAAATTAGTATCTGCAGCTGGTCTTAAAGAAACATCAGAAACATGCCATCGTCCTGAAGAAGCCCTAATTTGTAATTTACCTACCCCCGAAGTTAATGGGATAAACATTCCACTCAAATAAGTTTTATTCCAATCGTACGATTGTAAATCTCTCAACTCTGGATATTCATCAGAATCATCAAAATCTATAGATAAAATCCTTCTACCATAAGTTCCTCCAAATTCATGATTTGGTTTAAAATCACTACCAGATATTAAAAAATCTATTCTAGCTGTATTTGTATCTCCCGTAGATGTAGTTTTAGGAGTTCTTGATCCATACACTTTAAAACTTAATTCATACGGAACATTTTTTGATAAAGAAAAGGAATGAGATGTTTGAGCCATAATTTCTTGATTCAAATCAGCATTTGATCCAGAAATATCCATAGCATATCTAATAACCGATCCAGTTTGTGCTAACTGAATACTATTTGCTGGCTCGCCACTTCCGCTAGCGGTAGTTGCCCTAGTTCCTCCATAAGCATTCCAATAAGAATTTATTTTTGATTGATTAAAGAAAAACCCAGTACGACCACTTTTAATATTATTATAATCAAATAATAATTCCTGTGATTCTAATGGAAATTCCCCCAGAAAATCGAATTGTTGTTCTGTTTGCGACCCCTGTGATATACCAAAAACACGTACATATTTTACATCTCCACTAAAAGTCCTAAGTCTACTCAACCGTATATCTGCTAAATCAAAATAATTTATAACTGAATCTTGTTCAGTTGGTACAGGAGAAAAACTACAAGTAAATGATTGATTAGATGATAAATTTACTGGATATTTTGTACTACCATCATCACCAGTTACATAAAAAGCTTTTGCTAAATTTAAAGTAGTATCATTAGTTATATCTAAAATAGAAGATGAGTATTGAGAAGGAACTGTATAAGTAGTTGGAATATCTGGTGAAGTAGTATCTACTTGTGGGTCATTTATAATAATATTTTCACCTATCATTCCATCATCTAAACTTCCACTAGAAACTATTAAATTTGCATTTCCAGTTGGTGGTGAAAATGATTGAAATGTAAAAGGCATTCTAAAATTACTAAAACTAGATTGTTTAAATGCTGGAGAATTATATAATGCCATATAATCGAAGGCCTTTTCAGCTTGCTCTTCTACTGGATAACTTTCTTCTTGTGTTACTACATCAGTAGTTTGGGTTGAAGTACCTGCAGTTTTACTTGAAGCTAACTCTGCAGTTAATATTCTAGTTTCTTCTGGTTGTTGAATATATTCTTTAAAAGCATTAGTAAGAGGTACTATATTGACATAAGGTTGTTTATGAAATCTTATTGGCTGTACATTCAAAAGTGTTGGATTTATTGAAAGTCGTCTAGTATATTTTACATTATATACTCCTTGCCATTCTGTAGGAATAGGTACATCTGATTTAACTGGATCTATTTCTCCAAGAAGTGTAAGTATAGCTTCTCCAACCTGCTTTGGATCATAAATTTCAATAGAAACTCTACGATTTACTCCATCTCTATATCCATATACAGGTTCAGTATAAACTACCCCACCTTGAGAATCTATTATTTCTATTTTTAATTTAACACCACTTTTTAAAAATGGAGAACCACCTACTATAAAGCTACTTTTTCCAGTTGGAAGTTCTTCTGGCATTCCAAAAATTTGGAAATACTTACTATCAATCCCTTCCTCTGATATTAGCGTAGGTATATCTGCTAAAAATTGTTTTTTATTTCTTCTACGAATTACAGCCATAAATTATATTCCATTATAAACGTTTTATCATCAACTATAAATATCAAAAATTCAAATTCTAAATATTTATTGTATGGATAAAGTATGGAGAGTATCGGTATGAAAAAGAAAGTTTCTTTTACAGTAGATAAGGATTTAATTAATTGGTTTAAAGTGCATGCAAAAGACGAACATACTAGTATGTCCGCCCTTGTTAATACTTATATTTTAAAACTTAAAAGGAATTCTAATAATAGATTATTAGTAGATGGTCAAATGAAATCTGACTCAAGCGAAGGATATTGAAGAAAAGTTTTTATCTTTTTTAATTTCCAGTAATGTATCAACTGCATCTCTCATAGAATCTATATGAGATACAATCAAAGTAAATTGAAATTGAGTTTTTAAATATTGAAATAATTGATATACTGAATTAATATTCTCACTATCCATCGTTCCCCAACCCTCATCAATAGCAAGAAAATTAGATGCTGGTAAATTAGATACATTCATTAACCCAACTCTTAAAGCTAATGAACTTATAAATCTTTCCATACCACTAGATAACTCTAATGGCCAAATGTTATCATCATCATATACAATATAGTTATTTATATTCTTACCATCCATTTCAAATATAATCTGAAAATCTACTAATTGAGATAAAATATTATTTACTTCACCTTCAATAGTTGGTAATGCCTTAGTTATTAATTCATATGGTACACCATCTCTTTTAATGGCATCTAAATAATATTTATATGCTGCATTTTCATTTTCTAAATCTTCTATCTTTTTAATATTTCTTACAATTGTTCTGCGTTTATTTTCTAATACTTGTATAGATGCATAAAAGTCTTTAACTTCATTATTCAATTTTTTTATTTTATCTCTAAAAGTTGTTTGTTCTATTACCAAATCATCTATATGTTTATTTATTTCATTATTATAAATAACATCTTGTTCTTGTTCATAATACTTACTGATTCGTTCTTGTAAATGTTTTATTTGAGCCATCACATTTTTCTTTTTTTCATCTACAATAGTCATATTAGATTGGTTATTATTATAAGAAATATTAATTTCTTTTAATTCTTTTAACAACATATCAAAATCTTCTTTATGATTTTTTACATGAAATAATCTTTTAATTTTATTATCTAACCCATCAATAGAATTAACATATTTATCTGCCAATATTTTATCTTTTACTAAATCTTTTTTAGTTTTTATAGCATCTTTAACAAAAATATTATTCATACAATAATCACACTCAGGGTCATATTCTAAATCTTGTAATTTTTCTAACTTATCCAATTTAGACCGAACTGAAATTTGTAACTTATCTATTTCTATTTTTGTATCTTGTTTATTATTTTCTAATTGTTCTAATTCTGCATGTTGATGTTCTATACCCTGTTCTTTATAAGATTCTATTTTAGATTTTGTTTCATTTAATTTAAAAGATAAATTTTCATATTTGCTTTTTATTTCAGCAGATTCAATATCAAACCCAGAAATTATTTTCATCAATTTTTCTTTATCGGATTTCATACCATCAATATCAGTAACACTTTCGTCTACAGGTTTTAATTTTCTATACAACTTCTTAACTTCTTTATCTATAACATTTTCTTTATTAGTATGTTTTTTTAATTGTTCTTCAACATCAATTAACTTACTTTTTACAGTTATCTTACCTTGTTTTATATCAACTAATTCTGTATCATAATCATTATTTCTAAAAGATCTTAATATAGCTTTAACATCTTTCATATTATCTAATGCTGATGTATATAATTTATCAAAGATTCCAATTCCCATAAATTGTTGTAATAATTCTTTTCTTTCTTTTTGGGTTTTATCTATAAAAACTGTATTATTTATTTGCGATGAAAGTGTTGTTAAAATAAAATCTTCGTAATTTCCTAAAATTCTTCTAATATTACCATTTGTAGTTCTTCTCTGATCTCCATTCATAGAAATTTTTTCACCATTATCATCAAAAGTATAAAAATTTACATTAACCTTAACATGCCCACTTTTTAATTTTTTACCATATCTTTGAATCCAATAATCTTTACCATTAACCTCTACATTTATTTTAGCAGCAAACCAATCCTTTTTATTATTAAGTACATTATCAGCTTTAAATGCTCTACTACAGGTATCATACATAGTAAAAGATAACGCATCTAGCAATGCCGATTTACCACTAGCATTTGGCGCAAACATTCCAATTATTCCATTAAGTCTTGTAAAATCTACTATATTATTTTCACCATAACTAAACATATTTGAGAACTCAAACTTCTTTATTTTCCAATTTATATTACGATGAACTTCTTCTTCAGGAAGATTATCATTTAAATCTTTATTAATATCTTTTATTTTTAATAATGTTTCTTCATCTACCACAAAATTATTATCTAAATATTCTGATATAAGTTGATATTGATAATCCATATCAGTTATATCTCCAATATTAATTTTATGTCCTCTAACCCTATCGGTGCTATCAAACGCATCAGTTCTAGTTATTGTTATTTCTTGAGTTTTAGGATATTTTTGTCTGACAATAGTTGATAATCTTTTTACTTCTGCGGCTGAAGTATTACGTACTCTCATTCTCACTCTAGATTTTTTAGGTAAATTAGATATATCAGGTAATACACCTTTATCTATATCTAAAGTTACATAACCATAATTATTTGGTATTTCTACATACGTAGATTTGCGAGTAGGGACATCCCATAATAAATAACCTTTACCAATATCCTCACCATGATTCTGTTGAACCAATGAGCCACAATATCCAATAGTTTCTTTTTTATTGATAAATTGTCTTTTGTGAATATCTCCAAGTAATCCTAAATCATAACCTTTAAACAAATCAATTTTTACTTTTGAGGGTAACTTAAATCCCAAATCAGTTCTTGCTTGGTCAACTGTACCATGATATAAAACTACTTTAGTATCACCTTCTACATCTTTAGCTTTAATATAATCTTTTTCTTTATCCCACACATCCCACACTACTAATGAGGTATCGGCACATTTATATACACCTGTTTTTCTCAAATAATGTAAATTAGGATGTTTAAGATTATTTACTATTGGTGATAAACAATCCATTCGTGATAAATTATTTAAATTACAATCGTGATTACCTGCAATGATAATTGTAGGACATATATCTGCTAAATTTTTAAATAATTTAGATAACATATCAATTAATTCTGGAGACATATCCAATTTAGAATGTGCAATATCTCCACCAATATATGCTATAGCATTATTTTTTTGAAGTTTTACTTTTTCATAGAGACCTTCAAATACCTCTCTATATTCTTTGTGGCGTATTAAGTTCCTAATTTGTATATCCGATATATGATGGATATATTTTAATTTTCTAAATGGAACCTTAACTATTTCATTTATCATATATTATTAAGTTTCATCTTAATTTGTTCAGTAAAACTTGAACTTTTCGAATTTTTTACATAAGTTAACATTTCCTCAAAACCTATATCTGAAGGATCTGCATCTTCTTTTAATTTTATTATAAATACATCTATATCATATTTAGAAAACATTTCTGTTATTTTTAATATCTCTGATTTTGCGTCAGCATCTAAAGCTAAATATACCTTATCAATGTTTTTATTAATTATCTTTTCTAACAATGCTTTTGGTATATTTTTACCAAGTAACGGAATAGCATTACGCTTTATAGATATTGCATCAAATACACCTTCACATAATATAATTGGTTCATCCCAATTTATCAATGAATCAAAAGCTATAATATTTTTAGATACTGGAGGATTTTTGTATTTACTATAACTGGAATAAAAATCTCTTGCTATAAAATAATTTAATTTCATATTTTCATCATATGATGGTATTATTATTCTATTGGAATATAAACCTTCATCACAATACCCAATTTGATACTTTATAATATCTCCAAAAGATATATTGCGTTTATTCAAATAAGACAACGCATGTTTTTTTAATATACTCCTAGATTTATCATTCCATAAAGGTATATATTCTTTTGGTAATGATATTACTTCCTCTTTGTCATATTTTTCATCAGTATAAAAAAACTCTCCAACTATATCGGAAAGTTCTTTAAGTTGAGATGGTGTTGCATTAAGCTTTTTAAATAATTGATAAAATTTTCTACCTTTGATATCACAAACCCAACAATGCCAAAATTGATTTACAACATTTATTTGAAGTTTTGGTTTATAGTGATTGCAAAATGGGCAGAAAAATATGTGTTCATTTTCTTTTCGGACATTTCTACCTGGATTTCCTATAACTACTGATAGTAAAGATAGTAAACTATTCATTCAATAACTTTAATAATTCATCAAATTCTAATACTGCATAAGTTTTGGATCTATTTCGTTTAAATATCAATAATGGTATATGATCCCCACTATTATCCTCTGCCTGTTCTAACGATGACCAAATACTCAATTTTTCTTGAGATTTACATTCCACACTAAATGGAAATACTCTACGAGCGGCTGGAGATAGTAAAATATCCTCTCCTGATTCTCCCATAGTAATAGAACGAACATCGTCTGGTTCTAACTTGGAATTGAATTTTTCGAGTATTAAATCACGTACTTTATTTTGTAGACGTTTGCCTTTATTCTTAGCACTTCTTGGTTTCATCTATAACCTATATACCCTTATAACTATCTGTTAACTTTACCAAATAAACTTATTTTTTTACAACCACTTAGATAATTCCTTTTTAGCAAATTTCTCAGCCTTTTCTTCCCATTTATTGTCATCGTGTGGGTCTAATCCATCATAATTGGCCATTGTTCCAGCCTGTACATATTTTTTAATATATTTTCTAGCACCCAGTTGTTTTGCATCTAATGCATGTCTAATTTCATGTAATACTGTTAATAAAAATTCTTTAACTGTCCTATAAGATGGTCGTAAAGTAATCAAATCTTTTTCTGGTATATATTCTCCAAAAGTTTTACCTGTTCCAAATTTAATTTTAGATTTCAATCCATATGAATCCACCAAATGACTAGCTAGTTCATGATAATCCACTCTTTCTACAAGTAAATTTTTTAATTTAATCATCTTCTATAGTTTCCTTAACCCTATCAGCCATTGGACTTGGTAAATCAGTAACATCAAAATATCCCCAATCTGAATGTTCGTGGTTTATTCTTGGAATAAATTTTGTATTTCCCTTTAGTGAATATAAATAAAATTTTCCACCATTATCTTTATCATAAATATTTTCCAATTTTGGAATATCATTTAATACTATTTGTGTTTCTTCTGTAAACTCTCTAACCGAACCATCTAATGGTTCTTCATTTATATGTATATGTCCTTTAGGAACATTCCATTTACCTGAACGAGCACCTAAACATAATAATACTTTATCGTTCCAATGATACAAAACTCCACCTGTATCATTTGTATCATTAACATTATCTTCAAATAACAAATCTTTTAATTTAATCATAAGGTTTCTACTTTATTATCCTTCATCCAAGCATCTACCTTATTTACTACTTGGTCAAAAACATTACTATTTCTATTAGATCCAAAAGAATTATAATAAGACTTTGCCTGATAATAAGCTGGTTCTACATCTTTTGATTTTGGTCTTATATCACTAACAATTTGAACTGCCTGTAAATCTGAATTAACATGATCTTTTAGATAACCGTAATCAAAATACCTATTATATCCATTATCAGATAACCATCCAAGTATCTTATCAAATTTAGGACCTTTCAAAAACCAATCGGCGGGACCTTTAAATTTTCCATGTCCCCAACCCTGTACATAAGCGTAATACTGATACATCAGCCCATTAACATCTCTCTTTTTACTTTTATTACCTTTATAATCATATACATTAATTTTATACTTACCAACTTCTTTACACATCTTTTTTGTACTAGAAGGTATTTTATGATTTTGACCAGTTTCTTTCTTAGCCTGTTTAACCACACTGTCAAACTCACTTGTAGTAATTATTACTTCTGATAATATAGTTTTTAATTTAATCATTTCAAATCTTTCCAAATTTTTCCATCTCGTTCTGCAAACCATTTTCTATACTTAGCTGGGTTTCCAATAGTGATTGGAGTACTACTACTTGCCGCCGATGTAAGTTTTTCAATTTCACTCTGTATTCTCCAACCATTGTCTGTTCTCATAAGTCTATCCAACACAAATAAATCAATTATCTTTGTATTATAAATAAGAATCTCATTCCACCAAGCGTTTTGTTTCATTTTAGGATTGATCAAACTTTTCTTAAATAATTTTTTATGTTTAATCAATGTTTTATTTGCTAAATCAATATAATCTTTTATCATTTTAGCAACCAAAGGCCCAATATCTTTTTTTACTGCCGCCTTATAATCTTCATATTCCAAATATTCAGGGTCATCATAATCTAAATTCATCCATCTATCGTGATATATTCTCTCAATTTTATTCATTTCCTTTTCTAATGTATTCCAATCAAGTTTTGCTCTCTTAACAGCATTTGTCCATATCATTTTATCACCATCAAATACATAATGACTACTAACCCATCTACGACCTTGTTTATCGGGTACGGTATCAAAGTCCATACCTCTTTGTGCTAACAAATTTCCCTCTACATAAAATATAATACCACCCATACCAGTTTGAATTCCGCGGCCTTTTGATAATTTTTCTTGTTCATGAGTTGCTGTAAATGTTGAGATGGATTTTTTTCTATTAAGTATACTCTTGACTTGTGATAATCCATCAGGACCTGTAATGTGAAATGATTTTATAGGTATCTTTTTTCCAACTGCTTTCTCAATGGTCTTAGGTGTAAGTGGAATGTGGTCACCTCTTCTTATCCAATCCATAGCCGCTTTTGTATGGGCAGGAAACCACTTACCATCTATCCAAACTGGACCCGTTTGTTTTTCTGTTAATAAATCTTTTAATTTAACCATTATTTTTATTTTATATAATCACTATTTTTAACAAATTCGAACCAACCACCAAATTTCATTTTCAAATTACGAATAGCTTGTTCCCAATCTTTACTGGTATTATATAATACAGAATCCTTTGTAGAAACTTTATGTTTTTGTCTAAACATCTTTAATAGTGTTTCTGAATCCTTAATGATTTTATCAGACAGTTTCTCCATCTTTTTTACATCTGATTTAGGAATTCCAATGGTTTCCTCTGTTAATTCTTTTTTAACCATTTCTCTAATTTTTTTTCTTACCACAATTTCAGACAATTCATCTTTTACAGATATTAAATCATTTTTAGATACTCTAATTCTCTTTTTTCCGATTTCACTCGGTTCATCTATGTGAAAAGTTTTCATAATTTACCTCGGTGGTTTTAAATCCCACGGCCCCCAATGTTTGTTTCTTACCATTGCCAACCCTGTTTGTTCTGGTGTATATTTATAAATCTTGTATCCTTTAACTGGAAAATTACCTATTGCATAATATACTTTTTTTGGTAACTTTATATCTTTATCATTACTTTGGTCAATACACGTACTACCTTTCTCTACCCAAGCGTGTCCAAATGGTTTTCCATCTGATTGTAATATTCCTACTCCATGACAAAGTATCCATTTCTTTGAATCAGGGGCAGACATTTTATTCATTACAATTCTACCATTTGCCATATAGCAATCTCCCTTTGGCATTTTATCTTCTCCTACCCCATACAGGTAATTGTTGACCACTTTCTTTTTGTTTAGCTAACCATTTCTTATGTTGTTTAGCAGTTCTACCTTCTTTTTTCCATTTCTCATTTAACTTCAACCGTCTCTGTTTTCGCATTTTTGCTTTACTATTTGGCATTAGAATACATCTCCAGCCATAGCATCAGAAATTGCTTTTTTAATATGTTTATTAGTTACATCTACTATACCATCCATATCTGCTTTCCATACATCTTTTTTCTTTCCATCATGAAATAATGCAATAGAAGGAAAATTTCTTATTCTAAGTTTCTTGACTACCTTTTTAACACTTGAATGATCAACCTCATAAATAACACATCCTTCAAATCCTTTTACACCATCAAACATTTTTGGATCAAGATTTTTCATTTGATATTTTGCTGTAAATTTAATAAGGATGAATCCTTTTGATATTTTCTTTTTGAAATTATCATCATTGATAACTTCTACTTTTGGTTTAGGTTTATCTTGTCCGACTATAATATCGGTACAGAAAAGAATTACTATTCCAACTAACCATATAGACCTAAATACCCATTTAAGTAATTGCATTATCTTCATAACTATTTATCCCTTTTATTTGCCAATTTTATTCTCAAGTCGGTTACTGTTTTCTCAAGGTCTTCAATTTTTTCTTCGTATTCATCTAACTTATCATAAACTTCATCCATATCCTCTTGTAGCTGGCCAACTTGATCTTTGTATTGTTCATACGACCTCGGCCAGTTATAACCCTCTGGTCTTGACGGATATTCTTGAGAGTATATGTTACCAATCTTAGGTAACTCTTTTGCTTCTTGTATATCTGCCTGTAATGCATAATACATACCTACCAAAGAAGCTATACCAACTGCTGCACTAATCATTGTTTTAAGATCTAACTTAAATTTTGTTTTCAACAACTCATCTTTACTTAAATCCATTGGTTGTGGTGTTGGTGCAACTGGTGTTGGAGTGTGTGTAACTGTTTTTGGTGCTGCTGGTTTAGGTGTTTTTATTTTTGATTTAAATATTTGTTGTTGTAATACTAAATCTCTTTTACCTTTTTGAACTTCATGTTGAGATTGCTGTGCCTGATGCATCATAACATCAGTCATATCTTCAATTGTTAGAAATCCTAATTCAATTAAAATTTCGCCTATTTTTCTATCATCTCCAGGTAGACTACCCTTACCTGATTGAATATCAAGGGCCTTTTGAAGTTGTCTTTTAGTTAGAACATCTTCTTCTAATAATAGTTCACCTAATTTTTTCCCATTCATTATTCATTCTCTGTAAATTGTACTTCAAACACATCGTGGTCATCTGTACCTTTATATTCTATTTGTGTTATATCAGCCTCACCACCAAAGTGCATAGCTACACCTTTTAACATACCTACTGCTAATGGAGCCAAACCATCTCTTTGTGATTCATAATGAACCTTAAAATGATTATCACCAAGTTTTTCTATTTTAAATGCAGGTGGAACTAAACTTGGTAACATCTTTGTAATTCTCACATGCATCTCATCTAATCCAGCAACAAAACTCTCAAAGTCATCACCAAACGCATTAAAATATTCTCCATATCCTTTTGGTGCAACATCAACTGCCCAATAGACACCAAACATTTCCAATACATCTCCAGGCGGAACACCTAATGTTTCTGAAACAGCTCCTACTAACGCAAAAGTTATTCCATCATCATATCCCTCTAAATCTTCATAAACATCTTCGTCTATTTCAGATGCGTCAAGAACTTGTTCCCATACTTCTTCACCTGCTTCTCGGATAACTAAGGTTCTAATTGCCTTGTTTATCATTCCGTACATTTACTATCTCCCACCATAATTATGATATGGTGATTCTTCCGAATCTGTGTTTATTTTTAAATTTGTAAATTCTATTTTACCTGACATATTAGCTTCTATATATGGATTGTAAAATGTTCCTTCACCTTTACCACTTATTATCCAAGTATCTCCGCTTTCACTTATCTCGTCTATATGAGCTTCACCGCCAACAGCTACATCTGAATCACCAATAATTTCCATTCTTACCCATTTACTTGGTGCTCCGTGCATACAAGCTCTTGGACATACTGGACAAACACTTGGCCATTTATATTCACCTACATCAATCGGTAATCCATTTGATAAATCACCTTCCCAATCTGTAAATACTACGGCATAGTGTTCTTTATTCAATTCAACTCTACCACCTTCTTTTTGAAAGTGAATAACTAATATCTTTTTAATAAATGTTACTGTACTATCATATCCAGTATATTCAACTTCTTCAGCATACGTTGTTATTTTTTCATAATTAGCTTCCACATCTACTTCTTCACCATTCAACCACAATTTCATTGTTGATTCTTCTTCAACTACATTATCTTCACAACTGAATGCAAAAAGTAAGGATACAACCAATAAAATTTTCTTAATCATCTTTCATCTCCCGAGATTTATTTAATTAACAATTGCAATTTTCACAAGTGCAATTTTCACATTCACAATTTGGATTTTCACATGCGTTTAACATACTTTTCCCCTATTTTTTCTTATGTTTCTTTTTCTTTTTACCCCAATTAGCAGGATTTGCTTTCTTGGCGGCTTTCTTTGAAGTTTGTTTCGCTTTCTTGGCTGCATCATCTGCTGCTTTTTTCGCTGCGTCAGCTTTTCTCTTGGCTGCGGCTGCCGCTTCTTGAGCTTTCTTCTTCGCTGCTGCAGCTTGTCTTTCAGCTTCCTCGTGTGCTTTCTTCGCGGCCAAATCTGCGGCTGCTTTCATTTCAGCTACTTTCTTTTCAGCTTCTTCCATTGCAATACGGTCTGCAGCTTCTGCGGCTGCTTTGGCTGCGGCGTCTGCCGCGGCTTTCATTTCAGCTGCTTTCTTTTCAGCTTCTTCTTTAGCTTTTTGTGCGATTTCAGCAGCTTGTCTTTCCGCTTCCTCTTTCGCTTTTTGTGCGGCTTCATCTGCCTTTCGTTTTATTTCTTCTGCTTGTTTTTCTGCTTCTTCTTGTGCTTTCTTCGCAGATTCTGCTGCAGCTTCAGCTTGTTCTTGAGTTTCGGCTGTATCTATATCTACATTTAAATCTACATCAAGTCCTACTAATACTGCTAAATCTCCACTAACTCCAACACTCACAACACCATCTTCCATAGTTGCGTGTCCTTCTCCACCAATTCCAACTTGTTTTCCAACACTAACTCCAGCACCTGCTGTTCCAGTTGCCCCACCTACTGTTTGACTGGCTTCACCTTCAACACCAACACTTGCTCCTATTCCTGCATCATAACTACCTGCTGCTCCGTGTTCTCCAACTTGTGCATCTACTGATGCTCCAGCGTGTGTTTCTGCATATACATCACCTGATGCTTCACCACCTACTTCAACTCCACCTACAGTTGCACTTGCTCCTGCTTCAACACCAACTGATGCTTTTGCTTCGGCTGACACTCCAGCACCTACTTTTACATCTGAACCATCGAATGTTGCTTGTGCGTGGTCCTCAACTTCTATACTAGCTTCTGCTGTTGCTCCAGCGTGAGCTTCACCACTTACATCTACACCAGCCACTTCAGTACTTCCTTCAACTGAATCTTGAGCGTGTGCTTCTGCACTTGCACCAACTGAATCTTCGTGTGTAATACCCTCGTTACTTATAGTTGTATCTGTACTTGCGTGGTATTCTGCGCTTGCTCCTACATTTTCATCACCGACTGAAACTGAGTCTGATACTGATGCTGATGCTTCTGCCGAAGTATCATTTAATTCTATTTTTACTTCGTCCGCCATAACTAATCTCCTATAAACCAAATCCTACAAATTGATAATTTAAACCAACTTTAATGTCATAAGCTGGTCTATCCCAATAATCTAAATATTTTCCTTCTATGAAAACTCCTAAATTATCTTGTAATTTAAATCCAATTACTGCACCGAAATCATAATCATACCATACTCCAGTTCCTTTATCTTCAAATACAAAATCTTCAGGTGATTTTTCATCTTCTTCATGTTCTTGCCATTTAACTGCATTATGATAAGAATATTTATCCATTCCATAATGATAAGGGAATACACTTCCCCAAGCGTGTATCCAAAAATTCTCTGTATGTTGATACCAATCTAATCCAAGTGATATCGATATTTCTCTTTGGTTTCCTAATCCTTTTAATTGTTTATCAAACCAATTCTCTAATAATTTTGGAAAATGATATTGATAAAATTCTCTATCACTCATTGCCATTAATTCACCATTGGCATCAAACCATCTAAAATCAGTACCTACCCAACCGATTTGTTGACCAGTTTGTTGATCATAAATAGCCATTCCACCATCTCCAACTCCATCTCCATCTGTATCACCTTTGTAAAATTTATCTTCTACACCAAACTCATCTTTTGCAAAATCCCACCAAGAACCTGTATACCAAGATGAATCTATGACAGTTGGTGCAAATCCGTATACTGGATGCATTCTTGCTCCTACTCCAAATGAAACATTAAAACTACCATTATCGGTTATAAATTCTTTTCGTAATCTTAAATCACCTTGACCATATCGTATTTCTTCTATACCCAAGTCCATATATTTTAATTTCATAACAAACCAATCACCAAGATATCTCAATTCGAATTCTTCACTCTTATGTTCCATATCCCATCGACGATGTTTCATATATTTGACTAGATATTCCCAACCAGTTACTCTACCAATTGTAGCTTCCTCATTTGGACTTACAGATTCCATACCTTTGAACCAATCTCCACCTACACCAGCATTCTTTACACCTCGTTTTGGTTCATATGGAAATCTTGCAATCTTTCTTATTCCAAAAGCTAAATCATAATCAGCTTTTAATTCTCTTTCATCCTTTTCTACACTAACTACACCATTAGACCAATCTGGTTGTCCTGTTTCAGGATTAACCATTCTTAAAAAATATCTATCATCTTGATGCATAGGCGAAGCTAAATTAAATCCTGCATATATAGTAGAATACTTAAAGAAGTTAGTAAAAACTCCTTCTATTTGACCGAATAATTGTGCTGATAAAAGCATCCCTATCAACACTAACTTTTTAAACATTTTGTTTCTCCAAAGAAATTAGTTTCTTACAACTATAAATATTATAATCCTTAATTATCAAATCTTATAGTGAAGGAAATATCATATTCTTTTGGTTTTTTTATTGGGCGGGCTAGTTTAGCCACCGCTAAGAGCTCTTTGTTATCATCATATAACCCTACACTTGTTATATATGGATTAAAAGCTGAATGTGTTACAAAATTTGAATATACTCCAGATGGTCTATATACTGTGCCCGTATCATATTCTTCTTGAGTTCCAACTTCATTATAAACTGAACCTGTTACAGTATTATGAATTCCTTCCATAAAATATCCAGTTAAATCGCTTCCAAGTAATTGTGAGCCACTTCTACCTGGAGTTGCACTTATATTATCGGTTCCATTATATTCATGTTCTTGTATATTACATAAAAATTCATATTCTCTAATAGTTTTAGTTCCTTGTAATTCTAATTCAAAACCATCTGTACCTTCCAATTTTGCCACATTACCATATTTTGACCCAGTATCAGTTATTACAATAAAACCTTGATCATAAAATATGTTTCCTATCGCATCACCTACCACTACATTAGACCCTGATAATGATGAAGACCTTCTTGCAAAACTAGATGAATAAACACTATCATATAAATGTCCTCTTTCATCATCTACTAAAGTAAGAGTTTCGTCTGTCAAAGAATTATCAATTAGTTGTACGGACCCAGGTTTTATTTCTTCTCCGAAAAATTTTCTGGGAATGTTAATAACTCTTAAACTATTATGTATTTTATTTAAAAATGACCCAGATGAATCTCTAGGCCAAGGATCTTGATTAAAACTAAATTGTGGTTGTGGGGCAATTCCCCTAGGATTGTTTTGTTGTTCAAATTTATAATATAAATGATTAATTGAATTATAAACAGGAAGGTTATAATAAGTACCTACACTATACCAAGTATCTTTATCTTTTCCAATAGATCTTGATAATTCATTTAAAGTACCAATAGATTTTGACTGTGCAGACGCAGTACTATAATTAAAATAACTTCCGCTAGTGCCTTCAAGAACAAAAACTCCACTTCCACTGTCCGCGTTAGTGAATTCGTATTGTTTAAAAACTTTAAACGGGGTGATTGTCGCGTTGCCTTCTCCAATCGGCTTAAACATAGGCTCACCTCACTTAAAAATCAAGTCTTACTTTTATTACTGCTTCTCTCGCCGGAGTTTTTAAGAACGGTTTACTAAGTTTAGCTACAGCTAACAATTCACTATTAGCATTATACAATCCTACCGTAGTAATATATGTACGAGGATCTGTTACATAAGTTGGATTTGTTAACTCTCCACTTCCAGTATAATATGTTGGATTTTGACTAAAATTATATCGTCTATTATTTACTCTACAAAAATAATGAGTTGACTTAATATCTTCCTCACGTCTTGCTTGGAAATACCCACCTGCAGTATTAAATGCATTAAACAATCTTCTAGAATTATTATCATCCGCATTAGTACTTGCTCCAGTAGAAAGTGAAACACCATTCTGAGTTCCTGATTGTGTTAAATCTAATTTACCACTATCTAACATATAAACACCCAAAAACGGATAGAATCTACCATAATACATTTTGGTAGTACCAGATGAATACTTATAAGATGCTGTACCGCCACTTATACTTCCTGAAACTATATTAAAATATGTAGTTCCCTTAGCAACACTAGAATCCGTAGTAGCATCACTATCATCAATTAATCTAATGGCTTGTGATCCAGAACCTCCTGGTTGATTTAATCTTATTTCCCAATTACCTGGGTCAACTTTTTCTCGCATTCTAGCTCTTGATACACTAATAAAATACGATGAAGATGATTCTAATTCAGCTCCACTTGCTCCATACTTAAAATATGCTTGAGTTGGTGACACAATTACATTTTTAAATTGTGAATATATAGCCTGGGAAGCATTTGTACCGTCAGTAGCATTTTTTGATCCACTACCAGCGTGATGCCCGTAAGCCACACTAAACTGCACTTCAGTTGTAGATGAAGATGATGCTTCTTGATGTACATCAGTATAATAATCTCCACTAGATGCACTTTGCACTGACGATGAAAAGAATCCTGCAGTTGTAGATCCTTGAGTTAATGTAGTTCCTCCGCTCGACCATATACCACTTGAAACTGTCGTAACTCTGTTCGCCACTATATCTTCGGCTGTATCAAAGAGTTGAAATACTCCTGATGCTTCTCCTATTGGCATTTTATGTTCTCCTATTTATATTAAATATTGTTTTCATTAAAAATTTGTATTTACGGAAACTCTTCATCTAAATCATCGGGGTATTTATCGTCACCGTTTCCGTTTCCGTTACCAGAACTTTCTTCATATACTACTAAATCTGTAGTAGCAGTATCAGATAAATCATCTGGAGTTGTTACAGTTAATTCTACTGTATAAGTACCTGGAGTTTGATAAGTATGTATCGGATTTAAATTTTCCGAATTGGTACCATCTCCAAATTTCCAACTATGTGATAATGCTCCCCCTATAGAAGCATTCGTAAATTTCACCCTGGCTGGTGCCGTTAATGAATAAGTTTCCGCCATTCCTAATTCCCAGGTTTCCAGGTAAATCCAGCAGTTGGATATTCTGATGTAGGATCATCACGTTCCACAGGTGGCGGTGGTGACGGTGCCGTTATGGTACCATCTACATTAAATAAATATCCATTTAAAATACGTTTTGGTTGCCCTGCCTTAATACTAATTATAGTTGAAAATTGCTTTCCAGATTTTTCTCCTTTACCTGAAATAGTTACTTTTTTATCTGGAAATGTTCCTGTAGTTTTACCTACAACTGATTTAGCTACCAATATAAATTTTTTGCCTGTTATTGTCTTAAATGGCATTTATTAATCTCCTATCTTATCCAATCTCTTCTACGGTTATTATTTCACCTTCTTTAAATACATCAATGAAAACATCGTCTGGTAAAGTTAAAGTATATTCTTCTTCTTCCCCATAATTTTCTGTTACTGGTGAAATAACAAAATAATCGAAAGCTCCTACTGTTTCAGTAGCTGTAGGTACTCCAGTTATAAGAATAGTATCTACTGTATCTGCTAGTGTATCTTTTAACGGAAATTTCATTGCTCCATCTTTTCCATCCTCTGATACTGCTACGCTTCTAGTCATAACTTCCAATAAAGGCATATTCAAAATAGCATTATCATAATAATCAGGTCCACTAGTATGTGTAACATCAAAAAGATTATAATCTATACCGTCATCTGCTAAAGCAAATTTGCTTATATTAAGATCACCACTAGTTGCTAACTGCTGTCTACCCAATTCTGTCAAAACTGCGTCTACAAATACAGTTACACTTTTATCCAAAAATGCCATTAGTCATTTGCCTTATAATTAATTCTAATTGTCAAAGCTGCAGTTGCGCCTGACATTAATCCAGTAACTATACACGTTGTCTTTGAAAGATCTTGTGTACTTGTAATTCTTTTGGCTTTAATTTTCATAGTATTATTACCTGCTGGCGCTATTAATGTCTGTGAAGCTCTAAATCTTAAAGATTGTTCAGTTGGTTGTGCAAATCTACCCGCAGTTGTTGGATTATCATCTAAATATAAATAAGCTATATTTGTATTAAGTAATGTATAAGAATATCCTTCTGGAGCAGAGTTTGAATGTAAATTAACTGTAGTACATTGTAAAGAATCCTCATCTCCAACATTACTAACATTTTTCCAACTTAAATCTAATATTCCACTATTAGAATTTACTTTATTATTAAAAGAACCTCCAATAGTAGCCATCTTCATTCCAGCACTTTTATCTAAATGATCTGTACTTCTTAAAAGTTTATATCGCATTACACTAGTTTCATTTGGAACTGGTTCTAATAATGGTAAATTTTCTATAACTGTTCCATAATAATCTGAGCCAGATGGATGTGCGGTATCCCATAATGTATAATCTATTTCATCATCTGCTAATGCGAAATGAGATACATTAAAAGCTCCTTGAGCTAGCTTTTCTCTACCTTTATTGGTAAGAATAGCCTTCAATACCTGAGTTGTTTTATTTAAATACGCCATTTTTCAATTCCTTCGATTTGTAATATATGATCACAGACAACCTTTGTTATCTATAAATATATATAAATTAAGTTTATTAATCATTTTCGTTTCCAGTATCAAATTCTGTTCTTAACTGTACACTTTCACGTGCATCACCTACTAATGCATATGGATTTGTTAATATATAGGTAACTGGAGTATAATCTTTCTTACCATTTACATCCAATGAAGATAATGCAGTAGTAACAGTATTTTTACTACCTTCAAAATTAATTCTACGTAATCCTGTTGAATGTTCAGTTATTTTTTCAAAACTAGAAGTTACAAAAGAAACAGAAGCCGCTGTTCCCTGTACAAAATTTTCCTTACTACTATAAATATACATTGGTTTTTTATTAAATTTGGAAGATCTTTGATTATTTATCGTGGTAATTGCTTCCGTAAAAACAGTCGTTGGTCCTCCCGAATAAATACTAGCAGTTGTATAATTTCTTCCATAATGTCCTAAAGTATCTACTCTATTTAAATCTCTTATTGATGGTTTAGAAAAAATATCTCCACTAATAGTTGATTCATAATATTGATTATCTGAATAAAATTCATATGTAGAATCTTCATCCACTTCTCTATCAACTCGTGTTACATTTTGAGTGACTTCAAAATAATTATTTACAGCACTTGATGAAACAAAACCACCATCTTCTTCTTTTAATTTAACAGTATCTTCAAAAATTGGATTTTCAAATGTTGGATGGTTTATAGGTTGTTTATTTCTTTCTAATATATTATTCTCTAATAATACTCCAACTACTGCTTTACTTCTTGCTGGTAACAAGGATTCCAATTGAGTAAATAATGAATGATCATAATAGTTTAATAATCTTAAATAATCCCAAAAATTATTAGCACCAGTATATTTCTTAAAATATTCTAATTTTACAATATCTAAATCTCTATATTGAGATTCTTCGTCATCTCTTGGATCTCCAAGATACTGATCAAAATTAAAATCTGATAATTGATCCATTATATCTTGATTTATAACATCTGCAGGTGAAAAATATACTCCTACTCGACTTAAATCTAATGGGGCTCTATCGTAAGATGAAATTTCAACTCTATTTGTAGGGCTTAAATTTATATTTTCACCTATTCGATCTAGATAATGTGCTTTTTCAATTCTTATTTTATTTGCATTTCTTCTAATCCCACCTAATTTTGGTAGTGGAAATTTTGTTCTATCAACAACATTAGAATAACTTGTTTCATCTGCAAATCCAGTAGCTATTCCAGCAATCGGTGAAGATTGATCCGTTGAAGTATCTCTAACAGTTGTATCACTATTATGATTCTTAGATTCATTAAAACTATATCGTAACGCAATATCCTGAAATGAAGCACTTACACTATTTCCCGCATAAGATTGTGGATTTTCTACATGCTGATCAAAGTATTTTTCGTCTAATCTAGATTTCCATATTCTAAATTCCATCATAGAACCACTAAATTGTCCACCAAAATCATTTGTAGTATATCCACCTATATAAAGTGAACCAGTATTATTATATGCAGTATTATATGATGCTGATGCCGCATTCTGATCACCTGGTATATCCAATCTGGTATTACCAGTATATTGAATTACATCTCTGCCCGCATCATATTGTTTAGCAACTAAATTATAAACAACATTATTAGCTCCAGCAACAACTTCGTTTCGCTCATCAAAGATTCTTGTAAGTTTTCCACCGTCTAAAAATATAGTTCGGTTAGATAACCCAGAATTGGTGCGAAAGAATAATTTTAGTCCTACATGAGCTGTAGCTTTTTTTCTAACTCCAATCCTGAAAGTATGTAATTTCCATTTCTTAGTAACAACGGTTCCGTACGTCCTAGATGATATATGTGATCCATCTGATGACAACTCTGATAACGAGAATTGTAGCTGACCTCCGTTTACATTTCCTGTTTTAGCATATACTGAAAATTCATATTCTTCTCCCATAGATGCAGTTACAAATCTAGCATCTCCGTATGCATCAATTTTTCCATTATCATTAATAGACGGCCGTGAAAATGTACCAAATGATCCATCTCCAGACTTCGTACCAGTTTGTGTAACCTTAATAGCATACTTTCCAGTATAAACTTCTGTGCTTCCACTCACTATTTCAGCAGTTCCGGCAACCCAATCTTTAAAAGGTCGTTGTAATGACCCAGTTTCAAATAAATTAGTTACATCATCCTCTCCCCTCAATAACTCATCCGTAACTGTTTCTTTTGCCAACATTACAGACCAAAAATCACCATTATAAAATGGTAATGGTTCAGTTGATGCAGTAACATATCCAGCAGACCCACTTAATGAAAATGATAATCTACCAATATTATCTGCAGAACCATTATCTTTTAAATGAATTCCAAATTGGTCACCAGTAGCTCCATTACCACCCTGAACTAATGTCTGATCAGAACTTGATGCTGCTTTAAATCTAAACTCCATAGAATTTGCTGTTTGTGCATTACCCAATCCTAAAGAATGTGACCAAGAACCAGAAACATATTGAGATGCTTTAAAATCTAAAGCTTTTGTAAATTTCCTACTTGTTTCATATATAGGTTCTACTTCTGTAATAGTTGGTCCACCATATTCTCTAACTCTCAATATAGTAGATGGAATACCATAACAATTTATTAATCCTTTCAACGATTCAATAGTGCCACGCGATTTTAAAAACAAAGGCATATTAGCTATAATTCTTTTCCAGACTTCTCGTGAAATATCCTGTAATGAAGAGCTAGCATAAAGAGTTGTAGCAGAATTAGTTTTATCTACTGATTTACCAAAAAAGAACTTATCTAATTTAGCTAAATCATATCCGTCTTGTAGATTCCAACCAAACCCTTTTGCTACACTATAAATGAGTTGTTTAGATAATCCTTTATCTAATTGTTCATCAATTTCATAAATTTGACCAAATCTATCAATATAATTTTTTATATTATCAAAATGATGCCCAGTCATATCTACAAATTTTGTAAAAGCAGTATTATCTGTATCATCTCTAATATGCTCTGGTAAATGATATAATAACCTATCTCTATTTTCATGATCAAAATCTGATGCACTTATTATTTGATTATTATACCATGTTACTGCATCTGAAGAAGTTATTTCAGATAAAATATACGGTTTAGTAGTATTTTTCTTAGGCCATGATGCATCATATAATAAATCAACACTAGCTGATGAATATTGAGAACTACTACCAGATTTAAATGAAGAACTTTCAAAATACAAATATCGTTCATATCCATCAAAACTATTTATAACTTCACTATTAGCAGTTTCCCATTTTCTAGCATCAGTTCCCGCACTTGCTATTGCGGTATTTGGGTCATTTCCCAAATATCCTGTATCATAATATGTGCCTGCAATTGATTGACTGTAAGCGTTATGTAATTCTATCTTTCCTAATTTAGTTTTAAAATTTTCCAATCGCTTTTCTGCAGAACCAAATTTCATAAACTTATCATAATTTGAATAATCCATATTTAAACGCACTTGATTCACAGACCCACTTACAATATCTCTTTCTATGTCCTGTGCTAATGAGCTACTCTTAAATAATAAATCATCCCAATTTTGATATTCAGTTGATCTATTTCTAACTATTGGCTCACCAACAGAAGTTCCTGACGGTAATCTCAATATAGTATCAGGTATTATTGGTTGTGTAAAATCATTTAAATTTAAATCAAATTCTCTATGTGATGCTACTTCCCTAGTAAAATATATATCATCACCCAACTGCACATTATTTGATAACGGATTATATAATTTTAAAACCATTGTGTCGTCTAAATCTAATTTATTTATAATAAGATGTAATGTGGATTGTCCTACAACGGCATAATACGTTAAATCCATCATCTGCTTTGCCCCAATATAAAAATTAATTTCCTTTATATCAGTATTTATAGATTCATAAGTAATACCAATTACTTCGGCTGCTTCTTCAATTGTCTGCGCTAATCTCCTCGTACCATCCCACTCTCCCTCATAGTCATGTTTAATATTAAAACAACTTACCTTATCACCCTCTCGATCATAACCAATAAGCTTAGCTCTATATGGCGCGTAATCAGTTACCATAACTCGCTCTTTATTTTCAACTTCTCTAAAATATTTTGCTGATGTTGGATTAGGATCGATGTACATATAGTCAGCTAATAATTTATCTATACAATCTTCTCTCTCCGTAAGAAATTCAGCCATTAATATTTGCAACTCCCCATACTTTTCAATAGAAGTTCCCGAAGGAGATTTTTCTACAAAATAAATTAATAATTGCGAATTTGTTGGTAATTTTCCGCCCCATACTGGATGATGAAATAATCCGTTAGCATTACTATTAAACCAATCTTCAAAGGGTTTAGAAAACCTAATTCCTTTTAAATATGAATCTTCACCACCATCACCCATCCATCCTTCATCATCACCATAATCTGTAGATGTAGTAGTAGGTTGAACAATATCAGATTGAGTAAATACAATTAAATCATCTGTTGATGGTATACTGGGTATTAGTGAAGATGCAAGAGTTTCTTTTGAATTTTCATGAAACGTCTCTAGATTAGAAGCTACATCTAATGGCATACCTGTAATCAAATTTCCTGGATATAGTATTGCTCCCTCATCCGTTATTTCTAACCCCTCTGAATTTGGTAGCCATGATCCAGGTGAGGACGAGTCTCCACTCCAATCTATAACATATACCCACTGCCCCATTGAGGACTCTTGAGATTGTTGAGCGGAAGGTACATGAACTGGTTTAGGTTCCATATATACTTCTCTAGTAACCGTTATATTTTCTTCTTCCCTAGTAGATACTTTAAAAGCTTTGGGAATTTCTACTGTTATATCAGAAAAAGTTTCAACGTTGGGTGAATTGCCAAATGAAACAATGGGGTCTCCTGCTGCCATACTAGATGCATCCCATGCCTGTAATTTATTAGTATCTACTATCTGATAACTAATATCATCAGACTTATAAGATAATTTATCTTCGTGTCCAGTTTTAAAGTCATCAAATTGACTTTGGTAAAATGTATTCCCAGTCAAACCATTTTTTAATTTAACTTCAATTTCATCTCTTGCTGGTGAAATATTAGAAATTTCATAAGTAAATCGTTTAGAAAAAACTCTAAACTCTTCTATATCTTCGTTTGATGAAATTACATCGGCCCAAAAAGCTTCATCTGGATCTCCTTTAGGAGAAACAGTATTTTTATACATTTTGCCATTATTTGTTACAACTGTATCTCTATAAAAATTTCGTTCTCTATCTATTAATACTGTTTGATGTGAACCTGCTTCACAACGTAAAAAACTATATTGTAGTGTAATGTTACCACTTAATATTCCCATCGAATTTACTGCATCAGCTAAATTAATTTTATGGTTTTCTTCTAAAGCCGTATCAAGTGATATAATATTACTACCTGCAGCAATACCTGAATCAGTATAAACAGCAGTCATTAAAATAAAATCTCTAGGACCTATAGGACTTTGCATCGTACCTAACGGAGAATAAGTTACATTGCCGTACCTATCCTGATTATACCTTATCTTACTTTTTATATTACTTGGAATTAAATAACTCATTTATTCACCATTATGTATCTGTGCTACTTGAATCTTGATCATCAGTATCATCATAGTTTGTAGTATTACCGCCGCCTCCACCACTAGAAGAAGTACTACTAGTGGATCCAGTATCTCCGCTTGTTGTATCTGATGTGGTATCAGCAATACTTGTATATTCACTAGTACCTGATGTTAAATAATCTACCTCTTTAAATCTATTATCTATAACTTTTACCGCAGAGTGAGGAACAAATCTGTCTCTCCCCTGACTGATAGTTTCAACAAAATTAACTGTAAGTTCTACATCATATCCTGTAGCCATAGTACTGCCTGGATAAGCTACTTGTCGGCTAATAAAATTTATACTTTGTTGAAGATTTCCACTTTGAATGTCCTGATATAAATTATATACCCGTCTTCCATTTACGTCTGTCCTAGGTGCCATATTTAAAGCTTGTCCTGGTGTGATTTTTCCAAGTTCCTTTTCCCATCCATAGTCCACTCGGTCATATCTGTCTGCCTTGCCCCCCCTAGATGCGGGGTTTTTTACCCATTCAGTTAAATATACATCTCTATCCGCAAGATATTGAACTGCATTTTTTTCTCTTAACCTTCTAACAAATGCTAAATGCTTTATTTCTTCCTTACTATAAGGCATTATCTACTCACTTTGAATTTAAAATCACCACCATAATAATTTACTGTTTGACTTACACCACTTCCACTTACAACTTTATATTCTATTTGATAAAATCTTTCAGCCTGTAATCCATTTAACCAAAGATTAAAATAATTACCCGAGCTATCACTTGATAAATAAGAACCAGACCCATAAGGTACCATTACATCTTCGGTCAATGCATCTTTTATTTGATAATAACAAGAAGCACTTGGTAAATATTTAACAGTTACACTATCAGAAACGGTAGTTGAAGAATATGTTTTAGTAGGATATCTTTCTCTACCTACAAGTCTAAATTTTACTTTTGAATTTTCTTTATAATCAGGTCTTAATCCTTTCATATAAACTACTAAATCTTCTAAATCTGCAGTAACTAATGGATTTAAAGAACCAGTTGCCCACGCAGAATCGTTCCAAACTACTTCTAATTTTGGTTGATAGACTGTATCTGTTTCTCTACTAAAAAATGCAAAATGACCATATTTTGTAGTATTTCCTTCTTCAACATTATCATCCGCATTACCAACACTACCACTTCTCTTTACCATAAATCCTTCATTTGGTACAGTATCATGTAACCATCTCCACATAATATCAGTTACATCCATACGCATATCAGTAGTTTCCCATTCAAAAGATTGAGAAGCTTCAGCTCCACTTCCAGTATACCAAGTACCACCAGTATTATTACTACCACTTATCCATTGTGTAGTATCTACTTTTCCGTGCCTATATCTCCAACTCACTCCTTCTTCATCTTTTGGGTCATCATAAAATTTACCTTCTCCTGCTGTCCAAGATTGACTTACCGCATATCCATATAAAGATTGACTAGTCGTTAAATTAGATGAATTTGCATCATATAAATTTAAATAAAATTTTGGATCTGATGATGAAGATGGAATTAATCCAGAGTGAATGGACTGTGAAATATAGGATAAATCAAATTTAATTACCGCTCTTGATACATTTATTATTGAAGCATTATTATTAGTATCTTTTCTTATTTCTAATATTTCATCCATTCCAGTATTTTGAGATTGAGTAACTGGACCCTCATACAATGTTGCATCTGCAGAAGCGTATTCAAAATAATGCATTATACGTCTCCTACTACTCTACCGATAATATCTGTATCTGGATATTTTAATTCAAAAATTGCTGGGTCTCTAGATGGATAAACTACACCATTTTTGATCACCGCTGGGTCTCCTAAATCATATACATTTCCTGAATATCCCTTTGCAGTATCATATCTATTTTCTATTACTATATTTGTTCCTAGTGGATTAGAATCACTAGGCGTTTCTACTCCAACCACACCTTCAACTTCTATTAACTTTGCTACCACCTCAGCAATTACAAGTGGTTGATTAACTTGCCACCTATCTATATTAAAATAATTTTTCATTTCATTAATTGCATTCACTAAAACTTCATTTTTATTATAACCTTTTTTTGTTAATAGATCAAATTTAATAGCTATATTAACTATATAAGCATCCTTTATATTATAAGCATCTGTTACCATTCTAAATCTATCTAAATACATTTTAAGATTCTTTTTAGTAACATCATTTAATTTAGTTAATTTACGATTATTATTATACCCAAGTAAATATAAATTTAATCCAAATTGATTTTTACTAAAAGTTAATTCTTCTCCAGGTTGTGTAGTTATTTGTTCATCTTGCACAACATAAGCTTTAGCTATATTACCATATCTTTCAGGCAACGCATAAATTCTAACAAGTAAATCATCTTTAGTTACCGACCTACTTTGAGCCTGGAAATATGCCATAGCATTTTGTTTAATTTCTTCTATAGATTCTACATCCATTCCTCCTGAAGATGGTTCATCATTAACTACACTCAATGAATTATTAACTCTCGTTATTTTACTACCATCTAATGTTGAAGGTAAACTTGTAACAATTTTAGAAGCAAAAGAATTTATTTCTCCTGACCTAACATTATGTTTAGAACCACCATCAAATGCATAAGTAATTTCCAATGAAGTATTAGACGGTGCTTCACCATATGCTCTAGTATTTGTAAAATTATTAGGATCAAAAGCAATTCCTAATTTAGATGGAGACCCTGGTAGATTACTACCAACATTATCAGGATTTGGAATTAATTCTTCGTCAGGAGTTACTAAAGTCCCTGCTCCAAACCGCATTTCAGTTTTTTTATCTGGTCTTACATATGTTCTAAATCTTTTTGAAGTTTTCAATCTTTTTAAAATATAAGGATTTGTAGCATCAAATTGAACTAATGATGTATCATTAGACTCTATATTTTGAAATTCTGAAAAAACCATATCTTGTGCTAAAAATGGAACCTCGTACCAAGTATTTCCATCTCCATCGGATACAGAAATAATATCTGTTACATTTTCTTCTGATAAGGTTATTCTATCATATTTAATTGGGCTTCCAAATGTAAATGATTCTGTTTTACTATATCCACTTACAACTGTTACTTTTTTATGTAATCTATAATATTCAATAGTTCCATTAGTTGATGTTTGTGAAATTTCTTTTACAACATCTCCCTGGTCTACTTTAAAATTACAATCAGTTAACAATCTATATTCAACTCCAAAATTAGGAGCGAATAGTCTAGTAGTTGCTTTAACATTTAAAGCATAATCATAATCTGGTTGTGTTGGGTCATCAGTCATAGCTGGAACTTCCTGTGAAAAAGTAACTGTAGCCATGGATGGTGATATCAATCTGGGAGTATATCCCATAAATTGTGCTATATTATATACTTGATTTTTTTCTTCTGCATAAGGTAACAAACTTTCTTTAAACATAGCATCAATGTAATAACCCAAAACATCTCCAACATATGCTGCAGATTCTAAAAACATAGTGCCAGGAGCAGATTCATTGAAATCTTTATAAGTATTAGGAAAATATGTTTTTGCAAATTCTATAAGGTTTCCTCTTAAACCTGCAAAATCTCTTCCTAAATATGATATATCTTTTTTATAAGTTGGCATATTTTAACTCCTAAGTATATACAATCATAGTAGTATTTGTTCTAGTTGGGTCATTTTTTAGAGCATAAGTAAGTGAAATGTTTAATCTTCTATTACGATTATCTATTTTGGTATCTATATTTACAATTCTAAGATAGGGAAGCCATTTATCTATTGCATCATTTAGTGCTTCATCTACTTTATCATTTATAGAATCATCCATTTGCTCAAATAAAATAGATGCTAGAGCACATCCAAAAGTAGGATGAGCCACTCTTTCACCATATTTAGTTTTAAGTAAATTTTGAATATTAAACTCAGCTGCAGTCATAGTAGATTCTGATGGTGTCCAATTTTCATCAATTGGCAATCTTATCCCTATAGTAACATCTGGATCTTGATCATATTCTCTATTAGACGCCATTACTATCCTTCTTATTTATAGCTTTCATTAAACCACTATAATCTCTTGTTAAAGCTTTCATTGTAGATTCTGGAACTTTTTCAATTGGTACTCCTGCTGACTTAGCTGTCATTGCAGCGCCCAATTCTCTTTTAAATTCACCAGTGTTTCCAAATTCTCCGCTCTGCATTGCTACCTCTGTTACTTTATTCGAATCGAATATTCCTCCACCCATCGTAGGATAAGATTCAGTTCCATCACCCTGAGGGATTCCACCTTTAGTTTCATTCAAAACTTTATTTAACTCTTTATTTTTCGTATATTTAATTTCTTCTTTTTTACCAACTTTATATTCTTTTCTAATTGGATCTTTAAACTCTTTTTCGGTTAATGATTTTGAAACTAATTCGGTGAGAGAAGTAGAGTTTCCTTCTTTAATAAATATCTCATTCATTTGTTTTTTAACTTCCTTACGAACTACTCGTTCTATTATTTTTATCATCTCGCCTTTTTTCATAATTTACTCCATTATTTAATAACTATTATTTTTAACAATTAAGCTGATCTATTTTCAAGAACTATTACTAGCTTAAACATTCCATTTTGATCTTTTGTAAGATCCCACAACAATTGAAAATCGTATTTTATAGCAGGTTCTGCTTTATCTATATAAACTGCATTCATTCCTAGATTTTGTGAAAAATTTCTTGCAATTAACATAGCAGAGTCTACTTCTTTAGATAAACTTGTTTTCTGGGAACTTGATAGCGTCATCACTTCACGACTATTTAACATTCCAGTAGGAGATTTCCCTGCACCTATAGATTTTAAAGTAGTCAAATTATCCTTATATGTTTTCTTAGTATCTAATAATCTACCACCACTGCTATCTCTACTAGATCTTAAAATACTTATTTCCTCATTCAAATCTTCTATATCTGATGCAAACATATCTGGGTCATCAGCTATATATCCTTCTCTTTCTTCCTCTTTACTTTTTAACTCATTTACCATACTATAATATTCATTATAATCTGTTTGTAAATTTGCCATCAATTTATGATTCTCTATTTCCACTTTCATTCTGTTTTGTAAATTAGCATCTCCGTCAGATTGCACTTTACTTAACTGTCCTGTAGCCTTTGCTTCTACTAAAACACTTTGGTATCGTTGAGGGTCGGCATTTACAAATTCTTTATTTTCTCTACTTTCTAAATAAAATGTAACTGCATTACCTTCTCTTGAAGCCCTTGTCCACTTTGACTGCAAAAGAGCTAGTTTTGGGTCTACACCTTTTTCTTTAACTACTTTTACATCCTTGATTAATGTAGCATTTTCTGTCATTAATCCTTTACTATCTGAAATCTGAGTACCTGCTCCTATCATGGCAGGTAATGCTACTCCATCTATAGTATCTTCACCATCATCAATATATTTTTGTCCAACCTGCATTGCTTCCATATTTGCACCTACAGTTGGATTTACTGCACTAGCAGCTATTTTAGCGGCTTTGAGTCCCGCCTTTGTCATCCTTATAAATTTTCTAGCTCCAGTAATTAACTTATCAACTTTAGATACATCTACTTTATTTAATATCACGTCAATAGCCGCTAAAGCTGTTTCCATAGCCTGAAGATCTTTTATCGATATAGACCCTTCCATTCCTGGTTTTTTAGCTTTTTTAAGCTTCCGATTCATCTTCTTTAATTTTACAGTTTCTTCATTAACTGGAGTTGTTACACTATTAACTCCTCTTTCTATATTTTTACCTACAAATGTTTTAGCCATTATATATCACCAGCTTTAGATTCAGATATACCATCTTTTAATTTACTAATACCATGTTTTCCATCTGTAGCTAGAAATTCATCTAACTGCTCACGTATATCCATAAGGTATGTTTCCGCTGCAGCTTGTTGGGCACCCGAAGTGAATCCTCCTGCGGTAGTTGGATGAGATAAAATACCTGATATAATTTTTCCCAACATATCTAATATTTGATGCAGAACATCAGATACCTCATATCCCATTACTGCTGGTTCATTATTAATTTTAACATTTGGTGCATTAATATAAATGGTATCAGGACTGTTTATATGTATAGAATCTTGTCTACTTTGAAATATCAATTGATCAGAATTTATTATAATCTTATTACCATTATTATCATTCATTCTCTGTACATTTTGTACAGAAGCCATGGGAAAATTTTCTGTAGTATCACTATCTAATAAAATAGTCGATCCTTCTCTAAAAAATGTTGGTGAGAAAAATGATGCATTTTGTGGAGATTGACTTTGATTATTACTTAATCTAATACTAGGTTTTGATTCTTTATGATCCATTAAAATAGAAGAACCATATCTACTACTAATCTGCTTTGAACCTTGATTTACTATTGGTCTTTTCTTGGGATTTTTAGGAGCATCATAACCTTCAACTCTTTCTTGTATAGTTTTTAATGTATTTGAAGGTAAATCAGTCATACCAATTTCAGGACTATATGATGGTATAAGTCCATTTAAAGTAAGTTGATCTAAATAATAATTAGTTTCATTATATTTTATAACTGGTATAATTTCTTTTGGAAGTGGTAACTCAAATGAACTAACGTTTAACGGATACGCTTTTGCAGTTTTTTGTAATTTTTGTGATTCACTATAAATAAATTTACCTGACACCATTCCAAATTTACTCATATCATCTGCTGCATCATCTACAGTATCCCATACTTTGCTTACTTTCAAAAAATCTATTTCAAAAGATGCAAATCTATTATCTTCTGCATACTTTTTTATTAAAGAATAAATTTCACTTCTAAGAACAAATCTACCACCTACATCATCTCTTTTAGTTCCTATAGGTTCACTTTTTTCAAAAAATTTACCTTTATCCATTATGATTCTACTATTTTAGTTGGTTCTGGTTCTATTTTACTATTGATTTCATCTGTATATTTTTGTAAATCCTTAGCTACTGGATCTAAAGATTTTAACAAATCTTCTTTTTCTTTATCCGACAAACCAAATTCAAACTCACTAGAACCTTTTTGCTCTCCTACAACCAATCTTTGTACAATGGCTGCCATTTTTACTAACTGTTCATCGTTCTTAACCTTGATATCTAAATATTCTTTAATAGCTGGAATTAACTGTACCGCTGTATCTCCATCTTTAATAAATTGCACTACTTCTCTAATCAACACATCTAGTTGTTTTTTATTATCTGATGAGTTGTTGTAGATATCTTCAAAGATATCGGCCAATGATTTTTCTTTAAATACTTTATAATCTGACATGATTGATTTTAACCTTATTATTCATATATAAATATAACTGACATAAAAACCTCTTGTATATAAATATATAAGAACTTCGGAAATTTAGTTACTTAAATAGTTATTTTAGAGGGAAAAAATACCCTTATGATACATAACTAACGGGAGAATAACCATGAAGGAAGTCGTAACAATGGTTAAAGGATATATTGATGACTTAGCTCATTTGATGCTATCCTTTGTTGCCATAGGTGCTATTTCCGAAGTAATCTTCGGAACAGGCATTTTTGGTGTCAATGTTATTGGAAACCTAACAGCAATTATCAGTCAGTTTGGAGAAGGCGGTTTCGCTGGACTCGTAGCTTTATTGGTATTGGTTGGTTTATTCCGCAAGTAGGCAGTGGAATGATTTTGATGGGTGTGCCTATACCTATCAGATGTAAAAAAAGGGAAGTGTTAACTTCCCTTTTTTTGTTTAAAGATTCGGTCGTTTTTAAGTCTGTCTATTAGTGGAAACTAAAAATCGGTTGAATCTTTAATTATGATGATAGTGAGACTGAATCTCATTATCATTTATATAAATTAGTTATGCAAATATAGATCCCGTATTAGATGTATCTATAGAACCTTCTTTTTGATATTCTGTATTTAAAAGTAAATACTGTTGTTTCATTTGATTAACCACTCTAGTAATATGCTGAGTATTAGATCCAGTCATTTCTCTAATTAATATATAAAGAGCTTTCTTATTAAAATTTTCTAATGACTCACGCCGTTTAAATAACTCTAATACAGAATACGCTACATTTAAATCTTTTTTTCTTTTAAAAAAACTAGTTAAATTATTATCCCAAAAAATTACCATTTGTTCAACAAAATCATTATAATATTCATTCTCTTCTAATCTCGCTGTTTCAGAACCTACATTACGTCTAAAATCTAATGTATCTATGGATGTATGTTGTTTCATTTTTTTATAGTTATTATTATTGTGTAATATCAACCAATTTTTTCCAACAATACTAAAATAAGAAAATGCCTTTCCTTTATTTGGATCGTATTTATGTAAATTCATTAACAAAAATCCCACTACTTCATGTTTCACATCTAGTAATGGTACATCAAAATAATAAAATTTAAATGTATGTATTAAATTTTCTGCTAACTTATCAAAAGCTGCCTGTATATGCTCCTCATAAATTCTATTTTTAATATGTATTTTATCGCAATTATTATATCTAATAATTGCATCTTGAGTTTTTTGCCCAAAATATATTTTACTTTTCTTTTTTCTTTTAACTGGCACTTTCTTGCTCCTCTAATCCTATTGTACTTAATTGTTCTGTTATATCTCTTAATTGTGTAAATACCTCACCAACTTCATCATCGGCTTCAAATACTCCTTTAGCATCAATAACCTTCATATCATTATATGCTCGATTCATTCTATCACTAAAATCTTCTATCCACGTTTCTAACATTTCTGATTTTCTTGTAAGATTAAAAATTACATATACTTCAATTATAGACGCTACTATAAAAATTCCTAATAAAATTTCTACTAACATTATTTATCTCCAAACAATTCTTCAAAAAGTTCTTTAGCTCTATCTCCTGAAACCTGATTTTCCTCTGTTGCAGATAAAACCTCAGTAGTAGTTTCCATTTGCTCTTTAAACTTCTCTACAGATTCTTCTTCTTTTTCTTTTTGTTTTACTTCACCTTGAACATGGTGTTGTTTTTCTGCAACCGTTGCCATCCAATCTCCCATATGTACTATATAATGTAATACATTTCTGGTAGCTGACGGTTTTCTATAATACTGTTCATTTCCAGCATCAAACATTCCATCAGACATTTTAATTGCTTTCCAAACTTCAGTACTAACATTAACATTAAACTGTTGAAGTATCCATAACGACCTATCTGTTACAGACATAAATTCTCCAATTTCATTATGTTTATAAAATTCTCCAAGCTTATTACGATGCCATTCTGAATCCTGTTCTTTATAATATGGTGTATCTAAATCACCAAGCTTTCCCCAGTCATGAAACATAGCAGCTAAAAAAACATCCGAATCTGGATGTTGTACTTCAACGCCCAAATCCTCAAATTGTTTCTTTACCTTTAATGCAGTTGTTGCAACTCTAACAGTATGATCTAAAAATCCACCAACAAAACAGTTGTGGTAATCTAATCTACCTGAAGCTGGCGCTTCCATTAATCTATTTTCAAAATGGCTAATGATAGATTTAACTCCTTCAAGAGTTTCCCCCTCTAAATGAGTTTCTACCATTTCCATTAACTCTTTATATCGTTCTATAATTTGATCAGTTGTAAGTGTAACCATAATTTAACTCCAAAACTTATGTTCTATATTTTTAACTTTTTCTTTTTTATTTTCTAATTGATAATTCATAATCAATAACTCTGTTCCTTTATTTTGGCTTTTGCCTTTTTGTGCAGAAGCTGGTTTTACAAAATCTTTTAATTCCCACTCATATTCATCTTCTGGAAACCAATCATGTAATTGTTCAAAATCATAATATGACAAACTAAATCTACCTTCTATATTTTTTAATACATCAGCTAATCTTTTATGATCATCTGTATCAAAATCATGTAATGAATAATAATTTTCTGTTTTCCAATAAGGTGGATCTACATAAAAATATGTTTTAGGACTATCATATTTTTTAATAACTTCTTCACAATCCATATTTTCAACATTAGTTATTTTATTTAATTTTTCTATAACCGCAGGATTTTTTAATCTTCTTCTAAATGCATCAAATTTAGAACTATACTTTCCTTTTAAATCTATAAATTTACCTTTTTCTGGATTTAACCCTGAAAATATTTGTGTAACTATATAGGCATATTTCATCCCATAATCATAATCTGGTATTTCTATATCTTTAATATTTTTATTTTCAAATACATCTGTTTTATATTGATAGAATAAATCAGAATTTTGTGCAACAATTTCATCCATTGACTTTAAAAATTCCATTGGATTTCTGCAACACGCGAATAGATTTGTCATATACCTATTAAAATCATTATATATAACATTTTTTAAAATGGGTTTTTTATGTACCTGTCCATTGACATATACCCAAAATGCCCCACCAAAAACTTCTACATATGTTTCTATATCATTAGGAATATAATTCCCAATCCATTTAGCCATACGGTTTTTACCACCGATATAACTTATCATTCAACAACCTTAATTATTCATTACTCACTTTATTAAAATGTACTAAATCTGTTTTATGTATTTGACCATTCATTTTATATGGTTTAACACTAACAGATTCTAGAATATCAATACGATTAACCCAACGTTTATTCATTGTATCTCTTACTTGATAGACACCATCTTTATGATCTGTACCTTTAAGTAAAACAAAATCGCCGTAATTTAACCAGCCGCCCCATCGTTTCAAAAGATTTCTACTCACCGCTATAAATTTATAATTAGACGCTTCTTCCGTCTTAATACGCGTTCCATCTGCGAGAATGTTCGGTGTAGAATCAGTTTGATAACGAACAGGTTGGTACATAGTTACAGTCACGTCCATTCCTTCACTTTTTAACTCTGCTAGAGTTTCGGTTAATGCAACATTTTCCTCTTTAATAGTTTCTATTAAAGAGTTATAATATCTCTTATTTTTTTCTAATATATTGACTGAAATAAATCCATTTGAAAAAGTTATCAAAAGGATAAATGCCAACACACTACTAGAATCAATTAATTTACGCATTCTTACTTTCCCGTTATTTAATATAAATATGTTTTAAAATTATGTTTTACCATTATTTTCATAATCTTTAGTGGAGCTGGGGAGAATCGAACTCCCGTCCTGTCTGTTTTCAAATATAAAGTCATACACAACTTAGTTGGTTTCCAAATACGGTAGTCTACCAACAAACCCACCATCGATCAATTTACTCAGATTGATTTAACTGACAGATTTATTTATACTCTAATCTATGAACGAGTGACCGTCTAACTTATTTTATGTCCGAGTGTTAGACAACTCAGAGACTTATGCGTAAGCGTAAGTCGGTTGATAATCTGAAACAGGTTCTTCAACATAGTTGTCGAATCCCATTTCTGATGTAGCAAAATGCCAATCAATTACCAACCCTTCGAGCGATTTATCGCTATTTAGGTTTGTGAGTCTTTTGTAGCGAGTCTTACTCAAACTCCGTTGCACTTTATTATCAAATAACACCAGTCGAAACCAGTCAGCCCCGTATAATAGCTTGGAGCAATACGCATCCTTCCACATCTTATAGATGCTCATTAGATTATATATTGCTCCAAGACATACTACCTAGTCCGTTGCTGTAACGTTTTTTGCTACTGGACCTTGCCTACCTTCACCAATTTCAAACGATACTTTTTGACCTTCTTCTAAAGTCTTAAAGCCTTCTGTTTGAATATCGGAAAAATGTACAAAGTAATCTTTGCCTTCTGATACTGAATCTGCTACGAAACCGTAACCTTTTTTAGTATCAAACCATTTTACTGTGCCTGTATTCATTCTATTTCCTTACTTATTATTCTAACCAATTTTCCTCATCATCATCGCCACCATTGGTAAAAGGTGACATATAATTTTCTTCTATTTCGATATCACTAATTATTTCCATTATGATATCCCAATTACTTGTTTCTAAAGCTTCTTCTAATTTTTCTTTAATTTCTTCCAATTGCAAAATGAATCTCCCAATTACTTATTAATCTCAACGAATGATCGTTACTAATTAACTATTAAGTAAATGAGGTTTTCCCTCAATATTACCTGCCCTTGTAACTTGTATCAATTCTACCTTAGAATGAAACTCAGAAATATCGTTAGCACCAACATAACTGAAAGCACTACGAATTCCCTCTTGTATATCTTTAAGGATTCTTTTGACCTTGCCCTTATAGGGTATAACTTTGTGATTACCTTCAACATTTTTATCATCGCCCCTATCGTGTTTTGAATCTAAAGATGCAGACCCTCTATATTTTTTATATAACATTTCATTAGGCCACTCGCCTATTTTTTCAATCGTTCCTGGAGTTTCTTTTGTACCAGATAAAAGGGAACCCAACATAATCGTGTCAGCCCCACAAGAAAGTCCTTTACACACATCACCAATATTACGAATACCACCATCAGCAATGGTAGGACAGCCATAGGTATCAGCAACGGCGACACAATCAAGCAAAGCAGTAACTTGAGGGATTCCAACACCTGTTCTAATGCGCGTTTCACATAACGATCCGTTTCCGATTCCGATTCTAATCGCATCCGCTCCTTTTTCACATAAGTATTCACACGCTTCTCCTGTTGCAACTGAGCCAGCAACAACTTCGATTGTTTCCAATTTGGTCTTGATTCTTTCAATTGCTTCTCCTACTAATTTATGATACCCGTGTGCAACATCAATAACTAGAACATTACATCCTTTATTTACTAATTCTTGTGCTCTCTCTAAATAATCACCCTTAACTCCTATAGCTGCACATCTAGGTAAATTGTTTTTTACTACAATATGGTCGGTACCAGGCATATACCATAATTTTTCCATTATGCCTGCCTGTTCTTCAATAGACATAAATCTATGTACAATACCAGCGCCGCCCCAATCCATCATTTCTCGTGCCATATCATATTCTGTTACAGTATCCATTGGTGTAGATACTACTGGAATAGATAATTTTATCTTTTTAGTAAATTTTGTAGATAAATCTACATCACTACGAGATTCCAATTCCGAATATTTTGGGACAATATTTATATCATCATAAGTTAAAGCTTTTTTCATTTAAGTTATTGGACCACCAATATAAATTTCCCATAGACCACTATCTATGAATCGTTTTGCTTTTTTCCATTTCATTTCTGATAATATTTTACCATCAGTAATCATAACAATTTCATTTCTTCCAAATGATTTCTTACTTACAATAGGTTTTAATTTTACTTCTTTATCAATACAACTAATACCATTCAAATGGTCTATCTCATGTTGTACACAAATAGATTCTAATAATCTTGATTCATTATCTTTTTTTATATTTTGTTCTCGTTCCCAACTACCTCTGGCGTCTTGTGTAGTTTTTGCTCCACTAAAATACCAATCACATTCTTCTTGTTCTGTTTTAACAACTATATTCTTATATCGTTTAGTATTAACACCTTTTTTTGGAAATGATAAACAACCCTCATAATAATCTATCTCATCCCATTGTTCTTTAATAATAGGATTTATTAATATAAGTGG
>Ga0315338_1000796_pt1 | contig 54770 bp, 51 predicted proteins | sample ASW8metaG_FD_204518 | JGI IMG/M metagenome (GOLD analysis project Ga0315338, IMG submission 204518) | Ammonia-oxidizing marine archaeal communities from Monterey Bay, California, United States - ASW #8 | ecosystem: Environmental > Aquatic > Marine > Coastal | place: USA: California | collected... | reverse complement strand
ACGGGCGGTTGGCTAAGCGAGCCCTGCTGGCAGTCATGCCGAAACCTGAAGATTTTCCCTACGTCATCAGAATTGTGTCAGAAATTACAGAGTCCAATGGTTCGAGTTCTATGGCGAGTGTGTGCGGAGCCAGTCTTTCTATGATGGACGCCGGCATAGAGATTAAAGCGCCGGTCGCCGGTGTTGCAATGGGCTTGATCAAAGAGGGAGATCAGTTCGCGATTCTTACTGACATACTCGGCGATGAGGACCATCTGGGAGATATGGACTTCAAGGTTGCTGGTACTGAAGCTGGTGTGACCGCACTACAGATGGATATCAAAATCGAAGGGATTAATAAAGAGATTATGGAGCAGGCCCTGACCCAGGCTAGAAATGGACGGCTGCACATATTAGGGGAGATGGCTAAGGCTTTGGCAGAACCAAGGTCTGAAATGTCTCAGTACGCTCCTAGGATCACGACGATACGTATACCGACTGACAAAATTAGAGATGTTATCGGTAAGGGTGGTGTGACGATCCGTGCCATCTCTGAAAGCACCGGCGCTACAATTGATATCGAAGACGATGGCACTATAAAGATAGCAAGCGCCGACCTTTCGGCTTCCGAAGCGGCCCGGAAGCGGATCGAGCAGATCACTGCCGATGTCGAGGTTGGAACGATTTATGAAGGGAAAGTCGTACGCCTCATGGATTTCGGAGCGTTTGTGAATATTCTTCCAGGAAAAGACGGGCTTGTGCACATCTCGCAGATATCTGAAGAACGTGTAGCTAATGTCAGTGACAAACTTTCTGAAGGTGATATTGTCAAGGTTAAGGTGTTGGAAGTTGATAAACAGGGCCGGGTGCGATTGAGCATCAAGGCAGTGGAAGAGGCGGCTTAGCCACAGCGGATTGCGCTCGGCGAAGTCTTTTTAGCGTAAATTCAGACCGGCCGGCCGAACGCTACTTTTGAAAGATTCAGGTAATCTCGTCTGGATCGACCTTGAGATGACGGGTCTGGACCCTGATAGGGACAGGATTATTGAGATTGCGACGATCATTACAGACGCCGACCTCAATATTATAGAGGAGGGTCCTGTTCTCGCAGTCAAGCAACCTGAAACCGTGTTAAACCTAATGGATGAATGGAATCAGCGTGTCCATCAAGGCAGTGGGTTGGTGGCGCGAGTCCAAAGTTCTGATGTTAGTATCGCCGAGGCCGAACAGGACACACTAGAATTTGTCGAACGCTACATCATTGAAGGGCGCTCACCCTTATGCGGTAACAGTATTTGCCAGGATCGTCGATTCCTATATCGTTATATGCCTAAGCTCAGCGCCTATCTCCACTATCGGAACGTAGACGTCAGCACAATTAAGGAGCTGGTGGCTCGCTGGAGCCCTGATATTGTCGCGGGGTTTGAGAAAAAAGGAGTCCACCGAGCACTCGATGATATCCGTGAATCCATAGAAGAGCTCCAGTATTACCGCAGCACGGTGTTCAAAGTCTGATCTGTCAATCTGACTCGGCAGAGTGATCATTAAGTCGTGCTATTGCCCATTCAATATGCTCGCGTACCATGGGTGTAGCCCCTGCTTTTTTCCTTTCCAGAACGGCCAGTACTTCAGTCGTCCTTCTACTGTTGCCCAGGGCAACGGCTATGTTACGTAGCCAGCGCTGGTAACCAATTCGCCTTATCGGGCTTCCTTCAAGCCGTGTATTGAATTCAGATTCGGACCAACTGAAAAGATCAGTAAGTGTGGCATTGTCGAGTGAGTGGCGAGGCTGGAAGTCTTGAGTGGGTACCGATTTAGAGAACCTTATCCAAGGGCAGACCAACTGGCAATCGTCACACCCAAATATTCGGTTGCCAATTAGCGGTCTAAGATCCTCAGGGATTGATCCCTTGAGTTCAATTGTCAGGTAGGCTATACACCGGCGGGCATCCAGTTGATAAGCTCTATCGATCGCACCGGTTGGGCACGCTGTCATGCAACGGTTGCAGTCGCCGCAGTGATCGGTTTGTTCCTTGTCTAACGGCAAAGGAAGGTCTGTGTAAAGTTCTCCCAAAAAAAAGAACGAACCTGACTCCTTGTCGATCAGGTTTGTGTGTTTGCCCAACCATCCAAGTCCAGCCTTGACGGCAAGAGGCTTTTCCATAACGGGACCGCTGTCTACAAAGGCTCTATAGCGAAAGGGACCGACTGCTTCACTCATCAAGTCAGCGAGCTTCTGAAGTCTCCGTCGGATCAATCGATGATAATCTCGTCCCAGAGCATAGCGGGAAACATACCCTTTAGTGCTGTCCTGTAGGATTGTTGTTGGAGGAGTTGCGGAATCAGGAAGATAGTCCATGCGTACACTGACCACTCTGACGGTGCCGGGTTGAATGGCTGCTGGATTTGTCCGCCGGTCACCATGTTTGGCCATGTAGTACATGTCGCCGTGGCGGCCGTCTGCGAGCCAGGCTATAAGACGTGTTTCCGCCTGAGAGAGATCGGTATCTGCGACACCGATCATACTGAACCCGAGTTCCCTGGCCCAAAGCTTCATCTGCGCTTTAAGGGAGGTTAGTTCCTCGGTCGATAATGTCCTAGATGTCATCAACGCGATATCATAACGCTATGGAAGGAAACTTCGAATATCTCTACAGTTCTGAGGGTTCTCGACTCGTCGAACGTGATGCGATTAATTCACTGCAACTGGCCGAGGGTGAACTGATGGAGCGCGCTGGCGCTGCCGCCTACGGTGTAATTTGTCGGAGATGGCCGGGGATTTCAACACTGAACGTGGTCTGTGGGCCGGGCAACAATGGTGGTGATGGCTACATTGTGGCCAGGTTAGCTCATCAGGCCGGTATCAAAGTCAGAGTCTCTCAGGTCGTATCACCTAAAACAGACGACGCGCAGCGGGCACTCGATCAACTCAATCTACGGGAAATTACTGTTGAACCACTGAATATTAAAACTGTAGGGGAAGCTGAACTCGTAGTTGATGCGGTACTGGGGACGGGACTCAGTCGTCCTCCAAGCGATGTTGTTAAGAGTGCGATAGATGCGATCAATGGCTCTGGTAGACCTGTGTTGGCTCTGGATGCCCCGTCAGGACTAGATATGGACACTGGGTGGGCCTGTGGGTCCGCTGTGCAGGCAACCGTCACCGTGACTTTTATCTGTCTCAAGGGAGGACTACTTACAGGACGTGGACCAGACCTTACAGGCGATATCGTGGTTGAATGCCTGGAAGTGCCGGCGACTGTATTGGCCGGCGTCGAGCCAATGGCTTGCTGTGTTTCGGCCCGGATCGTTCGGGAGCGACTTCCCACTCGCCGGCGTACCCTACACAAAGGTGAGGCAGGGCATCTTCTGGTCATTGGGGGTGAAGTGTCGATGGCCGGTGCTGTGCAACTTGCCGGCACAGCAGCTCTGAGAACCGGCGCTGGGCTGGTTACCATAGCAACTCGGCGTTCACAGATGAATACAATCAGCCTGAGTCAGCCCGAATTGATGTGCCATCCCGTGGACGATCAGGTGTCGCTTGAAACAGTGCTTTCAGGTAAGACTGCGGTGGTCGTGGGGCCTGGATTGGGTCAGAGTGAATGGGGAGTTCGGATGCTTAATGGCGTATTGGCATCCGGTTTACCTGGCGTAGTTGACGCCGATGGGCTCAACCTGCTTGCGCAGGGGCCTCGACAAACTGGACAGATGATTCTCACTCCGCATCCGGGCGAAGCTAGCCGCCTTCTCAACGCGGATGTTGACGCTATCCAGAGGCAGCGGTTCGTTTCTGCCGCGAAGATTCAGTCTCAATATGGCGGCATTTGTGTGCTCAAGGGGGCGGGTACACTCGTAGCCACTGAAGGAGGACATCTTTGGCTTTGCAAAGAAGGCAACCCAGGAATGGCGACAGCAGGGATGGGTGATGTCTTATCCGGGGTCATTGGTGCTTTGTTGTGTCAAGGTTTAGTTCCGGGAGATGCCGCGATGGCTGGTGTCTGGCTGCACTCTAGGGCCGCGGACCTTGCTGCGGCAGACGGCGGTGAGCGCGGTCTGCTTGCGTCAGACCTGTGGAGTTATCTAAGACATTTGGTAAATGACCCATATTCTGGATGAATTCAAAACAGATATTTACAAGCGAAGCGCAGTTAACGGCTTTTGCCGCCGAGATTGCGTTGATCCTTGTGCCAGGCGATGTCGTGTATTTATGCGGCGAACTGGGGACCGGTAAAACAACTTTCGCTAGGGCAATAATCCAACAGAGGGGTAGTGCTGATTCAGTAACCAGCCCAACGTTTACCCTGATCGAGACCTATCAACTGGATGATGTATTGGTGGCCCATCTGGACCTTTATCGAATTGAATCTGATGCGGAGATGGAGGGGATTGGTCTGCGGGATTACCTAGATGGAAGCTGGATTTGCTTGATAGAATGGCCCGATCGAGCGCCAGGTATGCTGCCAGATCCCGATCTCACCGTTAACCTAGCCTATGAGGGAAACGGGCGCTCAGCTGATTTGATAGCCACAGAACGGTTGACCGATCGCACGGACTGGCTCAAATGAAGCAGCTTCTTCTCGGGCTTTTACTATTTCAGTTAACGCCCCCGGTGTTAGCTGGTGTCGATGTTTTAAGCATAAGAATCTGGCATTCACCACTTAGTACCCGTTTGGTCTTTGATCTCTCCGGACCCGTCGTATACAGCGTGTTTGCATTGACAGATCCGCAACGAATCGTGATAGATCTCAAGAACACGGAGTCCAGCGCGGTTTCTCCCGGTGATCAGACCTTGGGCCCTTGGCTCTTGGCCTTGCGCTCAGGGAGCCCGAACAATGGCGTACTGCGTTATGTACTTGATCTTAAGGAACAGCTCCATCATGACAGTTTTCTGCTTCCCCCTGGTGTAGTCTATGGCCACCGTTTGGTGGTCGACGTCAAACCAACCGATAGGTCCCTTCGGGGAAACAATGATCCTGTCGTTAGTCCAACAGAGAAAGACTATGTTGTCGTGATCGATCCTGGTCATGGAGGCGATGACCCCGGTGCATTGGGCCATCGTGGCACGCACGAAAAGAAAGTTGTTCTAGCGATCGCAAAACGGCTTCAATCGATTTTGAATCTTCGGCCCGGCGTGGCGGCTCAACTAACACGTAAAGGCGACTACTATGTCAGCTTACGTAATAGAATTAGGATTGCTGCAGAACATCAAGCAGATGTATTCATTTCGGTGCACGCGGATTCAGCTCGCCGGAAAAGTGCGAATGGTGCTTCGGTTTACATATTATCTTCTAAGGGAGCCAGTAGTGAAATAGGTCGCGAACTTGCAAAGAGGGAAAATGCTTCGGACCTGATAGGTGGTGTTAAGTTAGGAAAGCAGGAGCACAGCGTTCGGGAAACAATGCTCGATATGGAGGTCGACTGGAAAATAAAGGAGAGTGAGGCGCTTGCCAGGAATCTCCTGTACGAAATGGGTAAAGTTGGTTCTCTGCACACCAAGCAGGTTCAGAAAGCGGGGTTTGTTGTGCTTAAAGCCATAGAGATTCCGGCGGTACTTGTTGAGGTTGGGTTCATTTCTAACAAAAAAGAAGAACGCGCTCTCCAAACAGCGCTGCATCACGAAAGGATCGCGGGTTCAATGTTTCGCGCCATTGTCCGTTACTGCACGGATAAATCCCAGTGCCGTGTAAATCAAGACTCCAAAGGAATCTATGTCGTCCGTAAGGCGGAATCATTATCATTACTTGCGGCTCGGTTTGGAACAACAATTTCGGCAATTAAAAGGGTCAACAAGTTGAAGATCGACACTTTGCTGATTGGACAAAAACTCATCATCCCGGAGCTATGAGAGTCCATGGACAGTGATACAGAACGGCAGACTGCGCGGATACATCGGTTAGCGAATACACTGATAAATCAAATTGCAGCCGGTGAAGTTGTGGAGCGGCCAGCTTCGGTTGTCAAGGAGCTTATTGAAAATAGCGTTGACGCAGGGGCCACTGAGATTCAAGTCTGGGTGGAACGCGGTGGCGTCAAGCTCATTCGGGTTGATGATAATGGTCATGGGATCGCGAAGAGCGACTTAATCCTGGCGACCGAACGGCACGCGACCAGTAAATTGTCCTATTTGAAGGACTTATCGGGAATTCAGACGCTTGGATTTAGAGGCGAAGCGTTACCGACTGTCGCATCTGTGTCACGCCTTGGGATTAAGAGTCGCGTTGCTGACGCAGATTCAGGTTGGGAGGTTAGCGGTGAGGGAGGCGCCTTTTCTGCACCGATGCCGACCTCGTGCGCTAAAGGCACGGTAGTTGTGGTAGAGGATCTGTTTTTCAACACACCCGCTCGCCGTAAATTTCTTCGAACGGAGAAAACCGAACGGTCGAATATTGAACGCATTTTCAAGTGCCTGGCGCTGGCATATCCCGGTATATCTTTTAGTCTATCAATTGATCAAAAACTGTGCTGGCAGTTGCCAGGAGAGGGGTCCGCTTTGCGATCTCATCGGGTCGAAAAAATACTGGGGCAGGAATTCACCGAAAACTCTAAGCAGATAACGGGAGGTGCCAGCGGCATATCCTTGATCGGCTGGTTAGGGTTACCAGCTTATTCTCGAAGTCAGGCGGATCGCCAATATCTTTTTGTTAATGGACGCGTGATAAAAGATGCCTCGCTGTCGCACGCTGTGCGTCGCGCCTATGCGGACGTACTTTATCGGGGTCGTCAGCCGGTTTATGTGTTGGATTTGAAGATCGATCCGATGACGATAGATGTGAACGTACATCCAACTAAAAACGAGGTGCGATTTGAGGACGCTCGTTCAATACACGATTTTATCTATCGGGAAGTGGCGCAGGCAATTGCTGATACACGGGCCGGATCAAACTTTGCAAGTAATGAATCAGGATGGCCCGGGAATTCTTACAACCCACATCACATAGATCCATCTAAGTCGTTACAAAGCGGACTTGGACTGGAACCCAGTGACGTTATGAAACAGTTTATTGGCGCCTCAGACAATGATTACATAGATGCGCAAACTGCTGGGAACGAACACATTGAGCCTAGAGCCAAAGTGGAAGATGTGCCGCCGTTGGGGTATGCGCTGGCCCAGCTAAAAGGGGCCTATATCCTTGCGGAAAATATAGATGGTTTAATATTGATCGATATGCACGCTGCCCATGAGCGCGTTACTTACGAGCAACTGAAAGTTCTACTGAATGAGCAAGTCAAAAACTCTCAGCCCTTGCTGGTGCCTGTAGTGGCTAGTGTCTCAGTAGAAGAGGCTGACTGCCTGGAAGATAATCATGCGTTATTTGAACAACTGGGGTTTGAAGTGACGCGCTCGAGTGTTCAGGCTATAGCGATACGTGCCGTGCCGGAGATGCTGCGTTCTCGCGACGTTGCTGGATTGGTCAAAGATTCACTCGCAGATCTACTCGAGCAAGGTTTTTCGGACCGAATTGTGGATAGTATCGAGGGCATGCTTTCCACCATGGCTTGCCATGGGTCTATCAGGGAGAATCGACAGCTGACATTACCTGAAATGAACAGTTTGCTCCGACAGATGGAGAAAACCGACCGGTCGGGTTTGTGTAACCATGGCCGCCCCACCTGGAAACAGATCGATATGGCAGAAATTGACCGATGGTTCCACCGGGGCCGCTGAAAACTAGCGTAGGTCCAACGCATACTCGACCAGAGGCGTCTGATAGTTTGTGATGCCGGTCGAGTCAACGCGTCGAATCGTAGTCATCACCGGACCTACGGCTGTTGGTAAAACTGCATTGGCAGTGGAAGTTGCAAAACAATTTCCCGTTCGGCTGATAAGCGTAGATTCGGGACAGGTGTATCGCGGTTTGGATCTGGGTACGGCCAAACCGAGCTGTGCTTTGCTTAAAGAATTCCCACACGATCTGGTGAACGTGCGTGACATAGCCGATGTGTTTTCTGTTGTTGATTTTTGTTCAGCAGCTTCACAAGCTATTAACGAGTCGTTTGAGTCTGGAATTGTGCCAGTCCTGGTAGGTGGGACCATGTTCTATATCTCTGCTTTGCTTCATGGGCTCGGTGAACTGCCCCCCGCTGACCAGCAGTTAAGGTGTGAGTTGAGTCAACAAGGTCAGTTATTGGGTTGGCCACGGATGCACGAGAAGTTGTCTGCCCTCGATCCAGTCAGCGCTGAAAGGATTGATCGAAATGATCCTCAGCGCATTCAAAGAGCCTTGGAGATCTATATTCTCACCAAAGGCGATGTTTCAGTTTGGAACAAGAAAATGCGTTTTCTACCACAGAACATTCTGGTAAGTCGATTCATCCTGGCGTACAGCGACCGCGGGTTGTTACATAAGCGTATCGTTTGCCGATTCGACGAGATGCTCGAGGCCGGATTAATCGAAGAGGTTGAGAGTCTAATGACTATACCTGGAGTCACTGCAGAGTTGCCAGCGATGAAGAGCGTCGGCTATAGGCAGGTTCTCGAGTACCTAAAGGGTGAGGTTGATTTAGGAACTATGAGGGAAAAAGTATTGTCGGCGAGCCGCCAGCTGGCCAAACGGCAATTGACCTGGAGTCGTAATACTGCGGGCGGTATATGGCTGGATGCTGCAGATCCACAAGTGAACAGCAGCGTTTCTCGCTATTTAGAACAAGTAAAACACGAGCATTGAATATTGTTTGACCTCGGAGGTTTGTGTAGTGTGTTCTGTGTGGGTTGAAATATTTAAATTTCATCCCTACATTTTAGTTCGTAGAGGACTATACTGATGCCAAGCTCGTTCATAGGAGTTTAGATAACTAACTGAGTTACATGAAATTATTTGTTATTCGTGCAGATCTAGGCAATGCGCAGCGTCTCTGACCAAAACCGCGAAAAGACAGGTGCTGTCGCGTCTAAAAACAGTACGGACATAGATGTTTATAGTTAACTTGAAACAGGAGACACCTAAATGGCGCAACAAAAAGGGGCAGCCTTACAAGATCCCTTTCTCAATATACTCAGAAAAGAAAGAATACCTGTATCCATATATCTCGTTAATGGCATAAAGCTTCAAGGCCAAGTTGAATCTTTTGATCCGTTTGTTGTGTTGTTGCGGAATACAGTAAGCCAAATGATCTATAAGCATGCAATCTCGACTATCGTTCCTTCACGTGCTGTCCGGATACCGTATGACACTCCCGGCTACGCTGACGAAGATGATGTAGATCAAAGCGATATAGGACAAAATCAGGTTTGATTAATTCAGTTACTAGGTCTCGGAGTATTTTGGGCAGCATCACCGACCGAAGGTTGATTTAACCTGAGCGTAAATCGATCAAAAGGCCGCTCGGTTCATGTGGCGTCAGGTTCTGATTGGTTAAAGTCCGAACGTGTGTTGTTGGTACGACAACAGACTTTCCGTTTAGCTGTATCCGAGGATTTTACTGAGATCGAAGGACTTGCGGTTGCTGCGGGTTCACAAGTTGTTGCGCACATTAGCGCGGTTCGAAAGATACCCCACCCGGCCACCTTCCTGGGCTCGGGGAAGGTTCTAGAGATCTCCGAACTGGTTGATAAGCTGGCGGTGGATGTTGTCATACTCGATCATAACGCAACCCCCGTACAAGAGCGCAATCTGGAACAGGCGTTCCACTGTCGGGTAATCGATAGAACACGGCTGATACTCGATATATTTGCGCTGAGAGCACGCACCAGTGAGGGCAAACTTCAGGTGGAGTTGGCTCAACTCAACCACCTTGCTACTCGTTTGGTTAGGGGTTGGACGCACCTTGAAAGACAGCGCGGTGGGTTGGGGCTTCGTGGCCCCGGTGAGACGCAACTAGAGACGGATCGACGACTGATTGGTCGACGGATTAAGACGTTAGGTCGGAAGTTAGAAAAAGTTAGACTGCAACGGGCCTTGAGACGGAATCAGAGAGATCGCGTCCCTATTCCCACCGTTGCGATTGTCGGTTACACCAATGCAGGCAAAACAACTCTGTTTAATGCGCTCAGTGGCGCAAGCGGCCTTGTCGTGGATCAGTTGTTTGCGACACTCGACCCTATGATGAGGCGGCTGGATATCAGTGGTTATGGACCGGTAATTGTCTCTGATACGGTGGGCTTTATATCGAGACTTCCACATGAGCTGGTGGATGCCTTTCATTCGACACTGGAGGAGGTCAGCGCATCGCAACTACTGCTACACGTTATTGATCTGTTAGATCCAGAGATTACGGAACGAGTCGAGCAGGTAGAACGTGTCCTGGATGCCATTGGAGCGGGCGACATTCCTCGCCTTCGAGTCTACAACAAGGCAGATCTTATCGAGGCGTCTAGTTTCAGATCGTTCGTGAATGGCAGTCGCCATCGAGGGTTGCGAATATCTGCATCTACAGGCAATGGACTCGAGGAGCTTGTTGAGACTGTGGGTGCTCTGCTGGGCTCGGATAGAGAACGTCGGATGTTAAAAATTCCCTCCAACAGGCCGCGTTTACGAGCGGCGGTCTATCGAATTGCTGAAGTCGCAGATGAAAAAGTAGACGCTGAAGGTAATTGGTGGTTGGAGTTGCTGGTGGATACCGTTGCCGTGGGTCGTCTGGAATCCCAGGAACAATTCCAGACCGGATGGTGGCAAGCCTTCGGAAAGGAATCGACACGACTGAACGCCATTATCTGACCAGACAATTGGCCGCTCCAGATATGTTGTTCGTGGTAAAATAGATTTCCTGTGAAAAGACACATGATTGTGAGGGGAAACTGAGATGGCGTGGAATGAGCCGGGTTCTGACAACCGTGACCCATGGGGTCAGGGAAACGGACAGAACGGTCCGCCTGACCTTGATGATTTGATCAAGGATCTACAGAAGAAATTTAGCGGCATTTTTGGTGGTGGTGGACGTAAGTCCGCAGGGGGTGGCAGTCGTGGTGGAATGCCCAGCCTTGGTGGCAAATCATCGATTTTCATTGTCGTGGTCCTCGGATTATTGTGGGTCGCGTCCGGTTTTTACGTGGTAGAACAAGGGGAACAAGGGGTAGAGCTTCGGTTTGGACATTATAAAGAGGTAACCGAAGCGGGACTGAGATGGCATGCACCCTTTCCGGTAGAGTCGGTTGAAATCGTCAATGTCCAACAGATTAGAACGGTCGAAGTGGGTTATCGTACTAATACTCGATCAAATCAATTCGCTACAGTTCCTCAAGAGGCGCTGATGCTCACTAAAGACGAAAATATTATCGACATTCAGTTTGCAGTTCAGTACGACGTTAAGGATCCACGGGATCTCCTGTTCAACATCAGCGAGGATCCAGATCAGGTTGTGAGGCAGGCCACTGAGAGTTCGGTCCGAGAGATCGTGGGGCGAAACACTATGGATTTCGCTATCACCGGTGGTCGGGCTGTGATTGCGCAGGACACCAGCCTGTTGCTGCAGAACATTCTGGATCGGTATCAGACCGGCATCAATGTGAAAGCGGTCGAGATGCAGAACGCTCAACCGCCCGCCGAGGTGAAAGGAGCTTTTGATGATGCCGTAAAGGCCCGTGAAGATGAAGTGAAATTCAAGAACGAAGCGGAGGCTTATGCTAATGACATAATTCCCAGAGCTCGCGGTAAAGCAGCCCGGATACTGGAGGAAGCCGAGGCCTACCGAGCCAGCGTAGTTGCCGCAGCAGAGGGTGAAGCATCACGGTTTACTCAAGTCTTGGATGAGTATCATAAAGCGCCGGGCGTAACCCGTGACAGGCTTTACATCGATGCGATGGAGCAGGTATTGAGTCGGTCAACAAAGCTTATGATCGACCAGTCTGCAGGTGGTAATAACGTCATGTACCTGCCCCTGGATCAGTTGATTCGGCAACGCAACGATTCAGCGGGGAGAACCGACCCCACCCGATTTGATAACGCTGGAGGCATAGCGAACTCTCTGGCCGAAACCGGCACCTCCCGTAGCGGGCGCAGCAGCCGAACAGGGAGGGTATCCGAATGAGAGGGAAGGGATTAATTTTTGTAATTCTGATCGTAATACTCGGGGCACTGGGTTCTTCGGCGTTTTATATAGTTGACGAGAGAGAAAAAGCGATCGTGTTTCAGTTCGGTGAAATTGTAGCCTCGAGTGAGGAGGCCGGTTTGTACTTCAAAGTGCCGGTCATCAACAACGTTAAGTTCTTTGACGCCCGGATCCAGACGATGGATGCTGCTCCCCAGTTGTATCTGACAAGGGAGAAAAAGAATCTCGTTGTGGATTCGTTTGTGAAATGGCGAGTGCGTGATGCGCGTGATTACTACACAAAGCTAGGTGGACTCGCGAGCAACGCGAGAAACCGCTTGTCCCAGCGAGTTAACGATGCACTGCGACGTGAATTCGGTAATCGTACTGTACAGCAGGTGATATCGGGTGATCGAGTCGAGATAATGACAATTGTCCGAACGAATATCGATGACGAAATAAGTTCACTGGGCATCGAGGTCATCGATGTGCGGCTCAAGCGTGTTGACCTTGACCCAGATATAAGCGAAAGGGTCTATCAGAGAATGGAAGCAGAGCGATCCAGGGTGGCTAAAGATCTGCGCGCCCGAGGTGCTGAGGTGGCTGAAAAGATTCGGGCGAATTCAGATCGGGAGCGCACCATAATTCTCGCGAACGCAAATAAAACCTCTGAAGAATTAAGAGGTAATGGCGATGCTACGGCAACGTTCATTTATGCAGAGGCTTTCAGTCAGGATCGAGAATTTTATCGGATGTACCGTAGTCTTAACGCCTATACAAGAACGTTCAATTCACCGGATAATCTTCTGGTTATCGAGCCGAGTTCAGAGTTTTTTCGATATTTCAATACAGCGAAGCCTGATCTAGCCGATTAATCCGCGCGACCGATGAACTGGCAAGAGTTGTTGGTCGGGCTCTCACTCGTCCTGGTGATCGAAGGGTTGATTCCATTCGCAAGCCCGGGACGATATAGAAGACTGGTTGAGGTTATCAGCAACATACAAGACTCGCGGTTACGCTTTGCTGGTGGTGCTTGTATGCTGGCGGGTCTGCTGTTGCTTTATGTGGTCCACTGATTATCCGATTTAGAGAATGGGCCTTTGACTGGCGTAGAAATTTATAATTCGATCCAGCGACTTTATGGCTAAGAATATTGTCGTCCTGGGTATCCAGTGGGGTGATGAGGGTAAGGGTAAAATTGTCGACCTGCTGACACGCCACGTCGGTGCCGTCGTACGCTTTCAGGGCGGTCACAATGCCGGCCATACTCTGGTCGTCGATGGCCAGAAGACTATTCTGCATCTGATTCCCTCTGGAATTCTTCACTCCAATGTTAAATGTTTTATTGGGAGTGGCGTGGTGTTGTCACCCGCGGCGCTGATCCAGGAGATTGAGGCGTTGCAAGGCAGTGTCACAAACATTGAACACAGACTGCGTATCAGTCAAACATGCCCCGTCATTATGCCCTATCATATTTTGTTGGATAAACTGCGAGAAAAGGCAAAGGGCAAAAAAGCAATTGGCACAACGGGTCGTGGTATAGGTCCAGCCTACGAAGATAAAGCAGCGCGTCGCGGAATCAGGTTTGGTGATCTGTTAAATGAGGATGCTTGTAGATCTCGGATCGAGGAAGTGCTCGACTACCACAACTTCGTACTTAAACATTTTTACCACAGTGATACCATCGATACAGATAATCTGGTTAGAGAATCGTTAACTTTCGGCGAGCAACTCGCGTCCATGGTTGGTGACGTCACTGTGGAGCTGACAGACTGTATTACTCAAGGCGACTCGATCCTGTTTGAAGGAGCCCAAGGAACGATGTTGGATATAGATCACGGCACATATCCGTACGTGACGTCGTCAAACACGACAGCGGGTGCCGCGTCGACCGGTAGCGGTATAGGGCCAATGCTTATTGACGGTATCCTGGGGATCGCTAAAGCCTATACGACTCGAGTCGGCAGCGGCCCTTTCCCAACTGAACTGTGCGACGAGACAGGGGCAAGACTTGCTTCAAGAGGACAGGAATTTGGTTCTACCACAGGAAGGCCTCGCCGCTGTGGGTGGTTTGACGCTGTGATGGTGCAACGTGCATGTTTAATCAATGGAGTTTCCTCTTTATGCTTAACTAAACTTGATGTTCTGGACGGACTTGACGAAGTCAAAATCTGTACAGGGTATGAAGTGGACGGTACGTATGCCGAGTGTTTCCCAGACATGGGCAGGCTACCTTCATGTCGCCCGATCTATGAGGTGCTACCGGGCTGGCAGGCAGCGACGGCTGGCATCAAGACATATACCGATTTGCCCCAAGCAGCAAAAGATTACATCGATAGGCTCGAGAATTTAACGGGTTGTTCGGTAGATCTCATTTCTACCGGTCCGGATCGAGTAGACACGATCGTACGCAAAAGTCCGTACTCTTGAACTGTGCCTGCCGAGGTTGCACAGAAATGGTACCGAGGGCCGGACTCGAACCGGCACGAGGTTGCCCCCACCAGCACCTGAAGCTGGCGCGTCTACCAATTCCGCCACCTCGGCAAAGGATTCTTTGGTCAATAGCAGGATCAGGCCCCTTGTATTGTGAGCCCGACGGCACGCTGCGGGCGCGAACATTACCGCCTGCCTAGTATGTTGTCAATCGAACATCCAGGAAGTTGTTTGTGTTTGGAATTATTTTGAGAAGAGCTATTCACGGCAAACCGGTACAAGGCATCTACGACAGTGGTTATCGCTAAATCATACGATCCCGGTCGGTCGCTGACGTTAAGAAGATGAGTAGCAGAGGGCAAGGAAGGGGCGGGCAACTGAGACAAATCTTGGATGCAAAAAAAGCATAGTTCGTATACCGATGCGGTCATTCATGCACATGATCTCGCGGCACAGTGGTCTCCGGAGGTTATAGCCGAAACAAAAGACCTCGCACGACTGACGAGAGAGCAGTTTCAAGGGCGATGTCTGGACTTTACCGATCTGCCTTTTGTGACAATAGACGGAGATGATGCTCGTGATTACGACGATGCCATCTGTGCTTGTAACTCCGATGATGGCTGGTTGTTGCAGATTGCTATTGCGGATGTGAGTCACTATGTGCGATCTGAAACGGTGCTCGACAAGGCGGCTAGATTACGCGGGAATTCAACTTATTTTGTCGACCGTGTTATTCCTATGCTGCCAGCGGTTCTCTCAAACGATCTTTGTTCTTTACGCCCTGACGAAGATCGACTTGCCATTATTTGCAGTATTAAGATTAACTCCTCTGGTGAGATTCTGGAGTGGGCTTTTGATCAGGCTTGGATCCGATCACGTTGTCGGCTGACCTACAATGAAGTGGATCAGTATCTCCAAATAAAAAATGAAGATCAATTTATTCGGTCTTGGGGCAAAGCTGTATGTGAGAGTCTGGATGTGGCGTCGCAGGTTGTTCTGGCAAGACAGGCTCGGTGTATTGGCACAGGCAGGATAGATATTAGCTTTCCCGAGGCAGCAATCACCCTAGGGAATAACGGTGTGGTGGAGACTATTGGTTACCGCGAAAGTAACAGTGCGACCCGGCTTGTTGAGGAATGCATGCTCTCTGCCAATCTTTGTGCAGCGAAGACCCTTGAGAAGACCCTGGTCAGGGCTATCTATCGAATTCACCACGCGCCATCCTCGCAAGATCTTATCCAGCTACGCCAAGTCCTGCAGCGATTTGGTCTTACATTGGGTGGCGGTCAGGCACCCAAAATCCTGGATTTTAACAAGACCCTTAATGCGGCCCGAGAGACACTGGGACAAGGACAATGGGTAGAAGGGTTAGTGTTACGGACACTTAAGCAGGCGCATTATGACTCCACGGTAGCGCCCCATTTCGCTTTGGGATTTGACTGCTATACCCACTTTACCTCACCAATACGTCGCTATCCCGATCTGGTTGTGCATCGGCTGATAAAGAATATATTGGGGTACGATCGTTCAACATACGTGAGCGCTACTAATGGCGAACTTGCAGACATCGGTGTCTATTGCTCGGCAGCTGAGCGTCGTTCGGAGAGTGCAGAACGTACGGTCAGCTCCTGTTATAAAGCGCAATTTATGTCGGATAAGATCGGACAGGTGTTTAAGGGATCCATCAGTGGAGTCACTGAGTTTGGAGTGTTTGTCCAATTGCTCGACCATCCAATAGACGGGTTGGTCCATGTGTCCCAGCTTGGGGGCGACTATTACGAGTTTAATCCACAGACTATGGAACTCCTGGGCAAGCACACAGGAAGAACCTTGCGATTAGGAGATGCACTTGACGTCACACTGACAGGAACATCTCCAGAAGAAGGAAAAATTAGCTTTTCCAGCATAATGAAAAATGAATCTACATCCCGGGGAACAAATTACCGTCGCAATAAAAAGAAACATCGTGGGAGATAGACGCTCAGGATCGGTAGGGGACGTTGCATTGACAGGTTCCGAACGCCAAACAATCCTCGCTAGGGCGTCGTGTATCCAACAGGGTCGCTTGAACCTTGAATCCACAAAGATGGTCGACCTCATAATGGGGGTTCTATGACCACAAAACCAGCGCCATCGCTATGAATACGACAGTCTCCACGTCATGTGGATTTCACGCGGTTCAGAATGCCCTAAACCACCCTGAGACCGTCGAGGTATTGTTGTACGACGTTGAGCGCAATGATCTTCGACTGAAGGAGCTCATTGAACAAGCCCGTCGTTCACAGATTCAAATCAGGGCATCCGGTAAAAAGGAACTCGATAAAGCGTCTGCCGGGGTCAGGCATCAAGGAGTCATAATTATTCACACAACTGACTTGGCAAAACCCTCCTTGCCGCTTGAAGAATATCTAACTCAGCTTGAAGCGGTGCCACTGTTACTGGTGCTTGATGGTGTTCAAGATCCTCAGAATCTTGGTGCTTGCCTTCGCACTGCAGCTGCTGCCGGAGTCGATGGCGTTATTCTCCCGCGCAAGAAAGGCTGTGACATCACCGCCACGGTAATACGTGTGGCTGCCGGGGGCATTAGTCATTTGTCAGTGTTTGAAGAGAGCAACTGGAATCGTGTCATGACCACTTTGAAAAATAGTGGACTGTGGATTGTGGGCACTGATGAGCGAGCCGAAAACGATATCTATAGTATGGATCTAGTCCGACCTGTGGCGTTGGTCTTGGGTGCGGAAGATAAAGGGATGCGCAGACTGACGCGAAAACAATGTGATCAGGTCGTGCGCATACCTGCAGTGGGCGGAATCCATAGTCTTAATGTATCGGTTGCAACGGGTATCGCGCTGTTCGAAGCGTTGCGCCAACGGCGTGCGCTATTATAAAAATTCACAACTGGAAATAGAGCTTGAATCCTGTGCTTGTTCAACTCATTCTGGTTCACGAGTTTTGGGCCGATAGTCACAATATTCTCTAATCACGCAGACAGGGCATCTTGGTGTACGGGCGATGCAGGTATAACGACCATGCAAAATCAACAAGTGATGGGCGTCCTTAAGGTAGCGTTCAGGCGTAAATTTAAGTAGCTTTTGCTCGACCTTCAGCACTGTTTTGCCGGGGCCAAGCCCGGTTCGGTTGGCAACTCGAAAAATGTGGGTGTCCACCGCAATAGTGGGTTCTCCGAATGCGGTATTCAGGACGACGTTTGCGGTTTTACGGCCGACGCCAGGCAGAGCTTCCAGTGCTTCTCTGTCTGAAGGCACCTGTCCGTTGTGGAGATCGATCAGCATGCGACAGGTTTTGATGATGTTCTGTGCTTTGGTGTTATACAGACCGATTGTTCGAATGTGGCGCTTTAGGCTGGTTAGGCCCAGGTTCAGGAAGGCCTGTGGCGTATTGGCTTTGCGGTACAGTGTGTCGGTGGCCTTGTTGACTGAAATATCAGTAGCCTGAGCAGAGAGGATTACTGCGATAAGCAATTCGAAGTTGGATCTGAAATTGAGCTCGGTAGAAGGCTTGCCGTGGGCACGGGCCAGAATTTTGAAGATTTGTTTTCTTTTGACAGGATTCATGTGAACTACTGTTTTGAATTTTCATTCAAATACAGACTGTTTCTACGAGCACGGGTGCGCTTTACGCTGCTGAGAATGTTTTTCCGCATGACGGCGTTTGTCGGTGTTGTATTGCTGCAAAAAGACTCTGCTGACAGTTGCGACCTCGAACGTTTCATCTCGGCCCGCCTGCGGGCTCGGACGACCATACCGCTGGAATACTCAGGCCATGGACTCGGATGTTCATCATCCAAGGACATGCCAGTGATTGGTGTCATCTGAATACAGTCCATCGGGCAGGGCGCAATGCACAGTTCGCATCCTGTGCATTCGTGACCAATTATGGTGTGCATCAGTTTTGAAGCGCCGGCAATAGCATCGACGGGGCAAGCTTGTATGCAAAGTGTGCAGCCGATACACAGTGCCTCGTTGATGACAGCACAGGCTAAAGGCCCCACTGTGCCGCAATCGCGGTCTACTGGCACCAGTGGTTTGCTTGTGATTTCAGCCAGTGCACGAAGCGTGATATCGCCGCCCGGCGGGCAACGGTTTATTGGAGCAGACTCAGCACTGATAGCGTTCGCATACTCCCAGCAACCCGGGTACCCGCAACGCTGGCACTGTGTCTGGGGCAGCCATTGATCAATCGTGTGGGGATCGATCGCACCACTCATTGAAGGTTACATTCCTTGGTGCAGTAAATGGTCACTAGGCGATCAACGTACACCCATTCCAGGTTCTGCACCACTATCAGGCTGTATCACAAAAATGCCAGATGCATCATCGATACCGGAAGCCGCCAGGATCATGCCTTCTGAGGTGCCAAACCGCATCTTTCTGGAGGCAAGGTTGGCGACCACCACCACGTGGCATCCGATCAGTGTTTGGGGATTGTAGGCTTTTTTGATGCCGGCAAATACTGTGCGGGATTCACCATCGAGGTCTAGCTGTAACTCGATTAGTTTGTCAGCACCTTCGACGGACTGCGCATCGACAACTTTAGCGACGCGTAAGTCAATCTTCGAGAAATCATCAATGGTGATTTCAGGTCGGATGGGATCCTCTGAGAGATGAGATTTAGTTACGGGTGATTCGAGTTCTATAGAGTCGGCGATCATCTGTTCTACATCCTTGGGGTTAATTCGCGTTAACAGGTGCTGGTATTCTGAGATTCGATGGTTCAGCAACGGCTGAGACAGGTTCGACCATTGTCCAGGTCCGGAGACGTCGCAGCATAGGAAACTGCTTGAACGTTGCGCTAGAGAGGGAGTTGCTGGACTTAGCCAGGTGATCAGAAGTCGGAAAAGGTTTAGGCCCTGACAGCAGATGGCCTGAAGTTCTGAATCGGAACCGGATTGTTTGGCAACGATCCAGGGTTGCCGGTTGTTGACGTATTGATTCGCCTCATCAGCTACGGCCATGATCTCTCGTATTGCGCGGCTGAATTCACGATTGTCGTAAGCCTCGGCTATTGAGGCGCCTGCCGCGACGGCTTTGTTGAACATGTCGGGATCATCGAGCTGGTCACCGATCTGGTTACTAAATCGCTTATTTATAAATCCGGCGCATCGTGCAGCGATGTTCACAACCTTGCCGACGAGGTCAGAATTGACACGCTGAATAAAATCCTCCGAGTTTAGGTCCAGATCCTCAACACGGTTATTCAGTTTGGCTGCGAAGTAGTAACGTAGATAGTCTGGGTCCAGGTGACGGAGGTAGGTGTCTGCCTTTATGAAAGTGCCTCGAGACTTGGACATCTTTTTGCCATTGACGGTCAGAAAGCCATGAACGAATACTGAAGTTGGAGTCCGAAAATTAGCCCCTTGAAGAACGGCAGGCCAGAACAAGGCATGAAAATAAAGGATGTCCTTGCCAACGAAATGGTACAACTCGGTTTCGGAATCCGGATTCCAATAGGCATCAAAATCCAGATTTTCACGGTTGCACAGTGCCTTGAAACTTGCCAGATAGCCAATGGGTGCATCCAGCCACACGTAAAAATATTTTCCAGGGTGTCCGGGAATTTCGAACCCGAAGTAGGGCTCATCTCTGGATATGTCCCAGTCCCGCAGTCCAGAATCAAACCACTCGGCCAGCTTGTTGACGACCTCACTCTGTAGTCGTCCAGAGCCGATCCATGCCTTTAGCATCGATTCAAAGTCTGGCAATCGAAAAAAATGATGTTCAGATTCCCGTTCTACAGGAGTGGCACCAGAGATCGCAGAGATAGGATTATTTAGGTCACTGGGGGAGTAGGTCGCACCGCAGGATTCACAGCTGTCACCATACTGATCTATGCTGCCGCAGCGGGGGCATTCGCCACGGATGAACCGGTCTGGCAAAAACATGTTGGCATCCGGGTCGTAGGCTTGCTGGATAACTCTTTTGGTAATGTAGCCGGCCTCATTGAGGCGACTGTAAATAGTTTCAGAAAAATAGCGGTTTTCTTCCGAATGGGTTGTATGATAGAAGTCGAATTGAATATTAAATCCTGCGAAATCACGCTGATGCTCACTGAGCATCTCTCCAATCAACTGAACCGGTTCAATACCATCGGATCGTGCTTTGAGCATGATAGGCGTACCGTGTGCATCGTCGGCACAAACATAACGCGCATCATGTCCGATGAGCTTTTGGAAGCGGACCCAGGTATCTGTTTGAATCACCTCCAGCATATGACCGAGATGAATTGGGCCATTCGCATAGGGTAGCGCGCTCGTGACTAGAATCTTTTTCGATGACATTGTCATGGATGTCGAGTTGCTTGAATATCAGAATTTTGTAATGTTCACGAAATAGTTTGCGCGGGCTTGCGAGCGCAGTCGAATAGTGTTGTTCTAAGCCATTAAATGTATTTTAGCCGATACGAAAGGTCTGCCGGTCCTGTGTTAGGATTCGCGTACATAACTAATCGAGAAGATTCTGGTCCGATCTGATCGCTTAATCCAGCATAACTCCGTCTAGGTGAGGTCGTAAATATTTTATGAGTACAGTAGCAAAAGATACCATTGAGGAGGCTCTATCTGGGATTGTCGATCCTCATACAGGTCTCGATCTGGTGACTGGTAAGTCGGTAAATGACTGTGAGGTGGACAACCAAAACGTTTCGATTGACCTGGTTTTAGGTTATCCAGCTAAAGGGTGGCACGCGAATCTCAAGCAGGAAGTAGTGGATGTAGTTTCCAAATTAGAGAACGTCCAATCGGTCGAGGTCCGGATCAAAACCCAAGTAGTGTCCCACGAAGTGCAAAAAGGTGTTACTCCACTTAAGAACGTGCGGAATGTGATCGCTGTCGCATCTGGAAAAGGCGGTGTCGGTAAATCGACCGTCTCAGCTAATCTGGCGCTGGCTTTATCCGCGGAAGGCGCGAACGCCGGTGTGTTGGACGCGGATATCTATGGGCCCAGCCAACCGCGTATGCTAGGAGTCGGTGGACGACCTGAATCTAAAGATGGAAAGAGCCTCGAGCCGATGAACAGCTACCATGTTCAAGTTATGTCGATTGGGTTTTTAATCGAAGAAGATACGCCAATGATTTGGCGTGGGCCCATGGTTACGCAGGCTCTGGAGCAACTATTGCAGGATACTCAGTGGCGTGATCTTGATTATCTGATTATCGACTTGCCTCCGGGTACCGGGGATATTCAGTTGACACTGGCACAGAAGGTGCCGGTTTCTGGCGCAGTGATTGTGACCACCCCACAGGATATTGCGCTACTGGACGCACGAAAAGCACTGAAAATGTTCGAGAAGGTGGAGATTCCAGTTCTTGGGATTGTTGAGAACATGAGTACCCATATCTGCAGTAACTGCGGTCATGAGGAACACATTTTTGGGGAGGGCGGCGGCAAAAGGATGTCAGCTGAGTATAGTGTTGAACACCTCGGCGACATTCCGCTTGATGGTCGAATCAGATCAGATGCTGACGGCGGTCGACCAACAGTGGTTGCGGACCCGGATGGCAGTTTGGCCCAGGCATATCGGACCATCGCACGAAACGCCTCTGGGATTCTGTCAGTCCGGAAACGGGACTATAGCGAGGTATTCCCTTCTATTGTCATTCAAAATGATTGAAACTGGCTTCCGAGCCGCCTATGTCGATTAAATCTGATAGCTGGATCCGCCGAATGGCGGATGAAAGCAGAATGATCGAGCCGTTTGAGGCCGACCAAATCTCAAGCATGGGAGGCAATCGAATCATCTCGTACGGCACTTCCAGTTATGGTTATGATATTCGTTGTTCGGACGAATTTAAGATATTCACGAATATCAATTCCGCAGTAGTCGACCCGAAGAATTTTGACGAGAGTAGTTTTGTCGATTATCAGGGCGATGTCTGTATTATTCCCCCAAATTCTTTCACATTGGCTCGGACCATTGAATATTTCAGAATACCCCGCAACGTACTAACGATCTGTCTTGGAAAATCGACCTACGCGCGCTGTGGGATAATCGTCAATGTGACTCCGTTTGAGCCTGAATGGGAAGGTTATGTGACGCTGGAATTTTCCAATACTACGCCTTTGCCTGCCAAGATCTATGCAAATGAAGGGGTGGCGCAGGTAATATTTTTTGAAGCAGATGAACCCTGCGAAGTATCCTACAAGGATCGCCGTGGCAAATATCAGGGGCAAACCGGTGTAACGTTGCCCAAGGCCTGATCAAGAGAACAAGATATGGCAGGCAACAGTTTTGGTCAGTTGTTTCGCGTTACGACATTTGGTGAAAGCCATGGTCCGGCTCTTGGCTGTATCGTTGATGGGTGCCCGCCGGGCCTACAGCTCAGTCCTGATGATATTCAACTGGATCTGGATAGGCGTCGGCCCGGACAATCAAAACATACCACCCAACGGCGAGAGTCTGACCGTGCTGAGATCCTATCGGGTGTGTTTGACGGTGTCACCACCGGTGCACCGATTGGTATAGTGATCAGAAACGAAGATCAGCGAACGAGAGATTATGAGCGGATTCGGGAACAGTTCAGACCGGGTCATGCCGATTACACCTATCTAAGAAAGTACGGAATTCGCGATTACAGAGGCAGCGGGCGGGCGTCGGCCCGCGAAACGGTGTGCCGTGTGGCCGCAGGTGCAATTGCCCGAAAATACCTTAATCTTCACAATGCTATTCAAATCACCGGTTACCTCCAGCAGATGGGAGACATCGTGGCCGAACAGCACGACTTCGATGAAATCTCACGCAACCCGTTTTTCTTTCCCGATGCCGGTAAGATTGAGGAACTTGAGAAACTAATCCAAGCACTGCGTAAAGCCGGAGACTCTATTGGCGCACGGGTCAATGTTGAAGCGACAAATATTCCTGCCGGGTTGGGTGAACCGGTATTCGACAAACTGGATGCGGAAGTTGCCAAGGCAATGATGTCTATAAATGCGGTCAAAGGGGTAGAACTGGGTGCCGGATTTGACAGTGTTATCCAGCATGGTTCGGAACACCGTGACGAGATGCGACCGGAAGGGTTCTTGAGTAATAATGCCGGCGGCATTCTCGGGGGTATTTCTAGCGGTCAGGACGTCATGGTGTCAATTGCGTTAAAACCAACATCGAGTATTCAGATCCCGGGGCGTAGTGTCGATATACGTGGTGAACCCGTTGAGGTCGTTACAACGGGGCGTCATGACCCTTGCGTGGGTATACGGGCAGTACCGATCGCTGAAGCAATGCTTGCTTTGGTGTTGATGGATCATTTGCTGCGCCACCGGAGTCTCGGAGCAGAGTCGAAAGGCCTGGAAATCCCGGCGTCGGCGGACACATCGAAAGAGGATTGAAAGAATTTACACCCTGGCCACCGTTTGATAGCTACATACTGACCTCTGTCAGGGAATTTTCAGTTTCGTCCATGGATTGCATGTCCGGATCTGATAGTAACTGCGTTACGAGGCGCCCCATCTCCTCAATGAATTGTATGGCATCGATGTCTGCACGACGGCCTTGTAAAATCTGAGCTTTCAAAGACCCTAGTGCATCTAATGTAGGATACAGCGAAATCGGGTCTAGCAGATTGCCACAGCAGTTGTATTTGAAAATCAGCGTGGCGGCATTCTTGGAAAGGTCTGGATGAAGTGCCTGACTTAGGATCAACTCCTGGGGAAGTTGCGCCTCAGGGTTAAGCGGCAGTGCCGCTTCCCCAAGATCGCATTGCAATCTTTGGAACAGTGTCAGAAAGTTGGTCATTTGTCCACACTCGATTGCTGTTGGGCCGAATTAATACTTAAGGGTCTGTTGTATCACCAACATCTCGGAGTTTACGCTAAATTATCAGGTGGTAATCACAAGGGATCGCCTAGGACGGTTCGGTGATGTGCTACAATTTTGTGCCACAATCATCAATTGAGTTTCGCCAAAAATGTCCGGGAAAACCCTGTACGACAAGCTATGGGATAGCCATGTTGTGCGTGAAGAAGATGACGGCACATCACTAATCTATATAGACCGCCATCTGATTCATGAGGTGACATCGCCGCAAGCCTTCGCTGGCCTTAAAGAGACTGGGCGATCACCACGCCGCGCCGGCGCCAATCTGGCAGTTGCTGATCACAATGTGCCAACGACTGATCGATCCAAAGGGATCAGTGATGCGGTGTCACAGCTTCAGGTTACGACCCTTGATCAGAACTGCAAGGAGTTTGGCATTACTGAATACGACATGAACGATCCGCGTCAGGGAATTGTTCATGTGATTGGCCCGGAACAAGGCGCAACGCTTCCAGGAATGACCATAGTATGCGGAGATTCCCATACTGCCACCCATGGTGCTTTTGGTGCGCTGTCTTTTGGTATAGGCACCTCCGAGGTTGAGCACGTTCTGGCGACGCAGTGCCTTGTCTCTCGCAAAATGCGCAGTATGCGAATCACTGTAGACGGGGAACTACGACCTGGAGTTGGTGCTAAGGACTTGATCCTCGCGATCATCGGCGAAATAGGAACATCTGGTGGCACAGGTTATGCCATTGAGTTTTCAGGCAGCGTGGTCCGTGCGTTGAGCATGGAAGCCAGAATGACTCTGTGTAATATGACGATTGAAGCAGGGGCTCGCTGTGGCATCGTCGCAGTTGACGAGTCAACGATCGATTATCTCGAGAATCGTACTTATGTTCCCAAGGGCGATCAATGGATCGAAGCGCAACAACTCTGGTCTGATTATGTTTCGGACAAAGATGCGGAATTTGATCAAGAAATCAGGCTTGATGGACAGGCGATTCCACCGCAAGTCACTTGGGGTACATCGCCCGAAATGGTCATTCCGATTGACGGAATAATTCCTGATCCGCGAGGCCTATCTGACGAGTCTCGCCGAGAAGGTTGGGTGCGAGCGTTGGAGTACATGGATCTGGAGTCCGGGACACCGATCAGTGAGGTCAAGATAGACAAGGTTTTTATTGGATCTTGTACAAACGGAAGAATTGAAGATTTAAGAGCCGCAGCCCAAGTTGCTCGAGGTCATCGTGTTGCCTCAAATGTATCATTGGCAATGGTCGTCCCGGGATCGGGTCTGGTTAAGCGCCAGGCTGAATCAGAAGGGCTGGATGCAGTTTTTACTCGGGCAGGATTCGAATGGAGAGAGCCCGGTTGTTCAATGTGTCTTGCGATGAATGCGGATCGCCTGGAGCCTGGCGAGCGTTGTGCCTCAACCTCTAACCGGAATTTTGAAGGCAGACAAGGCCAGGGCGGCCGTACGCACTTGGTCTCTCCCGCGGTGGCAGCAGCTGCGGCTGTAGCAGGCCATTTTGTTGACCCTGCGGAGCTGGAGATTAAGACCTGATGGAAGCTTTTAAAACCGTAAAAGGTGTTGTCCTGCCTATCGATCGCTCAAATGTTGATACTGATGCGATTATTCCGAAACAGTATCTGAAGTCGGTAGCCCGCTCGGGTTTCGGTGCAAACCTATTTGATGAATGGAGATATCTGGATCATGGTGAGCCTGGGCAGGAACACAGCAATCGGCCAATAAATCCAAATTTTGTACTGAATGAAAAGCGTTATACCGGCGCTGAAGTTTTGCTGGCTCGGAGTAATTTCGGCTGTGGCTCATCTCGCGAACACGCGGTATGGGCACTTCATGATTACGGGGTCAAGGTTATTATCGCATCAAGCTTTGCCGATATATTTTTCAACAATTGTTTTAAGAACGGTCTGCTGCCCCTGGTGTTGCCAGAAAATGTTATTGATGTTTTGTTTGACTCAATCAAAGATGAACCTGGCTATATGCTCGAGGTTGACCTGGAGTCTCAGAACATTATCACCCCAGATGGCACCCAACATTCATTTGATATAGAAACGTTTAGGAAATACTGTCTGGTTAATGGTTTCGATGACATCGATTTGACTCTACAGCATAAAAAAGATATTTCGGAGTTTGAGGCATCCCATAAGCAGAGGATGCCCTGGTTGTTTGAGGACGTTTCCTAAGATGGCGTTGTGCGGTTCGTCTGGATTCGACTTGGTTAGGTTGCCATTCATCTGTCTTCGGAGAGTGGACTCTTTTGACCAATAGCAAAAATGTTGCCGTCGTCGGAGCCACTGGGGCGGTTGGCGAGGCAATGATCAGTATTCTCGAACAACGCAGCTTTCCAGTTGGCAAGTTGTTCCCGCTTGCGAGTGAGCGGTCAGCAGGCAGTACGATCAACTTTAAGGGAAAATCAATCCGGGTAACAAGGCTGGATGAATTTGATTTTTCCACAATCGAGGTTGGTTTTTTTTCAGCAGGTGGAAGTGTCTCTGCCATCTTCGCGCCGAAGGCTGTGTCGTCTGGCTGTGTAGTCGTTGACAACACTTCTTGTTTTCGCAACGATCCGGAAATTCCTCTCGTCGTACCAGAAGTTAATGCGCAGGCAATAGACGGGCACGATGGTATTATTTCCAATCCAAACTGTTCGACCATTCAGATGGTTGTTGCCTTAAAGCCGATTTATGATGCTGTGGGCATCTCCCGGATCAACATAGCGACCTATCAAGCTGTTTCAGGTGCGGGAAAAAGAGCCATTGCCGAACTGGGGCAACAATCAATCGAGCTGCTAGGCGGTAAGCCGGTCAGCCCAACTATCATGCCAAAGCAGATTGCCTTCAATGTGTTGCCCCATATCGATGAGTTTCAGGAAAACGGTTATACGCGAGAAGAAATGAAAATGATCTGGGAGACTCAAAAAATACTCGGTGATGATACCATTTGCATAAACCCAACATGCGTGCGTGTGCCAGTGTTTTATGGCCACTCCGAGGCTTTGCATATCGAAACACGCGATAAGATTACTGCCAAAGCGGTTCGAGATTTGCTCCAAGCTGCACCGGGTGTTGTCGTTGTTGATAAATGTGAGCCGGGGGGGTACCCAACCCCCGTTTCGGATGCAGTTGATCGCGACGGTGTGTATGTGGGTAGGATTCGGGAAGATATCTCGTGCGCTCAGGGTATCAATATGTGGGTTGTATCGGACAATATTCGGAAAGGCGCGGCACTTAATAGCGTGCAGATAGCTGAGCATCTGTTTAAGAGTGCTTAATGTCAATTAGGGTTAGAAAAACGGGTCGAACTATTCACTGAGAAGCCGAGTTTTAGCAAATTGATCAGAACGATACATAAACGATCGGTTATTTGGATTGTATTATCGGCCTGCATTTGGCTGGTGACATCCAATGCACAGGCTATAGGATTGGGCCGCATAGTCGTGAATTCTGCGTTGAATCAACCACTTGACGCGGAGATATCTATAGCTTCCATTGAAAGCAATGTGCTTGAGAGTCTGGAAATCAGGTTGGCAACAGATTCTGATTTTCGTCGTGCCAATATCTCAATTGAACCGGTCGTCAAGTTGCTGCAATTTAATTTGATCAATGGTGAAACCGGTCCGTGGATCCATCTGACAACAGATGGTCCCGTTCGCACGCCGTTTCTACATTTTCTAGCCGCCATAGAGTGGTCGGGTGGTAAGATTATTCGCGAATATACCGCCTTGCTTGACCCCCCGGGTTACGACACTGTAGCTGGTCAGTCGATCGCGTTACCTAGTACGACTGATCAGCGGGCAATACAGCCAGGTGATACTTACGAACCCGTCAGAAGTGGTGAGACCCTGATGGGTATTGCTACAAGAATTGATGTCGACAAAAGCGTAACCATATATCAGAGAATGTTTGCGTTGATGCATATCAATCCTGAAGCGTTTATTCGAGGAAACATGAATCTGATCCGAGAAGGCGCTACGTTGATTATTCCTTCTGCTGACATGATGGTGGGCATTTCGAGGATTTTAGCGAGAGAGGAATATACTCGTCAGCTATCTGACTGGATTGACTATCACCAGGGCATTGCACAGGGCAGGTCACAGTCTGGTGAAAGGCTCTGGGTTTCATTGATACCGGGTGATGAAAAGGTCGTTGTGAAAGAGGTTGAAAAACTAATTACCAAGGAAGTGCCGGTTGAAAAGGTCGTTGTGAAAGAAGTTGAAAAACTAATTACCAAGGAAGTGCCAGTTGAAAAGGTCGTTGTGAAAGAGGTTGAAAAACTAATTACCAAGGAAGTGCCGGTTGAAAAGGTCGTTGTGAAAGAGGTTGAAAAACTAATTACCAAGGAAGTGCCAATTGACACGACACAGGCAATCCAGGACAGCGAGCGCGAAAGCGATGACGTAACCACAACCACCACGACCGGGGAGTATGTTCTCAGGATCGTTCAACCAGATTCGAACATCCCATCCACAGAAGAGAGCAAAGACTCTGATGTGGTGCCCGTGCCAGCTGATCAGCCGTCTATCGACCCTGAGTTAGAAAAAGTAAAGTACCACCTAACGCTATCCGAGGAAAACTTGGCGTCGACGGAACTCGAGAATGAGAAACTGTTACGCCAAATCGCATTGTTAGCCGAACAAATCGACAAGTCGGCGAGGCTGATTGCCTTGCAAGATGAAGCACTCGCATTGGCGCAACAACAGGCAACACTGCGAGCTCAGGAAGCTGCAGCAGCGCCTCCAGCTCAGTCAACGGATACAGTCACTCAAGGCTCACAGGCTTCGGTAGACAAGACAGCAGGTAACGGCGATCAGACAATCGTAGCGGCCACTTCTGGCGCAGCTGACGATGCTTCACGGACATCAATCGATCAGACTGTTGGTGGCGACGACCGGACTAGCGTAGCGACCACTTCAGACGCTGGAAGCGGTGGCTCGCAGAGCCCGTCAGACCAAAACGCGAGTGCCACCAGTGGAATAGATGTGAAGAGCGCATCTCAGCAGGGCGGCGACTCTTCAGAGAAGGCCGTGGTGACGTCTTTAAGTACAGCCGAAGGCGAGGAAACCAAGGAACCAGGCAGCCTGACTCCCGCAACAGAGAAGCAATCCGGACAGCAAAAAACCTCCGGTATCACAACAACTGTTCTATCGATCGACTCAGATGATCGTGGACCTGCAGAGTCGTCGACAGATGTAATTCGCAATCTGTCTACGATTGATCGATTCAAAAAGCTTTACCAAGAGGACGACCAGCTTGTTCTAATGTTAAGTGCAGCAATCCTACTAATTCTATTACTGCTGCTACTGGTTCTGCGGAGAAAACGTTTGTCCAGTCCAGATGATACGCCGTCTGGGATGGTGCCGATCGTGGTGCCGGCGGTCACTCGTGAGCGAGATACAGGAAATTCTGCCCAACAGACTACTGGTGCGAAGCCACGTGATGACTCCAACGCCAGTTCTGAAGGGTCGGAAATATCGGAAATTTCGGATCACGCGTCGACTGATGGCGGTAAGGTGCCCGACCCGATTTCTGAGGCGGGCATTTACCTCACTTACGGTCACCATGATCAGGCTGAGCGCGTGCTAGCGTCCGCGATTCTTCGCGAACCAACCAGAACTGATTTCAAGCTGAAGTTGCTCGAGGTCTACCAGGCGCAAGAGGACTTGGAAAAGTTTGATCAGATAGCCGGCCAGTTGTCTGCATCTTTGCCAGTGGATTCCTCTGAATGGGTATCAGTCGCTCAAATGGGTCGAGCCCTGTCTTCGAACAATCCACTTTTTACGGCAACACCTCTCAGTCGTCGTGAAGCAGCCAGTGACGGCGATACTCAGACTGAGGAAGTCGGGATTGATCTTGAACTTGAGGAACCAGGGGTAGAATTGGTAACCCCCACGTTCAGTTCACCGCCAGAGGTGCAACCGGGTGTAACTAGTCGATCATCGTCGACTAATCTGGAAATGTCAGAGGATCCAGTCAAACATCCCGAAGAGAAACCAGTCTACAATCCGCAACTCTCTGATACGGATGATTCGGCCGAAGATTCCGATAATGCCGATAGTATGGATGTTGGGACTCGCCTTGATCTTGCCCGGGCCTATATTGAAATGGGGGACAACAGTGCCGCCAAGAATATGCTCAACGAAGTGGTACAACACGGCGATGCAGATCAGCGGGCAAGTGCTCAGGCGATGCTGGTGAATCTAGAAAATGAATAATCTACAAAGTCGCAGTAGATGATCTGATCAGGTTCGTACTGTACCGCTAGCCAGATCCTGTACAAACTCGATAACGTTATCACACAGTTCTGCCATCGGTTGCCCACTGTCATCTAGATTTGCCCTAATTGTATCGACCAATGCCGAACCTACGACCGCAGCATCCGCAAACTCGTTGACAGTGTGAACCTGTTCTGATGACTTTATTCCAAACCCTACCGCAAGCGGTAGATCGGTCATCTCTCGTAGTTGAGTGATTGCCTTTTTGACAGTTTCAGGATCAGCAGAGCGTGTGCCGGTTATACCGGTTATCGACACATAATAGACAAAACCACTGGTGTTCTGTAGAACAGATATGAGGCGTTTATGGTCTGTGGTAGGCGTGACCAACCGAATCCAGTGAAGGCCAGCCGTTAGGGCGGGATGACAAAGCTCTTCATCTTCTTCAGGAGGCAGGTCTACAATAATTAGTCCGTCGACACCCGACGAATAGGCATCATTCACAAACTTCTGACTACCATACTGATAAATAGGGTTGAAGTAGCCCATCAGAATAATGGGTGTCTGGGAGTCTTCGAGCCGGAAATCCCTGACCATGCCAAGAGTGCGTTTTAACGTCGCACCTGACTTCAAAGCGCGCTGGCTTGCTGCTTGTATAGCTGGTCCATCAGCCATGGGGTCTGAAAAAGGCATTCCCAGTTCAATAACGTCCGCACCGGCTGCGGGTAGCCGGCTCAGAAGATCTTTGGATATGGATGGAGTCGGATCCCCGGCCGTTAAAAAGGTAATTAGTCCTCCACGGGAGCCACTGGCGATCTGGGCGAATTTTCGAGTGAGTCTGGTCTCTACTCCGATGCCGCTCACATTTCCACTCCCAATGCGTGGGCGACAGCGAAAACATCTTTGTCTCCGCGACCGCACATATTCATGACTATCAAGTTGTCTTTATCAAGCGTAGGTGCAATCTTGGCAACGTGTGCCAGTGCGTGGGCAGGTTCAAGAGCAGGGATTATGCCTTCTGTCCGGCAACATAATTGAAATGCATCCAATGCTTCACTGTCAGTTACCGATACATATTCGACCCGACCAACATCACTTAGCCATGAGTGTTCAGGGCCGATTCCTGGATAGTCTAGTCCGGCAGAAATAGAGTGTGCATCGATAATCTGTCCGTCGGAATCTTGGAGCAGATACGTTCGGTTACCATGCAGAATTCCAGGCATTCCGCCAGTCAGCGAAGCAGCATGTTTACCTGAATCAACTCCAAGACCCGCTGCTTCCACGCCTATGATCCTTAACTTGTCGTCGAGAAAGGGGTGGAACAGGCCCATAGCGTTTGAACCACCACCAATACAAGCAATCAATACATCCGGAAATCGGTTTTCTGCCTTGAGAATTTGTTCCTTCACCTCGCGGCCTATCACACTTTGGAAGTCCCGAACCATGGCCGGGTAGGGATGTGGACCTGCAACAGTGCCGATGATATAGAAGGTGTCTTCGACGTTAGCGACCCAGTCTCGAAGTGCTTCATTCATTGCGTCTTTAAGAGTCGCTGTTCCGCTCTCCACCGGGACTACTTCGGCTCCCAGTAATTTCATTCTAAAAACATTGGGTGCTTGACGTTCTATGTCTGTTGACCCCATGTAGACGACACAAGGTAGATCGAAAAGAGCACAAACTGTAGCGGTTGCAACGCCATGTTGTCCGGCGCCTGTTTCCGCGATAATGCGTTTCTTGCCCATTCGACGAGCAAGCAGAATCTGACCCAGTGTGTTGTTAATCTTGTGGGCGCCAGTATGATTCAGCTCGTCACGCTTGAAATAAATACGCGCACCACCGAGTTCCTGAGTCAGGCTTTCGGCGAAGTAAAGCGGGCTTGGGCGGCCGATGTAATGCTCTGCAAAGAAGTCGAAATCTGACTGAAAGCTTGGGTCAATCTGGGCCTGGTTGTAGGCTTGCTCAACCTCAAGAATCAGTGGCATGAGCGTTTCCGCCACGAAACGTCCGCCAAACATTCCGAAATGGCCGGTTTCGTCTGGGCCACTACGATAAGATTCTGGCTTTGCGTTGTCTGTTGGCATGTGTGAGTTATAGTGTATAGCTGGAATGCGAACTATGGTCTATTGTACCAGCGTCTGATAAGGCGGCTGTAATCAACCTTCGGTCAGGTCGAATCAGATATCACGACCGACTCACAATTAGTAAGGCTGCAATTTAGTCCTGCGTACAGTGTTTTATCTCTGATAATTAATTTCAGCTTAACCGGGTGTTCTAGGGACAGGGTGCAAGATGATTTCGAATAGTATTTCTCGATTGGCAATGTGTCTTGAATACGATGGTAGTAATTATCATGGCTGGCAGATACAAAAAGGGGTAGTAACCGTGCAGGAGACATTGGAAGAGGCAGTGTCCAGCGTTGCGGATGAACAGATTCAGGTGATTACGGCAGGCCGGACAGATGCAGGAGTGCATGCGACGGGGCAGATTATTCACTACGATACTCGCTCCAATCGGTCGGGCCAAGCATGGCTGCGGGGTACCAACTCTAATTTGCCGGAGTCCGTTGTTGTGTCGTGGGTGCTACCGGTGCCGGCTAGTTTCCATGCACGGTATTCTGCACTTACCCGGTCTTATCGCTATGTCTTACTGAATAGACTGGTGCGGCCGACCTACCTGTCCCGGCGAGTTTCCTGGGACTACAGGCAACTTGATATAAACAAGATGAAGGTAGCTGCGAAACCTTTGCTTGGTGAACACGATTTTAACGCATATCGGGCGGTATCATGCCAGTCAAATACATCGACCCGAATAATCCACGAACTCGAAATCAATCAGAAAGAATGCTGGATTTGGTTCGATATAAAAGCGAATGGGTTTCTTAAACACATGGTTCGGAACATCGTCGGGGTCCTTGTAGCTATTGGTGCGGGTGAATCCGAGCCCGACTGGTCTAGCGAAGTGCTGGAGACCCGTGATCGAACCATGGGCGGTGTAACAGCCACTGCTGATGGACTGTATTTGTGCGGTGTTTCCTACTCGGCCGGGTATAACCTGCCCCCAACACCGCCGCCATGCAGGTTCTGGTAACATAAACTTGGAACCTGTTGATGTGGTTCACCGCTTGCAGGTTACGCTAACTAATAAATTGTCTTGCGAACTCGTATAAAAATTTGTGGAATTACCCGGGTTGAGGATGCTGCGACCGCGGTCTCTTCTGGTGTGGATGCAGTCGGCCTTATTTTCTACGGTCCAAGCCCTCGCGCAGTTAGCATAGAGCAGGCTGCGGACATTGCTGACAGTTTGCCGGCGCTAGTTCATGTCGTTGGTGTGTTTGTGAATCCGAATGAAAAAGAAATTGATACGGTACTGAGTAAAGTAAGGCTTACTTTACTCCAGTTTCATGGCAGTGAGGCGACTGAATTTTGTAATGGCTTTGGTGTGCCATACATCAAAACATTGAGAATGTCGGATGATGCCGACCCTGAAATATATGCACGGTCCTATCCGCAAGCATGCGCGCTTCTGTTAGATACTTATGAATCAGAAAGATACGGCGGCACAGGTTCGGTATTTCCGTGGGAACGAGCCAAACAATGCCATAGTAGCCCTGTAATTATTGCTGGAGGTATAGACGCGAGTAATGTTTCTGCCGCGCTTTCGAAGTCCGGAGCGTATGCAGTTGATGTTTCGAGCGGAGTGGAAACATCACCCGGCCAGAAGGATACAAAGAAGATTCAATCGCTTATTTGTTCTGTTAGAGATCATGATCAGATGCAAAGAGATAACGACGGGACAGACTGACCATGAGCTGGTTTGAGAGGTTGATTCCACCTAAGATCAAGGTCCGAAGCGCCCTAAATAGACGCAGTGTCCCAGAGGGGTTGTGGCACAAATGTGGAGCGTGCAGTGCTGTGCTCTATGGCACTGAGCTTGAAAGGACCGGTCAAGTTTGTCCAAAGTGCGGGCATCATATGCGACTGAGCGCCCGTGAACGCTTACGGACATTATTTGACGAGGCTGAGTTCACTGAACTGGCAACAGGTCTGCAATCCTCTGATCCGTTAAGGTTTAAGGATTCTAAAAGGTATAAGGAAAGGCTTAGCGATGCCCGGAAGGAGAGTCGGGAGTCCGAAGCAGTGATCTGTGCTCATGGCAGAGTAGCTGGGTCAGAGTTGGTAGCTGTCGCATTCGAATTCAAGTACATGGGAGGATCTATGGGGTCAGTGGTTGGCGAGCGATTCGTTAGAGCCGTCGATCATGCTCTGCAAACACAGACGCCTCTGGTATGTTTTATTGCCAGTGGAGGTGCCCGAATGCAAGAGTCAATTTTGTCGTTGATGCAAATGGCAAAAACAACTGCTGCACTTAACAAGTTACACGAAGCTGGGTTGCCTTACATTTCAGTTCTTACAGACCCAACAATGGGTGGTGTGTCAGCAAGTATTGCCATGCTGGGTGACGTTATCATCGCCGAACCAAAAGCGCTTGTTGGGTTTGCAGGGGCTCGGGTGATTGAACAGACAGTTCGTGAGACTTTGCCGGAAGGCTTCCAACGTGCTGAGTTCCTGCTCGAACACGGTGCCATAGATATGATTGTAACAAGAGATCAAATGTCTTCGACTATCACCGACTTATTAAAAATTTTAGCAGCTGGTACCGGACGTAGCCTAGAGGGGGAGCTGGTGTTTTAGTTGTAGAGAATGTCTTTACTCTCTTTTATTCAGACTGAAATAGAAACCATCTTCAACAACTGAGTGCCCGCGCCTTTATCACCTTTGTCACTGGATCAGTGGCTCGAATATATTCAGTCAGTTCATTTTCGATCGATGGATCTTGCCCTGGATCGTGTACGACGTGTTCTTCATCGGATGAGGCTCCGACTGCCATGTAAAGTGATTACGTTTGCCGGTACAAATGGTAAGGGTTCAACAGTCAGATTTGTTGAGTCGATATACGTGTCGGCAGGTTATAGAGTCGGTGCTTATACTTCTCCCCATCTAATTGCCTATGGAGAAAGGATTCAGCTCAACCAATGCCCTGCCGGAGGCGATGAGTTAGTGGCGGCGTTCAGCGCAGTGGATCAGGCCCGGCAAGGGATCCCCTTAACATATTTTGAGTTCGGGACTTTAGCGGCGCTCTATATATTTTCGAGCAACAAGCTAGATGTAGTTCTGCTAGAGGTTGGATTGGGAGGCCGACTAGACGCTGTTAACACGATTACTTCTAATCTCAGTTGTATTACCCCCGTATCACTTGACCACGAGAATTGGCTTGGACGCTCGTGTGAGCAGATAGGGGTTGAGAAAGCCGGCGTTCTTCGTTTCGACAGTAAAGCGGTACTCAATGATCATAACGTGCCAACTTCGATCGTCGATAGGGCAGTTCGGTTGAAATGTAAGATAAAAAGGGTCGGTGTAGATTACTGTTATGCGGTATCGGGCGGTCGCTTGGGCTGGAATCCCGATCCGTCGCGATGGGGTGCGGCAAGGGCATATGATGACCTGCAGGTCCCCGGGTTGGGGGACGATGCTGTTCTACACAACGCTGCCGGAGCGGTTGCAATCATTGAGTCGATGAACGCGGATCTACTAGTCAATAAAAATGCGGTTCGCAAGGGTTTAGCAAACACAGAATTGTTTGGTCGGGTCCAGGTGTTGCAGGGTGGAATCGAACGAATATTTGATGTCGCCCACAACCCGGCTGCTATAGCCAATCTAGCCTCATTCATTGATAAGCGCCATCCTGTCAGACGTAACCTCGCTGTATTTTCCATGCTGAAAGACAAAGACTTGGCTGAAGTCGTGCGTCTTATGGGTTCTAGAATTGCCAGCTGGCACCTGACCCAACTGGACGCTTCTCGGGCAGTTCCACTACAGGACTTGGCTGATGTTGTGTCTGACCATTCTAATTCGGAAATAAGGACGTGGCCTAATCCTTTACATGCCTACAAAATGGCTATGCAGCTGGCCCGCCCCGGCGACAGGGTGGTTGTTTTTGGATCGTTTTATCTTGTGGGTGCTATACTCAAATCAGTTTCAGAAGACCCTCTTCAGGCGTGAATGCCACAGCCCAACGATTATTTGTTTGATTTAAAGCATCGACTTGTTGGCGCGGTAGTTTTAGTAGTCGCTGCAGTAATCGTTCTTCCCTTAGTCTTAACAGGTCAAAAACAAGGCCATCGCCATGCATTAATCGGCAACGGTGGCACGTCGGTACCAATTCAGAAGACGTTTATCTCGCGGATAGAGGTAGACAATCTTGATATCTCTGCAGAGACCGTTAAAGATAAATCTGAACCAAGTAAAGAGCCCGATACACAAGAGACTGCTAAGGATGTAAAAGATCATGGAAATAACGATAATCGACCAGTGGCAGACACGGTTGAATCGCCTTCCGGCTGGGTAGTTCGCGTGGGTGTGTTCCAAATACCTGAAAATGCGAAGAAAAGGCAGTCTCTGCTTGACGAAAATGGATTTATCGTCAACTTAGAAGAAACCAAACTGGATGGCAAGACAGCGATCAGGGTGTTTCTGGGACCGTTTTCAAGCGAGGGTGAAGCTGAGCGTATGAAAGCGCAGGCGGTCATGGTGACAAACGATAAAGCTTTTGTTGCGCGCTATCCGTAGATGCAGACCTGATTTTGAGCTAATCAACAAGGGAGATATTGGTGTTGGGCTTGATAAATCTCAATCAAATCATCTGGGTTGATGCTGTCGTAATTGCAGTCCTAGTCCTATCGTTTGGGTTAGGAATTTTCCGCGGGATTGTGCGTGAAGTCCTTTCCTTGAGTTCTTGGATTGTCGCAATATGGTTAGCCTATCTGTATGGGGACAATCTATCCACTATGATCGTGCCCTGGATTGAGTCTGAACAACTCAGTGGATTGATTGGTTACATACTGGTTTTTGTGGCAGTTCTAGTGCTGCTTTCGGTGGTTGGGGCCTTGCTATTTAAGATTTTCCGGTTAAGCGAACATTCCGGCACTGACCGGATTTTGGGAGGATTGTTTGGTAGTCTACGGGGTCTCGTGATAGTTACAGTATTGTTATTTATGGCGGAGTGGACGCCAGCAACCAGCCAGGCGTGGTTCAGAGAATCCCAGATCGTGCCATACTTTGAGGCCCCCCTCACTTGGTTCAAATCCAAGGTAGTGGATCAGTTGAATTTGGGCTCCTTCCAGCAAGGTGGCGCAAAAAAGAACACTAGTTGAACTAATAGGAAACAGGGTAACTAACCGTGTGTGGTGTGATAGGTATAGTCAGTCAATCGCCAGTCAATTATGCGATCTATGAAGCACTAACTGTGGTGCAGCATCGGGGTCAGGATGCCGCGGGCATGGTGACTTGTGACGATCTACGTGTCCATCTACGTAAGGACGGCGGTTTGGTCAGGGATGTGTTTCAGTCCCGGCACATGGCACAGTTGGTCGGTAATGTTGGGATAGGCCATGTACGATATCCAACCGCAGGTAGTGATTCTAAAGCTGAAGCACAGCCGTTGTATGTGAATTCACCATATGGGATAGCGCTTGGCCACAACGGTAATTTGACTAACGCTGCCGAGCTGAGTGACGAGTTATTTCGGGAAGATCTAAGGCAGTTGAACACCAACTCAGATTCCGAGGTCTTGTTGAATGTATTTGCACATGAACTTCGCGAGTCGATCGGTACTAGTCGACTTCAACTGGAGCCTGACGATGTTTTCAGGGCAGTGGGTCGTGTGTATGAACGTTGTCATGGTGCCTATGCGGTGGTTGCCATGATAGTAGGGTATGGACTCGTTGCTTTTCGAGATGCCCATGGTATTCGCCCGCTGATTCTCGGTGAGAAACCCGGTGTTGACCACAAATCTGTACTCATAGCGTCAGAAAGCGTTGCTTTAGATGTTCTGGGCTACAGCAGTCTCGGCGATGTCGGACCAGGAGAAGCAGTTTACGTGGACCTTAAAGGCAATATTCACAGGAAGTTATGTTCTAAACGGTCGAGCCTTTCGCCTTGCATATTCGAGTACGTGTACCTGGCTCGCCCGGATTCAATTATTGACGATGTTGCTGTCTACAAGAGTCGCTTGAGAATGGGTGAAAAACTCGGTCATCGGCTTTTGGAAATTTGGCCACACCACGACATAGAAACGGTGATACCCGTGCCTGATACCAGTAGAACATGTGCTTTGCAGTTGGCAAATGTTATTGGTGTTAAGTACCGTGAGGGGTTTATAAAAAACCGTTACATTGGGCGGACATTTATCATGCCGGGTCAGGCTGAACGACGTCGATCTGTAAAGCAGAAACTTAATGCGATTGATCTCGAATTTCGTGGTAAGAATGTGTTGTTGGTTGATGACTCGATAGTCAGAGGGACGACCTCACACCAGATTATTCAGATGGCACGTGAAGCCGGAGCGCGGAATGTCTACTTTGCATCCGCTGCACCGCCAGTTAAGTACCCCAATGTATACGGTATTGATATGCCGGTGGCGGGAGAGTTGGTCGCAAATAATCGTACTACAGATGAGGTCTGTCAGCAGATAGGGGCAGATTGGCTGATCTATCAGCAATTGGAAGATCTAGTTGATGCAGTCCGAGAGGGGAATCCGTTGATTGAAACTTTTGATTCTTCCTGCTTCGATGGTAATTATGTGACTGGAGATGTGACATGGGATTACCTGACCGCACTGGAAAAGCAGAGAAATGATGCGACAAGAAGAAGGGACCGAAATGAACTCGATTCTACTGAGCCAAGCGTAATTCACTGAGTAAGGACAAGCTCCTCACGCTGTTCGCCGTAGTAGAGCGTGATCAAATTATCGTTTAGCACGGCAGCACTGGGTGCGTTTGACCAATCACCGAGGACTACGCGATAAGCGGTGTCCCTGTCGTTCAGCTCAATCCTGTGTATGCCCGGGCGGTGTGTGTGTCCATGAATCATCACGCGGGCACTGGTCTGATTGAATTCATCTACGACTGCAGACTGATTTACATCCATTATATTCAGGGGCTTTGTCGACTTTCCATATTCACTGCGGTATCGGACAGTTTGGGCGAGCTGGTCTCGCTCCTGAATGGGTTTTCGCAGAAAGTTCAGTTGCCAGTCTTGAGTTCGGACCGCGTTACGAAAAGCCTGATGTTCAATATCATCAGTGCAAAGACTGTCTCCATGTAGAAGCACCGCTTTACAGACTCGAGTCTCAAGTAAGAACGGTTCTTTGATTAAAGCACAACCGGTGCGTTTGCTGAACTCAGGGCCGAGTAGAAAATCACGGTTACCGTGAAGGACCGAGATCGCAATGCCGGTATTCGAGGTATCTTTCAGAATCTGCTCATAATCACATTGCCCAAGGTGCTCTGATGCGTCGTCACCGAGCCAGTATTCAAATAAGTCACCCAGAATAAACAACTGTTGTATTCCCAATAACGCTAAGTCACTTAGGTAGTCGCGAAAGCGATCCCCCAAGGCCGTTTGGTCTGGGGTCAGATGGAGGTCAGAGATAAAAGCGATACTCAATTCAGGAGCGATCCATTAAATGTATTTTGTGAAGCCATGATCAGTAAGCAGTCTCACCTGCATTGATGATGCCGTCAAATTTCGTTTGCCCGGATAGAACTGGATGGCTCGTATTCTCGTTCCAAATTGTAATCGGAGAGACTCTCTCTTCTGTTGACTTGGAAATGAGTACAGCGTATCCAAGTTCCAGATTGGGAAACTGGACTGCTTAATCATGGAATCGTTTTATGTTCGAGCGTCTATTAATGACATAGAATCAATTTACAGAGACTTAAACATAAAGCTATACTTTAAGGTTTACGGGAATTGACTTGAATAATAGTTCGAAAGCTTGTTTCGACAGGCTGCTAAAAGAGGTGAGCACGTGATACTGACTGGTGCGGAAATTGTCGTCCAGAGTCTCAAGGATGAGGGGGTTGAATTTGTGTTTGGCTATCCGGGTGGTGCAGCTTTGCACATCTACGACGCGTTCTACAAACAAGAAGATGTACAGCACATACTTGTTCGGCATGAGCAGGGCGCAACCCATGCGGCTGATGGATATGCCCGGGCGACTGGAAAGCCAGGTGTCGTATTGGTTACGTCAGGGCCAGGAGTGACTAACGCGGTAACCGGTATTGCGACAGCCCACATGGACTCCATTCCGATGGTTGTACTAACCGGCCAGGTTCCAACAGCGCTAATTGGAGATGATGCGTTTCAGGAGGTCGATACGGTTGGAATTACGCGGCCGTGTGTCAAACACAATTTCCTTGTCAGCCGAGTGGAGGACCTCGCGCAAGTGATAAAAAAAGCCTTTTTTATTGCGAGCACTGGAAGACCAGGACCGGTGGTTGTCGACATTCCTAAGGATGTGACTGCCCATAGTGCTGAATACGAATATCCCACGAGTGTCGAGATGCGTTCCTATGCTCCTGTCTCGAGAGGTCATCCTAAACAGATTAGCCGAGCCGTTGATCTGTTGTTGGGCGCCGATAAACCCATAATTTATACCGGTGGCGGAATTATCCAAGGTGGTGCTGCAGATGAACTGACTGAACTTGTCAGGGAACTCGAATTTCCCTGCACTAACACCCTCATGGGCTTAGGAGGGTTTCCGTACAACGATCCGCTCTTCCTCGGGATGCTGGGGATGCATGGCACCTATGAATCCAATATGGCAATGTATGACTGTGATGTCATGCTGGCGGTAGGAGTCCGGTTCGACGACAGGGTAACCGGAGACCTGACCAAGTTTTCGCCTAATTCAACAATTATCCATGTGGATGTTGATCCATCTTCTATCGGAAAGAATGTCAGTGTGGAAGTGCCAATAGTGGGTGAAGCCGCGCCAGTGCTTCGTGAAATGCTGAGTATTGTAAAAGCCAGAAAAGCTGATGGGGTAGTGCCTGACATCGGACAGTGGTGGGACAGAATCGAGGAGTGGCGAGCATTCAAATCATTCGAATATGACCGAGACTCTGCGAAGATAAAACCACAATATGTAATTGAGACGTTACATAAGATCACCAACGGCAATGCATTTGTTACTTCCGATGTGGGCCAACATCAGATGTGGGCTGCACAACATTACGGATTTAGCGCAAGCCGGCGTTGGATTAATTCTGGTGGACTCGGCACCATGGGGTTCGGCCTGCCAGCTGCGATGGGCGTGCAACTGGCACATCCCGATAAGCAGGTTGCCTGTATCACAGGTGAGGCGAGTATTATGATGTGCATCCAGGAACTGTCTACCTGTAAGCAATACGATTTGCCTGTGAAGGTGATCAATCTGAATAATCGCTATATGGGGATGGTGAGACAGTGGCAGGAATTTTTTTACGATGGGCGTTACTCTCACTCTTACATGGACGCATTACCTGATTTTGTTGCTCTCGCTGAAAGTTTCGGTCATGTAGGAATTCGGATTGAAAGTCCAGCAGATGTTAAAGGTGCGTTGGAAGAAGCTTTTGCCCAAAAGAACCGGCTGGTGTTTATGGATTTCATAACGGACCAGTCAGAGAATGTCTATCCGATGATAGCTGCGGGGGGGGGACACAACGAAATGCACCTTAAACCATCTGAGGCGGATGATGCTCTGCTCGAACGGGAACTGGCCTAGCTGAATGAGAAGAATAATTTCCTTGCTGGTGGAAAATGAGGCCGGGGCGCTATCTAGAATAGCAGGCCTCTTTTCAGCTCGCGGTTACAACATCGAATCATTGACTGTTGCACCCACTGAAGATGAAAGCCTTTCCAGAATGACCATAGTCACCCGGGGCTCTAATGCGATTATCGAACAAATTACTAAGCAGTTGAATAAGCTTATAGATGTCGTTCGATTGGTTGATCTAACCGAAGGTCGTCATATTGAGCGCGAGTTGATGCTGATAAAGGTTATCGCAGAACGTGAGGAACGCGAAGAGGTTAAACGACTTGCCGATATATTTCGCGGTCGAATCATCGACGTGACTAATAGCACTTATACCATCGAATTGACGGGTCCAGGTGGAAAACTCGATGCTTTTATTGAAGCGCTACAGGGAGTGGAAGTGGTCGAAGCGGTCCGCTCGGGGGTATCCGGTATATCACGTGGAGATCGAGCGTTACGCCAGTAGGTTTTACCACACATTCTGATCTCATTAGATCTACTGATTACTTATCCAGAATAAGGAGCACACTTTTATGAAAGTCTTATATGACAACGATGCCGATCAAGGAGTCATCCAAGGGCGAAGGGTCGCGGTTATCGGCTATGGCTCTCAGGGACACGCACACGCCAATAATCTCCGTGATAGTGGTGTCGATGTTGTTGTTGGATTACGTAAAGAATCCTCATCGTGGGGTAAAGCTGAAAATGCCGGACTAGCCGTAGCTACGGTGCCTGATGCGGTAAGTGGGGCAGACGTTGTTATGATGCTGGTGCCTGATGAATTACAAGCAGACCTATTTGAATCCGAAATTGTTGCCAATCTAAAGTCTGGAGCAGCACTGGCATTTGCCCACGGGTTTACTGTTCATTTCGGCTTCATAGAACCAAGCGAAGAGGTGGATGTCATCATGATCGCGCCTAAAGGTCCAGGTCACCTAGTTCGATCGACTTATGTAGAGGGCGGTGGCGTACCGTGTCTGATAGCTATCAAGCAGGATGCGACGAACATTGCCAGAGATATAGCATTGTCATACGCTTGTGCGATCGGAGGTGGTCGCGCAGGCGTTATCGAAACGACATACAAAGAGGAGACAGAAACAGATCTGTTTGGTGAACAGACGGTACTTTGTGGCGGGATTACTTCTCTCATTCAGGCTGGATATGAGACGTTGGTCGACGCTGGTTATGCTCCAGAGATGGCGTACTTCGAATGTCTTCACGAAACGAAGCTGATAGTCGATCTGATTTATGAGGGTGGAATTGCGAACATGCGTTACTCAATATCGAACACGGCAGAATATGGCGACGTTACACGTGGGCCGCGAGTGGTCAACGATGAGACCAAAGCAGAGATGAAACGTATACTTTCCGAGATTCAGTCTGGTAAGTTTGCCAGTGAGTGGATGGCTGAAAGCCGATCAGGGGGCAAACGGTTCAAGCAGCTTAGAGCTGATGCTCAAACCCATCCGATAGAAGATGTTGGAGCCCGATTAAGGTCAATGATGCCTTGGATTCAGAAGGGCAAGCTTGTTGACAAAGATGTAAATTAGAATAGCAACATCATGTCCAGCGGCAGATGATTTTTTCTTGAAGGCCTGTTGAATTATGATTGCCCGAGAGGGGTGGGCACGTATAGCCATTTTTGCGATGTTGGCGATTGGGGTACAGATTTTCGCAGGCACAGTTTGGGCGCTACCGTTGTGGTTATTGCTGCTACTGGTGATACAGTTTTTCAGGGACCCTGATCGCAAAATACCGCAGCAGCCTGGAGCGATCGTCTCACCAGCTCATGGGCGCGTTATTGCGATCGAAAGTGTCGTAGACCCCTACATAGAACGTCGCGCACTTAAGATTAGTATCTTTATGAACATATTTTCTGTTCACTCTAATCGAACTCCGGTAGATGGTGTTGTTGTTAAGAAGTGGTATGAAAAGGGTCAATTCTTGAATGCTTCACTGGATAAGTCGTCTGAATTAAATGAAAGGTCCGCTGTGCATTTTCGTACCAAGGATGGGTGGGATGTCACCAGTGTTCAGATTGCTGGACTAGTTGCCAGGCGTATCCTTTGTTATCTCAAAAACGGCCAGGAAGTAGAACGGGGTGAACGCTACGGGTTCATCCGTTTTGGCTCACGAGTTGATCTATATCTACCCGAGGATACTTACGTGGTTGCGCAACTCGGTCGCTGGGTATTGTCTGGAACAGACATAATCGGTTTTTTGCCTGTCTCTGAGCGGTAGTTATGGCAACAGAGAAAAAAGTCCACAAGTTCGAACGAGCTGATAGAGGTCGCAAAGGCATCTATATACTGCCGAACCTGTTTACGACCGCGAGTCTTTTTTCAGCGTTTTACGGGATCGTGCAGGCCACAAACGGCTTCTATGAGCATTCTGCTATCGCCATAATTGTAGCCGCCGTGCTTGATAGCCTTGATGGTCGGGTCGCGCGGATGACCAACACGGTAAGTGATTTTGGCAAAGAGTACGATAGTCTTGTTGATCTTGTTGCGTTTGGACTTGCCCCGGCTCTGGTTCTCTATGAGTGGGGATTGAAGGATTTTGGGAAACTAGGATGGTTGACTGCATTTATTTACGCTGCTACCACGGCTTTGAGACTCGCTCGATTTAATACCCAAGAAATAAAAGGCAATAAATATTTTCGAGGGTTACCATGCCCGGCTGCGGCTGTGCTGATAGCGACTGCCCTTTGGGCAGTGGAGAGTTATGGTTTAACGGGTACCTGGACAGTCGTGACGGCGCTGCTGGCGATGATTGCTCTGTCTGCAGCAATGGTGAGTTCTTTCCACTATAGGAGCTTTAAAGATCTTGACTTGAAAAATCGGGTGCCATTCATGACGCTTCTGGCCCTCGTGCTAGTCTTTGTGCTGATTTCATTCGATCCACCTGTTGTGCTTTTGCTCCTGTCGGCTGGTTTTGCACTATCCGGTCCATTCTTCTGGTTATTTGGAACAAAACCAGAATCCTCCGATCTTGCCGATGAAAGCGACATTGAGATTGAGGAAGAGGAAACAGAAATTCGAACAGTAGGCAGCGGGGTTGATAAATAATGATTCGTCGTTATACTGCCGATTAAATGAACAAGGTTATTTAAAGTGTATCCAGACACCTACAGTTTTTGTCTTGCTAACAAACCTCGAAGAGAGTTGTCATGCTCTTTCCGATTGGGTCTAGCGGTTTGCGATCTTCTGCTGCGCTGTTAGGCGCATCATATCCCCCTCCAACTAAAACTTAACCAGACCAACTGTTCTACATCGTTGCAAAACGATGGGACGTACAGATAATGGCGGTGGGCCCCAGTCTGGTATTCAGCTAAATTAGCAGAAGCGAGGTGCACGATGACTAATAAATTAATTGTTTTTGATACAACGTTGAGAGATGGTGAGCAGAGTCCCGGCGCATCAATGACGGCGGATGAAAAAATGAGACTGGCTCGACAACTAGAACGATTAAGAGTAGACGTTATAGAAGCCGGATTTCCAGCTGCCAGTCCCGGAGACTTTGAAGCGGTTCAACGAATTGCAGAGCAGGTGAGGGAATCCACGATCTGTGGTCTTGCCCGGGCTAATGCTCGAGATGTCGGCTTAGCCGCGGATGCGGTCAAGCCAGCTGAGTCTCCGAGAATACACACCTTTATTGCTACCTCTCCTATCCATATGCGGGAGAAGCTGAGAATGTCTCCTGACCAGGTATTAGAACAGGCGGTGTTGTCGGTCAAACAAGCTAAAAATAGTACGGGAGATGTAGAGTTCTCACCTGAAGATGCGGGTCGTTCAGATGAGGATTTCTTGTGTCAAATACTTGAAGCAGTTATCGACGCTGGCGCGACGACGATTAACATACCAGACACTGTAGGCTATACGATGCCAAGCCAGTTTGGAGCGTTGATAGCGAATTTGATGGAGCGGATACCGAATTCGGATAAAGCAATATTTTCAGTGCATTGTCACAACGATTTGGGGATGGCTGTCGCTAATTCGTTAGCCGCAGTAGTGAAAGGCGCCCGTCAAGTTGAGTGCACTGTCAATGGACTCGGTGAGCGAGCAGGCAATGCCTCACTTGAAGAGATAGTGATGGCAGTCAGGACAAGACAGGACTTTTTCGACTGTGATACCAACGTAGACTCGACACAGATTGTTCCAACGAGTCGGCTAGTTTCGACAATTACCGGATTCCCCGTTCAACCCAATAAAGCGATTGTGGGTGCCAATGCTTTTGCGCATGAGGCGGGCATTCATCAAGATGGTGTTTTAAAAAGTCGAGAAACTTACGAAATAATGCGAGCGGAAGATGTCGGTTGGTCTGCCAACAAACTTGTGCTCGGCAAGCATTCGGGTCGTACAGCGTTTACAAAACGTCTTTTCGCATTGGGGATAGAATTTGAATCTAAAACAGATCGAGATGAGGCTTTTGTAAGATTTAAGACATTGGCTGACAAGAAACACGAGATATTTGATGAAGATCTTATAGCTTTGGTCAGTGAGAGTGATTCGGAACAGGTGAATGAAAAACTTCAATTGGTGTCGATGAGCACTTCTTCGATAACGGGCGAGATACCGAAAGCTGTCGTTACGCTAAGTATTGATGGTACAAAAAAAACCGGCTCAGCGACGGGCGACGGGGCTGTAGACGCCTCATACAAAGCTGTGGAAGCTATTGCTCCTTCAGAGAGTAAACTGCTCTTGTATTCTGTGAATAACATTACGACTGGTACAGATGCGCAAGGTGAGGTGAGTGTGCGTCTGGAAAAAGATGGAAGAATTGTCAATGGCAATGGAGCAGATACCGATATCGTGATTGCCTCGGTAAAGGCTTACGTAAACGCGCTAAACAGGCTCAATCAGAGGCAGTTTTCCGTCCATCCACAGTTGAGTGATACGGTATAGACGGTCCAACAGCTCTTGGCAATACACCATAGATCGCAGCACTTACGAGAGATCGGGATTGTCCGGTGGCAAAGGAGAGAGTCGAGCACATCATCAGTTAGGGCCGATGGCGGCAGTATCGAACTGAAGGAACTATCGGATAAGGTTCAGCAGTGTCAGGCATGCAGCCTTCATCTGGGCCGACAGAACACGGTCTTCGGTCATGGTCCCATAGAAGCGGACTGGCTGTTTGTGGGTGAGGCGCCTGGTTCGGAAGAGGACAAACAAGGCTTACCGTTCGTGGGTCGTGCAGGCCAGTTGTTAAATTCAATATTGTTTAGCATCGGATTAGCGCGGGACGAGGTCTATATCACCAATGTGCTCAAGTGCAGGCCGCCGGGTAACAGAGATCCGATGGGAGAAGAAGTGATTCAATGTGAACCCTACCTGCACGATCAGATTGACCACATCAAACCAGAGATTATCGTCGCGATGGGGCGCTTTGCAGCCCAAGCACTACTGAAGTCCACAGCATCGATAGCGGAATTACGTGGCCAAAGACATGAATACTCAGAACTAAAGATTCCTTTGATAGTAACTTATCACCCGGCGTATCTACTCCGCTCACTGTTGGAGAAAAAAAAGGTGTGGAAAGATTTACAGTTCGCGCAATCTCTGTTCGATAATGAACGGTCAGTATGACCTAGGGGTAGTACGGCCTATGGCCCATTCAGATATTCCTCAAGTTGTGGAGATAGAACGAAAAGCCATATTTCATCCATCGACCCAGAACGCACTCTCCCAATCTCTTGAAGCGGGGTATAAATGTTGGATTATTAATTCCAATGATCCAGTCATCGCTTACCTTGTTCAGTCAATTGACACTGAAGAATCGCGTATCTTGAATATGGCTGTAAACAGCACTCGACAGGGTCAAGACGTCGGTCGTGATTTTGTCGAAAAATATGCACTGATGCCGCTAAGAACGGTGTGATGAAAATTCTGTTGGAGATTCGCCCAAATAATCTGATAGCGCGACAATTGTACGAGTTAGAAAGATTTCTGGTTTTTAGCCGCAGAGATAACTACTATCGTTCTTGCGAACGTGCAGAGGATGCATTCGTTATTGAACGGGTTCTAGAACCTACGCCCGTGACGATGAAGTGGCCTTCACTGGTTATCGCTGTAGAGCGACTGACAGAGTCATGATGGATAAACTCTCATTGTTAGCCAATCTGTTATGAGTTATCGGATAATTTAGGATAGTAGTCTATGGTCAACTGGTTTAATACCGAGCTTGGAAACTGTTTTACAAACGAAGCATGTGCCCATGTCCCTAGTTTAATTCCCTATGGATATCATGGAGTGGCATTACAGATCGGGGCGACAGAACAGGATTTGCTGGCCGACATCGACTGTGGTGAGCGAATTTATGTTGCTCCGGGACACAGTAAACTAAATGGAGCGCAAGTCTGTTCTGACTGGGACGCGCTGCCTTTCGAACGTAGGTCTATAGATCTTGTTGTCCTGTTCCATGCGTTAGATTTCGGGAAAGACCCCGGCGGAGTATTAAGAGAAGTCAGCGAAATCTTAGCACCCGAAGGGCATTTGGTTGTACTGGGGCTTAACCCCTTTGGGATTTGGGGTATCTGCCGGTTGCTTAAATTCCATAAAAGCTCAATCCCGTGGACAGCAAACTACTTTCCATTGACGAGGGTTCAGGACTGGATAAACTTGTTGGGGTTTGTAACGGTAGGTGGGACAATGTATTTCTATCGGCCACCTGTCAATAATGAATCTATATTGCGTCGACTACAATTTATGGAGTCGGCCGGTCGACGATGGTGGCCGGCGCTTTCTGGCGCATATATTCTTGTAGCTAAGAACAAAGCCCTTAACATTCATACAAAACATGTGAAGACCGTGTTAAAAGGTGTCCGGCAACGACACCGACTTCAAACGTTAACGCGAAAATCCTGACTACGACTTTCAATTAGGAAAACCGATAGAAAGTAATGACTGAGCGATGGGTAATCTATACAGATGGAGCCTGTCGTGGCAATCCGGGACCCGGAGGTTGGGGTGCGGTTCTGTATCGAGGCGGAGAGATGAATGAACTCAGTGGTGCCGTGTCAAATACGACTAACAATCGGATGGAATTGGTCGCTCCAGTAGAAGCACTTGATGCACTTCCGGACCCCAGTCTTGTATCACTCTATACCGACTCGCAGTACGTCAAAAATGGTATAACTGTGTGGATATCAAACTGGAAGCGAAACGGCTGGAAAACATCGAACGGCAAACAGGTAAGAAATCAGGATCTGTGGCAGGCCCTAGAGCAATCGACTCAGCGCCATGTTGTCGAGTGGTATTGGGTAAAAGGCCATTCTGGCGATGCTGGAAACGAAAGAGCCGATGAGTTGGCCAATAAAGCGATCGAACAAATGTTTGCCTAGATAGCCTGAGATCGGGTGACCACAATAACAATATGAGACAAGTTATTTTAGATATTGAAACGACTGGTTTAGATTGGAAACTAGGCCATCGCGTCATCGAGATAGGCTGTATCGAGGTATCAGATCGTCGGATTACAGAACATATTTTTCATAGTTACGTCAATCCGGACAGGCGAGTCGACCCGGAAGCCCAAGAAGTGCATGGACTCACCACAGAATTTCTGTTGGACAAGCCAAGATTCCCAGAAGTCCTAGAAGAATTTTTGTTGTTTATTGAAGGCTGTGAACTGGTCATCCACAACGCATCATTTGATGTTGGGTTTTTAGACAATGAAATTGGATTAATTGATTCGGCACGTCGAAAAATTGAGGATTATTGCCAGGTCGTAGACAGTTTGGCACTGGCTCGACAACTGCATCCCGGCCAGCGAAACAGTCTCGATGCTTTAGCCAAACGCTATCAGGTCGATACCAGTCAGAGAACCTATCATGGAGGCCTACTAGATGCGCGAATTTTGGCAGAGGTCTATCTCGTAATGACCGGTGGGCAGGCAGACCTCTCTTTTGATGTGAGTGACCCACAGAAGAAGTTCAGAGGGAGTAATCGGGATGTCGATCGGGATTCTGCACGAGACCCCAGTGACAGAACTGGCATTTCAGACGACAGATTTATAGTCATTTCTGCCAGCGCGGATGAGATTTTAGAACATAAAAAGTGGCTCGACAGGCTAGGTGATAACTGTGTCTGGAGATCTGATGTGGAATCTTGATTGAAGTGTGTTGAGATCAAAATAGCACTGAACAATTCTTGATATTGTGGGTAGGTGAGCCTCAAATCCTTAGACGGTTATTGTTTCACGTAATAATTAGGGAGGAGAAGAAAATGGATGACAACCGAGTATACCCAGTCGCTTCGCGCAATGCAGAAGAAGCCTACATTGATGAGGCCCGCTACCAGGAGATGTATCGCCGGTCAATCGAAAATCCCGAAGAATTTTGGTCGGAGCAAGCGGAGAAATACCTGACTTATACCAAGAAATGGGATCAGGTAATGAGTTATGACTACGTCACTGGAGCAATTGCATGGTTTAGTGGTGCAAAACTTAATGCAACGGTTAATTGTATTGATCGTCATCTTGAGGCTCGAGGTGATCAGATTGCGATCATCTGGGAGGGCGATGATCCATCTGAACAGCAGCATATTTCCTATAAAGAGTTGCATGAAAGTGTTTGCCGATTTGCCAATCTTTTGAAATCACGCGGAGTAGGAAAAGGGGATCGCGTATCTATCTACATGCCGATGATTCCTGAGGCTGCAGTCGCTATGCTGGGATGTGCTCGGATCGGGGCTGTCCACTCGGTGGTGTTTGGCGGCTTTTCTCCAGATTCGTTAAGAGATCGTATCCTGGACTCAGATTGCCGTGTTGTTGTAACAGCAGACGAGGGCCCCCGTGGGGGACGACCAGTCCCACTTAAATCAAACGTTGAGACAGCGCTTGCAGAATGCCCAGATGTGCATACCACAATCGTTGTGCGAAGGACGGGTGCTGAAGTCCCTGGTGACGCAAATCGAGATATCTGGTATCACGAAGGTATGGCAAGTGTATCGCCAGATTGTGAGCCTGAAGAGATGGATGCAGAGGACCCCCTGTTTATCCTCTACACGTCAGGTTCTACCGGAAAGCCTAAGGGCGTGTTGCACACGACCGCAGGTTATCAACTCTATGCGGCGATGACTCATGAACTGGTTTTCGATTATAAAGACGGTGAGGTCTATTGGTGTACGGCTGACGTAGGTTGGATCACAGGTCACTCATATATTGTTTACGGCCCTTTGGCTAACGGTGCAACTACGTTGATGTTTGAGGGAGTGCCAACCTATCCCGACGGGAGCCGCTTTTGGAATGTTGTGGATAAACATTCTGTCAACATTTTCTACACAGCACCGACGGCTATTCGGGCGCTGATGAGTCTAGGGGATGGTCCCGTGTTAAGTGCTGATCGTACTAGCCTTCGTATATTGGGTACTGTAGGTGAGCCGATCAACCCAGAAGCTTGGGAATGGTATTACCGAGTTGTGGGGGGGCAAAAGTGTCCTATTGTAGACACATGGTGGCAGACAGAGACCGGCGGTATTCTAATCACACCGCTGGTTGGTGCGACGCCACTGAAGCCAGGGTCGGCTACCAGACCATTTTTTGGAATCCTGCCAGCGCTTCTGGATGATGAAGGGATTGAAGTAGATGGTGCGGGTGTGGGTAATTTGGTTATCAGGCGTTCATGGCCTGGGCAGATGCGAACCGTGTACGGTGACCACGAACGCTTCGTGTCTACTTATTTTGCCAGCTACCCTGGGTATTATATGACTGGAGATGGTGCACGCAGAGATGAGGACGGTTATTACTGGATCACAGGTCGAGTTGATGATGTTATTAACGTTTCGGGTCATCGAATGGGAACCGCTGAGGTTGAAAGCGCTCTGGTATTGCATGACCTGGTCGCGGAAGCGGCTGTTGTTGGATATCCTCACGAGATCAAGGGACAGGGGATCTACGGTTATGTCACATTGATGGTGGGTAGTGATCCCAGTGACGATCTTAAGAGAGATCTCGTTAATCTTGTTCGCAAAGAAATAGGCCCATTTGCAGCGCCCGATATAATCCAATGGGCACCCGGCTTGCCGAAAACCCGCTCGGGAAAGATTATGCGTCGAATTTTGAGAAAAATAGCCGCCAGTGAGATTGATGACTTGGGAGATACATCGACTCTGGCGGATCCTAGCGTCGTAGACGACTTGGTGGCTAAGCGACCGAACCGCTAGCCTATCAGTTGTTCTCGGAGAGAAAGGCGGTTAAAATCCGCTGCCCTTGATGACCTCCGATTAACTCCTTGCTTCACTGCGAAAAGTAGGAAGCTCGATCCATAGGGAGAAACTTATGCGCCATTACGAGATAGTATTTCTCGTCCATCCTGATCAAAGTGAGCAGGTTCCTGCAATGACCGAACGCTATAAGGGCTTTATAGAGAATGCTGGCGGTCAGTTACATAGACTGGAAGACTGGGGCAGGCGCCAATTAGCCTATCCTATTGAGAAGGTTCACAAAGCCCATTACGTGTTGATGAACGTGGAGTGTGATCAACAAACGCTCGACGAAATGAACGACTTGTTCAAATTCAACGATGCAGTTATCAGGAATCTGGTCATTAAAATGAAAACTGCAGTAACCGAACCGTCATTCTTGGTTCAAAGTGGGGAAAGTAATAACGTTGTATCGGAACCTGAGAGGCTTAGTAACGGCCCCACAGAAGCAGTGGTTGCCAATGAGAATCTGGGCGCTGATAAAGAAGGGGAGGGTGAGGCAGTGGACGAGCCGTCGTTGAAGGAATCAGCGTCAGTGGATGAGCCGTCGTTGCAGGAATCAGTGTCAGCGGGCAAAGATTCTATTACTTCTTCAGATTCTGAAGCTGAGGTGCCTCAGACATGAGAAACAACCGCCGTCGTAAATACTGTCGTTTTACTGCTTTGGGTGTAACCAATATTGACTATAAAGACTTGGATACTCTTAAATCTTATATTAGTGAGACGGGAAAAATAATTCCAAGTAGAAATACGGGAACGAAACCGCGCTATCAGCGCCAACTGGCGACTGCGGTAAAAAGAGCACGCTTCCTGGCTTTACTTCCGTATAGTGACCAGCATTAGCATCGTTGTAGACCCAGTGTTTTGGAGAAAATGAGAGATGGAAATCATACTGCTGGAAAATATACAAAACCTTGGAGAGTTAGGAGATGTTGTACGAGTGCGATCCGGTTATGCCCGCAATTATCTTGTGCCACAAGGCAAGGCGGCATGGGCGACTGATGATGCAAAGGCGCGGGTTGAAGAACGCCGCAAAGAGCTTGCAAAGCTAGATAGTGAAAGAATGGATGCCGCAAAGGCTAAGGTCGACTTATTGCCGGAATCTGTGACTGTTGTCCGTAGAGCTGGCGAAGAGGGTAGACTATTTGGCTCTGTATCTGCGATAGATATTGCGGAATTATTGCAAAACGCGGAATTGGCAATCCAGCGTTCTGAAATCGATATGCCTAAAGGATCAATTAAAGAATTAGGAGAGCACGAAATTCAGATAATACTTCATCCACAGGTTAGGCAATTGCTGAAGGTTGTTGTGACTGCTGAACAGGTAGAAGATAGCGAGGGCGTTCAGGAAGAAATAATATCCTGAACTGCATACGTTATTTACCTCATGGGCCGGACGAAATGTCCGGCTTTTTCGTGTATTCTTGTCTAGTCAAATACTATATCCGAATAGTGACAGCCGTCCACTGATTTGTTGTAAAGTTATCCGCATGTAATGCATTGAATTTTGAATGTTTCCAATGTCAGAGAGCCAGGCAATAATCTCAACCCGACACGAATACCCTGTACCGCCGCAAGCACTTGAAGCTGAGCAGTCGGTTCTGGGTTGCCTGCTTTTAGATTCCAGGCGATGGGATGATGTGGTAGAAGTAGTTTTAGAAGAAGATTTCTATACCAAGGCGCATCGAGAGATATTTGCGGCTATAAAAGCGCTTCATGTTACGGATCAACCGGTAGACGTCGTTACAACATCAGAGTGGTTAGGTAATTGCGGTATGCTCGATAAGGTCGGTGGCCTTCCTTATTTGGGAGAACTGGCTAAGAATACACCGGGGACGGTTAACGTCATAGCTTATGCTGCGATAGTCCGAGAAAGGTCGGTATTACGACGTCTAATCAATGTTTCTACACAGATTTCAGAAAAAGCTTACAACCCAGAAGGTTCCAATGTAGAAGAATTATTGGGGTATGCGGAAAAGCTGGTGTTCGATATAGCTGAAACTGACAAGCGCCAGAAGGGCGGGTTCGTGCCGGTGCAGAGTCTCCTGACAGAAGCACTGGATAGAATAGAGGAGCTTTATGAATCCGGACAATCCATTACAGGCGTACCGACGGGGTTCGGCGACCTGGATAATATGACATCAGGCCTTCAACCTTCCGATCTTGTGGTTATTGCTGGTCGACCCTCGATGGGTAAAACCAGTCTTGCAATGAACATAGTCGAGAATGCCGCGATTGGGAGCAAACTACCTGTTGCGGTATTCAGCATGGAAATGCCTGGCCAGCAACTTGCCATGCGAATGCTAGCATCTTTGGGCAGAATTAATGCACATCACGTTAGGACAGGGAAACTCTCCAAAGACGACTGGCCTCGTCTGACCTCAGCTGTGGAATTGCTTGATACTGCACCGATATTTATTGATGATACTCCCGCGCTTACGCCGGTTGAACTAAGGTCTCGCGTTCGCAGGCTATCACGGGAACATGGGCGACTCGGTATGATCGTAGTTGACTATCTACAGTTGATGCAGTCCGGTGACAACAGCGAAAA
>Ga0315338_1000794_pt1 | contig 55128 bp, 51 predicted proteins | sample ASW8metaG_FD_204518 | JGI IMG/M metagenome (GOLD analysis project Ga0315338, IMG submission 204518) | Ammonia-oxidizing marine archaeal communities from Monterey Bay, California, United States - ASW #8 | ecosystem: Environmental > Aquatic > Marine > Coastal | place: USA: California | collected... | reverse complement strand
TTGATTGGGGTCCGATTGCAGAATCTGGTGGTAGACGCTCTCGGCTTCGGCCAAGCGGCCCGCCGTGTGGTGCTGCAGGGCGAGTTCTAAGGCTTGCCGAATATCTCGCGCAGACTGTCCGCCATCGGGTGCCGGATGCAGATTTTTCTCAGCTAATCTCCGTTGGCGGCGTTTCTCAGCTCTGTTCACAAGATACCTCACGTTCCTTGGCTGGCGGAAACCGCGGCAATCGTATCCTCATTCCCTAACCGGGAGAACTGCATTCTTTTGGCTGAAACCTAGCCGACTGAGGTGCCGTGGATAGGACTTTCATTCAGCTTGACTTTGATCAAGGCGCGGAACCAGCCATCCGGAATATGGTTCCGCGTGGATGAGTAGGTTTCCGTATGACGGTGGAAACTGGAAATCGTCTTTGTCCGCAATTTGGGGGTTTCCGATTAAGAGTTTTCTTGGTGTCGGCACGTGAATTTTTGTCACAAGCCATTGAAACACCATATTAAAATCAATCAAATATCGTGGAGAAAATCATGAACAACGTTACGAACAAATCAAACCTCGCCACTGCCGACGTCTCGAATCCTTTTTTTAGCGACGATCAGCGACGGGCATACTCCGAGGATGGTTACGTCGTCGTGCCGAGCCTCTTTGACACCCAAGAGGCCGAGAAGTTTGCGCAATGGGCTCAGGATATCCACGAGTGGCCGGACGTTGCCGGCAAATACATGAAATATTACGAAAAGAACGCCACCAAAGAGGATCAGCCATTGACGCGCAGGGCGGAGAATTTCTTTCCTTACCAACCTGAAATTGCCGAAATCGCACTGTCCCGCAGAATTGGCGGTGCAGTCGCCGAGTTGCTCGAAGAGTCGGTGTACTTGTTCAAAGATATGCTGATCTACAAGTATCCGGGCGGGGATGGGTACCGGTATCATCAAGACCATCGAGCTGGTTGGTCACAATACGCTGATGAAATGATTCGCGTTGGCATCGCTATCGATGCGGCGGATGAGGAAAACGGCTGTCTCCAGGTTACGCCGGGACGGCATCGTGAGGGACTATTCGGTGAGGAATGGGCAATGATTCCAGATAAAATCGCCGAAGAGATGGATATCCATTATTGTCCCATGAAACCTGGGGATGTCGTTTTTTTCAATTCGTTCACGCCTCACGGTTCGGGTCCGAACCGGTCCAACAGGACCCGCCGGGTGATGCACCTCGCATTCAACAGGGAAAGTGACGGAGACAACCGGGAGCAACACTTTCGGCAGAAAAGAGCCGAATTTCCCCCTGATTTCGAGCGCGAACCGGGCAAAGTCTACCTATCCGGCTCCGAACGCAGGGGCCTCATTGGCATGGGCGGTGAAGACTTGGACAGTAGCGATAACTCCGTCCTAAGGGCCTGAGAATGCTGTAAAGCGAAACTGCCGGCTTCGGAAGAGAAACTCCACTTCGTAAGCAAGTCGAAACAACTGCCCCAGCAATGAGAAGAGGGCGCCTGTTGCGAGAACCGGGACCGGCCTTGTGCAAATGCCTAACCGAGAGACGGAAATCCGTCGTACCATTCTGTATGGCTGCCGTGAAAATTGGGCATGCCGGGATTGGTCAGATAACCGCGAGGCGCAACAAAACTCTCAATTCCCTCGCAGCCTTCTTCGCGCCATAGAATGTTGAAGGCACAGAGCTTTGGGAAGAACTGCAGGTGTGCGTAAGGCAGGTGATCGTGAACCCACCATGCCAGCGAACGCCAGTCCGCACCCGTCCCATAGCGGTCGGCAAACCAGGGGATAACAATACACGCCGCCGCCCCCATGCGGCCTTCGCGCTCCCGCATGTCCCAAATGTGATAGGCGGCATTGGCCTCAACGCGCGCGCCATGGCTGCGGGCATTTCCGAAGGCCGTGACCTCGGCCGAGCGGTAACCTGATCTGATGGCAATGCGGCCGAACGTCCTTTGCAGCGGTTCAAGCAGTTCTTCACACAGCCGGGTTCCCGCCGCGATGGCCAGGCCCGGGTCCGTGGGAATGTTCGGGACGCCGTAGAAGTCGGCGATCTCCGAATAGAGAAAGTCGCGCATAAAGAAGTTGGCGCTCAACCTCGCGCGTCCGAAATCCTCCAACCCACGCATGGACCCAGGTTTTCGCATTTTCTCACCTCCAACTTCTGGTGCTATTCACGGCCGTCATCGAGGATAGCGCAGCTCGCACCGGGTTGTCCTCCAAGGTAGAGGTTTATGGGCCCTGACAACGCTGATTTATGTTCCATGTTTGTTCTAATATGCTTTTTGACTCCCCGGCAACTCCGGGAGGGTCGCCCTGATGGGCGGCCATGCTGTTGGACATTGTGAATATGTATGGCTGTCATTTGACCCCGGTGGGGTTGAAAGGCACTGGCCAAAAACACTGGACCTGTCGAGTCGTCCGGGCGGATTTGCGTGTCTGGGCCAAGAGGATGACGACAAAAGACGACAAAAGACGATAAATGACGATGTTATCCGTGGCGATGCGGCGCTCGAAAATTCCCCTCCTTCTTGCTGCGAGCTGGATTTTCGCCGCCCTGGCGGCGAGGCGGTTCCGGGGCCATTCCACCCACCGGCTTGCGGCTCCCGGGCGGCTATGGCAAAAGGTCGCATCTTTCGCGATGTCATAGGGATGTCATGACAAGACCCGTTACAAAGGCGGTGTTTCCGGTCGCCGGTTTAGGAACCCGTTTCCTGCCGGCAACCAAGATCATGCCCAAGGAAATGCTCCCGGTCGTTGATAAACCGCTTATTCAATATGCGGTCGAGGAAGCCCGAGCTGCTGGCATTGAGGACCTCATCTTCGTCACCGGACGCGGCAAGAACGTGATGGAAGATCACTTTGATCATGCCGTCGAGCTTGAAAACGTTCTCGCAGAGCGGGGCAAGGACAGGGAGCTTCGTATTATCCGCGACGATTTTCCGGCGCCGGGGCGAATGTCCTATACCCGCCAGCGCCAGGCTTTGGGTCTAGGGCACGCCATCTGGTGCGCCAAGAAGCTGGTCGGCGATGAGCCCTTTGCGGTGCTGTCAGCGGACGACCTAATCCTTTCCGAAACCGGATGTCTGTCGCAGATGATGGAGGCTTACTCTGAAACCGGCGGCAACGTCGTCGCCGTTGAAGACGTTCCCCGAGAACACACTAACCGCTATGGAATTCTCGATGTCATTGAGGATGATGGACGCTTGGCCAGCGCCCGGGGTTTGGTGGAAAAACCGGATCCTGTTGCGGCACCATCGACGCTGTCGATTATCGGGCGTTATATCCTGCAGCCCAATGTGTTTGAGCACCTGGACAAGCACGAAAAGGGCGCCGGCGGTGAAATTCAGCTAACTGACGCCATCGACAAGACCATTGGCGACATTCCGTTTCACGGGTTGCGGTTTGAGGGCAAGCGGTTTGACTGCGGCAGCAAGCTGGGCTTTGTCGCCGCCAACGTTGCCTTTGCTGCGTCGCGCGATGACCTGGACGGAGATATCCGCCAGGTTTTGAAAGACATCTTGTGAGAGGATAAACGATGCGTGTTGCAATGATCGGCGCCGGATACGTGGGGCTGGTTTCCGGGGCATGTTTCTCGGAATTCGGCGTCGAGGTCATCTGCGTCGATAAGGACGAAGCAAAGATCAAGCGGCTCAAGGCTGGTGAAATGCCGATCTATGAGCCGGGGCTGGAGGAATTGGTCTCAAGCAACGTGGAGAGCGGGCGTCTCTCGTTTACCACCGACCTGCCGGCCGCGGTCAAGGGCGCCGATGCTGTGTTCATCGCCGTTGGTACGCCAAGCCGGCGTGGTGATGGCCATGCCGATCTCTCCTACGTTAATGGCGCCGCCGAGGAGATCGCCAGCGCCTTGAACGGCTACACGGTGATTGTGACCAAATCGACGGTTCCCGTCGGCACCGGCCGCGAGGTCGAATCTATTGTCGAACGGCTTCGGCCCGACGCCAAATACGACGTTGTCTCCAACCCGGAGTTTCTGCGTGAAGGATCGGCCATTGAGGATTTCATGCGGCCGGACCGGGTCGTGATCGGGACCAAGAGTGAGCGCGCCAGCGAGGTTATGCGCGAGCTCTACCGGCCTTTGTTCCTCAGTGAAACGCCGATGCTGTTCACCTCGCGCCAGACTGCAGAAATGATCAAATACGCGGCCAATACGTTTCTTGCCACCAAAATTTCCTTCATCAATGAGATCGCCGATCTGTGCGAGATTCTTGATGCCGACGTCCAGGATGTGGCCAAGGGAATTGGCCTTGATGGCCGGATCGGGCGCAAGTTCCTGCATGCCGGCCCCGGCTATGGTGGTTCGTGCTTCCCGAAGGACACCCTGGCCCTGGTTCGGATCGCGGAGCAATCCGGTAGTCCGCTCAAGATCGTTGAAACTGTGGTCGGTGTTAACGACGAACGTAAGCGGCGCATGGCGGGCAAAGTAGTAAAGGCCTGCGGTGGCAGCGTCGATGGAAAGACCATTGCCGTGCTCGGCCTCACGTTCAAACCCAATACCGACGACATGCGGGATTCGCCGAGCCTGGATGTGGTAGCGGCCCTGCAAGAAGGCGGAGCGAAAATCCGCGTCTATGATCCTGAGGGGATGAGCGAGGCTAAAGAACTTATGAACGGGGTTGAGTGGTGCGAGACTGCCTATGACACCATGCCCGGTGCCGAAGCCGTGGTCATTATTACCGAGTGGAATGAATTCCGCGCTCTTGATTTGGGCCGGGTTAAGGAATTGTTGGCGCGGCCTCTGATGGTTGATCTTCGCAACATCTACGATCCGAGTGAGATGGCATCGGCCGGGTTCGAATACATTTCCGTAGGCCGCGCCCCTGCCGTGCCTGGGTAGGAAGCTTGCATGCCCGACGGCCATCGCCTTGATCCCACCATCCTCCGTGAATATGACATCCGCGGAATTGTCGGCGAGACGCTGACGGCTGACGACGTTCACGCCATTGGCCGCGCATTCGGCACCATGGCCCGGCGGCGTGGAGCAAAGAGCCTTGCCATTGGTTACGATGGCCGCCTCAGCTCGCCGGAGCTTGAAACTCAGCTTGTCGCCGGATTGCTCGAGACGGGGATCGATGTCAACCGGGTCGGACTTGGGCCGACACCCATGCTCTACTTTGCGACATTTGATTTGGACTGTGACGGCGGGGTGATGATTACCGGTTCGCATAATCCGCCTGAATACAACGGCCTCAAGATGGTTCTCGGCGGTCACGCCTTTTTCGGCCAGGACATTCAGGAACTGGGCGCCGTCGCCGAGGCTGGTGATTTCGAATACGGAGATGGTCAGGTTCATGACCGAACTGTTCTTGACGATTATGTGGCGCGGCTGCTTCGCGACGCCGAAGTGGAGGAGGGTATCAAGGTTGCCTGGGATGCGGGCAATGGTGCCGCCGGCGACGCGCTCCGCCGGCTGGCCGCCGGACTTCAGGGAACGCATATCCTGCTCAATGATGAGATTGATGGGACATTTCCCGCCCACCATCCGGACCCAACCGTGGAATCCAATCTGGCGCAACTCAAACAAGCGGTTGCCGAGCACGGCTGTGACCTGGGCATCGCCTTTGACGGTGATGGTGACCGTATTGGTGTTATTGATGGCCAGGGTCGGGTGCTTTGGGGAGACCAGTTGCTGGCGATCCTGGCCCGCGAGGTTTTGGCCGATCAGCCCGGTGCAACGATTATCGCCGACGTAAAAACAAGCCAGGTTTTTTTCGATGAGATCACCCGGCTCGGCGGAAAACCGCTGATGTGGAAAACGGGGCACTCCCATATCAAGAACAAGATGGCTGAGATTGAAGCGCCTCTGGCCGGTGAGATGAGCGCCCATATCTTTTTCCGGCATAGATATTACGGCTTCGACGATGCGCTTTACGCGGCGGTTCGGCTGCTTGGTGTGCTTGAGCGGTCAGGTGAGGGATTGGCCGGCATTCGCGACTCACTACCGGCACTGATCAACACACCGGAGTTGCGTTTCGAGTGCGCCGAGGATCGCAAGTTTACTGTTATTGACGAAGTACGCGATCGACTTCGGTCCATCGATAACATTACCGTTCATGATATTGACGGCGTCCGTGTCGAAACCGATGACGGCTGGTGGCTGCTTCGCGCATCGAACACTCAGGCGGTCTTGGTCGCTCGCTGCGAGTCCGCGCATGCGGAAGGTTTGGAACGCCTGAAAGAGGCGCTTTGCGAACAATTGGATCTGAGTGGTATCGATCCGCCCGTGCTATAATGACTGCCCGCTTCAGATGGACGGTTTACCGACTGTTCCGTCGGTGTTTTCGGAGGACAGATAGCCATGAATTCGACCTCGGATGCCATCTTGGGAGCGGTGCGGGAAGGCTTGCCCGTCACGCTAGGGAATTATGAGATAGCGGGAGCGTCTGCCGGGTTAGTCATTGTTGATGAGGTCAATGGGTTCGCCACTGTAGGCGCGGGAAACTTGGCGCCGCAGTCCGACAACGAGCAAGTGTCGCGGATGGTTTCACAGACCGACCAACTCGCCCGCCGGTTTCTGGACACGGAGCAGCCGGTCCTGGCGTTCCTAGACACTCATGAACCTGGCGTACCCGAACCTCCCTATCCGCCGCACTGTGAACGGGATACAGACGAATCGGAGCTGGTTCCGGCGTTACAATGGCTGTCCGAACGTGATGAAGTTATTTTGGTGCGTAAGGACTGCATCAATGGCTTCGTTGGATCCCTGGACGCGGCGACAGGTGAAAACCGAGTCGCCAATTGGATAAATGAACACAAACTTTCCGCCATCATCGTGGTTGGAATATGTACGGATATATGTGTCATGGATTTCGTGCTGACCATGCTTTCTGCGCGAAATCATGGCCTGATGCCGACACTCAAGGACATTGTCGTATTCGAGCCAGGCTGCGCCACCTACGACATGAGTAAGCAGTCCGCATTGGACTTGGGGCTTCCCGAAACAGCGGCGCACCCTCAGCATGTTACCCATCACTTGGGACTATATTTCATGGCGTCGCGGGGCGCAGTGCTGACATCAGAACTGACATGATGAAAGCATCGTGAATTATTTTTTTTACGGAACCCTTCTGGACGGTGATGTGCTGGCCAGAGTCACCGGCAGGAAATTTGCAAAGAGTCAAATGATCCGAGCCTGGGTGAAAGGGTTTCGGCGGGTATGTGTCACCGGTCAAACTTATCCTGTTCTCGCGACCGAGCCGAGTAGTCGTGTTGAAGGTATCCTGATCCGCAAGATCACAAGCTTGGAAAGTGCACTATTGAGTGCCTACGAAGGAGCCTACAGGCCTGAAGAGTTTAAAGTTGTGCTCGACAAGGGAAATATCGAAACCGCCTGGGTTTTCACGCATGCGGAAATTGCCGATCCATCCATGCCAGCGTGGAATTTCGACGATTGGCGCCGGCGGCACAAACGCGATTGGCTGACGCGTATCTGAGGGAATTGATGCGGCGGTCAGGGAGTGTTTGACGCCACCTGAAAACCTTTCTTCGTATGGACTTCCATGCAGTGTTTCTTGTGTTTCTTCAGGAATCCGCAAGTTAGATAAGCCTGACGTTTACTAATCCCGTATATTCGTGCGCGATGCAGGACTCGTCCGCTCTTCTTGGTCAGGGGTACGACTTTGATATGCCCGTCGCGTAGCAGGCTGGGTGCTAAATTTATGGCCGCGCGGGCGACGTCATAGGCTTGATCATAACGGGCAAAAGCACCAACTTGAACGCCCCAACCAGGAACAGGCCCCGTTTGTAAGGTAGCTTGCTCGGAAGTCTTTTTCTTTTTTGTCGTTACTTTCTTGGATTTGACTGCGGCGCTGACAGTCCCTGTTCCTAGTAATCTAAACCCCTTGTTAAGCAGGGATGTCATATGGCGATTGCGCTGTTTCGATGAATTTCCACCAAAGACGACGCCAATCAAACGTTGGCCACCTCGCTTCACAGAGGCAACAAGATTATATCCCGATGCCCGGATGTATCCCGTTTTGATACCGTCTGTGCCTTCGTATGAAACCAGCAACTTATTGTGGTTCCGGTGCACGCGGCCGCCGTATTTGAACTGAGTTGTCGAAAAATAATGATAGTGCCGGCTATGATCGCGAATTAGCGCGCGCGCCAGTCTGGCCATGTCCCGAGCCGTGCTCATTTGCCCGCGATGCGGAAGCCCTGATGCATTGCGGAACGTGGTTCGGCTCATCCCAAGTTTTCGGGCCTTGGCCGTCATGTGTAGCGCAAACTTTCGCTCACTGCCCGACATGTTCTCGGCGATCACCGCCGCAACATCATTGGCCGACCGAGTGACCAAAGCCAGAATTGCCTGCTTGACGGTGATTGATGTTCCTGGGGTCAAGCCTAGACGGGAGGCAGGTTGTCGGGCTGCCTTGCGGGAAACTCTGAGACGCTTATTCAACTGCCACTCGCCGGATTCCAAGGCGTCGAAGACCATGTACATTGTCATCATCTTGGTTAGCGACGCTGGGTAGTTTCGTGTATCGGCGTTGGTTTGGTGCAGAATCCTGCCGGTTTCCGCATCCATTACAAGGGAGGCATACTTGGCTGCGGCTGGCTGTGCGCCCAATACTGTCAGTATCGCCAAAATAAGTGCAACGGCATATGTAACACGCAAACGGGTGTAATCTCGCCCACGCCTGCTGCCAGCTCCCAGATGCTGAAAAATTTCCTTCACGTGTCGCCCCTTGCCAGTTGGCCCCAAATCTGATCCCCGCAGCGCATAGATATTAACCGCCTCGACCAGCGCCGTCTTTAAAAAACTGTAGTCGAATCAATCGCTTCTAACCTGTCGAACTTAAACAAAGGGTTAATCGATCGGTTGCGTTGATCGGGTTGATCAAAAAAAGAGTAGTTTGCAGGTGTTTTGGAAGTTATCGCTGCAATTGCTAACTACTAATTTATGATTGTTGAGGGAACCTACTAAAACGGCATATTAACAATGTGTTAACGGAAAAATAAAATATGTTGCACTGCACATAAATAGATTGACAAACACCTGGAATAGACCATATAAGATGAGTGATGTTGCAGTGCAGCAAAGAATTCTCGCCGGATATCCGGGGGCCGGCCCGATTTTACAACACCCGTTTCACGGATTTTGAATCCGAATTTGGAGTACAAAGTTATGACCAACACCAAGAAAACTGCGGCCGCCAAGGCCACTGAAAACGTCGAAGCGGCCGTTGCCGCTGGCAAGGAAACAGTTGAAACCGTCGTCAAGGCTGGCGCAGATGCCGCCGCCAAGGGTGTCGAGAAAGCTGTCGCCATGAGCCAGGAGAATGTTGCCGCCGCCGTTAAGGCCGGTAGCGAGGCTTTCAAGACGTACGAAGATGCCGTTTCCTTCAGCAAGGACAATCTCGACGCCGTAATGAAGGCCAATGAGATTTTCGTTAAGGGCGTGCAGGACATCAACTCGGTTCTGTTCGGTATTGCTCAGGCTTCCATTGAGACCAATGCAGCCGCTAGCAAGAAGATCTTTGCCTGTAAGAACGTGCAGGACATGGTTGCCGTCCAAAACGACTTGGCTGCGGACAACTATGCCAAGGTCGTTGATGACAGCCGTAAGATTTCCGACCTCTCGGTGAAGGTTGCCGAGGAAGTTGCCAAGCCCATCACTAAGCGGGTCAATGCCACGGTTGAGCAGATCACCAAGCCTTTGGCCGCCTAAAGAAACATGAAACCATGCCCACGGGCTTGGTTTTGGCGGCAATAAAGAACGCCCGGCGGTTCCTCCCACCGCCGGGCGTTTTTTGATGCGGATCCCGTAGTACTGTGCGATTCGCGGGTATTCGGGAGGAATTTCGCCACCTTCAATCAATTACCTATGTCGGCTTGTTCCAACTATGGCCGCAATTCCGTAAGATTGTCATGATTGGCTAAAAATGACGACCGCATCTGAATTGGTGAAGGTGTGTTTGAATTTATAATTTTATTTCAATTAGTTAAGTGAAGGTTTTGCCGATCATTTAGTATTGTCCTGGGTTACTGAAGATTGATCCCAGTCATTCTTTTATGACTGAGAGGGGTTTCGCCAGGAAGGCTAAATCACATATTATATAGGTAATGGAGAGCAGCCCAATTTAAAGGCTTGTAGTTGCCGGGGGCGAGCGAAAGAAGGCAAGTTATGAGTAATCAAGATAACGTCCCCAATAAACCAATCCACATAGATGATGATGGCGTGCAAACCGGTATCGCGGTCAAATCGCGGGCGCGAACGAAAAAGCCCGCCATGTACAAAGTGCTGATGCTGAACGATGACTACACTCCCATGGAGTTTGTCGTTCATGTGTTAATTCAGTATTTCAACAAAAATGAGGAAGCGGCGACGCAAATCATGCTTCACGTACATCAACGCGGTGTCGGAGTCTGTGGTGTTTTTACTTATGAAGTTGCCGAAACTAAGGTTTCACAAGTTATGGATTTAGCGCGCCACAATCAGCACCCGCTACAATGCACCATCGAGAAAGATGGTGGTGAAGAGGAATAGAAAATGCTGTCTCGTAACCTCGAGCAAACCCTGCACCGCGCACTCTCCTTCGCGACCGATCGTCAGCACGAGTACGCGACCCTGGAGCACCTTCTGCTTTCGCTTACCGAAGATCAGGATTCGCGCGCCGTCCTGCGTGCATGCGGGGTGGATTTGGAACAGCTTGTAAGCGACCTAACGGACTTCATTGATAACGAACTAGCAGATATCGGGAATGCAAGCGTAACTGAACCCAAGCCGACGGCTGGATTTCAGCGGGTCGTACAACGCGCGGTCATCCATGTGCAATCGTCCGGCCGGGAGGAAGTTACTGGCGCCAACGTGTTGGTGGCATTGTTCTCCGAGCGCGAGTCCCATGCCGTCTATTTTTTGCAAATCCACGATATGTCTCGGCTTGATGCGGTCAATTACATCTCTCATGGCATCGCCAAGGTTGCCGGTGAGAGTAAGACACGTACCGTTCACGGGGCAGACGAGGACATGGAAGAGGATGAAGTTGTCCGCAAAGACCGCGAAGCCCTTGATGCCTATTGCGTCAACCTCAATGAAAAGGCCATGGACGGTCGTATCGACCCGTTGATTGGACGCAACGAAGAAGTTGAGCGCACCATTCAGATTCTGTGTCGGCGAAATAAGAACAATCCGTTGCTGGTTGGTGATCCGGGCGTCGGTAAAACGGCTATCGCCGAAGGTTTGGCCAAACGCATTACCGATGGCGATGTGCCTGAGGTGTTGAACGATTCCACCATTTTCGCCCTCGATATGGGAGCACTGCTTGCCGGGACTCGATTCCGGGGAGATTTCGAAGAGCGGCTGAAGAACGTCATGTCTGAATTGGAGCAGACTGAGGGTGCAATTCTGTTCGTCGACGAAATTCACACGATAATTGGTGCCGGCGCCACAAGTGGTGGATCCATGGATGCGTCCAATATCCTCAAGCCTGCGCTGCAAAGTGGAAACCTTCGGTGCATGGGATCGACCACCTACAAGGAATACCGCGGCTACTTCGAGAAGGACCGCGCACTGGTCCGCCGCTTTCAGAAGATCGATATCTATGAACCCAGTGTGGAGGATACAGTTAAAATCCTTCGCGGCCTCAAAACCTATTTCGAGGACCACCACAAGGTTCGCTATACGGCTGAATCCCTGCGATCGGCGGTTGATCTCTCGACCCGCTATATCAATGACCGCAAGTTGCCGGACAAAGCCCTGGATGTCATTGATGAGGCTGGCGCGTCGAGGATGCTGTTGCCGGAGGCCAAAAGGCGAAAAACCATAACGGTCAAGGATATCGAGATCATTGTCGCCAAAATAGCGCGGATCCCGCCGAAGAGTGTCTCCACGGATGACCGCAAGGCGCTGCATACCCTGGGCCGTGATCTGAAAACAGTCGTATTCGGCCAGGATACGGCCATTGAAGCCATTGCTAGCGCGATCAAACTGGCCCGGGCCGGATTGCGGGAACCGGAGAAGCCTGTCGGCTCGTATCTGTTTGCTGGGCCGACCGGTGTCGGCAAGACCGAAGTTGCACGGCAACTGGCTCATGTTCTCGGCGTCGATCTCGTGCGTTTCGATATGTCCGAATATATGGAGCGCCATTCCGTATCCAGGCTGATTGGGGCGCCGCCGGGCTACGTCGGCTTCGACCAGGGCGGTTTGTTGACAGATAGGATCGATCAGCAGCCTCATACGGTTTTGCTTCTGGACGAAATCGAGAAGGCGCATCCGGATCTGTTCAATATTCTGTTGCAGGTCATGGATCATGGAAAACTCACTGATAACAACGGCAAAAGCGTCGATTTTCGCAACGTGGTTCTGATCATGACCACCAACGCCGGCGCCACGGAACTGGCCAAATCGCCGGTTGGTTTCGAGCGCGAGGAAAGGGTTGGCGATGACCTGGAAGCCATAGAGAGAATGTTCACGCCGGAGTTCCGCAACCGGCTCGACGCGACCATTCAATTCAACTCGCTGCCGCCCGAGGTTGTCGCCCGCGTGGTTGACAAGTTTGTCATCGAGTTGGAATTGCAGCTTGAAGACCGCGATGTCACCATTGAACTGACAGATAGCGCGCGTGAATGGTTGGCGAAGAAGGGTTATGACAAGAAATTTGGCGCGCGACCATTGTCGCGGGTTATCCAGGAACACATCAAAAAACCGCTGGCCGATGAGTTGTTGTTCGGTAAGTTGGCCAAGGGCGGCGTCGTCCTGGTCAAGTGTGACGACGGCAAGATCGCATTCGACTACCCGGACGCAAAGGGCTCGAAGCTTCCGGCTAAACGCAAAAAGGGCAAAGTTCCCGCGTTGACCAAGTAAGGTCCAGGATTTTCCATCATGCCGAGCGAGTTTCTCAAGGGGTTCCGCGTCCTTGATCTCTCGCAGTTTCTACCCGGCCCCTATGCCACGCAGATGCTGGCTGATATGGGAGCCGACGTGCTCAAGATCGAGCCGCCCCGGGGCGATCCCATGCGCGGCTTGAACCCGGTGACCAATGAGCGCGGTCCGGCGCCGTTTCATGCCGCCGTCAATGCCGGCAAGCGGGTCGTGGCCATTGATCTCAAGTCGGATACCGGCCGCGACGGGTTTGCCAAGTTGGTAAAAGCTTCGGATGTGTTGCTGGAATCCTACCGGCCGGGTGTGTTTGAGCGGCTTGGCTTCGGCCGCGATTGTCTCCGCGAACTCAATCCCCGGCTTGTTCATTGTGCGCTCTCGGGCTTTGGGCAAACTGGGCCGCTCCGGTTGCGGGCCGGTCACGACATCAACTACGTGGCTATGACCGGTGGGCTGGGCGTAACGGGAACAAAAGATAATCCGGTGACCGCGTTTCCGCCGATTGCCGATTATGGCGGCGCGCTCCAGGCCGTTGCCGCCATTACCGGTGCGCTGCTCGGCCGCGAGCGCGACGGAGAGGGCGCATACCTGGATGTCGCCATGGCCGACGCGGTTCTCGCTTGGCAGGCCTATGGCCTCACCCAAGCGAACGCGGGACGGGTGCCGGCGCGGGGCGGCGACCTGCTCAACGGCGGCGCTGCGTGCTATCAGATCTACGCCACCCAGGACGGCGGTTTCATTTCGCTCGGCGCCATCGAGGAAGTGTTCTGGCAGAATTTCTGCCGCGCTCTCGATCGCGACGACTGGACCTCCCGGCAAATGGAGCCGATGCCGCAAACGCAACTCATCACCGAGGTCGCGGAAGTCGTCGCCGGCCATTCCCGGAACCACTGGGACGATGTGCTGGGCGATGTGGATTGTTGTTACCACCCGGTACTGGACTACAGCGAGGTCCCCGACTGGCCCCAGGTGGTGGACCGCGGACTGGTGGAAGACGGCGGCAGTATCCGTTTTCCGGTTTGGACCGATGGCCGCCCGCCGCCTGGACGGACTCCGATGCAGGAAGTCAGCCTGGCTGACGCCATAGCCGCCTGGACCTAGTGAATTAGGCGTGGAAGGCCTTGAAATCTGCCGGCGTTGGGACAAACGTCGATGCAGTCCCGAGCCGCGGCGAAACAGCGGCTTTCGTGCGGACAGTTGTGGCAGACAGCAATGGCCTCGTCGATCTTCTGCGTCGCCGTGCGGCAGCTGAACTCCACATCGACGCCGAGGCGGGCAAGCATGGACTGCATGGCCGCGGTGATCAGGAATCGTTGCCGGTCGATCATGGCGCTTTCCCTCCGCCTTCGACCTTGGCCGAATAGGCGGAGCGGCGCATTGACCCAAATCAACGGAAGAAAGTTCAGCCGCGACGCCGACGGCTACGACAAGCAGGGAACCTCGCCGACCAAACCGACCTTGGCCGCGCCCTTGCGCGTGACCTGCTGGATCGATTGCGGGATCAGCTTGTAGACCTGCATGCCCATGGGTTTGCCGTCCAGGCGCAGGCGCTGAATGGCGGCGCCGCGGCAGGTATTGCAGGTATTGACCAGAATGACGCCACCGGAAATCGATTGCCGGACCTCGACGCACTGGTTTTGCGCTTGCTGTTGTTTGAGGGGTTTCGGTTTGACCAGGTTCTGTGCCGCGCCGGCGCTGCCCTCGCAAGCCTGTTCGTTGGTAATGCGCGAGCGGCCGTTGCCGCGGAACGGCGTCGGGAAACTGCTGCGCGGCTGCACGTTGAAGGTCCGAGACACGGGCAGCGCGATGCCCTTGCGCTTGCGGGTGATGCTGACGACCTTGCACACCCCGCAGCTGTTGTAGATGGTCTCGCGGCCGCCGTCGCGGATCAACCGTGCGCAGCGCATGGCGATGGGGACCACCAGCCGCTTGACGATCTTTTTGTCGACCGGCGGCGGGCGCAGGCCGGAGCCGTTGGCCGCGGTGGCCATGGGAACAATCAATAACGCCAAGGCCAGGAGTCTTACGGCCGTTGCCGCTAACGCAGCGCGGCCTTCGGGCAATCTCTTCGCAAACATCTTCCACCTCCAATCCAACCATCGCCATTTTAGCCCGGCAAAGGTTAACGGAGGGTGACTCGCAGGCCATTTTTCCGGCCTAAAAAGCCCCTAAATCACCGCCGTATAAGGCGGTGAGGGATAGTATTCGATGCCTTTCTGCACTTCCCGGGCAAAGTCCTCGTCGAACAGCTGGCCGAGCAGCCACAACGCCATGTCGATACCCGCCGAAACGCCGGCCGAAGTCACCAGATTTCCGTCGCGCACGAAGCGCACATCATCGCGCACGGTGACGTCGCCTTCGTCCCTGAGCCGGTCGATGGACGCCCAATGGGTGGTCACCGTCTTGCCCCGGGCCGGCCCCGCCCGGTGCAGCATGAACGAGCCGGTGCAGACACTGGTCACCCACTGGCAGTCACCGGCAACTTTGGCGATCCAATCGATCAGCACCGGATTATCGATTTCCGTGCGCGTGCCCTGGCCGCCCGGCACCAGGACCACATCCAGCGCCGGAGCATTGCTGAGGCTGTGGTCGGGAATCACCTTAAGGCCCTTGGCGCAGATCACTGTCCCGCCGGTCTCGGAAATGGTGACGACGCGGCAGCCGTCCTTGCGCGCCAGTCCGTAGGAAAACACTTCCCACGGGCCGATGGCGTCCAGTTCCTCGACCTGGTCGAACAGCAGAATTCCGATCGTCAGACTCATGCTCGTTTCCTTCTCAACACTCAATCCATATCACTGTGGCGGAACGGCGAATGCTCGGAAAAATAATCGATTTCCCGCTCGATGCCGCGGCGCTCGTCGGTGAGGAATTGCGCCACTGCGTCGCGGAAACCCGGATCGGCGATCCAGTGCGCGCTATAGGTCAGCCGCGGCAGGTAGCCGCGCTGCACCTTGTGCGGCCCCTGGGCGCCGGCCTCGACCCAGGTCAATCCGTGCTCGATGGCGTAGTCGATAGCCCGGTAGTAGCAAGTCTCGAAGTGGAGGAACTTGTAATGCGCGTCGCAGCCCCAGTTGCGGCCGAAAATGGTGTCCGCGCTCTTCAAGTTCAGCGCTCCGGCGACCGGCGCCCCATTGTCCTCGACCATAAACAGCACCACGTCATCGCCGGCCCGCTCGCCGAGCAAAGAGAAGAACTCGCGGTTCAGGTAGCTCGACCCCCACTTGCGGTCCGACGTGTCGCGGTAAAAGCGGTAGAAAGCGTCCCAGTGGCGCTCCTCAAGATCACCGCCCGAGAGCGTGAGGACGTCCAACCCCGCCTCGCTGACTGCGCGGCGCTCCTTGCGGATTTGTTTGCGCTTGCGCGACGCCAGGCTGTCGAGGAAAGCGTCGAAGTCGGGATAACCGTCGTTGCGCCAATGGAATTGCTGTCCGGTCCGCTGCAACAGGCCCAGTTCCCCCAAACCCCGCCACTCAGGCTCGGTCGGGAAAGTGATATGCAGGGACGAGACGCCGATACGCTCGGCCAGTTGGATCATGCCCGCTGCCAGCGCCGCTTCCAGCTCGGCCTTGCGGCCCGCCGTCACGTCGCCGCGAACCAGCAGCCGGCGCCCGGTCACCGGCGTGAACGGCACCGCCGCCTGGAGTTTGGGATAGTAGCGACCGCCGGCCCGCTCATAGGCGTCGGCCCAGCCCCAATCGAACACATACTCGCCGTAGGAATGGTTCTTGAGATACAGCGGCGCCGCCGCGATCAGCCGTCCATCCGGATCATTCAGGCCCAGGTGCTGCGGTAGCCAGCCGTTTTCCGCCGACACCGAGCCGGATTCCTCCAAGGCGCTCAAAAACGCATGGCGGGTGAACGGGTCATCCCCGGCGCAGGAATCCCACTCGGCCGCATCGACCTCCGCGATGGCCGAGTGCACCTCGATGGTGAGCGGTTCCTGTCCGTCGGGCATCCTCAAAACTCCTGCACAGCCGAAGCGACCGCGCCGCGAAAAAGGGGCCTGTCACTATAGGTGTGGTCGGGGCCCGCCAAAAGCCCGTCTGAACGGCTCAACAGGTGACTCAATCTGTGATGTAAATGGGTTAACTCATTGATAACAAATAATTCAAACACCAACGAGGGCGCCGAACCACCACGTAAAATATCGTCATCTATCGTCATTTATCGTCTTTCATCGTCATTTTTCGCCGTCTTTCTCATAATCCAGGCAAACAAAAACCCACCCGGACCACCTGTCCGCGGGCGGGATTCGCATCGCATAATTCACGATAGAACGTATAGCGAACATTTGAACTAAAGTCAAGACCGGGGTGTACAGGAAGTTCGACAGGCCAGCATTGATAGCAATTGGCCCCTGGTTAAAATCTCCCCCTTGAACCCATTCCCGTCTCCGGTCATGGTTAGGGTAAGAACCGGGGAGAGAACCTGTGCGTCGCGTATTCCTGTCAGTTGTTGTGATCGCAGGTGTCGCCTGTTTGGTAGGCGCGAATAGTCCTGCCCTGGCCGCCGTCAAGATTTTGGAAGGTGACCAGATCAAGAAGTCGGATGGCACCGGTAGCGGCCAGCAGGGCGGAACCCAACAACAGCTGTTCCACAAGGATCCCAAACATCCGGACAATCAGTTCGAGCCAGGCGAATTGGTCGTCACCGACCCGCCGCAGAACTTCGCCAGCGGAGCCGGTTCCATGGGTTTCAAGATTGTCGAGGTGGTGCGGCTCGACGGTATCGGCATGGTGATTTACCGGCTCGAAATTCCCGCCGGCATGAGCGTCCCGGCGGCGCGCCAGGCCCTGTCGGCGCGCTATCCGGGCGCCACCATTGACGCCAATCATACCTTCGACGCCCAGGCCCGCGGCGCCACGCCGCGCGCCGCCATCGGCTGGCCCAAGGCGACGCCCAGTTGCGGCGCCGGGGTCAAGCTCGGCATGATCGATTCCGGGGTCGACATCAATCATCCGGCGCTCAAGGGTCAGAAAATCCGGTTCAAATCCTTTCACCGCAAGGGCCGGCGGCCCGGGCCGAAGGTCCACGGCACTGCCGTCGCCACCATTCTGATCGGCAAACCGGCCTGGGGTGGTTTGCTTCCGGGCGCCACCCTGTTGGCGGGTGGTATGTTCGAGACCAAGAAGGACGGCTCCAAGGTGGGGACCGCCATCGGGTTGCTCAAGTCGCTGAGCTGGCTGGCCAAATCACGGGTTCATGCCATTAACCTGAGCGTTGCCGGGGCCGACAACAAGGTCCTGCGCAAGGCCTTTGCAACGGCGCGCAAGATGGGGCTGGTTTTGATCGCCGCCGCCGGCAATTGGGGCCGCGCCGACCGGCCGGCCTATCCGGCGGCCTACAAAAACGTGGTTGCCGTCACCGCCGTGGGCAAGAACAACGTCATCTACCGCAAGGCCAACCGCGGCAGTTACATCGATTTCGCGGCGCCGGGGGTGAGAATCTATACCGGCGTTCCGGGCGGCGGGAAGACCATGAGCGGCACGTCGTTTGCCTCACCGTATATTGCCGCCCTCATGGCCCTGGACATTAAACAGGGCGCCGGAAAACGCGTGGCGAAATTGCGCGAACGCTTAAAAGGCGGGGCCAAGGACTTGGGTAGCCCCGGTAAGGATAAGGTGTTCGGCTACGGCTACGTCGGCCTGCAGCCAAAGTGTAAGTAGCTACCCCAGTTCAAAAATACCGTCGACCTCAACCGCCACGCCGAGCGGCAGGGACGGCGCCGAGACAGCAGCACGGGCGTGCAGGCCGGCGTCGCCGAACACCTCGGCCATGAGGTCGGAGGCGCCGTTGACGACCTTGGGCTGATCGGTGAAATCCGGCGTCGAATTGACGAAACCGCCCAGACGGATCACGCGCTTGATGCGGTCCAAGTCACCGCCGGCGGCGGCCCGGGCCTGGGCGATCAGGTTGAGACCGCAAAGCCGCGCCGCCTGGTAACCTTCGTCGACATCGAAATCCTGTCCCAATTTGCCGAGGTATTGCAGCTCGCCGTTGAGCAAAGTGATTTGCCCGGCAACGAAAACCAGGTTCCCGCTGATGGCATAGGGGACGTAGTTGGCGGCGGGGGCGGCGGCTTGCGGCAGTTCGATGCCGAGCTCAGCTAGGCGGGCGTCAATGGTTCCGGCCATGGTCATGTTCTCCGTCGGTGTTTTCTTGAATGGGCCCCCGGGTGCGAGGGCTAGATTTCAAACGTCTGGCGCTCTTGCGGAGCGACAACCTGTGTTTTGGAGCCGAGTTTGCTCAGATGCTTCGTCGCCGTCTCTAGTTTTGCGTCAATGTCTGAATCCGCTTGGTTGGGGTCATGGTGGAACAGATAAAGCGTCTTGACCTCGGCGTGGTTCGCCAGTTCGACCACTTTGCCCATGCACGAATGGCCCCAGCCGACCTTGGTCTCGTATTCCTCGTCGGTGTATGTGCAGTCGGTAATCAGGGCGTCGGCGCCCTGGCAAAAGGCGATAAGTTTCTTCTCGTAATGGGCGGAGTGATACTCGCTGCTTTCCAGGAACAGTTCGTTGTCCGTGATGTAGCAGATCGACCGGCCGTTGTAGGTTACACGGTATCCCAGGCACTTGCCCGGATGACTCAGCAGCATGGTTGAGATTTCAATGCCGTCGACTTCAAACTGCTCTTCCTCTAGGTCATGGAAATAGACCCGGGCGGCGAATTCGGTCAGGGTGATGGGGAAGTATACGCCATCCATCTGCGCCGAAATCAACTCGCGCATGGTGGTATCGCCCTGGTTGGCGCCGAGCACTTCAAACTCGTTACCCTGGATGTAAAGCGGCGCGAAGAAGGGCAGCGCATTGATGTGATCCCAATGCGGGTGCGAGACGAAGATCTTGCCTTTGATGCGCGTCCGCTTCTGCGACATGAGCCAGTCGCCCAGGCCCTTGATGCCGCTGCCGCCATCGAAGATGAAAAACTGCTGCTTGGGGAATTCGAGCGAAACACACGACGTATTACCGCCGTATTTCAGGCTACCACCGCCGGATACAGGCAATGTGCCGCGAACGCCCCAAAATGTCATATCAATATGATCATTGAGCACACGGTTGACCCGTGACGCGAAGGTTTCACTGTTCAGCGGTTTGCGAATATAGCCGTCGGCGCCGAAATCCAGTGCGCGCTTATGGTCGAAATCGTAAGCCTTGGCCGAAATCATGATGAACTTGGTGCCGTTGAGTTCCTCGGTGTCGCGGACGTATTGGCACAACTGCAGCCCGTCAACCTTGGGCATCATCAAGTCGGCGATGACGCAGTCCGGCTTGAGATCAATGATTGCTTCGCGCGCGCTCGAGCTGTCGGTTGACGACACGACGTCATGGCCGACGTCGGCCAGAAGACTTTCCACCAGTTCAACTGACGCAGGATCGTCATCGACTACGAAAATGCTATGCTTTTTACAGTTCATTACCGACCAATTCGCTGAGTGCCCCCTTGCATATGGTAGCTAGGTACGGCTGTGGGAACTTATTATTGCAGCCTTATGCCATCCTGACACGACCGGAACCCCGGCGCACCTATCCGCATGCCTGCTCAGACTACTGGTCGAAGGCGTAAGTGTCGATACTCTATTGCTTTTTTCACGATTTCCTCAGTCGGGACGGTGCTTCGCCTCAGTTGGGAAAAAGAGTGGGGTGTACACCAGGGAGGGCCCCCGGCATACACCCCGAGTTTCCCAGGGAGGATCTCGGAAATCTGTTCATCATGAACACCCGCTCGTCGAGCCGCAGGTGTTGCATTTCATACAGGTGCCGTTACGCACCAAGGTGAAGTTGCCGCACTCGCCGCAGGCATCGCCTTCGTAGCCCTTCATTTTGGCCGTGCGCGCTTGTTCCAGGCGGGTATCGACTTCTTTCGCCACTTGCGGCGATACCCTGACCGATTTCCGGCCGATGGTGGAGCCGGGCGAAACCTGAGCGCCGACGGCCTGCGCCACCGGGGCGCCGTCGGTACCCGTTGACGCGGTCTGTTCATTCATGGCGCCATTGATGAGGACAAGGTTGGAGCGGATGTAACCGCTTGACGCAACTCGCTGGACGACGTCGCTGGCGTCGTCGTCACTTTCCTCACTGGAGCCGCGGCCGATGGCGTCGGGCAACAGATCGGCCGGGTCGACATGGGCGAGATCGTTGCGGCCGAGGTACGAGACGGCCAGCTCGCGGAAGATATAATCGAGCAGCGACGTCGCCATCTTGATGGTGTCGTTGCCGCTAACCATGCCGGACGGCTCGAATTTAGTGAAGGTGAAGGATTCGACGTATTCCTCAAGCGGCACGCCATATTGCAGGCCCATGGAAATGGCGATGGCGAAATTGTTCATCAACGAGCGGAAGGCAGCGCCTTCCTTGTGCATGTCGATGAAAATCTCGGCCAAGCGGCCATCCTCATACTCGCCGGTGCGCAGATAGACCTTGTGACCGCCGACCGTGGCTTTCTGGGTGTAGCCCTTGCGGCGGTGCGGCGGGCGCCTGCGTTCGACCAGGATACGCTCGATGATCCGCTCGGCGACGATCTCGGCGCGGACGGCGCCCGGAGCCTCGAACATTTCGGCGGTGCTATCTTCCAAATCGTCATCCTCGACCAGTGCCGCCGACAACGGCTGCGACAGCTTCGATCCGTCGCGATAAAGGGCATTGGCCTTGAGGCCGAGCCGCCACGACGCCATGTAGGCGTCCTTGCAATCCTCAACCGTCGCCGAATTCGGCATGTTGATGGTCTTTGAGATGGCGCCGGTGATGAACGGCTGGCTGGCGGCCATCATTTTAATGTGGCTGTCGACGGACAGGAACCGCTTACCCAGGCGTCCACAGGGATTGGCGCAGTCAAACACCGGCAGATGCTCTTCCTTCAGGTGTGGCGCGCCCTCCAGCGTCATGGTGCCGCAGACATGGGCATTGGCGGCCTCGACGTCGGCTTTTGAAACACCAAGCTCAGCGAGCAAGTCGAATGCAACATCGTCCATATCGGCCGCGGTGAAGCCGAGCACCTCGGTGCAGAACTCTTCGCCCAGCGTCCACTTGTTAAATACGAAGCGGATGTCAAAGGCCTCCCCAAGCGCCTGCTCGACAGCGTCAATAGCTTCGTTCGTAAAGCCCAGGTCCCGGAGCCCGTCGTGATCCAGGCCGGGGGCGTTTTCAAGCGTCCCAAGTCCGACGGTATAAGCAATAATGTCTTCGACTTCAGCCGCCTCGTAGCCCATGTTCTTCAAGGCTTTAGGGACCATCCGGTTGATGATCTTGAAATAGCCGCCGCCGGCCAGCTTCTTGAACTTGACCAGGGCGAAATCGGGTTCGATTCCGGTGGTATCGCAGTCCATGACCAAGCCGATGGTTCCGGTCGGTGCGATTACCGTGGTCTGGGCGTTGCGATAACCATGCTTCTCGCCCAGTTCCAGGGCTTGGTCCCAGGCCTCGCGGGCGGCGCGCACCAAATCCGCGTCCGGGCATTCCTCGGCTTTGAGGGACACCGGCGCCACCGATAGGCCTTCATAACCTGTCTCCGAGCCATGCGCGGCGCGGCGGTGGTTGCGGATGACGCGAAGCATGTGCTCGCGGTTGTCTTCGCTGCCCGGGAACGCGCCCATCTCGCCGGCCATTTCCGCCGACGTGGTATAGGAAATACCGGTCATCAGGGCCGATATGGCGCCGCAGATGGCGCGGCCCTCGACCGAGTCATAAGACATTCCGGATGCCATGAGATAGCCGCCGATGTTGGCGAAGCCAAGTCCCAGCGTTCTGTATTCATAGGACAATTCGGCGATCCGCTGTGATGGGAACTGCGCCATCAGCACAGCGATTTCCAGGGTCAGGGTCCATAGCCTGACCGCGTGTTCAAACGCCGGCACATCAAAGGTCCCGTCGTCACGGCGGAACTGGACCAGATTGATCGACGCCAGGTTGCAGGCCGTATCGTCGAGGAACATGTACTCGGAGCACGGATTGGATGCGTTGATCCGGCCGCTGGCGGGGCAGGTGTGCCAATCATTGATGGTGGTGTCGAACTGCAGTCCCGGGTCCGCCGAGGCCCAGGCTGAATAACCGATATCTTCCCACAGGTCGCGGGCCTGCACGGTTTCGGAAATTTCGCCGTCGGTGCGGCGGATCAAATCCCATTCGCCGTCGTCGAGAACCTTTTCCAGGAACGCATCGGTGACACGCACGGAATTGTTGGAGTTTTGGCCGGCAACGGTGACATAGGCTTCGGAATCCCAGTCCGTATTATAGGTCGGGAACTCGATTTCAGTGTAGCCCTGGCGTGCGAATTGAATGACCCGCTGGATGTAGTTGTCCGGGATCATCGACTTGCGGGCCGCCAGAATGGCCTGTTTCAGGGCCGGGTTCTGCTTGGCCTCGAAGCGGTCATCGCCGTCGCCTTCGGAACAGGCGTCCATGATCGCATTGAGGTGCGCCTCGGCCATCCGCGATCCGGCCACCAGGGCGGCGACCTTCTGCTCTTCGATGGCTTTCCACTTGATGAACTGGCTGACGTCGGGATGGTCGATATCAACGACGACCATCTTGGCGGCGCGCCGGGTGGTGCCGCCGGACTTGATGGCGCCGGCGGCGCGGTCGCCGATCTTGAGGAAACTCATCATGCCCGACGAGCGGCCGCCGCCGGACAGGTTTTCGCCGTCGCCGCGAAGCGCCGAGAAATTGGACCCGGTACCCGAGCCATATTTGAACAGGCGCGCCTCGCGCACCCATAAATCCATGATCCCACCCTCGTTGACGAGGTCGTCGGAGACGCCCTGGATAAAACAGGCGTGGGGCTGCGGGTGCTCATAGGATGAGTCGGATTGGACCAGTTTACCGGTTTTGAAATCGACGTAGGAGTGACCCTGAGCCGGGCCATCGATGCCGTAAGCCCAATGCAAACCCGTATTGAACCACTGCGGTGAATTGGGCGCGCCCGCCTGGCGGCAGAGCATCAGGCACATCTCGTCATAATAGGCGCGGGCATCAGATTCGGCGTCGAAGTAACCGCCTTTCCAACCCCAATAAGTCCAGGTTCCGGCCAGGCGGTGGAAAACTTGCTTGGCGCTGGTCTCGCCGGCATAACGCTCACTCTCGGGCAGTTCGGCCAGAGCCGCGTCGTCGGCAACGTGGCGCCACAACCATGACGGAACGTCATTTTCCTCGACGCGCTTGAGCCGCGCCGGCACGCCGGCCTTGCGGAAATACTTCTGCGCCAGCACATCGCTGGCCACTTGCGACCACTTCGACGGCACTTCCATACCATCAAGAGCAAACACCACCGACCCGTCGGGATTCTTGATTTCGCTGGATGTCGTACGGAACTCTGTGGTTTCGTATGGAGACTCGTTTTCTGTCGTGTAGACCCGCGTGATTCGCATTTTTCCCCCAATTAAGGTCTCGGGTTGTTACCGTTTTCGGACCCTTGTCGGCCCCCCGGTTGCGACCTTTGGAAGCGGATTTCCCGCCAGCGACGTATACTAGATATCGTATTTGCCCAGGTGCAACAGGGACGAAATGTAGACCAACATGGTTTCGTCCGCAACAAGAAAATTACCACATCTTGTAGACAATCTTTCCATATAATACTGAATATAGTGTTAATGGTCAGAGAACGCGACTCGGCGGAATTCCGCCATCGAATCGGCTTTTATCCGGCCAAATCCGGCCCGGCGCGGCACACAATGTTGTGGCAACGGGCCTGATCGCGCGGTGAAAAAAAATTCGCGGCGGCGAACAGGCGCCGAAGGCCGGCGGGACTGGACGGCGCGCCATGCAAGTGCCATATTGATCCGCGCCGGATCGAACCTTATTTGCAAAGCATCACGGACGGATATCATGAAAATCGGCACCCTCATCTACACGTGGCTACACGGCGAACTGGTCGGCACCGACGAGTTCGGCAATCGCTACTACAAGTACAAAGGCGACCGGTTGCACGGCCGCGAACGCCGCTGGTGTCTGTATGACGGCCGCTCGGATGCGTCGAAGGTGCCGCCCGAATGGCATGCTTGGCTGCACCACACGGTTGACGATCCGCTGACCGAAGTCGCCACCCAGGCGAAATCGTGGCAGAAGGATCACCAGCCCAATATGACCGGCACCAAGGATGCCTACTTCCCACAAGGTCATCCATACCGGGGCGGCAAGCGCGTAGCGGCCACCGGCGACTACGAGGCATGGTCGCCGGAATGAGAAACCCGGCGCCGGAGCGGGTATGAATCGCGAAGTAAGAGAAATTTCCATTGGCGCCGTGGCCATTGCCGGCTTGGTCGGCCTGCTGGCGCTCATGAACCTGGGTCAGCAGCTGGCGCCCAGCGCCGCGAATGTGGTTGTTACGGCTAAGTTCAACAAAGTCGATGGCCTGACGGACGGCAGCGAGGTTCGATTGGGCGGGATTCGAATCGGCACAGTCACGGGCATGACGTTGGACGATCAGTATCGGGCGGTGGTCACGATGACGATGGAGTCGGCAATCAAACTGCCGCTGGATACGTCGGCGGCAATACATACCGACGGTTTGTTCGGGTCCAAGTTCATGGTACTTGAGCCCGGCGCCGAGGAAGACAGTCTCGAATCCGGCGACGAGATCACGTTTACACAGGATGCTCTGGTGGTTAGTGACCTGATGGAGTTGATCATCTCCGAAGGCAAGACCGCGCAGGCCAAGCTTAAGGCGGCGGCCAAAGCCGCTAACTGATATTAGGTATAGGGATAGCGAACATGGGACGTCACGCGGTTGAGACGGTTTTGGGGGCCTTGGTCCTGGCGGTGGCCGGCATGTTCGTGTTTTTTGCCTATTCCACAGCCCAGGTGAAGGCCGTCTCCGGCTACGAAGTGCGCGCCAATTTCTTTAAGATTGGCGGACTGGCCGCCGGCAGCGACGTGCGCGTCAGTGGTATCAAGGTCGGAACCGTGACCAACGCGACGCTTGATCCCGAGACATTTGACGCCGTCGTCGTCATGACCATATCGCCGGAAGTCAGACTGCCGAAGGATACGGTGGCGTCGATCGGCAGTGAGGGTATCGTCGGCGGCAAATATATCCGCCTCGAGCCTGGCAAGGAAGACGCCAAGATCGAAGCCGGCGGCATGCTCACCGAGACGAGAGACTTCCGCTCGCTCGAAGATCAGGTCGGTGAGATCATCTTCCTGGCGACCGGCGGATCCGGCGACGGCGCCCAGTAGGCGGGCTTTGCCAATTTCCAATCATTGGATCACGAAAGGGTGGTGCCGTTGGAGCATCGCCGCCGTGTTTGTTGCGGCGTTTTTCCGGATGGCCGCAGCCACCGCGGCGCCGCAAGATATTGTCGTCCTCCAGGGCCTGGACAAGGTTACGGCGCGGGTTTCCACCATCGAAGCGCCGGTCGGGCAGACATTCCGCTTCGGCACCTTGGAAATTATCGCCCGCTATTGCGACAAGCGCCCGCCGGAGGAGCCGCCGGAGACCACGGCCTTCGTCGACATTTGGGAGATCAAGGAAGGCCAGTCGGCAACCAGTCTTTATCGCGGCTGGATGTTTGCCTCAAGCCCGGCCCTATCGGCGCTCGAGCACGCGGTCTACGACGTCTGGGTGCTGGATTGCAAAAATAGGGACGCGGCCGCACAGTAAGTCAGGTCGTGGTCTCAAACAGCTGATCCATGGCCTTTCGCTCGGTGTCCTCGCTGAGTTCGGCGCGGAAGACACCTTGATAGGCGAGGGCCTCGTCGAGGCGGTCGAGGTAAACGCGGGCGGGAATCTCCTCAGCGCCGAACTGACGCAGGTGATCGGTAACGAACTGTGTGTCCAATAGCTTGAACCCACCTAGCTGCAGCCGCAAGACAAGATGGACCAGGGCGACCTTGCTGGCATCGCGGGCGGTGGAAAACATGCTCTCACCGAAGAAAGCGCCGCCAAGCGCGATGCCGTAGAGGCCGCCAACCAATTCATCCTGGTGCCATGCCTCGACACTATGGGCGATGCCGGCGCGGTGAAGCTGCAGCACGGCCTGTTCGATGGCGCCGTTGATCCAGGTTTCGGCTCGGCCCTGCCTGGCCCCCGCGCACATATCGACGACTTCGGCGAAGGCGGTATCGCACTTGACCTCATAAAGTCCCTGCCGAACGCTCTTCTTGAGCCGGCGCGGAATGTGGAACCCGTCCAGGGGGAGGATGCCGCGAACTTCCGGATCAACCCAGAAAACATGCGGATCGCTCCTGCTTTCGGACATCGGGAAGATACCGGCGGCGTAGGCGCGAAGCAGCAGTTCAGCGGATAAATCGTGAGCCTGGTCGCGCCGGCTCACCTAGTCTTCGCCCCCGACGAAGTGTTCAAGCCAATGGATGTCGTACTCGCCATTAACAAAATCCGGCTCACCCATGAGCCGTTGATGCAGGGGAATGGTGGTCTCCAGGCCATCGATAACATATTCACCGAGCGCGCGGCGCAGACGCATGAGGCATTCGTTGCGGCTGGCGCCGTGGACAATCAGCTTGGCAATCATGCTGTCGTAGTGTGGCGGCACCGTGTATCCGGAATAGAGTCCGGAATCGACGCGTACACCGAGGCCGCCCGGCGCGTGATAATCACCGATCTGACCGGGGCAGGGGACAAAAGTCACCGGGTTCTCCGCGTTGATCCGGCATTCGATGGAATGGCCGGCGAATTTGATATCCGACTGGTCAAATCCAAGCGGCGCGCCGCCGGCGATGCGGATCATCTCGCGCACCAGATCAATGCCGCAAATCATTTCCGTGACCGGGTGCTCGACCTGGAGGCGGGTGTTCATTTCAATGAAATAGAACTCGCCGTCCTCATACAGGAATTCAATGGTGCCGACGCTGCGATAACCGAGCTTGCCGATGGCGGCAGTGACGATGGCGCCGATCTCCTGGCGCTGGGTATCGTTGAGGGCCGGCGACGGGGCTTCCTCCAGGAGCTTTTGGTGGCGCCGCTGCAATGAGCAATCGCGTTCGCCCAGATGCACGACGTTACCGTGGGTATCGGCCATGACCTGAATTTCGATATGGCGGGGTTGGCCGAGGAATTTTTCGATGTAGACTTCACCGTTGCCGAAAACCGCCAGGGCTTCGCTCCGCGCCAGCTCGAACCCTTCGACCAGGCGGTCTTCCGTCTCGGCCACTTTCATGCCGCGTCCGCCGCCGCCGGCCGACGCCTTGACCAGGACCGGAAAGCCGATGTCGCGGGCGATGGCCATTGCGTCATCGGCATTTTCGACAGCGCCGTCGGAACCCCGGACCACGGGAATACCGACCTCGGCGACAGCGGCCTTGGCGGCGATTTTGTCACCCATCAGCCGGATATGGTCCGCCGTTGGGCCGATGAAGGTAATGCCGTGCTCCTCGACCATCTCGGCGAAGTCGGCGTTCTCGGACAGGAACCCGTAACCCGGGTGGATGGCGTCCGCATTGGAGATTGTCGCCGCCGACAGGATTGCCGACTGATTGAGGTAGCTGTCTTTGGCCGGGGCCGGGCCGATGCAGACACTTTCGTCGGCAAGCCTAACGTGCATGGCGTCGGCGTCGGCGGTGGAATGAACGGCGACGGTTTGAATCCCCATCTCTGAGCAGGCGCGCAGAATTCGAAGCGCGATCTCTCCGCGATTGGCGATCAAAACCTTTTCGATCATTGCCCGGTTGGCCCGTTATTCAATGATTATGAGGGGTTCGCCGAACTCTACCGGCGAGCCGTTGCTGATCAGAATCTTGGTGACTTTACCCGCCGACGGCGCGGTGATTGGGTTGAACACCTTCATGGCCTCGATCAGGAGCAGGGTTTGGCCCTCACTGACCTCGTCACCGACTTTAACGAACGCCGGTGTGCTGGGATCGGGCGACGTGTAGACGACGCCGACCATGGGCGACGTCACCGTGCCGGGATGGTCAGCTGCCGCCGCTGGTTCCGGGGTGGCTGAAGTGAGCTGCGATTCCGGCGCGGCTGTTGGTTGTTGGGCGACCACCGTGCCCACCGAGGCCATGTTGTTCTTGGCGACGCGAACCTTGGTATCTCCGGACCCGTATTCGATCTCGGTCAGGCCGGTTTCGTCGAGCAGCTCGGCCAGCTTTCGGATCAGGTCTTCGTCAATTTGCGGTTTCGGTGATTTGGCCATGTCGTTTATGCCTCTTCGGTACTGTTTAGCCGGCGGGCCAGGGCATCAATCGCCAGTTCGTAGCCTTGTCCGCCGAGGCCGCAGATCATGCCGTCGGCAGCCTTGGATACATAGGAATGGTGCCGGAACTCGTCGCGCTGGTAGATGTTGGACAGATGCACTTCGATGACCGGCAGGTCGGCGGCCAATAGGGCATCCAACAAGGCCACGGAGGTATGGGTATAGGCGCCAGCATTGACGATCAGGGCATCGAAGGATTGCCCCGCTTCCTGAACCCAATCAACGAGCTCGCCTTCGGTGTTGGACTGGCGAAATTCAATCGTGAGGCCGAGTTCAGCGGCCCGCTTGGCTGAGGCGGCTTCGATATCGGCCAGGGTCTCATTACCGTAGATGCCCGGCTCGCGGGTGCCGAGCAGGTTGAGATTGGGGCCGTTGAGGACAAGAACGGAAAGCGACATGGAAATCCCGCATGCGATTAACAGGGTTTGTCGCTATATATCACGGAAGACTGCATGTGAAACAAACAGTTTTCCGCGATTTAACATATTGAACCCCCGGACGGCGACGCCCATAATTTAAAGGTCCCTACGATGCATATGCCGTCACGGAACAGGACAGACTGAGCCATGCAATTGACGATCAACGGAGAAATTCGCGAGTTCGAACCGCCCATGACGGTGGATAAGTTGCTCGGTGATATCGGTCTGGATGCCCGCAAAGTAGCCGTCGAACGCAACCTGGAAATCGTCCCGAAATCCAACTACGGCGGGGTCGGGCTGGAGGATGGCGACCAATTGGAAATCGTTCATTTCATCGGCGGCGGGGCACCAGACGGTCCGGTCGTCAGCGGCGATGATCCGCTCGTCGTGGCCGGCCGGGCCTTCCATTCGCGGTTAATCATCGGCACCGGAAAGTACAAGGACTATGAGACCAATCGCCTGGCTTGCGAAGCTGCCGGGGTGGAAATGGTCACGGTCGCGGTGCGCCGGGTCAACCTGACCGACCCGGACCAGCCCATGCTGGTCGATTTCGTCGACCCCAAGATATACACCTACCTGCCCAATACGGCCGGCTGCTTTACCACCGAGGACGCGGTGCGGACGCTCAGGCTGGCCCGCGAGGCCGGCGGCTGGGACCTGGTTAAACTGGAGATCCTGGCCGATCAGAAGACCCTGTATCCGCAGATCGTGGAAACCCTGGAAGCCACGGAAACCCTGACCAAGGAGGGTTTTCAGGTGATGGTTTACTGCACCGATGATCCGGTCATGTGCAAGCGCATCGAAGACGCCGGCGCCGTTGCCATCATGCCCTTGGGCGCGCCCATCGGCTCCGGTCTCGGTATCCAAAACCCGGTCAACATTCGCTTAATTGTCGAGCAGACCAACGTCCCGGTGATTGTTGACGCCGGGGTCGGCACGGCGTCGGACGCCACCATCGCCATGGAGTTGGGCTGCGACGGCGTCTTGATGAACACGGCCATCGCCGAAGCCGATGATCCGGTCCGCATGGCTCGGGCCATGAAGGCGGCGGTGGAGGCGGGGCGCGACGCCTACCTGGCCGGGCGCATGGCGAAAAAGATGTACGCCGACCCGTCATCGCCGCTGGCCGGACTTATCTAGAGCCTTCCCAGACTGATTCGAAATTATGGCATGCGGGTTGACAAGGAGCGTTTTGGACTATATGTTCCAAAATAGAATTAACCACATGACAACCAAATTGCCATAGGAACCGAGGCATGGCGCGTCCACGTGAATTCGATGAAAGCAATGCCCTGGAGCAGGCGATGCAGGTTTTCTGGTCGCAGGGCTTCGAGGCCACATCGATGACCGACCTGACCGAAGCCATGGGCCTGTCGAAAAGCAGCCTCTATGACACCTTCGGCTCCAAGCATGAGCTGTTCCTGGCCACCATCGACCACTACAAGGACAACGTTACCGCCCAGGTCCGCTCGGCGGCTGAACTGGATGCTCCCGCCCGCCATGTGATCGCCTCGATGTTCGGGCGCGCCGTTGACCGCATGACCGACGGCAGTGGCCAGCGCGGTTGTTTCCTCAACAATTGTTCGGTCGAGGTCGGACCGCATGACCCGCAAGCGGCGGAGCGGTGCCGGGCCGGTTTGGCGGTGATGGAGGAATCCTTCCACCGGCTGGTGATACGCAGCCAGGGCGAGGGCGGTATCGATGCGGCCAAGGACGCCAGGGCCTTGGCCCGCTACCTGACCGGCGCCATTAACGGCATCATGGTCATCGGCAAGGCCAACCCGGACCGCGACGTGCTCGACGACATCGCCGCCGTGGCCATGACCGCCCTCGATTGAAGGTTTTTTTATTTACTGATTACGGACCAAATAGTCCATAATATAGGAGATCATGCTATGACCGATAGAAAGATCGAAATCTACTTCAATGACTGGTGCCCGTTCTCACAGCGCGCCCTGGCCCTGCTCGACAAAACAGGCGCGGCCTATGACGCCATCGACGTCACCGATGATCCGGTGCGCGAAAGCGAGATGGTGATCCGCGCCGGCAGCACCACGGTGCCGCAGGTGTTCGTCGATAACACCTTGATCGGCGGCTATACCGACCTGCGCAGGTTGCAGGCCCGGGGCCATTTGGAGGCTACATTGGGCATCGGCTCAGGCCTCCAGGCGGCCGCTTAACCATTTTGTCAATTACATCTAACTGATTGAAACAGGAGAAATAAATCATGGTTGAATTTGCTACCCATAGTTTGGAGTCGGCGCCGGTCGCATCAAAACGCGCCCTCGAAGCGGCAGTCGGAAAAATCGGCTTTTTGCCCAACATACTCGGCGACCTGGCCGAATCGCCGGCGGCCCTGAACGGATACATGGGCCTGCAGATGGCGCTCGACAACGACGGCACCCTGAGCCCGGCCGAACGCCAACTGGTGATGCTCAGCATCAGTGCCTTCAACGGCTGCACCTACTGCGTGCCGGCCCACAGCGCCGGCGGCAAGATGGCCGGCCTGGCGGAAGACGTCATAGACGCCGTCCGCGCCGGGACGCCGGTTCCCGATTCCCGCCTCCGCGCCCTGCATGAGTTCGCCACCGCCCTGGTTCAAGAGCGCGGCCAGGTCGGCGAAGTCCGTCTGCGGGCCTTCCTGGACGCTGGTTTCAGCAAGGACCAGGCCTTGGAGGTCATTGCCGTCGCGGCGGTCAAGACCATCACCAATTATACCCATCAATTGACGGGTACGGCGCTGGACGACGAACTGACCCCGTTTAAATGGTCGGAGCGTCAGGTGGCGGCGGAATAAACCGGGTTTCCCCGGAGCCGGCGGCGGCGGGCACCAGTCCCGGCCGTTTCCCCCGGCGGTCCGCTTCGGGCGGCCGCCGCCGGCGCCCCTGAAAAGGAGAAGAGAGATATGTTTGCCACATGTAACGGATGCGATTCGATCCCCTGGATGACCCGCATCCCGCGGCTTTTTGCCCGGACGCTCAAGGCTCTCGGGCTCGCGGCGGTGGTCTATTCGCTGGTTCTCATGGTGATCGCGGTGAAAAGCGGCATCGTCGAGTTCTAGGAGTTCCCGTTTATGCGATATGGCAGGCGTTAGCCGGGATCGCGCAGGAATGCGGGCATGTGCTTGCCGAATGCCGTCGCCGCCTCATCGCCGCCTTGGTTCGAGGCGGCGGCCGTGTCGGGCTTTTCTTTGCCGCGCTCCTTTGCCGCCGGATGGCGCGACCTGGACTTCTTCGGAGCGGGTTTTTTCGCGTCCTCTGTCGCCGCCGGCTGGTCATCGCCGCCGGCATCGGCTTTCGGCGCCGCTTCCTCGGCCGGATTTTCCGCCGGGCGGCGGCTTCCGCGGCCTCTCGACCGGGACGGTTTGCGCTCCTCCGTGGGCGACGTTTCAACTTTGCCTTCTTTGACGCCGTCGAGGGAGACAGCCGGTATCGGCTTGCCGATAAGCCGGGTAATGGCGTCAAGGAACTTGCCGTCTTCCGGCGTCGCGATGGTAAAGGCGCTGCCTTCGCGTCCGGCCCGGCCGGTGCGCCCAATGCGGTGGATATAGTCCTCGGCGTGGGTCGGCACGTCAAAATTAAAGACGTGGCTCATCTCGGGAATATCGAGGCCGCGCGCCGCCACGTCGGAGCAGACCAGCAGCTTGATGTCGCCGGTCTTGAACTTGCCCAGCGTTTCCATGCGCAACGACTGAACCATGTCGCCGTGCAGCCGCGAGGCCTCCAATCCATGGCGGGTGAGGGAGCGCTGGACAACGTCAACGTCCCGCTTGCGGTTGCAGAATATCAGTGCATTTCGGGGCTTTTCGCGGCGGATCAGCTGGCGCAGAGTTTCGCGTTTTTCCTTCTGCCCGCCGCCCGGCTTGCGGCCATCCTTGTGGGTCACGACAATCAGGCCCTGGATCACCGTTTCGGCGGCCGTGGCCGGCGGATCAACGCTGATCTCCTTGGGGTTCATCAGGAATGCGTCGGCGAGACGCCTGATCTCCGGCGGCATGGTCGCCGAAAAGAACAGTGTGGTGCGGATTTTCGGCAGCAGCGAGACGATCTTTTCGACGTCCGGGATGAAGCCCATGTCGAGCATGCGGTCGGCCTCGTCGATGACCAAAATCTTGACGTCATTCATCAAAAGATGCCCGCGCTCGAACACATCGAGCAGGCGTCCCGGCGTGGCGATCAGGACATCGACGCCGCGGTCGACGACCTTGACCTGATCGGCCATGGATTCACCGCCGATCAGCAACGCCTTGGCGAGCTTGTGGTATTTGCCGTATGTCTCGAAATTATCGGCCACCTGGGCGGCCAGCTCCCGGGTCGGCTCAAGGATCAGCGAGCGCGGCATGCGCGCCTTGGCCCGGCCGGCGGCGAGGATCTCGATCATCGGCAGGGTGAAGGACGCGGTCTTGCCGGTTCCCGTCTGCGCGCAGCCGAGCACATCGCGGCCCATCAGCACGATCGGAATGGCGCCCGCCTGGATCGGCGTCGGCGTCGTGTATCCTGCGTCGCCGACGGCGCGCAGGACTTCTTCACTCAGACCAAGGTCGGAAAAATTCATACGGTTTGGTTTCAATGGGGCGGCACTGCCGGCACCCGCACCTGTCCTCATATGGATCAGAGAAGGCGGATATTAGGGACTGCCGCCGCCGAGTCAACGCCAACTGTGGGTTTAATTAGGGGCAAACTTGGCCGGACAGTGGCGATGCGATACTCTGAGCGGCGTGAAATCGCGGCGAAGGGGAGCGTGATTTGCTGATCAAGGCCGAACAATCCTGCCTGATTTTGATTGATATGCAGGAACGCCTGGTGCCTGCCATGCAGTCGCCGGCCCGCACTCTTCGCAACGCCGCGATCCTAGCTCAGGCCGCGAATAGCCTTGGTGTGCCGGTTCTGGTGACCGAGCAGTATTCCAAGGGACTGGGGCCGACCATGCCCGAAATCGCCACAGCCGCCGGTAACGCGCCGGTGCTCGAGAAAATGCATTTTTCATGCATGAACGACGCCGATTTTTCCGACCGGTTCCGTAGTCTCGACCGCAAGCAGGCCGTCATCGCCGGCATGGAGGCGCACATCTGCGTTCTACAAACCGGGGTCAACCTGATGGAAGAAGGCTACGACATCTTTGTCGTTACCGACGCCACGTCGTCGCGCTCGCCGGAAAGCGAGAAGGCCTGCCTCGACCGCTTGAGTGCCCAGGGCGCCGGCATCGTGACGACGGAAATGGTGGTGTTCGAATGGCTGGAAAAAGCCGGAACGCCCGAGTTCCGCGAACTTCTCGAATTGGTTAAATAGCGGCACATTGGCAAACAAAGTCCCCCTCCTGCTGCTTCCCGGAATGCTGTGCGATGCGGCGTTGTGGCGGCATCAGATTGAGGCCTTGTCGGAAATCGCGGAGAGCACCGTCGCCGACCTGACCCATGACGATTCCATAGCCGATATGGCGGCGCGAACCCTGGCCGGCGCGCCGGACCGGTTTGCCCTGGCCGGGCTGTCCATGGGCGGCTACGTGGCGCAAGAGATTATGCGCCAGGCCCCGGAACGCGTCGACCGTTTGGCGCTCATGGATACGGCGGCGGCAGCCGACGATCCGGAGACGCTGGAACGCCGCAAAGCCCTGATCCGGCAACTCAGCGTCGGCAAGTTCCGCGGCGTGACCCGGCGGCTGCTGCCGCTGCTTGTTCATGCAGACCGGCTTGACGATGAAGACCTGGTGGCGATCATTCAAACGTCGGCCGAGGACATCGGCCCGGAGGCTTACGTGCGCCAGCAGAGCGCCATCCTGACCCGAGCGGACGGCCGCGGCGACCTAGCCGATATCCGCTGCCCGACCTTGGTTTTGTGCGGCCGCCAGGACGAGTTGATCCCGTTGGCCTTGCACCAGGAGATGGTTGAGGCTATTCCCGGCGCGACACTGGTGGTGATTGACGACTGCGGCCACCTGCCGCCCCTTGAACATCCCGAAGCCGTCAGCGCGGCCATGCGTGACTGGCTGAGCGGGGACTGAGTGGAGACCGATCGTGCCTGACAATATCCTGCCTTACCGGGGAACACTGCCGACCATAGCAGACGATGCCTTTATCGCGCCGACGGCGATTATCATCGGCAATGTGGAAGTCGGCGCCGGGAGTGGTATTTGGTATGGCTGCGTCGTGCGCGGCGATATGAATGAGATTCGCATCGGCGAGCGCACCAATATCCAGGACGGCACCATCGTGCATGTCGATAGCCAGACCTATGGCACCTATATCGGCAACGACATCACCATCGGCCATATGGCGCTGGTCCATGCCTGCACCCTCGAGGACGGCTGCATGGTCGGCATGCATGCCACGGTCATGGACGGCGCCGTGGTCGAAGCCGGCGCCCTGGTCGCGGCATGTTCACTGGTGCCGCCGGGTAAGCGAGTTCCGGCCGGTGAAGTATGGGCCGGATCCCCCGCCCGGTTTCTGCGTAAGGTAGGCGATTCTGATCAGCAAATGATGGACTATATTTGGCCCGGCTACCGCGATCTGGCCGCGGAATATATCACCGCCGGCATGGATGCGCGTTCAACGGCCAAGGACGAGGATTAATGGCGGCGAAAAAAGCGAAAAAGGCGGGCAAGCCTCAGCCGGATGAGATGGTCGCCGGTGTCCTTGACGGCAGTACCCGGGCCATCGCCAAAATGATGTCGCGCGCCGAAGCCGGGTTCGAGGAAAGCCGCGCCGCCATGGCTGAAATTCACCGCCATGCCGGTAAGGCGCATGTCGTCGGTATTACCGGCGTCCCGGGCAGCGGCAAATCGACCCTGGTCCGCGCCCTGGCGCATCAGTTCCGCGAGGCGGACCGTCGGGTCGGCATTGTCGCCGTTGATCCCTCAAGCCCGTTCTCCGGCGGCGCCATTCTTGGTGACCGGGTGCGGATGGCCGATCTGGCCACTGACGACGGCACCTTCGTCCGCTCCATGGCGACGCGTGGCGCGCTCGGTGGATTGGCGCGGGCGTGCCTGGATACGGTCGATATCATGGACGCCGCCGGCTTCGACGTCGTGTTGGTGGAAACTGTCGGCGTCGGCCAAGATGAGGTTGATATCGCCGAAGCCGCGCATACCGTGATCGTCGTATCGGCACCGGGCCTGGGCGACGAGGTCCAGGCCATCAAGGCGGGCATATTAGAAATCGCTGATATTCACGCCGTTTCCAAATGCGACCGGCCCGATTCCGACCAGACCGCCGCTGATCTTCGCGCCATGCTCGGCCTTGGCCTGAGCGGCAAACAGCGGCACGGCTGGCAAGTGCCGGTGCTGTCGACAAGCGCCCAGTCGGGCGACGGCATTGTGGAACTGGCGGCGGGCATTGATGAACACCAGGCGCACTTGGAATCCTCCGGCGAGATATCGCAGCGCCGCCGCCGCATCCTGGAGACACGCATCCTCAAGACGGCGGAAGATATCCTTCTGACCCGTATCCACCAGGAGCGCGAGGGCCAGTTGGACGCGCTTCTTGATCAGGTCGAAGCCCGCGATATGGGCCCCCAGGAAGCCGCCAGTAAGTTAATAAAGAACTTTAAACTCGATCGCTAAACAGCTATTTTCACTCGATTAATCTACCACACCGGACGCCGCTGTCTTATCCGACCGTGAACTTCGATAAGTAGTCGGGGCGGGCGATTCCCGGCTTGAGGCGGGCGTCGTCCTCGGGCTCGCCGATGGTGGTGGTGATCGGCACGACGCCGGCCCAGACATCCCAGTCATAATCCTCCTCGTCGTCGATGGCGCCATCGGCGCGGACCTTGGCCGAAACCTCGTCAATTTCCATCCATAGGGCCGTGGTCCCTTTGACCTCCTGCTTGTTGGCCGGGCGCAGTTCGGCCCAGCGGCCCGGCGTCAGGCGCTCCATGAAAACCTCCAGGGCGCGCATCATTTCGTCGTCGTCGTCAATGGCCTGGGCCTCGCCCAGCAGCATCACCGAGCGGTAGTTGACGGAATGATGAAAGCCCGAGCGGGCCAGCACCAGGCCGTCCAGGTGACTGACCGTGAAACAGACCGGAATGCCTTTTTCCTGAGCCCGGATCATGCGGCTGGCGGCAGAGCCGTGCCAATAGACCCGGTTGCCCTCGCGCCAGTAACAGGTCGGCGTGACGAAGGGTTGGCCGTCGATAACGTAGCCGACATGGCAGAGCAGGCCGGCATCAAGAATGGCGTGGATGGTATCCAGGCCATATTCAGCCCGGATGGGCGCCCGTTTGATCTTGGTGCGCGGGGTCGGGGTAATAATATCAGGCATCGGTCCGTCCGTGGTTTGTTGTTCATGGGGAGCGTGGACCCTAGGGTATTAATGGTCTTGTAAAAAGGTCCGGTTCGGTAAATATGATAGGGCCATTTAGAGGCTTTGAAGGAACACCGCTATGGGCCGCCGCGTCGCCAAAACACCGCTCATCACCCTGGCCGTGGACCGCAGTGATCCTGCGTCCCTGCAACGCCAGATCTATGACCGCCTGCGCCACGTCATCCTGTCCGGCCAAATTGCCCCTGGCGCACGGCTGCCGTCTTCGCGGACCCTGGCCCGCGACCTGGGCATCTCGCGTAACACGGTTCTCGCGGCTTACGAACAGCTTCTCTACGAAGGCTATACCGAAGGCCGCGCCGGGTCGGGGACGCGGGTCTCCGACGTACTGCCGGAATCGTTGCTGGCGATCCGCGCCGAAGGCGAACCAGCGCACGGCGCGAATGAGGTGGCTGGTAAGTTATCGAGCCTGACCACCGGACTTTCAGGTTTGCCGCCGCGCACGGCGCGCGGCCAGCGTGCCTTCCGGCCGGGACTTCCCGATGTCGGCCTGTTTCCCTTTGACCAATGGAGTCGTTTGCTCGGCCGGTTCTGGCGGCGGCCGCCGGAAGCCATGCTCCACACCGGCGATCTGGCCGGGTTCGATCCGCTGCGCGAGGCTATCGCCGCCTATCTGGGCGCCGTGCGCGGGGTCAATTGCGATCGCCGTCAGATCGTCATCACCTCGGGCGCCCAGCAGGCGTTGGATTTGATCTCGCGCGTACTGCTCGACCCGGAAGATGCCGTGTGGCTGGAAGACCCGGGGTACGCAGGACTGCGCGGTGCTTTTATGGCCGCCGGCGCGCGCGTCGTGCCGGTGCCTGTGGACTCGGATGGGTTATCGGTGGCGGCAGGCGAGGCGCGTGCGCCCGATGCCGTCCTCGCCGCGGTAACACCGTCCCACCAGTATCCCCTCGGCGTCACCATGAGCCTGACACGGCGATTGGAATTGCTCGACTGGGCCGGGCGTTGCGGGGCGTGGATCTTGGAGGACGACTACGACAGCGAATACCGCTACGCCGGCCGGCCGCTGTCGGCCCTGCAGGGATTGGACACGGCGGGCCGTGTGATCTACGTCGGCACTTTCTCCAAGGTGTTGTTTCCGACGCTCAGGCTCGGCTACATGGTGTTGCCGCCGGCCCTGGTCGATCCTTTCCTGAGCGTCCGGGCGGCGCTCGATGATCAGCCCTCGATAGCCGTTCAGCCGGCCCTGGCGGCGTTTATCGACCAAGGCCTGTTCGCCGCCCACATCCGCCGCATGCGAAACATCTACGCCGAGCGCCAGCAGGCCTTGCTGGCGGCCCTGCAATCGGAGTTGTCGGGATTGTTGGACGTGGCGGCGGACGAAGCCGGTATGCATTTGGTCGCCCATCTTAGGGACGATGCCGGACTTAGCGACGGTGAGGCGTCAGCCGGCGCCGCCGCCGCCGGCCTGACCGTACCGGCGCTGTCCGAATACTTCAGCGGCGACAGCGACACCCAGGGCCTGGTCCTCGGCTACGCCGCCCTGACGGAGGATGAGATCGGGGAGGGGGTGAAGAAGTTGGCGGAGGCGCTTACTTCCCCGCCTTGACCAGGACGTAGTCGCCGGGGGCGGGGCAGAGGGGGGTAAGTTTGCCGTCGCCGGGTTGGCGGGCTTTGACCGTCTTGCCGCCGCCTTGCTTTTTCACCCAATTGTCCCAGTCGGGCCACCACGAGCCTTCGTGCTGGGTCGCGCCTTCGAGCCATTTTTCCGGCGTCTTGGCGGTCTTGTCGTTGGTCCAGTAGCCGTACTTGTTGGCCGCCGGCGGGTTGACGATACCTGCGATATGGCCGGAGCCGGATAGCACGAAGCGCACCGGGCCGTTGTAGAGGCCGGTGGCGGCATAGGTCGACATCCACGGCGCGATGTGATCCTCGCGGGTCGAGATCAGGTAGCTGGGCGCCTTGATCTTGCCGAGGTCCAACGGTACGCCGTCGAGCTTGATGCCGCCGGGCTCGACCAGTTTGTTTTCCAGATACATGCTGCGCAGATAGAAGCTATGCATGGCCGCCGGCATGCGCGTTGAATCGGAGTTCCAATACAGCAGGTCGAAGGGGAAGGCGTCCTTGCCCATCAGGTAGTTGTTGACGACAAAGGACCAGATCAGGTCGGTTCCGCGCATCATGTTGAAGGTATTGGCCATTTCGGAACCGTCGAGATAGCCGCGCTCATCCATCTTGGCTTCCAGGCTTTGGATTTGGGCTTCGTCAATGAACACGCCCAACTCGCCGGCCTCTTCGAAATCAACCATGGTGGCGAGGTAGGTGACGGTGCTGATGCGATCGTCCTTTTTCGCCGCCATATAGGCCATGGCCGAGGCCATCAGCGTGCCGCCGATGCAATATCCGATGGCGTTGACCTTGCGCTCACCGGTCGCCTGCTCAATGGCGTCGAGCGCCGCCAGCGGGCCTTCGAGCATGTAATCGGTAAAGGTCTTGGCGGCCATGTCCTCGTCCGGGTTGACCCAGGAAATGACGAATAGGGTATGGCCCTGGTCAACGGCCCATTTAATGAAGGAATTCTTCTCGCGCAGATCGAGGATGTAATACTTATTGATCCACGGCGGCACGATCAGCAACGGCACTTTGCGGACCTTATCCGTGCTCGGCGCATATTGGATCAATTCCATCAGGTCGTTGCGGAACACAACCTGTCCCGGCGTGGTGGCGATATTTTCGCCGACCTCGAAGGCGTCGTTGTCGGTCATGGAGATGCGCAGCTTGCCGTCGCCGCGCTCCAGGTCGTCGAGCAGGTTTTCAAGGCCGCGCAATAGGTTCTCGCCGCCCGATTCCATGGTCGCGCGGAGCACTTCCGGATTGGTCACCAGGAAATTACTCGGTGACATGGCCTCGGCGAACTGCCGGGTATAGAAATCGACCTTTTTCGCCGTTTCGTCGTCCAGGCCTTCGACACCGGCGACCGTCGACTGCATCCAGCGCGAGGTCAGCAGGTATGACTGCTTGATAAAATCGAACACCGTGTTTTCCTGCCACGCGTCGTCACGGAAGCGGCGGTCGTCGTGTTCCGGCGCCACCACTGGCTCGGTCTCCTGGCCCATCATGCGGCTGGCGGTGTTCTGCCAAAGCCCCAAATAGTCCTGCCACAGCGAAATATTGGCATCCATGACCTGGATCGGATTCGCCATCATTTTGGTCGTCATCTCCATGAAAGCGCCGCCGACATTGAGCGGGTCGGTTTCGGGCAGGCGCTGCTCGGCCGCCTGGCGGGCCAGAAATCCGGACACCAAACGCTGGCTGCGCTCCGCAATTCCGGCCACGGAACGGGAGATTTCCACCGGATCGGGAAGGGATGCCGTCGAGTGTTGTTGATCGCTCATCGTTCGATCCTTTATGATCGCTTGTGTAATCGGCAAGACGGAATATCGTTTGGTCTCGCGCGTTTGTGTTCGGTTAACTATTTTAAGCCATCGTTCAAATCAAGCACGGAGAGCCGTGCCGCGAGTTTCGATTTACTGGGGGAGTATCCACGCCATGGCCAATCAAATTAAAAACCGACCCGTCGGCGGACGGATAGGCCGCCGTCTGACGTCTGGCGTTGCGCTTTTGGCGTTCACGGCGATGGCCGGCTGTTCCCAAGTTCCCGACGCCGCCAATCCCATCGAATGGTATAGTAGCACGGTCGAGTTTTTTGCCGGTGAGGATCAGCCCGACACCAAAGCACCGCCGGGTTCCGACCAGCCGTTCCCCAGCTTGTCTTCCGTCGACCAGCAACAGGCGGCGCAGGATAACCGCTCTAGCGGTTTGGTCGCCGACCCCAACGCGCCGCAATATGCTGAGGCCATTGCCCGCCAGGGCGAAGCCCAAAGCGTCCTGCAGACCCAAGCCCCGGCTGCGCCGCCGACGCCCGGCGCGACAGCCAGCGTGACGCCGGGCGTGGCCCCGACTCCGCCTGCCATGCCGGTGCCGACGGTTTCCACCGCGCAGTTGCCGGGCCTGACGCCGAACCTGGAGCCAAGCGCACCGCCAGCCGTACCGAGCGAGCCGGTGATCATTGCCAGCGCCGAGCAGGTGGCGGCGGAACATCAGGAATTTTCGGCTCGTCTGAGCCGGCAATTGGCTGAAATTCAAGCCCGCGCCGGGTTACCTACCTCGATGCCTGCGTCAACCGGTACCGTTCAGCCCATGCCCGACAGCGGTATGCCGACCGTCGTAGTGACATCGGGCGGCGTCCTGGCGGCCGATATCTTTGTTCCCGCGGCGCAGCCGGTGGCGACGGTTTCGTCCTCCGGCGCGGCATTCGGAGAGATACCCGCGGAAAGCCGCGCCACGACCCGGCTTTCCGACAATGCCGTCAAGGTTGCGACGATCATGTTTCCCAACGGGTCCTCCCACTTGAGCGCCCGCGACCGGCGAATCCTCGCGAATATCCGAAAACTGCACAAGGAACGCGGCGGCAGGCTCCGTGTGATTGGCCACGCCAGCAGCCGGACCCGCAATACGGATCCGGTGCGCCACAAGATGGTCAATTTCAAGGTCTCGGTTGACCGCGCCGACGCCGTCGCCCGTGAATTGATGCGAATGGGGATCAAGCGCGATCTAATCACCGTTGACGCGGTTTCCGATACGGAGCCGGTGTATTTTGAATTTATGCCGTCAGGCGAAGCCGGCAATCGCCGCACGGAGATTTACCTGGAAGGCTGAATGGCCCGACGGCAAAGGGTAGGATGACGGCACCTCTTAAAATTGGCATCGCTGGCCTTGGCACGGTCGGCGTCGGCGTGTTTCGCGCCCTGGACGAGAACGCTGACGGGCTGTCCGGCCGCGCCGGACGCGCGCTCGCCGTGACCGCGGTCTCGGCGCGCGACCGAGGCAAGGACCGGGGCCTATCCCTGGACGGCGTTCGCTGGACCGGCGACGCCCTGGAACTGGCCGTCGATGACGATGTCGATGTCGTTGTCGAACTGATCGGCGGCGCTGACGGAGTTGCCAAAGACCTGGTTGAGGCGGCGATCGGCGCCGGCAAACATGTGGTGACCGCCAACAAGGCCTTGATCGCCCATCATGGCGCCGCCTTGGCGCGCATGGCTGAGGATGCCGGTGTAACTCTGGCCTATGAAGCTTCGGTTGCCGGGGGTATCCCCATCGTCAAGTCAATGCGCGAAGGGCTGGCCGGAAACCGGATCGATCGCGTCTATGGCATCCTCAACGGAACCTGCAATTACATCCTGACCGAAATGGCCGGCTCCGGCCGTGAGTTCGAGGACGTCCTGGCCGAGGCGCAGGCCGAGGGCTATGCCGAGACTGATCCGAGCTTCGACGTTGACGGCGTTGATACCGCCCACAAGCTCGCCATCCTGGCCAGTCTTGCCTTCGGGTCGGAGGTCGATTTCGATGCCGTCTATACCGAAGGCATCCGCCACGTCTCGCCCATGGATATCGAATTCGCCGCCGAGCTTGGGTATGGCATCAAGCTGCTCGGCATTGCGTCCAGGACGGACGGCCGTATCGAGCAGCGCGTTCACCCCTGCATGGTGCCGGCCGATGCACCCATCAATCATGTCAACGGTGTTTTCAACGCCGTCGTCGCCGAGGGCGATCTGGTCGATACCGCCATCCACGAGGGCAGGGGGGCCGGGGCTGGGCCGACAGCGTCCGCCGTCGTCGCTGATCTAATAGATATCGCCCAGGGCCGCACCGTGCCGACGTTCGGAATTCCGGCCGCCAGCCTTGCGCGCCTTGAAACCATCCCCATGGAGACGCACCACGGCGCTTATTTCGTGCGTTTCATGGTAGTTGACCAGCCGGGCGTGTTCGCCGGCATCGCCGCATCGCTCCAGGCCCATGACGTGTCCATGGAATCGGTATTGCAACGGGGCCGCGACCCGGGCGTACCGGTGCCGGTGGTGATGACCGTGCACGAAACCGAAGAAGCGGCGATGCTGAGGACGCTCGAAGAGATCGCCGCATTGGACGCCGTTGTCGAGCCGCCGCGAATGATCCGCATCGAGATGTTGTGAATGCCGGTCGAAGGGCTTGGCATTAAGCATCGTTCGGGGCAACAATAGGCGATGGCTAAGCAATCCACCTTGTTGGACCGAAACCTGACATTGGAGACCGTCCGCGTCACCGAGGCCGCCGCAATCGCCGCCTCGCGCTTTATGGGCGGCGGCGACGAGAAGGCGGCCGACCAGGCCGCCGTCGAGGCGACCGGTGATACACTCGCCAGCCTGACGATAGACGGCACGGTGCGGATCGGCGAGGGTCTGGAAGGGGACGTGCCGAGGCTCTATGTCGGCGAAAAGGTCGGCGCCGGCGACGGCCCGAAGATGGATATCGCCATCGTCCCCCTGGAAGGCAAAAGCATTGTTGCGCGCGGCGGTCCCAATGCGCTCTCGGTGTTCGCCTTGACCGAGGACGGCGGGTTTCTGTCTGTCCCCGATATTTACATGGATAAGATCGCGGTCGGTCCCGGCTTGCCGGAAGGCGTCGTTGATCTCGACGCGGCGGCCGGCGAGAACTTGGCGAATGTGGCCGAGGCCAAGAACGTCGCCTTGGCCGATTTGGTTGTCTGCATCCTCGACCGGCCTCGCCATGGGCAACTGATTTCCGAAATTCGCGAGGCCGGGGCGCGCATTCGCTTGATCCTGGATGGTGACGTGGCCGGCGCCATTTCGGTCGCCAGGCCAGCCAGTGGGGTTGATATCTACATGGGCATCGGCGGCGCGCCGCAGGGCGTTCTGGCGGCGGCCGGTCTGCGCGGCGTCGGCGGACAAATGCAGGGACGATTGGTTCTTCGTAACGCCGACGAAAAGGCCTTGGCCGCGACCGCGGGTATCGAAGATGCCGAACGCAAATATTCCATCAATGACATGGCCGCCGGCAACGTCACGTTCGCCGCCACCGGCGTTACCTACGGCGCCATGCTCGAAGGGGTTCGAACAGTGTCCGGCGGCGCCATTACCCAGTCCATGGTCGTCCGCTCGACGACCGGCACAATTCGTTATATTGAGGGCCATCATGACTTCACCCGGGGAAACGGCCACGGCTGACGGCACCGCCGGACAAAGCACCGAGAGCTTGTTCGGCGTCGGACAGTCGGCGACCGGCAAACGGTGGGTCCTCCGGGAATTTGATGATCGCAAAGCATTGGCCCTGGCCCAGCGCCTGGATGTCCCGGAGATTGTCGGCCGCGTCCTGGCCGCGCGCGGTATCGAATTGGAGCAGGCCAGCGAATTTCTCACACCGAAACTTCGCGAACAGCTGCCCGATCCCGGGCACCTGAAGGATATGGAGGTCGCCGTCGAGCGGTTGGCCAGCGCCGTCATGCAGGGCGAGCAATTGGCGGTGTTCGGTGACTATGATGTCGATGGCGCGACATCCTCGGCGTTGCTGGTACGGTTCTTGGCAGCCGTTGGCGGGCGCTGCCGTGTCTATATTCCGGACCGCGTCCGTGAAGGGTACGGTCCCAACGCGCCGGCACTGATAGAGCTAAAAAACGCAGGGGTCTCCGTTGCCGTCACGGTGGATTGCGGAATTACCGCCCACGAACCGCTACGGGTGGCGGCGGATGCCGGCCTCGACGTTATTGTCGTCGATCACCACGCCGCCGAAGCACAACTGCCGCCCGCCGTTGCTGTGGTCAATCCAAACCGCATGGACGACGACAGTCCGCACGGACACCTTGCCGCAGTCGGCGTCACATTCCTGGTCATTGTCGCCCTGAACCGCGCGCTGCGCGAGGCGGGCTGGTACAACAAACGGCCGGAACCCGACCTCATGCAATGGCTTGATCTGGTCGCCCTCGGCACCGTCTGCGACGTCGTTCCCCTGGTCGGCATCAATCGGGCGCTGGTCGTCCAAGGGCTACGGGTCCTGGCCCAGCGGCGCAATACCGGCCTCAGGGCGTTGGCAGATGTGGCCGGCGTTGATGAGGTCCCCGGCACCTTTCATCTTGGCTTTATCCTCGGGCCCCGGGTCAATGCCGGAGGCCGGGTCGGCGCCTCCGATTTGGGAGCGCGGCTGCTGAGTACCGATGACGCGGCGGAGGCCGGCGACCTAGCGCGCCGTCTCGATGGCTTCAACCGTGAACGGCGGGAAATCGAGGCGGTGGTCCTTGAGCAAGCTCTCGATCAAACAGAGTCCAATGAATTGGGTTCTCTGGTGATGGCGGTCGGCGAGGGATGGCATCCGGGCGTCATCGGTATTGTCGCCAGCCGCTTGAAAGAGCGCTTCAATCGGCCCGCCTTTGTCATCGCTTTGGATAATGACGAAGGCACCGGTTCCGGCCGGTCCATTCGCGGGATTGATCTGGGGGCCGCGGTGATCGCAGCCAACCAGGCCGGATTGCTGGTTCGCGGCGGCGGTCATGCCATGGCTGCCGGGTTGACGGTGGAGCGAAATAAGCTGGAAGACTTGCGGGCTTTTCTTGATGAGCGAATCAGTGCCGGGATGGAAGCCTTGGGCCCGGTCCGTAGCCTGTCCGTCGATGCGGTGCTTTCCATTGGCGGCGCCACATTGGAGTTGGCGGAACAGGTCGCCAGCGTTGGGCCGTTCGGTAGTGGCAATTCCGAACCCCGGTTTGCCTTTTCCGGTGTGCGCGTGAGCCATTCATCCGTGGTTGGTGAGAACCACGTCCGTTGCACCCTGGCCGGTGACGGCAGTAGTCTCGCCGGGATCGCGTTTCGCTCGGTTGAGACGGAATTGGGCCAGACCTTGCTCAAGGCCGGAGACAGACCGGTAAACCTGACCGGCCGGCTGCGGGTTAATACGTGGCGGGGGCGCAGTTCGGCGCAACTTCAGATCGACGATGTCTCCGCGGTTTGGTGATGGAAAGGGGGAAAGAGATGCTCGATAAGTGGGACAAGCGATTTCTAGACCTGGCCGCGTTCATCGCCGGTTGGTCGAAGGATCCCTCGACCCAGGTCGGCGCGGTTATCGCCCACCCCACATCGCGGCGAATTATCGCGACGGGCTTTAACGGATTTCCCGCCGGCGTCGAAGACACGGCGGACCGGCTGGGGACCCGTGAGGTCAAGTACGAGATGGTCGTCCATGCCGAGCAGAATGCCTTGCTGTTCGCCGGACCGGCGGCGGAGGGATGCACGATCTATGTGACGCCGTTGCCACCCTGCGCGCGTTGCGCGGTAATCATCATCCAGGCGGGTATCCGCCGGGTCGTTTGTCCGGCCCCGGACATGAGTAAGGAGCCGTGGGCGACACAAAGCCGTATTGCCGAGGAAATGTTCGGCGAGGCGGGCATAGAAATCGACTATGCGGATGCGCAGGTGGAATAAACCCATTTAGAGCGGTTTACCCCGTGTCATTCCGGCCGCAGCGAAGCGGAGAGCCGCAATCCACTCTCGCAACTGTCTGGATTCCCGATTTCACGGGAATGACGATAAACAGGAGTGGCGGCAACCAATTCTGTAAAGACGCTAGCCGCTCTACACCTTCGCCACGGCCGACGCTTCGAGGCGGTGGGCTTCCGGCATATCCGATCCCAATAGCGGCGTCAGATAGTCAACGAAAGCGGGGCTGACATCCGTTCCCGATTTATCGATCAGTTCATCGGCCATGACTTTGGTCTTTCCGGCCACCTCTTCCAGTTCGCTCAGACGGTATTCGACCGCGTACTGGCTGGTTCGGTGGATGGTCACCGTGCCGTCGCGGTTCTCACTTTGGGCGAACCGGACCGCCATTTCGCCGACCGAGCGGGCCTCGCGCTGATCAACGTCCGAGACGCAGCCGAGGAATGAGCGCTGCAAATATCCGAAGGTATCACCGCGCACCCGCTTGATATCGGTATTGGTCTTGATCGAGTCCGTGAGCAGGTCGGCCAGGGCGCCGGTACCCGATAGCTGCACATTGCCGTGGGCGTCGGTCTCCACCTGCTTGGCCAACTTGGCGGCGATGGGCTCGCCGCTTTCGTCGTGAATGCCCTCGGATACGGCGATGACGCAACGGCCGAGCCGTTCCGTAGCTTCCTTAACGTCGGTCAGGAACCGGTCCATGTTGAAATCGCGCTCGGGCAGATAAATCAAATGCGGGCCGTCTTCGCCATGCCGGCGCGCCAGGGCCGAGGCGGCGGTCAGAAAGCCGGCGTGGCGGCCCATGACGACGCCGACGTAGACACCCGGAAGCGCCCGGTTGTCCTGGTTGACGCCGGCAAAGGCGCTGGCCACGAACTTGGCCGCCGAGGGGTATCCCGGTGTGTGGTCATTGACCGTCAGGTCGTTGTCGATGGTCTTCGGGATGTGGACACAGCGCAACGGGTAGTCGGCTTGCGCGGCCTGATCGGCCAGGATGCGGAGCGCATCGGAGGAATCGTTACCGCCGATATAAAAGAACGACCCGATCTCATGCGCCTGTAGAACGCGAAATATTTCCTGACAGTATTTGAGGTCCGGTTTATCGCGGGTAGAGCCCAGGGCCGAGCACGGCGTCGCCGCTACCCTTTCCAGGTTTTCCGGCGTCTCCTGGGCCAGATCAATGAAATCCTCGTTGACGATGCCGCTGACCCCATGCAACGCGCCGTAAATTCCATCGATGGCTTCGAACTTGCGTGATTCCAGAACCGCGCCGACTAGCGACTGGTTGATCACCGCCGTCGGCCCACCGCCCTGTGCGATGAGGACTTTTCCTTGCGTCATGTTTGCTTCCCTTTGGCCGCTCCCGATACGTCGCCGGCCAGCCCGGCGCGCCCGCGAATTCTAGCAGGACGGTTGCGGCTGGAAAGGGGGAAAAGCCTCGAAGCCGTCAATGCGCGAATAACCATCCGCGACAATTTCCGGGCGCCGATGGAAACACTTGATTTTACACCTGAGGCCGTATACCTAACCGCCTTCGCGACCCCATCGTCTAGAGGCCTAGGACACCGGCCTTTCACGCCGGCAACACGGGTTCGAATCCCGTTGGGGTCGCCACTTCCACCTAAATTCCCAGACTTCTGGGCTTTTCACATAGAGCACCGAAGCAGTGTTACGACAACTGCTACGATAAAGGTGCGATTATGCCCGTCTCAAATAACCTTCAAAGGCGTTCTAACGGCGTCTACTACCTACGTGTGTTCATTCCATCGGCATTGGTTGAGCAGTTTGGGCGAAAAGAGATAACCCGAAGCCTCGGGACAAAATGCCGTAGTCAAGCTGAGCGATTAGCGATTAGCATGAGGGCCAAAGCATATGGGCTAATGGATATGGCTACGAAGAACCCTCATCTGACCAAAGAAGACCTCCGACAGATTGCCAAGCGGTACTTTGACCGCGCCATGGCCGATGAAGAGGTCAATTATCTCGACACCAAGTATAAGTCGATGGAACGGGATATGTGGGTAACCCAATATCAGGAGATAATAGAAGAATTGGACTATTGTCTGGAGGGTCACATTTTTGAAAGTGGCACTGTCACCGAAATAATGGATAAGGTTTTAGAACATGAAGGTCTGGACTTGGCCCCAGATAGCCATGAATACCGTCAGGTTGCAGAGGTCGCGTTAAGAACCGCTATCGAAGTCAATAAAATGCAGCAATCTCGCATTATCGGTAGATTCAATCCTGAACCTAGCGAAGAAATTCTCACTTCCACCCCAGCAAAACCTGCCATGACAGATGGCGAAGGCATTGGGTTTGATGAACTGATAGCCAAGTTCATCGCCGAGAAAGGGCCATCGTGGAAGTCCAAAACACTAGATAAATATCAAGCAAACCTATCAATCTGCAGTGAGATTCTTGGTGGGGGTGTTCAAGCCAGTACCATCGACAAGGCGGCTATCAGAGCGATCAAAGAAACGCTGGGGGGACTGCCTCCGAATTGGACAAAACGATACCCCTCCATGTCAGTTGACGAGGTGATTGAAATCTCTAAGGCTACTGATGAGGATGTCCTTTCCCCATCTACGGCAAATTCATATCTGACATCACTATCAAGCCTTATGACTTGGGCCGTTAGGCAGGGATATGTGGTGAGCAATCCCGTTTCAGGCATGCTGTTTCCCGATCCTGTGAAAAACAAGGACAAGCGTGATCCGTTCTTGGCAGCGGACCTTGGCAAGATTTTCACGGCACCGATCTACGCGGGCATGAAATCTGAGCATTACTGGAAAGAGCCTGGTTCTGTCGTCAAAAGGAATGAGCGTTTTTGGATACCATTGATCGCATTATTTACGGGTATGCGGCTGGGTGAGATCGTCAGCCTAAATTATGATGACTTCCAGGCCGAGGATGGCATCGACTTCTTGGTCATCCAGGAGGCAAAGACGGAAGCCGGGATACGCCGTGTCCCGATCCATCCTGAACTCGAAGAGGTCGGCTTATTGGACTTTGTCAAAGGCATTCAGAAAGGTGAACCTCTATTTTCTGGTATCTCGTCCGGTTCCTACAGCAAGCATTTTGGCAGGCTTTTGGATAGCGTCGGTATCACCGATAGAAAGCTGGTGTTTCATTCCTTCCGGCATACGTTCACAGACGCCCTTAGAGCTGCCAAGGTGAGCGATCCTATCGCCAAGGCTCTGATCGGCCATTCAGATGGCACAGTTACAGGGCAGTACGGTTCAGGATATCCGGTGGACGTGCTCCTTGAGGAATTGAACCGGGTAAATTACCCGGGACTGGACTTGGAGCCGCTGTATCAAAGTGACAACGAGTGATCGTGGCTATCGACCTACGTCATGAAGCCATCAGCAGGTTCTTTGAGATGGGGCTCAGTGTTCCCGAGGTAGCCCTAATCAGCGGCCATCGTGATCCAAGAATGTTGTTTCGATATACGCATTTGAGGGCGGAAGATGTGGTGAAGAAGTTGGGTTAATTCACCGGTGCCTCGACAACCATCTTCTCCCAATCGAAGTCAGGGTATCGAGTGAGTATTATATCTTTAAACGTCATAATCTCGTCTGTGCGCTCGAAAGCATTCTCAGCCAGCCTAGCCTTCTTGCGCTTAGCATTCTTCAGATCATATTCCGTTGTTGGGTAGCCATGTTCGGTTAGGAAGATTGCAATACCTTTGTAGTCGCCGCCTGGAAGTTCCCACTTGCCTGTGGCATAGGCTTGGAGGAAGGCTCTTCTTGCCTGATCAATGTACCCCTTCTTACTTCCACTAATTCCTTTCACCGATGCGGCAGCCACTAGCTGGTATTCCTGCCAAGCATCCCAGTCTGCTTTGGTCTTAAGAACGCCTTTGCTCTTAGTTCTCCAATTGTCGAATAACTCACGGACACGCTTGAAATCATCCACCGACTTCCATGGACGAGACCGGGCGAACAAATGAGTCTTTGAACCTGTGAAATCAGCTACAGGGTGCTCACGTTCAATGGGATCGACCAGTTCTCTTTTCCAGTCGTATTCCATATTCAGTCGTTGCTCTCGATCTACGTTGATCATGTCAGAGTTAGTATCGAACATTTCGCGCATTGAAATCAGATGACTACTTTCAACCATCTGATCAGGCTTTCTATTCAAGAACAGCTCTACAACCCACTCACTCTCCGCAAAGCTCCGAAGTTCGGGAGGGACCCAGAAAGCGTCACCCTCTTCTGCAATCTGTTCGTCCACAAACCAAGCACTCTCAATCCTGCTATACGGATCGAAGTCCTCGAGGGCTTGTTCCTTAAGGCCTTTTGGAGGCTTGATACCTGCTTTGGCGGATATAGACGGGAAATCTATATCAGGCGTTGCGGAGGCCTGTCCCCTCATCTTCCAGCAAAGAACGGTATCAGCAATGTGCTTAACTTCGAGCATCTCTGGGCCGTCAGCAATTCTCTCGCGAAGCTCAGAGAACAAGCGGCACAGAGGCCCCGTGAGGTCGAGCTCATCAATTGAGGTATTGGAGATAAAGCCGTCAGTCGTGGCGCTTACAACTTCATTGTCCGGAGGGATTCTATGGAGCAGTTCCCCAAGCACAGCACGGACGAGCGAAGTTATGTAAGACGCAAGATAAGGCTGGGTAATCTTCGAGGGTGGCAATATCGCTGATTGGTCTTCCCTAGAATCAAACACCCGCTTCTTTTGTATCCCCTGCGCCAGCTTTCCGTAGAGACTGTTACCAATCTCTTTCCAGGTGCGCTCTTCTATAGAACCTTTCTGATGCTCCTGGCGCTTGGTGTGGATAGACGCGCTAAACACCTCAAAAGGACGCAAGTCTGATGTCCATGGAACGATGATGCCCTCAACGATTTCAAGCTCCGCACCCATTTCTCTAGCGAGAACAATCTCGGGCGATCCGACATAGGTCTTACCTTCGAGAGGAAAAATCAGACCATCCGCAGAGCGCACAGGAAGGCAAGGGAACCTAGTATCTTCAGGGAAGCTGAATTTAACCCGCGCAGAACCGAGTTTATCTTCCTTTAAGGCGTCAACCTCATATACGACCTGCAAGTTCCTCCAATCCGGCATTCGGATAGCGGCCATCGCAGTGGTATAGGCACCCGTGAGGTCTACATCCTCCCACAACCGATCTGTTTCGGCGAACCCAAACACATACGCTTCGCTTCGCCCACCGTGATAAGATTCGGCAACAGCAGACATATGGTCGCTAACACTTTCGATAGGGACTTTCTCAGTCTTGGTATGAGACCGCCCTAGCTTGGCATTCCATTTCCTCTCCTTGATCGCCTCGTTGCCAAGCACCTCGTCTATGTGGACGCCTTCTTCCTTCCAGATTGTCAATAAGTGCTCAACGGCAAGACTTCCTAAGGTGATAGGTGGAGAGGAACCGTCAAGTTGTTCACTGACAAACTCAGCCATCCGCCAAGCATGTTCAGCAGATATTTCCGCATCCCTGATTGCGTATCGTTCAAATAGAGAAGGATCGTTCTTCAATAAAACGTCCATATGATCGATAGCCCCATCGGGAAGTTCGATCTTCGGGAGGTCGTACAGTCCCCCCAAGTTCGCAAGGCTAGAACCACCAGGAGAAATCAGCATGGTGTCAATCAGCCAGATCGTTAACGGATGTTTGTTGTTTGAATCATCATTGTATCGAACATTGTGGGGCGTCGTGACCGTTGCGTAGGTTTTGCGGACGCTATCAAACCTATCTTTCAAGCTTTGAAAGTCCGAGAACGAAGACAAATCTGCACGTGAGAAGTGCGCAGCCAAATAGACTTTCTTTGGCCATTTATGACCTAAAACACCTTCCTTCCTTCCAGCTTCAATGGCTCTCCCAACAAATTGCGCGAGCTTGAGTCGATCACGTTTGGAAGAACCCTCCGTGTAGATTATTCCAGACCATGTGCCTTCGGACGTTTTACCGAAATACTGATAACTGAGGATATGATTGGTGTCTGTGTCGGGTATGCGAACCCACTCGGCATCGAAACCAATAATCAGGAGATTAGGGTCTAGCGCCATGGCTCGCCCAGTCCGCCAAGGTGTAATTTAAGAGTAGGGGTCCCATACTGCAAAGTTACACCTTGGCATTAGTGCGTTGTTATTAGACGATAATTACCTTGTGTCAATATACTAACTCACCGACAATTTAGTACTTTGGCATAAGGCATATTAACCCTCTCCTTGGGATAATATCAACTGGAACAGACCCCGTATTCCGTTTTCACCCACCCAAGCGGTGGTTTTGTGGAGCAATCAAGACTTCCCCCCGTGTTATCCACCTCTCAGGGGTCTCGAGATTCCACGCCGGTATCATCGAATGCCGCAGAAACACAAGGTAGAGCGGCGGTATGGCCGATCGAACTTGGCCGGTAAATCACTTGAATTGAACCGCCATAGTTGACCAGTAGTTCAGCGATTTAGCGCCAAATAACAGCCATTTTCCAATTCGGTTGCACGTAGGTTAAGCCTCGAATGTCCGCTTTACCCCCAATAGCGGACATTCAGAGGGTGGTCGTGGAATGTCTGCTTATGACCCAAAGCGGACATCGGCGAACCCTCCTCGATGTCTGGTCATGATACGGACATTCTCGCTGAATTGAGATATAATCCGCACGAAAAATTCTTGTCCCTTAGAGCATCCGAATGGCAGTGGCCGATGCCGCATTATCACCGCAACGGATGCGAGCAGGCTAATTAGCGATAGGCTGGCCCAGATAGGAACTGAGCGATATAGGTGGTTCAATGGATGGTGACGAGGACTATGCGCCGTTGGAGCTTGAGCTAGCTGCGCGCGCCCTACAAAATTGGGAGAACGAAACCGCCGCGAAAGAGGCGGAACCATACCTGGAGGCCGATGACGACGAGACTCGCCTGGAAGCGCACCGTATTTCGGGGTTGGCTCACTTCCGTCTCAAGAACTACGGTCAGTCGCTCGTCCATCATCGAACAGTGACCGAGATGCAGGACAGTCTTTCGGCCTGGTTCAACGTGGTGACGTCGGCGACATTGGCGGGCGAGGTGAAGGAAGGCGAACGAGCCATGAAACGGGCCGTCAGGGCACCTTTTCGGGCCGACAATCCGGACACCAACGAGCCGGCCCTGCGTTTTCAATACGCCACCGCACTAAGCTCTATGAATGAGCACCGGCGAGCAATGGCCCAGATCGACCAAGTGGTGCAATACTACGGAATCACCGACATGACGTATTTGATGATGCGCGGGATGCCGACGTTTGAGAGTACGCTGGAGATCGCCATGAGTGCGTTCCGCGGTTTGGGCGATTCGTTCGATGGCGACGGCTGGCTTGCCCGGCTTTCCGAAAATGTCGATGAGGAAGGCAAGGAATACCTGACCGAATGCCGCGCCGCCCTCAAGACCGAAGGTAAACCCGGATAGTCACCGATACCTAACTGTACGCCTCGAAACCCGGTTACATTCGGTCCCATCAAGCCTTTGCGAGACCATCGGATGGCGCGGTTCAGCCGCCAGTGAATTGCGCACTATGGGTGGTAACTGTATGGTGTTCACCGCTGTTACCTTGATCGATTTTGGAGAGTCTTCCAATGGTACTGGTACGGCTTGCCTTGGTGATTTTGTGCGTTTTTCCGGTGGGTGCCCACGCCGCCCACATGGCAAGTGGGAGTGCGGCGCACCAAGAAGCCTTCGAGAATTTCACTCTCGCCAAATACTACATGTCCAAGAAAAAATGGCGCGAAGCCGTCCCCTTGCTGCAGGCAGCCACCGAAGGAATGCCGTCGGAAGCCGAGCCGTACGAATATCTCGGGTACACGTATTACAATCTTGGGGAATATGGAAATTCCGCTCGCGCATGGCGCACCTCCGTCTTGAATTCCGGCGGAAACGATCCGGTTATCCTTGCAAGACTGGCGACCTCGTACGGTATTTTAACCGAGTATTCGAAAGCGTTTGCGACGGTAAAGTTTGGCCTTCGAAAATTCCCTACAGATGAAAAGCTGGTCAAGAGGATGTTGGGTATCGCATTCGCCGTCGGTGGCTGGAAACATGTCGACAAGGTTTGGAAATACTGGGGCCGCACTGCATCGGGTCTTGCCGAAAACAAAAAGAGGCGGGCAGTTTACATTGAATTACGGAGGTTCG
>Ga0315338_1000793_pt1 | contig 55146 bp, 37 predicted proteins | sample ASW8metaG_FD_204518 | JGI IMG/M metagenome (GOLD analysis project Ga0315338, IMG submission 204518) | Ammonia-oxidizing marine archaeal communities from Monterey Bay, California, United States - ASW #8 | ecosystem: Environmental > Aquatic > Marine > Coastal | place: USA: California | collected... | reverse complement strand
CAAGACGGCGGTGCACAACTTCGTCTTTCTCGAGGGCATCAAGGCGGCGCTGACGGCCGACTGCGCCTGGGCCGGCGGCGAATACACCAGCCCGCCCGTGGCCGGTTTGCGCGCGGTCGATGAACCACTTGAGTGTAGGCCGACCATATCTGTCTCGCCAGACGCTTCGGAACGAGGCCCGTTTCGAGCTATCATCCGACCGTCGGCTGAGGTGAATATTGGGGTGGGCGGAGTGGAGCCGGGAACGTGGCTTCACCAACCGCCTGTTCGATGGGAGAGATGCTATGTCATTGTCACGATATCTGACGGCCACCGTGTTCGTCTGCGGTGCCCTCTTACTTGGCGGGTGCGCGACCGAGTCCGAGCCAACCACTGAGATGGCTTCGGCGCCGGCTCCGGCCCCGGGTAACACCATCACCGGTGAGGGTCTGCCGAACCCGGCCCCGACGGTGATGTTGAATTGGGGCAATCTGCCCGAGGGCCGCGAGTGGGGCTCGACCGCCGGCATTGATATCGACCCGAACGACGGTCACATCTGGGCCTACGAACGCTGCGGCGCCGGCACCTTCGGCGGCGGAGTACCGATCAATTGCGACTCCAATCCCGTCGACCCGATCTTCAAGTTCGACCGCAACACCGGAGAGGTGCTGGCGAACTTCGGTGGAGGCATCATGATGACGCCGCACGGCATCCACGTGGATGCCGAAGGCAACGTTTGGGTCACCGACTTCGCGGGGAACCAGGACGGCACCAAGGGGCATCAGGTCCACAAATTCAGCCCTTCCGGAGAACTGCTACTGAGTCTTGGGACGCCGGGTCAGGCCGGGAGCGACCCGAACCAGTTCAACCAGCCCAACGACGTGGTCACCGGGCCGGACGGTAGCATTTATGTTGGGGATGGACATGGCGGTCAGGGCATGACCACCGGCCAGGCGATCGCGGCGGGACGTGAGTCGGGCGCGACCGGCCGCATCATGAAGTTCTCGGCCGACGGGACGTTCATCAAGGAATGGGGACAGATCGGGACGCTGCACGGCGAGTTCCGCACCCCCCACGCCTTGGCGTTTGACTCGCAGGGGCGTCTCTTCGTCGCCGATCGCGGCAACCATCGCATCGAGATCTTCGACCAGGACGGCAACTATCTCGACTCCCGCTACTCGTATGGCCGCATCAGTGGCATCTTCATCACCGGGGACGACATGCTCTACGCGATCGACAGCGAGTCGAGCGGGACGAGTCATCCGAACTGGGTGAACGGCGTGCGCATCGGACATGTGGACAATGACCGCATCACGGGCTACATCCCGCCCCACGATGCCGAGACGCGACCCTACCAGGGCGCCGCCGGTGAAGGTGTCGCGGTTGACGCGGACGGCAACGTGTACGCCGCCGAGGGACCCAACTCACTCCGTTTTGCCACTGGAGCCTTCACGAAGTATGCGGTAGCGCCATAGCCGAACGCACAACCCCTGACGGGCGGCCGACCGACGACATGCGGGTGGGCGCTGGCCGTCAGGCGACCAGTTCGAACCGGTCCGCGTGCGTCGGCCTGATCAGCGAAAAATGTCGGCGGCCTGGCTTGTTCTTGTTGGCGGGTCTGACATGCCGACTACTATCCGTGCTCTGTGGAACCAGATAATGACCGGCCGCACCCTTGCCCTGCTTGTGCTCCTGGTCACCGGCGCTGCGGCGCCGGCGCAGTCCCAGGAACTCTCCCTAGAAGGTCTCGAGCATTTCGAGTCGAAAATCCGTCCGGTCCTGGTTGAGCGCTGCTATCAGTGTCACGGCGCTGACCCGGCACGGATCCGCGCCGGGCTCGCCCTGGTCGACGCCGAGGGGCTCCGGGCCGGTGGCGACAGCGGCGCGGTCATTGTGCGCGGCGCGCCCGACGACAGCCTGCTCGTCGAGGTACTTCGCTACGAGGGGCCGATCAAGATGCCGCCGGATGGCCGGTTGCCGGCCGCGGTTGTCGCCGACTTCGAGCGGTGGATCACCCTCGGCGCACCGGATCCCAGAGCCACCGACACGCCCGTGGTCGCGGCGCGGTCCGATTCCGGGGAGGCGTACGACTTTGGTCCGGGGCGCGAGCACTGGGCCTACCGACCGATGGCTCGGGCCGAGCCGCCGGCGGTCGAGAACGAGGCCTGGGTCCGCGGGCCGGTCGACCGGTTCATCCTGGCCCGCCTCGAGGCCGACGGATTGGCGCCCGTCGGTCCGGCCACGCAGCGGCAGCTCTTGCGACGGATTACCTTCGACCTGACCGGGCTGCCACCCACGCCGGCCGAGATAGACACGTTTCTTGCCGACACGAGACCTGACGCCTATGAGCGGGTGGTGGACCGGCTGCTGGCGTCGCCACGCTACGGCGAGCGATGGGGCCGTCACTGGCTCGATGTGGCCCGATACGCCGATTCGAACGGGCTCGACGAGAATGTCGCGCACCGCAACGCGTTTCGCTATCGCGACTGGGTGATCGAGGCGTTCAATCGCGACCAGCCGTACGACCGGTTCGTGCAGGAACAGATCGCCGGTGACCTCCTGCCCGGGGGCACCGACGAGGAACGGTTCGCGCGACTCACCGCCACCGGCTTTTTGGCCATGGGCGCCAAGGTGCTGGCCGAGCAGGATGTCGACAAGATGCTCATCGACATCGTCGACGAGCAGGTGAATGTGGTCGGACGCGCGTTCCTGGCTGAACCGGTCGGATGCGCCCGGTGTCATGACCACAAGTTCGACCCGATCCCGACGGCCGACTACTACGCGCTGGCCGGCATCATGCGGTCAACGAAGACGATGGGGGGTGAAGGCAGTCGGTGGGTCGAGCGACCGCTGGTCGCCGAGGCCACAGTCGAAGCCTACGAGGCGGCGCAGACAGAGGTCGAAACGGCGCAGGATGCGGTCGACGCGGTGGTCGAGGCACGGAACGAAATTCTGCGGCGCCCACGTCGGGTCGCGCTGGCTGGGTATTTGCTGGCGGCTGAGGAAGCCTATCCGGGGTGGAGCGACGACGAGCAAGCGAATCGCGTGGCGCTCGGCGACCTCGCCAGGATCGCCGAACGGGACGGGCTCGAAGCGGCGGTGCTCGAGCGGTGGGTGCGAGCCTTCTATCGCTATCGCGAGGGTCCGCCCGTCCAGGGTGACGCACCAAACCCGAGCGTAGTGTTCGAGATCTGGGACGCCTACGTCGCAGCCGACCCCAGTGCCTACGGACAGGTCACAGACGAGTTGCGTGCGCTGATCGCGTCGGAAAAGGTCCTTATCGCGCCGTTGACCCGCAGCCTGGTGCGGGGACCGGCGCCAACCAGTCTTGCGGAGGTGGCCTGGCGCTACGCCAGCCTCTTCGCGGTGATCGAGATTGCCTGGGACGAACACCTCCAGCGTCTGGGTCTCGAGGACGAAGAGGACCTCTCGCCAGGCGACTTCCGGTTGCCGCGCGAGCAGGAAGAGCTCCGGCGGCTTGTGTACGGTGGTGGCTTGTGTATCCTGTGTCTCCCTCAGACGGACGAGGAAGAACAGTACCCGGCGGACGTCGCCGCCGAGCTGGTTCGACTACGAGCCATCGTCGAAGAGCGGGAAGCCGCGGCACCGCCGCGACCACCCTACGCGATGTCGGTCCAGGAGGACGAGATCGTCGACCTCCCGGTCCATATCCGCGGCAGCCACCTCAATCTGGCCGACACCCCGCAGCCTCGAGGGTTCTTGCGGGTCACCGATCATCTGGTTCCACCTCCGCCCATCCCGGAGGGGGCGAGCGGGCGGCTCGAGCTGGCGCGCTGGATCACCCATCCCGAGCATCCGCTCACCGCGAGGGTCATGGCCAACCGGATCTGGCATTGGCACTTCGGGCGCGGTCTGGTTGACACGCCAAGTAATTTCGGCACAAGTGGTTCGGCCCCCACCAATCTGGCGCTGCTGGACTGGCTCGCGCGCCGGTTCATCGACAGCGGCTGGTCGGTGAAGACGATGCACCGCGACATCCTGCTGTCGAGCACCTACCGCCTCAGCACTGACCATAGCGAGGCCAACGCCGCCGTTGACCAGGGCAACCTGCTGCATTGGCGCATGAACCGTCGGCGTCTGGAGATCGAGCCGATTCGCGACGCGCTGCTGCAACTGGCTGGCACGCTCGACCTGACGATGGGCGGCCGGGTCGAGGAGTACAACCCGCGTGGCTACGTCTTCAGCGAGGGCAACACGTTCGGGCGATTCAACTTTTATGCGGCCCCACGGCGGTCCGTGTATATGCCGGTGGTGCGCAACGCCATCTACGACATCTTCGTCGGGTTCGACTTTGGCAACGCCAGCGACTCGGTCGGAGCCCGCCCCTCGACGGTGGTGCCGTCGCAGGCGTTGCTGATGATGAATAGCGAGTTCGTCGAAACCCAGGCCGGCGCGTTCGCCCAACGACTCCTGGCCGTTCCCGCCCGCAGTGCGCGCGAACGGGTTGATGCCGCGTTTGTCGAAGCCTACGGGCGGCCGGCCACCGAGTTGGAGGTGGAGGACAGTCTCGCGTTCCTGTCCCTCATGCGCAGCAGCGCACCGAGTGGAGAGGAAGACATCTACGCCTGGTCACGGCTGTGTCACGTGATGCTGGGTGCCAGCGAGTTCATATACCTCGAGTAGCTGGTCTAAGGCCGGCCCAGGAACGAACGATGCGTCATCCCCACTACCAGAAGCCGGCGATATCCCGGCGAGACATGCTCAGGACCTGCGGCTGCGGCTTCGGCGGGCTGGCCCTGTCGTCGCTCCTGCAGCGCGACCTGCTGGCGACGCAGGCGAATCCGCTGGCGCCCCGGGCTCCCCACTTCGCCCCGCGGGCCAAGCGAGTCATCTTCCTGCACATGCACGGCGGCCCGTCGCAGCACGACCTGTTCGAGTACAAGCCGCTTCTCGTTCGGGACGACAACAAACCGTTACCGTTCGCCAAACCGGACGTGCAGTTCAACGAGACCGGCAATCTGTTCAAGAGTCCCTGGGACTTCAAACAGCACGGCCAGTCCGGTGCCTGGGTCAGCGAGCTACTGCCACACCTGGCCGGCGTCGTCGACGATCTGTGTTTCGTCCGGTCGATGTATGGCACCAACGCGGCGCACGGCGGTGCCATTCTGGCCATGAATACCGGCAGCGATCGGTTCGTGCGGCCGTCGATGGGGTCGTGGATCAGCTACGGGCTGGGAACCGACAACGAGGATCTGCCCGGCTTCATCACCATTTGTCCGTCGTATCAGCACGGTGGCGTGCAGAACTACTCCGCCGCCTTCTTACCGGCGGCCTACAACGGCACCTCCATCGGCACCGCCCGGATGAAGACCGAAGACGCCACCATCGACTTTCTCGAGAATCAGGCGGTGTCGACTGAGGTCCAACGCGCCGAGCTCGACCTGCTGCAACGGTGGCAACGACGCCAGCTCGAATCCACCGGCCCGGACCTGGCCCTGGAGGGGCGAATCGAGTCGTTCGAGCTCGCCTTCCGGATGCAGACCGAGGCTCCCGAATTGATGAGCATCGAGGGCGAATCCGACGCCACCCGGACGCTCTACGGACTGGATGATCCCGTCACCAGCGACTTCGGCCAGCGCTGTCTCCTGGCCCGGCGTTTCTCGGAGTCAGGGGTTCGATTCGTACAGGCAACACACGGCCCCGACACGAAATGGGACCACCATTCGGGTCTCATCACCGGGCTGCCGCAAAGCTGTGCGGAGATCGACAAGCCGGTGGCCGGGCTCATCACCGACCTCAAATCACGCGGACTGCTGGAAGACACCCTCGTGGTGTGGGGCGGTGAGTTCGGCCGCACCCCGGGCGCCGAGGCGGGCGCCCGAAACGGACGCGACCACAATCCGCACGGCTACACGATGTTCATGGCCGGCGGCGGCGTGAAACCGGGTCACAGCCACGGGGTGACCGATGACTACGGCTACTACGCGGTCGAGGACAAGGTACATATCCACGACCTGCATGCCACGATTCTGCACCTGCTCGGGCTCGACCACGAGCGGCTGACCTACAAGAATCAGGGACGCGACTTCAGGCTGACCGATGTGGCCGGCGTCGTCGTCGACGACATCCTGGCTTGAGCCACGTCGCGCCGCAGATGCGCGCCACCGCTAGTCAGGCAGCGCGAACGAGAAGACCGCGTTGCCGGCGGCAATCGCTACGTATTGCTTCCCGTCGACGGCATAGGCCATCGGCGCCGAGTGAACCCGCCCACCGACCGACTTGTGCCAGAGTTCCTCACCGGACTCGGCATCGAGTGCGAAGAAAAAGCCGTCGGCCGTGCCGCCGAAGACCAGGTCGCCGGCGGTCGCCATCAGGCCAGACGTTGACCGGGGGTTGACCGGAAACTCCCATCGCACCTCGCCCGTCTGGGGCGAGAGGGCACGCACGGCCCGGTGATACGACTCGGGTGATTCGGGACTCACGCCCCCGCCGGCCCGATAGCTGTCACCCTCTTCGTAGGCGGTCTTCCGGATGAAATATCGCGTCTCAGCGTCGTAGGCCATGACGTACAGCAGGTCCGTGCGTGGACTGTAGGATGGCGACCACCAGTTGGATCCACCGGTGATGGCGGGCGACACCACGGTGCCCTCGAGGGACGGTTCCATGCCCGGCACGAGAATCGGCCGGCCGTTCGAATCGAGGCCCTCCGCCCAGGTCTGCTTGGCGTAGGGAGTACCGAGCAGGAACTCACCGGTCTCTCGGTCCAGGACGTAGAAGAAGGCATTGCGATTCGGAAAGAGCATCAGCTTCCGCATCTCGCCGTCGAACATCGTGTCGGCCAGAATCGGAATCTGGGTGGCGTCCCAGTCGTGGATGTCGTGCGGGGTGAACTGGAAATACCACTTCATCTCGCCAGTGTCGGCGTCGAGCGCGACCACCGAGTCGGAGTAGAGATTGTCGCCCATCCGCACCGTGCCGTCGTAGTCAGGTCCGGGGTTCCCGGTGCCCCAGTAGACCAGGTTTAGCTCTGGGTCATAGGAGCCGGTCATCCAGGTCGCCGACCCGCCTCGGCGCCACGAGTCGCCCGACCAGGTCTGGACGTCCGGGTTGTCGGGGCCGGGGGTCGTGAAGAACCGCCACTCACGCTCTCCTGAGTTGATGTCATACGCGTCCACGAATCCGCGAATGCCGTACTCGCCACCCGCCACGCCACTGAAGATCTTGTCGCCGACGATGAGTGGCGCCGCCGTCTTGCTGTACCCCGACGTCGTCTCCGCGGCTTGGGTTTCCCACATCACGCTGCCGGTCCTCGCGTCGAGCGCCACCAACTTGGCGTCGAGCGTGCTCATGATGACGCGGTCGCCCTGGACGGCCACGCCCCGGTTGTTGCGTCCACAGCAGAAGACCATGTCGTCGGGGAGCTGGTGCTCGTATCGCCAGTAGGGCCGACCGGTCGCCGCTTCCACCGCGATGACCGTGCTGGGCGACTCGGTGATGTACATCACGCCGTCCACCACGAGCGGCGTCGTCTCGGCTTGGTCGAGCACCCTGAGCTGGTGGACCCACTGAATCTGAAGATCGGCGGCGTTCCCCTGGTTGATCTGGTCGAGCCGGGTGTAGCGCTGGCTCTTGTAGTTGCCCGAGTACATCAGCCAGTTCTCCGGCTCGTCCTCGGCGTTGAGCAGCCGCTCGGCCGACACCGGGGCAAACGGAGGCGTCTCCTGTGATGATGTCTGCGCGTGGGGAGCGGCCGTAAGGGCACCGACCATCAAGAAGAGCGTTGGAAGGAGTATCTGGCGCTGCGTCATGTCGATCAGTGTCCTTAGGCTGTGTCCTGTGCCGGACGGGTTGAACCCCCTTTATACTCCGATATTTGGCGCCTATCGCCAACAACCCTGACGCTTCGCTTCGGTGAAAGCAAATTTCGCGAGAGAGGACACCATGCTGACCCGCCGACAACTGTTCCAAGCGGCCGCGGCGAGCGCACTCGGTACGGCGGCACACGCCCAGACGGTCGATCTTGACCGCTTGCTCGCGATCCCCGGACCAGGTCGCGTGCGAGTGGTGCTCGACACCGACACCTACAACGAGATCGACGACCAGTACGCCCTGGCCTACTGCCTGCTGTCTCCAGAGCGCATGGCGGTAGAGGCGATCTACGCCGCACCATTTGTCAACGACCGCTCGGCGTCCGCCTTGGAAGGGATGGAGAAGAGCTACGAGGAAATCCTTCGGCTGCTCAATTTCTTCAATCACGTCGACCCGAGCATCGCACTCCGGGGTTCGGACCGGTTCTTCGAGCAGCGGGATCGACCAGTGGAGAGTCCCGCGGCTCGAGACCTGATTGACCGAGCCCTCCAACCTGGTGACGAGCCGCTCTACGTCTTGACCATCGGTGGTCCGGTAAATGTCTCGTCGGCTATCCTGCTGGAGCCCAAGATCAAAGAGAAGATCGTGGTGGTCTGGCTCGGCGGCACGCCGGCGTACTGGCCCTTCGCGACAGAGTTCAACCTGAGGCAGGACGTGATTGCCTCACAGGTGCTGTTCGACAGCGGCGTGACTCTCGTGCAGATCCCGACCAAGAACGTCGCGGAACACCTGCGAACGACGGTCCCCGAGCTGGATCGGCACATGCGCGGACGCTCGCGGATTGGCGACTATCTGTATGGCCAGTTTCTCGAGTATGCCGCCGTGCGCATGAACAATCGCGGACAGAGCAAAGATTTTCCCTGGTCCAAGGTCATCTGGGATATCTCGGCCGTGGCCTGGTTGAACAATCCGGAGTGGGTGCCGTCCGACATCGTGCCGAGCCCGGTGTTGACCGATGACATGCGATGGGAACGCGCGACTGGCCGTCACAAGATTCGCGTGGCGAACAACGTCGACCGCGATGCCGTCTTCAACGACCTGTTCCCCCGCCTGGCTGGCCTTCAGGGCTAACCGCCCGTGGGCGAGCTGGCGCGCACTTCGTGTGCGTAGGGCATTGAATCTTGTGCGCCCATCCGAGTGACCGACATCGACGCTACCTGAGAGGCACGGGCTACGCTGTCGTGCAGGGAGAGGTTGGTGGCGAGACCGACGGCGAGCGCACCGTTGAAGCAGTCGCCGGCCGCGGTGGTGTCGACGGCCGCCACGGCTGGCGTCGGCATGAGGTTGCTCCGAGACGGGGTGGCCAGGAACACCCCTTTCGCTCCCAGAGTGAGGGCGACGTTCTGCACCCCCATGCTGAGTAGCTGTGTGGCGGCGGTCTGGGCAGTCTGCTCGTCGACGACGTGCACCCCGGTGAGTATTTCTGCCTCCGTTTCGTTCGGCGTCAGCAGATAGACCCCAGCCAGCACGTGGTCTGGCACGGCTCTGGCCGGTGCGGGGTCGAGAATGATCCGTCGACCGTGGCCACTGAGGCAGTCTATGGCGTGGGTGACGGTCGGGAACGGAATCTCAAGCTGTAGGAGCACGACCGCGGCGTCTGCCATCTGCGGCAGTGCCGCTTCCACCTGAGACACCCCAAGGGTGCTGTTGGCCCCTGGCGCGACGACGATCTGGTTATTCCCGCCCTCGTCCACACTGATCAAAGCCACGCCTGACGGTTGGGTCGGGTCTCGGGTCACACACTCACAGTCGATCCGATCCTCGCGCAGTCGTGCGATGGCTTGATCGCCGAAGATGTCCGTGCCGACCCTCGCGACCAGCGAGACGTGACCGCCGAGCCGCGCCGCCGCCACCGCCTGATTGGCGCCCTTGCCGCCGGCGGTCGTCACGAAGTCGCCGCCCAGCACCGTTTCTCCGGGGCGGGGTAGCTTGGCGGTTCTCACCACCATGTCGGTATTGATGCTGCCGATCACCCAGATGGGCGCACTCTCGTCGAGGCTCGTCGGGGCTGCGTTTTCGGACAGCGTCGGGTGCATCGATAATCAGCGACTCGGCGTGCGACCGAAGGGGTCCGGTCCCAGCGCTGGCGTCTCTCGCCCCTTGCGTTCCCGCAACCGTCCCTGCGGCGGACTACCTGGCGTTCTGCGCGGCTGCGTCACGCGAGCGGGCGCCGCTCAGGATGTTGGTCATGCCGTAGTTGCCTTCGTGACACCCGTACTCGACGAGTTCGTACTGACTCTCGTCCAGGTCCCAGCGGAACATCGCGGTCCAGGGCTGCGTCCAGACCGTCGGGTCGTCGACCGTGAACTGATATTCGAGGGTGCCGGGCCCGAGGCGCGTGTAGCGCTCAACGAGCGTCATGTCCTTGCTGGACCCCCGGAACGACGCGCCGCCATTGAAGTTCGCGGTCTCGACCACAAGGGTGTCTCCGTCCCACCGGCCGCGCGATTGCCCCAGATACGACGCCACACCCGATCCGAGCGCGGGGCGAGGTTCGGTCGACACGATTCGGGTTTCGTGGACCATCTCCCGGGTGATCGCGACATAGCCTGGTCCCTGCACGATCTGGAGACCGTTGTTGTAGCCGCCTGGCGTGGGGATGAGGCCGCGGGTGATACACCGCACCCACGTCGAGAGATCTTCTGGCCCACTCGGCGTGCTGCGCTCGCGTGGTGCCCGCTCGTCTCCGGCCGTGACTGCCCGCGCTTCACGCCGCGCCGTTCGTGCCGGGAGTCGACCGTCGGGTGGGTCGATCACCATCGCCACCTGCGTGGAGACGCCCTGTCTGCCGTAGCCCAGTGTCGTGTCGCGCCACTCGCGCTCGTAGCCCCAGATGCCCCCGAGCAGTCGCCCTTCGTGACGGGCCACGGCCTGTTCGGCCGTCAAGTCTCCGGCCTCGACGTCATCCGGTCGTTCGAACGGGATGCCCACCGCAGAACTGTTGGTCCAGACGCCCTGGAAGTCGGGCTCGCCCCAGGGGGTTCGCGGCGCGTCAAACGCACCGAGCGCATCGGTGGTCAGGATGGCCGCGCCGAGGTCGACATCGACACCCGCGAAACCGGTTTCGACCACCGCGACACGGACAGCGTCCGGGCCGGAGAGGTACGCCCGCCGCGCGCTGGTACGCCCGCCTGCTGGCACCACCGGCTCCTGCTCGAAGGTCACGCCTCGGTCACGGAACCCGGCGGCCGCCTGGTCGAGGTCGTCGACCATGAAACCCACGTGATCGATCGCGCGCTCCACCGTGGTGCCGGGCATGCCCTGCGGCGAGGGCGATACCAGAAACCACACGTCGTCGAACCGCAGACCGTCAAGACGCCCCTTCAAGCTAGCCGGCTCGCCGCCCAGCACATCGCGATACCACGCCAGGGTGGCCGCCGGGTCGCTGGCGATGAGGTGCACGTGGTGGAAGCCGAGGGTGTCGAGATCCTCCACCAGCTCGATGCGCGTGCCCCACGGGTCAAAGATGAAACCGATCTTGAACAGACCCGGCACGTCCCGGAGAGTCGAGCCGTCGGGGTTGCGCTGCAGCCTGACGCCCGATCCGCGCACGCCGACCGCTTCCAACTCGGCCATCTTCGCGGTCAGGTCGCGAAACGAGAACCCGATGTGGTCGACGCCCGTCCCCTGACTGCCCCCCTGCGTCGGTTGCGGGACAAAGACCACCTCCACCCCGTAGCAGTCGGCCGCGTCGCTGCGATCGGTGAGTGGCTCGCACCCCATGTGCCTGGCGTACCACGCGACCCCCTGGGCGGGACTCGCCGACGTAATGTGCACATGGTGATAGTCCGCGGCGCGGGCCAGGCCCGGAGCGAGTAGAGATCCCGCGGCGACAGCTGTCACGACGACTCGGTTGCAGATCATGGCGAAGCCTCTCTGTATCGTCCCGACCCTGTTGGGACGCAGTGGCCGGACGATTGGCCAATTATACCGACCTAGCGGTACCTGGCTCCACAGGACGTGATTTTCGGGTGAGGCGCGTGCGCAGGTTCGCACGAGCCGGTAGAGTAGACCCATGTGGGAGCAGCGTGACGGCCGCGCGGCAGCCTCCTGATCTGTCCATGCAGAAACGAGCGACGCGGGCGGGAGTAATCGCGGCGACCCTCATCGGGGGTGCCTGGGGGGGGCTGTTGGCCTTCGAATGGCCGGCGCCGTTTACGGAATCCGGCGAAGTCTCCCAGACCCCACGGACGATTCGGCGGGAAGACTTCAGGCCAGCGCCGATGAAGCCGAAGGCTGACGGCCGAGAGTTTTTTTTCACACGGGCCATCTACAGCGGCGGTGGCGGCCGGCGCTTCGGCGGATCCTGGGCGACCGATTACCCGAAAGCCGACCAGCAGTTTCTGACCATCATCGACCGCCTCGTCGACCTGGATGCCTACGAGCGGGAGAACGCGGTGCGGCTCGATGATCCCGAGCTGCGCAAGTTCCCGTTCCTGTATGCGCTCGAGGTCGGCTACATGTACATGACCGAGCCGGAAGTGCGGGGGCTTCGTGACTATTTGCTGGCGGGCGGGTTCCTGATGATCGACGACTTTTGGGGGACCCAGCAGTGGGCTAATTTCGAAAGCGAGATCAAACGGGTGTTGCCCGAGTACCCGATCGTCGAGGTGCCGCTCGATCATCCGGTTTTCAACACGGTCTACAACATCGAGGAGATCGTCCAGGTCCCGAACGTCTCGCGAGCGCAAGGCGGACCGACCTGGCAGCGGGACGGGGTCATCCCGCATGTGCGCGGGATTTTTGACGAAAATGACCGGCTGATGGTCATTATTAATTGGAACACCGACATCGGCGACGCCTGGGAATGGGCCGAGAGCCCCTACTATCCACTCAGGTACTCGACGTATGCGATCGAGATCACGGTGAACGTGATCGTCTACGCGATGAGCCATTGATCCATCGAGGGGTATCGATTGTGAGCACCATGAACCGTCGGCGGTTTCTCGAGACGGGTGCGCTCGGCCTGGGCGCGGGCACGATCGGTTCTGGCGGCGCGCTCGCGCAAGGCGGCACCGGGTCCGTCCCGCTCGTCTCCACGTCGACGCGCGTCCGGATGACCGGCGACGGGTTGGGGCTGACGCCGGCGGATCAAGGAAAATTGCTGAGCCGTCTGGCCGATGAGGGCCTGATTTCGCAGGACTCCTATTCGAACGGCGGCACGGTCGAAGCGCTGGAGGCACAGTGCGCGGAAGCGCTTGGCAAAGAGCGCGCCGTCTTCATGCCGACGGGAACCCTCGCCAATCACCTAGCGGTGCGCGAACTGGCGGCCGGGGTGGGTGGTCGCGCCATTCTGCAGGCAGAGAGCCATCTGTTCAATGATTCAGGCGACTGCGTGCAAACGCTCAGCGCCATGACCCTCATGCCGCTGGGGGCGGGGCGAGCCACCTTCACGCTCGAGGAGGTGGAAGAGGTCGTCAGTCGCACCCAGAGCGGGCGCGTGGTCACACCGGTCTCTGTCCTTTCTATCGAGACGCCGGTGCGTCGCCGCTTCGGCGAGACCTTCGATCAGGCCGAGCTGGATCGTGTCACGGCTTTCGCGGGTGGGGAGGGGATCCGACTCCACCTCGATGGCGCACGGCTGTTCCTGCAGAGCGGGTATACCGGCATCGATGTCGCGGATTACGCCCGACCGTTCGACACGGTGTATGTTTCGCTCTACAAGTACTTCAACGCGGTGTCCGGAGCCATCTTGGCCGGGCCGCGTGACCTGCTTGACGGCATGTATCACACGCGGCGCATGTTCGGGGCCGGTCTCCCCGGCGCCTGGCCATTTGCCGCCGTGGCGCTGTACTATCTGCCCGGATTCGTCGATCGGTTTCGTGATGCGGTCGGTGTCTCCGAGGCGTTCATCGAGCAGGTCACGCGCCACGACGCGTTCACGGCCGAGCGAATCACGGCCGGCACCAATCTCTTCCGGCTGCGGGTTGTGGGCACCGACCCCGGGGCGTTCCGTCGTCGGCTACGGGACCGTGGGGTCGACCTGGGTGCGATGCGTTCGGATGGCAGCGTCCTGATCGGGGTGAATGAGACTTGGAACCGCGCGACCGCTGACGACCTGGCCGACCGGTTTCAAACCGCTCTGGGTTGATCAGGGCCGAGTTGGAACCTTGAGGGGCATGTCGAAATCGACCTTGGCGAGAATACGAAACGAGTAGTCGTGGTACGTGTCGATCCGATGTAACCGCGCGGCGAACTCGATTCCCATTTCGGTGGCCGGGTGATACGTGCGTGACAGACCGGTTTCGAAGTAGTGCCGCAGGTTCGTGAGTCGTCCGTCCTCGCGCACAGAGCCGTAGTTTTCGTCGCCCTCGCCCTTGATGAAGTCGCGCGCGCGCCACCCGATTATGTGGGCACGCCAGCCGGACTTCTCGGCCGCATATCGTGTGAACAATCCAAAACCGAACCCGGTGTCGCCAGTGTCGGGTGCGGCGCGGTTGGGGACATCCCGGGCCACCAGGCCGTGGACTTCCGCCGTCTGCGCGTCGAACGGCCCTGCGGGTAGCTCCACGATGAACCCCGGACCGCCGGCCCAGCTGTCGCCAACCGGTCCCGAGTCGAACAGCTGTCCCCCCGAATGCACCACGTGATATTGATAGCTGAACCAGACCGGCAACGGCGTTCCCAGGTGTAGCCGGCCCTTCAGCCCGGCGTCGAACGTCTCCCGGCTCATCTCGGTGTTCAGTTGTTGCCAGTTGATCCAGGTCTCCTGCTCGAATCGGGGCTTCTCGACGGTCAACTGCAATCCCGCCTCATCCGGGCGGCTGAACGCCAAGGACTCGCGCTGCAGGGGTGGCAGCAAGCCGTGCGGACCCTGCCGGTCCGGGCCCAGCCCCACCTCCTGGGTGCCGCTCTCGATAGACCCGATCACAAACCGCGCGTAGTCGTTCTGCAGGTGCAGGGCGAGCACGGGGCGCACCGTTTCGAAGTTGTCGTCGTCACCGAACCGGTGGTCTCCAAAGATCCCCCCTCGCAGGGTGACAAATTCATTGAGTTCGACGTCCAGGAACAACCGGCTTTCGGTACCAAGTAGTGTCTCGCCCTCGCGCCACGGGTTGAAGAACTCCGTATTGTCCCCGTAGAACGTCATGTCGACGTTGAAGGTGATCCGCTCTTGCGCTGCGGCTGGGCTCGACAGCGAGAGCGCCATAAGACCCCCCAGCACGACCGGATTACGAAATCGCATAGAAGGCCGGGATTATACCGTCTCGCCTTCGCCTGGCGGCTTCGGCGGGCAGGCCCGCCAGTTACTTCCGCGCCATCCGGGCGCCAGCCCGCCGAAGCCTCGGCGAAGGTGGGAGAACCTTTCCGAACGACCGCCCGTATACATGTGGCAGAGACAGACTGGCGGGCGCTGGAAGCGGCGTCGCGCGATCGGATGGAGGAAACAGATGAGAGTACAGAGCGTCTGGTCCGCGTCGTTGCTGGCGGTGATAATGATGGTTGTCGGCTTCGTGGCCACTGTTGGCACCCAGGCGGCTCAACAGGCTCCCGAGTCCTGGATCCACATCGAAATCGACCGCGAGGGCGACGACCACGTCAATTTGAACCTGCCGCTGGCGGCAATCGAGGCCGCCCTCGCCCTCGCTCCCGAGAGCATCGTCCGAGATGGTCAATTGCAGCTCGGTCAACAGCAGGTGCCGGTCGCCGTGATTCGCGGCATGTGGCAGGAGCTGCGCAACGTCGGGGACGCCGAGTTCGCGACCATCCAGCACGAGGGGAACAATGTGAGGATCGCGCGCGAGGGCGAGACGATTCTCGTTCGCGTCAGCAGCGAGGACGACGATGACGAGGACGTTCGGGTCGAGATTCCGGTGCCCGTTGTCGACGCGCTACTCTCGGGCGATGGCGACATGCTCAACATCAGAGCGGCCATCCAGAAGCTCAGCACGATGCGCGGCGAGATGGTCCGCGTCATTGAGGCGAACAACAACATCAGAGTCTGGATCGACGAAAGTCCGACCCAGTAGCGGGGCTCGTCGGTTAGACAATCGGAAGCACACATGATGGGGCCGGTGGGTGACCGGCGGCTCCGGTCGCATGTACAGCCGCTCCGATGAACCGCCATGTGACGATCAGTTACGATATAGGCGGACACGGACCGGTGACACTGACCGACGGCGCGGCGGACGAACGGGTCATGCGTGAAGCGCTCATTCAGGCGCATCAGGCGCGCGACCGCAATGAAGTGCCGGTCGGCGCCGTGGTCGTGCTCGATGGCGCCATCATCGGCCGCGGCTTCAATCAACCGATCAGCGGCAATGACCCCACGGCCCACGCCGAAATCGTGGCGCTACGCGACGCGGCGACCACGGTGGGCAACTACCGGCTGACCGGCGCCGAATTGTTTGTCACCATCGAGCCGTGTTTGATGTGCGCCGGTGCCCTGGTGCACGCTCGCATCGGCCGGCTTCTCTACGGTGCGCCGGAGCCCAAGGCCGGCGCGGTGCGGTCGGCGATGCAGGTGCTTGACGACCCCGCGCTGAACCACCGGGTCGAGGTGGTGACCGGCGTGCTCCAGGAGGAGTGCTGTGACTTGATGCAGGCGTTCTTCACGGGGCGTCGTCGGGCTGAGTGACACCGGCGGCAGGCGGAGGGCCTTCACGGGGCTCGTCGCTGAGCCCACGCCGATGATGGCTCGCCACGGGCCCATTGGCTGAGCCGCTGGTGAATCAGCGCAAGTTATACGGAGAGGTACCGAAGTGGTCGTAACGGGGGCGCCTCGAAAGCGTCTTGTCGGGTAACCGGCACGTGGGTTCGAATCCCACCCTCTCCGCCATTTATTGTTCCAGAAAGCTCTACAAGCGCTCGCGGCAGTGTCTTGGTAGCTCTCGGCTGCGCTCGCGTGCGGCGGGTAGCTGGTGTCAACCGAAAACTGCGTCGGACGGGTTGGTCAAGCTTCCACGCAATGGCACGCGACCTCAGCGATTCGCCGCCGTCTGTGGGGGGAGCCCAATCCGCTTGTTCAGGAGGGCGACGACCCCGACTGGACCCACCTATTTTTCGAGCGGGGCAACTCTCCCTGATGCTTCCCACCGGTCCGGCCGCGTCGGTTGGGGGCGACCTGGCCATCCAACGGTTAGTCGGTGTAGGATCGCGAGCCGCTCGGCTCCCGTCTCGCCCGCGCATAGTCGTCCGTTCGATTTCAGTCTCGCGGCGGGCCAGCGCGTGCAACACCACTGCGGGAGCCGCTGCTTGTCACCCGAACGGAAAGACCATGGCGCTCTTCGTTGTCCGGCATCAGCATGAGCCAGACCGGTGTCCGGCGCTCGACCCCGAGGCGGGCGCGGGGCTCCTCAATTATCTGAGCCGGCCGAACGTCAAGCAGCACGGCATCACGATCAAGGGCGAGGCCGTGGTTCAGGGGGAGCACACCTTTTTTCTGATCGCCGAGGCGTCCGACGAGGCGCAACTGCGGCGATTCATGCAGCCGTTCTCACAAGCCGGCAGTCTCGACATCTACCCCGCGTCGACCTGCGCGATGGTGGTGGCGAGCGGCGGGTGCAACGCCGACCCGCCCGACGTCGGTGACCTGGCCGCGGTGGACCCGGAAGAGGCGTGCCAATACGCACTCGAGTCGAACCTCGTGGTGCACAAGGCGCATCCGCTCAACTGCGAGACGTCAATCCCGGCGCTGGTCGGCAGCGTGGTGATGCCGAACGCGCACTTCTATGTCCGCAACCATTTTCAGATCCCGAAGTTCAATCCCGACGCGTTCACCCTGAGGGTCCACGGCCTCGTCGACCGGCCACTTGAGTTGAGTCTGACCGACCTCCGGGGAATGAAGTCACACACTACGGTGGCCACGCTGGAGTGCGCCGGCAACGGCCGGACGCTCTTCGAGCCGCCGATCGCGGGTGAGAAGTGGAACCTCGGGGCGGTCAGCACCGCGGAGTGGACCGGCGTGCCGATGGCCGAGATTCTTGATCAAGCCGGGGTGCGTCCAGACGGTCGTGAGGTCGTATTCCTGGGCGCTGACAGCGGTTCAGTGGCCGGTCGGAAGGAACCGATTTCGTTCGGCCGTAGTCTCACGATCGACCAGGCACATGACAACGGCGTCATGCTCGCTTACGCGATGAACGGCGAAGGGCTTCCGGTCCAGCACGGCTTTCCTCTGCGGGTTATTGTCCCGGGCTGGTATGCGGTCGCTTCCGTTAAGTGGTTGACCGACGTCGAGGTGGTCGCCGACCCCTACGACGGGCACTACCAGGCGGAGAAGTACTGGTACGAGTGGGAGCGGAACGGCGACAGCGTGAGGGAGCCGGTTACCCTGATGCAGGTGCGTGCGCTGATCACGGATCCTGGCCCCGGGCAAGAGGTCACGTGTGGGGATGTGACGATCCGCGGCGTGGCCTGGTCGGGCGCCGCGTCGGTGGCACGCGTCGAGGTCAGCGTCGGACGCGGTGATTGGCACCAGGCGTCTCTGACCGGCGAGCGCAAGCGGCACAGTTGGCAGTGGTGGGAGCTCCAGACGCGGATCGACGAACCCGGACTGGTCTCCTTGCGGGCGCGCGCGATCGACCTCGCCGGTCGATGCCAGCCCGATCAGGCCGAGTGGAACCGGAATGGCTACGGTAACAACAGTGTGCAGGAAGTGACCCTCAAGGTGAACTAGGTTTTCTGGCGATGCGTCCGTCTGGCGGCGTTGCTTCGTCGGTCACATGCCGCCTGCATGCTCCCTCCTCGCGCCGGCCCCTCATCCCCCGTCTCTGTACTCGTCGGCACTTCAGATACACTCCGACCTGAGCAGAGGCAGGTAAGAAGGCGGCATGAGTAACGAAGGCACACGACTGGATGAGACCGTCCTCACCCGACGGCACATCCTGCAGGCATTCGCGACCCTCGGAGGGTCGTCGCTGGTCATGGGCGCCATGGACGCTTGGGGGCTGATGGGTGCGTCGGCGGCCCAGCGGCCGAGACTCGCGGGGCGAGCGTCTGGTACCCGGGTCCTGGTGCTGGGGGCTGGCATCTCCGGTCTGACGGTCGCCTACGAGCTCGAGAAGCTCGGGTACGAGTGCCAGGTGCTGGAGGCGCGTGATTGGGTGGGCGGGCTCTGCTGGACCGTGAAGGGCGGCGCGTCGCACACCGAGATCGGCGGCGAACGGCAGGTGTGCGAGTTCGACGACGGGCTTTACCTCAACGGCGGGGCCTGGCGGTTGCCCCACGCCGACGCGGGCGTGATCGGCTATTGCTCCGAGTTGGGCGTACCGCTCGAGATTTTCGTCGATGCCACCGACGCCAACTATTTCTATGAAGAGAACCCCGAGCTCGGACCGCTGTCAGGCACACCGGTGCGGCTGCGCGAAGTGAAGGCCGACCTCTGGGGGTCGACCTCAGAACTGCTGGCCAAGGCGATGGACCAGGGCGACATCGACACCCGGCTGACGACGGACGACAAGGAGCGGTTGGTGTCGTTTCTGGTCCGCGCCGGTTACCTGGACACCGAAGACCACGTGTATCGGCCGCCCAGGTCTCGCGGGTCCCGGGATCGACATGATCTGGGCGCGCTGCTGCAGACCGGCTTCGGGGCACGGGTGCGCTCGCTCTATGCCGGCACCGGCGGACCGGCCCCGGTGTTCCAGCCGGTCGGCGGCATGATGGAGATTCCGCTGGCGTTTCAACGCGCCTTGGGCGATCGGGTCACCCTCGACGCCGAGGTCCGGTCGATCCGCCACACCGCCGACCAGGTCCGGGTGACGGTCAGGAACACCCGGACCGGCCAGGAGCGCGAGGAAACCGCCGACTATTGCGTCTGCTGCCTGCCGATGGCCGTCTTGCAACAGGTCGACGTGAATCTGTCATCGGACATGCGGGAGGCGGTCAACAATACCGGCCACAGCACCGCCTCGAAGATGGGGCTGCAGATGCGTCGTCGGTTCTGGGAGCAGGACGACGGGATCTTCGGGGGCCACCTCTGGTCGCGCAGCCTCCAGCTTGGCGAGTTTTCCTATCCGTCGAATGACTACTTCTCGAACAAGGGCGTATTGCTGGGTTTCTACGGCAACGGCGGCATCGCAGGGCTGTCGGACCAGGCGATCGCGGCGCGGGTCGAACATGTGCTGACGCAGTCGAGTAAGGTGCACCCACAGATGCGCGACGAGTTCGAGCACGCCTACGCCGTCTGGTGGGAGAAGATTCCGTATAGCCTTGGCGCCTACGGTCGCACGCCGGCCCAAAGCCTGTTGACCGAACTGAGCAAACCGGACGGACGCTTCTATATCGGTTGCGCCGGCGCCAGTACGCGTCCCGCCTGGCTTGAGGGTGGGATCCAGGCCGCTTGGCGCACCGTCGAGCTACTGCACGACCGGGCGATGCGCGCGTAGGTTACGGGTTGCAATGTGGTCTTCGGAGGAATCATGAAACGGATGGGCGTAACCGGTGGGCTGGTGGTGGCGATGATCCTCATCTGCGGGTCGGCTACGAGGGCTGGAGCGCAGGGTGACTCGGGCGCCGAGGTGAGCAAGGCGCAGTACGATACCTGGATGATGGAGCTCTCGAACTGGGGGCGATGGGGTGCCGACGACGAGCTTGGGGCGCTCAATTTGATCACCCCGGACAAGCGGCTGGAAGCGGCATCGCTGGTCACGCGGGGGACGGTGGTGTCGATGGCGCGCGAGATGACCATCGAGCGGTTGGACGATCCAGACCAGGCGAGCGCGAACCGTCCCCCGGTGCTGGTGGGATCGAGCCGGAGCGTCTTCGACATCAACACCGAGGGTGGGTACTTCTGGGAGCGCTACGAAATCGAATACCACGGCAGCGCGGTCAGTCATCTGGACGCCCTGTGTCACGTGGCCTACAACGGCAAGGTCTACAACGGTCTCGACTTCGAGGACGTGGCCTCGAAAGAGGACGGCTGCACGCGGATGGGTGTCGCGAATCTGCGAGAAGGGTTGATCACGCGTGGCGTCTTGATCGACATGCCGGGCCGGGCTGTGCGGCGGGAGGATATCGAGGCGTGGGAGGCGGAGACCGGCATCACGATTTCCCCGGGCGACGCCCTGTTTCTCCGCACGGGTCGCGATATCGGTGAGCGGGGCGGCTATCACCCCTCGCTGATTCCATTCTTCAAAGAACGTGACATCGCCCTACTGGGCGCCGACGTGCCGCAAGAAGGTGGCCAGGTCGACGGAGTCACGGTGCCGGTGCATTTCTTTGCTCTGGTGGCGCTGGGCGTCCACCTGTTCGATAACCTAGGTCTTGAGGATCTGGCCGAGACGGCGAACGACTTGAACCAGTGGGAATTCATGTTCATGGCGTCGCCGCACGTCGTGCCCAACGGTGCCGGATCAGCAATTAATCCCCTCGCCGTGTTTTAGCGCGGCGCGGAAAGACGTGCGGAGGATTGGTATGCCACACGCGAGTTCTGACCGAACGTTCGGCGCGCTGGCGCTGATGTTGGGGGTAGCCTGTGGCTGCGGCGCGCCCCCGTCTCAGCCGGTTGAGGAGATGCCCGCCAGATCGTCCGAGGTGGCCCAACCGGCGTCCGGCTTCACCGTAGATCCGTTCTGGCCACAGCCGTTGCCCGACGGGTGGCTACTGGGAAATGTCGTCGGCGTGGCCACCGATTCGCGCGACAACGTCTGGATCATCCACCGGCCGAACAGCCAATCGGGTGCCGCCGACACGCCGTCGGTGATCGCCTTTTCGCCTGATGGCGCTATCGCGCAGAGTTGGGGTGGACCGGGCGATGGGTATGACTGGGGCACACAAACCCACGGCATCTATGTGGATCACGAGGACAACGTGTGGGTCGGGTTCGGCGGTGGGCTGCCGTATAACCCGAGCGCGAAGACCACGACCGACAACGCACTGGTACTCAAGTTCACCCCGGACGGGCAGTTTCTGCTGCAGATCGGCGACTTCGGCGTCGGTACCGAGGGGAGCGACAGTACCATGTTCCTCGGGCAGCCGACGGATGTCTGGGTCGATGGCGAGGCGAACGAGGCGTACATCACGGACGGCTACACCAACCGCCGGGTCATCGTGTTCGACGCGACGACCGGCGACTACGCGCGGCACTGGGGCGGGTATGGCAACGCCCCGGACGACGGGCTGATGCCCAGGTTCAGTCGCGACGCCGAGCCTCCCCAGCAGTTCAGCACACCGCACTGTGTGACCGGCGCCACCGACGGGTTGGTCTACGTGTGCGACCGGGGCAACCAGCGGATCCAGGTCTTCCAGAAGGATGGTACGTTCGTCGACGAGGCGTTCATCGAGGCCGATTTAGGAGATGGCGCGGTCGGTGGGACGCCGTGGGATATCGCGTTCTCCCCCGACCCTGGGCAGAGCCAATTGTTCGTCGTGGACGGCGGCGGTCATGCTGTCCATGTGCTGGACCGCGACTTACTTCAGGTCACCGACAGCTTTGGTCGCCGCGGGCGTTGGGCCGGCCAGTTCGAATCGCCCCACAACCTCGCGCTTGACTCACACGGCAACCTCTTCGTCGGCGAGACCCTCGACGGGCGCCGCGTCCAGAAGTTCATACCGTAGGGGTGAGACCTTGTGGCGCAGGCCGTCAGGCCTGCGATCGCACGGCTAAAGTCGTGCGCCACACTGAGATCTGTGGTCCGGTTGCGGTGGGCCGACTCCTACGCCTCCTCCGCAGGAAACCGTAGCCGGGCTACTCCGGCAGTCTGAACGCGAGATACTCGCCAGTGTAGTTGCCGCCGCCCACCGCAACCACGATGTACTGACGACCATCGACCAGGTAGGTCATTGGCGAGCCCGACTGCTGCGCCGGCAGGTAGACGGCGCCGACCTCGGCCCCGGTCGCCTTGTCATAGGCGCGCAGCATCGCTCCGCGCTGCCCGCTCTCGGTGACGTGGACGCTGCATTCGCCGCTGACAACGAGGGTGGCGGTCACGACCAATCCAACAAGTCCCGAGCAGGTCTCTCCCGTCGGCGGAATGTCGAGCCCGGCCAAGGCTCGATGATTCTTGATGCGGTCAGGCGTCGCCCCCTTCGGTGTCTGCCAGAGGATGGTCCCCTCGTCGACGTCGATGGCCGAGAGACGTCCGTAGGGTGGTTTCGCCAGCGGCAGCCCGCGCACGTTGAGGTCGCGGAGGCCCCCGTGGCCAACCCCGCGGGTGGCGGTGCCTTTCACATACCGCATGTCCGACAGCTCGGGGTCGGGCGGGGTGATCAACTCCCACGAATAGAAGTTGGCCTGTGAGGGTACGTAGACCGTGCGCGTCACTGGATCGAACCCGCCGCCGGGCCAGTTGGTGCCGCCGCTGCCCGCGCCGAGGCCGAGTGTCGCGATCGGGCCGTCCGCCCGGCTGACCACCGGCGGGGTGAACATCGGACCGAGTCGGTAGCGCGAGACCAGTTCCACGGCTTCGGCTCGCAGCTCCGGTGTGAAGTCGATCAGATCATCGATGGACGAGCCCTGCCGGTCGTAAGCCGGCGGGCGGGTCGGGAACGGCTGGGTCGGTGAATACCATTCGCCCGGCACGTCGCCCTGCGGCACCGGTCGTTCTTCGATCGGCCAGACCGGCTCACCGGTCTCGCGGTCCAGCACATACAGGAACGCCTGTTTGCCAGGCTGCGCCACCGCCTTGATTGGGCGCCCGTCGACGACGATGTCGACGAGGATCGGCGCGCATGCCATGTCGAATCCCCAGATCGGGTGGTGCACGAGCTGGAAGTGCCACCGTCGTTCGCCCGTGCGCAGGTCGACCGCCACCAGGCTTTCACCAAACAGGTTGTCGCCCGGTCGGTGTCCCCCGTAGTAGTCGCCCGACGGGGTCTCGACCGGCAGGTAGACGAGTCCCAGCTCTTCGTCGACCGAGATCTGGGTCCAGACACCATTGTTGCCGTTGACGCCCCAGGAGTCGTTCAGCCACGTGTCGTGGCCATGTTCTCCCGGTCCCGGCACAGTGTTGAAGGTCCACAGCCGGTCACCGGTTTCGATGTCGAACGCCTGGACTAGGCCCTTCGTGTTGTTGTGCGTCCTTGGGGCCGGCGCGTCGCGGAAGGCCCCGCCGACCACGACCACGCCGCCGGCCACGACCGGGGTCGCGTGGGTGCCGATCTCGCCGGTGACAAGGTCGATGGCGCGCCGCTCGCCGTAGGTGGCGGCCGCTTTCAGATCCACGCGCCCGTCGGTCCCGAAGTCAGGCACGCGCTGGCCGGTGACCGCGTCCAGCGCTACCAGCTGGAATCCGATCGTGATGTAGAGAATCCGTTCCTCGCGGCGTTGTGGGCCGTCGGTCCAGTACGCCAGCCCGCGGCCGGAGAGCAGACGCGGCGCCGCCACGGCCCGCTCACCTTCCGGCTCGCCGTGGACCCACAGCAGTTCGCCGGTGTCCGCGTCGAGGGCGATCACCGACCGGCGGGTGCCCCCGGTGGCGTAGAGCACGTCCCCGACCATGAGCGGCGTGCCTTCGAGCTTGAACTCCGGTCCCGGGCCGAGATTGTCGGTCTTGAACCGCCACGCGACTTCGAGGTCGTTGAAGTTGCCAGCGTCAATCTGGTCCAGCGGCGCATACCGGGTATTGGCCAGGTCACCGCCGTAGCTCGGCCATTCGCCGGCGTCGGTCGAGGGCATGGCTGTCTGCGCCGACAGACCCGCCGTGAGCCATACCTGGGCGCCAATAGTGACCTGGGCAACGACCAGCGCCGCCAGTGCGCAGCGTACGGTGTTAGTCATGAGATCGGGTAACGATAGCACTCGTCGGAGCGTCTGGTGCCAGAGGAATTCGATCATTCCTGATTGCCACCGCGCGACGGCTCCGGTAACATCCAAACGGGTTTCTCTAAACAGTCAGTGTGACGATGGAAGATACGGTCGCGGTCGTCGGTCGGATCGCTCGGTGGCGACGCGGGGTGCTGATCCTGCTTGTCGCCCTCTGCGTGCCTGGCGTCGCCGTTGCGAGTGATCTCGCCGACGCCGCGCAGCGCCGCGATCTCGTGGCCGTTGATCGCCTGCTGACTGGCGGGGTCGACGTCGACGCCCCACAGGCCGACGGAACAACCGCGCTGGCCTGGGCATCGCACTGGGACGATCTCGATACGGTCCGGCGGCTTGTTGCGGCCGGGGCCGACGTGAACCGGGTGACCGATCTGGGTGTCACCCCCCTCATGCTGGCCGCCGTCAACGGCAGCGTCTCCGTCGTCGACGCGTTGATCACGGCGGGCGCGGACCCGTCGGCGACTCGAGAGACGGGTGACACGGCCCTGATGCTAGCCGTGCGGTCTGGCAGCACGCCGGCGGCGCGGTTGCTGCTGAATGGCGGCGCGGACCTGAACGCCACGACCGCCGGCGGCCAGACGGCGCTGATGTGGGCGGCGGCCGAACGACATCTGGCAGTGGCCCGGATGCTGGTCGAGCGTGGTGCTGACGTGCAGGCCCGTACGCACGTCGACGCCCGCGAAGGGCGACCGGGTGGCATCGTCCGCGAAGCCAGAGTGCTCAGCGAGTTCGAGGCGGTCAATCCCGCCGGGCTGCCGCGCGACGGAGACGGCGACCCGCCACGGCCGGAGGGTGGGTTTACCCCACTGCTCTATGCGATTCTCGTGGGTCACCAGGACGGGGTGAACCTGTTGCTCGACGCCGGCGCGGACGTGAACGATCGGGCGCCGGACGGGGTCACCGCCCTGATGCTGGCCCTGACCAAGCGTCACGAGGCGATGGCCCTCGATCTGCTCGAACGCGGGGCGGACCCGGCACCCGCCGAGGCCGGCTACACCGCGCTGCATGTGGCGGCGGAAACGGGTCAGTTGGCCGTTGCCCGCGAACTGCTGGCACGTGGGGCGGACCCGAACGCTCGGATGCCCCGTCCCCAACGATTGACCAACGCGTTCGAGGTCGGCGTGCTGCAATCGCCCGGGTCTGGGCGGGTCACCCGGATCGGGTCGACACCGTTCATCACGGCCGCCAAGGTGGCGGACGCCGCGATGATGCGCGTGTTGTTGGCAGCGGGGGCGGACCCGGCCTTGACCACCGAGGACGGCACGACGGCCGTGATGATCGCGGCCGGGCTCGGCAAGCGCGCGGCACAGGAGATTACCCACTACCAGTGGGACGAGACCAAAGCGATTGCGGCGCTGGGAGTGGCGCTCGACGCGCGTGTTGACATCAACGCCGCGAATGAACACGGCGAGACCGCCCTCCATGCCGCCGCCTATCACAACGCGAATGACGTGATCCGGTTTCTGGTCACGGCCGGCGCGCGCATCGATGCCACGAATGCGGCACGGCAGACGCCGCTCCGGGTCGCCGACGGACATCTGATTTGCTGCACCACGTTCGCGCGGCACGAGGAAGCCTCTCGCGTGTTGAGGGAGCTGGGCGCCGACCCGAATGCGGGTGTCCAGCTGACGTTTGGGCTGACCGCGTTCGGCGACGCGGACAGCCCGTCGCGCTGACTCGTGAACTTCATCATGGACTCTAGACTCCATCGTTTCGACGGCTCCGCGACTTCGGCACACGTGCGGCGAGGTGTGGTGGCGGTTGTCGTCATGGGGCTGTGCCTGGCGCCGACCGGTGTGTCACGCGCGGCCGCGCAGACGACCGCCGTGGAGGCCGCCGCGGACTCGCCGCGAGCGGTGCTCGACCGCTACTGTGTGACCTGTCACAACGAGCGGACCCTGGCTGGAGGCTTGGCGCTCGACACAGCCGACCCCGGCCAAGTAGGTCACGACCCGGCGTTGTGGGAGAAGGTGGCTGGCAAGCTACGCACTGGCATGATGCCGCCGGAGCGGCGACCCCGGCCGGACGCGTCGACCTATACATCGCTGGTCTCGTATTTCGAGACGGCGCTCGACGAGACGGCCGCCCTCGCCCCCAACCCCGGTCGTCCGGCCGCGCACCGACTGAACCGTGCCGAGTACACCAACGCGGTGCGCGACCTGCTGGGGCTTGAGATCGATGGACGCGCGCTGTTGCCCGCCGACGAATCCGGCTATGGGTTCGACAACATCGGCGACGTGCTCTCGCTGTCTCCAGGATTGCTCGAACGGTATCTGCTGGCCGCCGCGAAGATCAGCCGCCAGGCCGTCGGCGACCCGACGTTGCGGCCCACCACCGCCATCTATAAGACCTCGCCGCTGCTGTCGCAGACCGGTCGGGTCAGCGACGACCTGCCGCTCGGATCGCGCGGGGGTCTCGCCGTCGAGCATCACTTTCCGCTCGATGGCGAGTATCTTCTGAAGGTGAGTCTGCGTGGCCGGGCCCGCGCGCCGCATCAGCTCGAAGTCCGGATCGACCGGGAACGGGTGGCCACCTTCGCGCTGGGCGACCGGCCCACGCTCGAAGTCAGGCTGCCGATCAGTGCCGGCACGCGTTTGGTGGGGGTCTCGTTCGCCGGGTTCATCGGGCAATCGCTGCCGGTCGATGCCCGTCCGCCGCCGCCGCCGATCACCAGTTACACCTACGTGCTGTACCCGAACGCCCCCGCGGTGGAACAGGTGGAAATCCTGGGACCGTATGACGGCGTCGTGCCGGCCGACACACCCGCCCGGCAACGGATCTTCACTTGTCGCCCGTCTTCGTCCACCGCGACGGCGGAGGACGAACGGCTCTGTGCGAGCGAGATCGTGACCGGGCTCGCCACCCGCGCGTATCGTCGACCCGCCACCGGGGCGGATGTCGCCTCACTGTTGGCCGCCTACGACGCCGGACGGCTGGAAGGAGGTGGGTTCGAGGACGGGATCCGCTGGACCATCGAGTCACTCCTCGTCTCACCGAAGTTCCTGTTTCGCATCGAGGAGCAGCCGACGACGGCGACCCCCGGCGCGCCGTATCGGATCAGCGACATCGACCTGGCGGCGCGGCTGTCGTTCTTTCTCTGGAGCACCATTCCCGATTCTGAACTCATCGACCTGGCGGCTGAAGCGCGTCTCTCGGACCCGGATGTGCTGGAACAACAAGTGCGCCGCATGCTGGCCGATCCACGGTCCGGCTCACTGGTCGAGAACTTCGCGGGGCAGTGGCTGTACTTGCGCAACCTGCCGACGGTGGCGCCCGATGCCACGCAGTTTCCGGAGTTCGACGACAATCTTCGCCAAGCGTTCCGCCGCGAGACCGAACTGTTCTTCACGGACCAGTTCCGTGGCGACCACAGCGTGCGCGACCTGCTGAGCGCCGACTATACGTTCGTGAACGAACGCTTGGCGCGTCACTACGGGATTCCGAACGTGTACGGCGGCCACTTTCGTCGGGTGACCTGGCCGGAGGGTGACACCCGTCGGGCCGGGCTGCTGGGGCAGGGGAGCCTGCTCACCGTAACGTCGTATCCGCACCGGACATCACCGGTCGTGCGTGGCAAGTGGCTGCTTGAGAATCTGCTCGGGTCGCCGCCGCCGCCGCCGCCGGCGGACGTCCCGGGCCTCGAAGAGCCCGCGGATCAGGCGCGGGCGGCCGGTATGCGCGAGCGGATGGCGCAGCATCGCTCGAACCCGGTGTGCGCCAGCTGTCACGCGCGGATCGACCCGCTCGGCTTCGCGCTCGAAAATTTCGATGCTGTCGGGCGATGGCGCGAGACTGAGGGCAGCGCCGGTACCGCAATCGATGCGTCCGGCGCTTTGCCCGACGGGGCGGCGTTCGACGGGCCGGCGGCGTTTCGGGCGGCGTTGCTCGTCGAGCCCTGGGCGGGAGAGTTTACGCGCACCGTGACGGGGAAGCTGTTGACCTATGCGCTCGGTCGCGGTCTTGAGTTCTATGACGCGCCAGTCGTGCGACAGATCATGCGGGACGCCGAACCCGACGGACATCGATGGTCGTCGTTGATCCTCGGGATCGTCAAGAGCGTGCCGTTCCAGATGCGCCGCGCCGACCCGGCGTCGCCGGGCCGTGTGGAAGTGGAGCAGGCGGGACCGTAGAATGTGTGTATGGGGTTCGGAATGGGCCCCGTCTGAGGAAGCAGCACCATGATCATCACAAAACGCTATCTCCCTCGTCGCACGGTGCTCCGTGGTCTCGGTGCATCGCTGGCGTTGCCGCTCCTGGACGGCATGGTCCCGGCCTTGTCGGCCCAGCGGGCCACGGCCGCCAACCCGGTGCGGCGGCTCGGCGCGATCTACGTCCCGAATGGGGTCGAAATGCGGGCCTGGATTCCTGCCGCGGAAGGCCAGCTCGAACTCTCGCCGATTCTGGCTCCGCTCGAGCCGGTGCGTGATCAACTGTGTGTGCTCAGTGGCCTGGCCGACAAACCGGCGATCCCGCGGGAGGGCGAGGGCGTGGGCGACCATGCCCGGGCCGCCGCGACCTGGCTGACCGGCGTGCACGCCACGAAGACCGAAGGACCCAATATACGCGCTGGCGTCTCGATGGATCAGATTGCGGCCCGCGAGCTGGGCAAGCAGACTCAGCTGTCGTCGCTCGAACTCGCGATCGACTCGGTCGAAGTGCTGGGGGCCTGCGACCAGGGCTACAGTTGCGCCTACACCAACACCATCGCGTGGCGGAATGCCACGACGCCGCTCCCGATGGAGAACAACCCGCGCGCCGTGTTTGAGCGGTTGTTCGGGGCCGCCGACAGCACCGACGCGTCGGCCCGGCTCGCACGGCTGCGTCAGGACCGCAGCATCCTGGACTTCGTGACCGCCGAGGCGGGTGGTCTCGAGCGGACGCTCGGGGCTGGCGACCGACTCAAGATGGACCAGTATCTAGACGCGGTCCGTGACGTCGAACGGCGGATTCAGCGGGCCGAAGAGCAGAGCGACCGCGAGGTGCCGGTGGTCGAACAGCCGATCGGGATTCCGGACACCTTCGAAGCGCACGCACGGCTGATGTTCGACCTGTTGGCCCTGGCCTATCAGACCGACCTGACCCGCGTCAGCACCTTCATGTTCGGAAAAGAGGTCAGCGGCCGCTCATTCCCGGAAATTGGTGTGCCGGGCGGGCATCATGGCTACTCGCACCACCAGAACGACCCGAACAATCTGGCGATGCTGGCCAAGATCAACACGCACCATATCGCCCAGTTCGGCTACTTTCTCGAGAAGTTACGCAACACGCCGGATGGCGACGGCTCGTTGCTCGACCACTCGCTCTTCGTCTACGGCGCGGGTATCAGCGACGGCAACCTGCACTTCCACCTGGATCTGCCGACGCTGCTCGTCGGCGGCGGCGCCGGGCACCTTGAGGGCGGACGACACCTCAAGTATCCAAGCGAGACTCCGCTGACCAACCTCCACGTCAGCGTGCTCGACAAGCTGGGGCTGCCGATGGAGCAGTTCGGCGACAGCAGTGGCCCACTGCCGTATCTCACGGTGTAGCCGTCCGCCAGCGGCTATCTGCGCGCCATCGCCCGTTGTCAGGAGGAGGCGGGAAGTGGTCCATGCGGATCAAAGCTTCAGGAAGCTCCAGACGGTCCCCAGCCCAACCATGATTCGTCCCACGACTCGTCACGGCTGGCGGACGTCTCGCCAGGAAACCTAGGGCCCACCTAGACAGGCGGCACACTCCTCTGCCGGCAGTGACGACTCGCACACGACGCGCAGCGCAGCCAGCGGCGCTCCTGGCCGGCTGGCGAGGACGCTCCGGCAGGCGGGACTCCGCGTCTCGGGCGGGGGGACGGCGGCGAATGCTCCAAGCGGCACTTGGCAGCTCACCTCTACGGTTTGGACGGCGGAGGCCAGCCTTGTGAGACCTTCCTACACCGCGGCAGCCGCCGAGGTGTAGTGCACCTTGAGCCCCTGCGCCGACAGTGCCGCGCTGCGACACTGCTCTGCGAGGCGGGGTGGCGCTGGGTCGCCCCGGCGTTCCCGGTCTCGCTGCACCCGTTCCAGTTCCTCCTGACAGCGGGCGAAGTTCTCACGACGGGCGACGAGTCCATCTTCCGCTGACGAGAGCTCGCTGGTCTGCTCGTGGGCGACCGCCGCCGCGGCCGCGAGCGTTTCCAGATCGGACGTATCATTGCGCGAGCTGCGCGTTGGCCGGGACCGCGGTCAGGGCGAGGGACGCGCCGACGACGACAGCACGGAGGGTACGCTTTATAGTTCCTTCCCCATCGTGAGCACGAGTTGCGGCTACCGAAGCTGTTTCAGGTAGTTCACGATCTGCCAGATCTCGTCGTCGGCGAATCGGTCGCCAAAGGCGTCCATCAGCACCTCCTGGCCATTGGCAAACCCGTCGTGGATGGCGGTGAAGATCTCGCCGTCGCTCTCGCCGTGCTGCCAAACGGTATCCGTCAGGTTGGACGGGCGGCTACCGTAGGCGGCCGTGGCTGCGGCCAGGCGCCCGTCGCCCCGCGCGGTCGCGCCGTGGCAGGCGGCACATTGTCGCGCATACAGGGCGGCGCCGGCCGCGATCGATGCCGGCGTGGCATCGACCGGGTTCTGCTGCGTTTGAGCCTCGACGTGCGCGTGCGGCTCGGTCGGGTGTGCCGTGGAGTCCAGCTCGCCCAACAGCGTGGCGGTGCTCTCACGCACCGCGCGGTCGCCCGCGATGCCGTCCGAGTAGACGGCCAGTGCCAGTGGCGTCTGTCCGCGGGTGTTTGTGACGCGAGGGTCGGCGCCGCGGTCGATCAGCGTGCGCACCAGCGTGTCCATGCCGTGCGACGCGGCCGCGTGCAGGGCGGTATTGCCGGCGTCGTCGACGGCGTCCACATCCGCACCGAGTTCGAGCGCAGTGGTCACCGTCGCCAGCGCGAGGCGTTCCTCCGCTTCCGGGATCCGTGAACCGCTGGCGGCGGAGGCCACGGGGTTGTAGGACGAAAAATCGCGCCGGTCCTTGATGAACGCGCTGCCGCCGCCGCGGCTGTAGCCGAGCCCCGCCGCCGCCATCAGCGGGGTGATGCCGTCGCCGCTGGCGAGCTTCTCGTCAGCGCCCGCCTCCGCCAGCACCCGCATCATGTCGGTTTCCAGGAACTTCGCCGCGAGCCAGTACGGCGTGGCCCCTACCCACCGTGCCATCATTGCGAAGTCGTGGCTCCAGCGCCTGACCGGGGTGCCCTTTTGCAGCTGCGCGTTCGGATCCGCGCCGTGGGCGAGGAGCGCCCGGACGAGGGGAACTCCCGCCCCGGGGTCGGTGCTCGCGACACTGCGGTCACGCAGCGTGCCGCGCACCACCGCTGCATGCAGTGGGGTGTAGCCCAGTGGGGCGGCGTTGGGGTCTGCCCCGTGCTCCAGCAGCAGGGCCGCCACTGAGCCCTGGCCGCTGTGGGCCGCGATGATCAAGGCGGAGTTGCCGTCGGCGGTGGTGTCGTGGACATCCGCGCCGGCGTCGAGGAGCAGCCGCGCGGATTCAACATCGCCGGACCGGGCCGCGAACAGCAACGGCGTACTCCCGCCCTGGGCCACCTCCTCGACGGCGATGCCGCTCGACGCGGAACCGGCCGAACGGCTGCCCCCCATATTGAACACCCGCAAGCTGGTCCGCGACCGTGCCCGCACGTCCGCGTCGTGCTCGAGGAGCATGGCGACGATGTCCGGTTGCGCGCCGGATGCCGCCCACATGAGGGCGGTCTGTTCGCGGGTCGTCTCCCTGGCGTTGGCATCCGCTCCGGCTTCGAGCAGCGCCGTCACCGCGTCAAGGCTGCCGGCCCGGGCCGCGAGCATCAGGACGGTTTCGCCACCGGCGCCAGTAGCGCCGACGGCAGCTCCGGCGGTCAGTAGCCGACGCACGATCGCGCCGTTGCCACTCGTGCCGGCCATCACGATCGGGGTCATGCCCAGGTCGTTCCCGGCGTTCACCTTGGCGCCCGCGGCGATCAGCAGGTCCACCGTCTCGGTCTGTTCCCAATGCACCGCCCAGTGCAAGGCCGTTGACCCGTCCGCCTGCGGGTCGCTCGCCGCGGCGCCGCCAGCCAGCAGCTCACGCACCGCGTCCACATCCTGGTTGCGCGCGGCTTGCACCAGCGGCGGCGCGCCCGGCTGCCCCGCCGCCAGCCCCGAGGCTGCGACCAGCAACACCCCGACCGCCGTGGACGTCACACGCCGCATCACCCTACAACTCCAACCTTCCGGTGCTGTCGTGAATCCCGTCCAGCCGCATCCCGAGCTTCTCGAGCACGGTGAGGTGCAGGTTGGCGAGCGGTGTTGCTCCCTGGCCTGATCCTCGTGAAGCGGAGCTGGCGTCGGCGTCGTTCGTGTCACCGAAACGGAGGTGCCGGCCTCCGGCCAGTTGCCCGGTGCCGCCCCCCGCCAGCACGAGCGGCAGATTCCAGGGTTGATGGTCGCCTTCGGCCATGCCGGCTCCGTAGTAGAGCAGCACGTGGTCCAGCAACGACCCGTCACCGTCGGGCGTTGCCTGCAGCCGGTCCAGGTAGTAGGCAAACTGCTCGGCGTGGTGCACGTTGATCTTGACCAGCTGTTCCAGGCTCGCGGCGCTGTGTTCGTGGGAGAGCGGATGATGCCCGCCCGGCGCGCCGATCTCCGGGTAGGTCCGGCTGCTGAACTCGCGGCCGACCATGAAGGTGATGACGCGGGTCAGGTCACTCTGATACGCCAGCACCTGCAGATCGAACATGAGCCGCGCATGCTCGGCGAAGGTCGCGGGGACCCCCGCCGGCTGGTCCATCACCGGCAGCTCCCGACTGCTCTGTGCCTCGGCCGTCTGGATCCGACGCTCGACGTCCCGCACCGCGTCGACATACTCGTCGAGCTTGCCCGCGTCGCTCGGCCCCAGTCCCCGTCGCAGGTCCGAGACCTTCTCCCGCACTGAGTCGAGCAGGCTGCGATTGCTCGCGCGTCTGGCGCGGCGGGCGGCCGGATCGGTGCTGCCCCCGTCACCGAACAGACGCTCGAAGACCACCCGCGGGTCGTGCTCCATCGGGAGCGGCGTCGTCGGACCACGCCAGGTGATGGTGTGGCTGTAGGTGCAGCTGTAACCGCCGTCGCACGTGCCGGCGCCTTTGTCACCGGACTCGAGCGAGAGCTCCAGCGACCCCAGCTGGGTATCCCGGCCCAGCTCTCGGGCGAGAAGCTGGTCGACTGAGACATCGGCGAGGAAGTCGTTGCCTTCCTGTCCGAACGGCCGCGGAATCGCCCCCGTCAGGAACTTGGTCGCGCAGCGGCCGTGCACGGCCCCGCTGCGCGCGGTCAAGCCGTTGGTGTTCTGAGAGAGCCCGCTCAGCACGACCAACCGGTCGCGAAACGGAGCCAGCGGTTGGAGAATCGGCGAGAGCTGGAATGGGGTCCCGTCGTCGCTCGGGGCGGGCGTCCACTGGTCAATGACGACGCCGTTCGGCAGATACACGACCCCGAACCGTCTGACCGGTCGCGCCGCGGTCTGTTCCAGAGCGGTGAGCGCGGGCACCATCCCGTCGAGCAACGGCAGGGCCAGCGTCGCGCCGAGTCCCCGCAGCACCGTGCGGCGCGGTAGTGCCTTTCTGGTGATGATCATGATTCCGACCTTCGCATCTGGAACGGCGTGCTGGTGGCGATTCCCAGAATCACCGACGACCACCGGTTGTCATCTTCGGCCGCGGCGCGCGCGATTGACCGTACGACCGGACGGTCGTAGTGCTCGAGCCCACGACCTAGCGCGTAGGTGAGGAGCTTCTCGGTGACGGTCTCGACGAACTGGTGCGAGCGTCCCGCCAACACGCCGCGCAGACCGGCTGGTCCCTCGAAATTCGTCGTCCCGTCGGCCAGGACCCCCGAGGCGTCGATCGGCAAACCAGCATCGGTAGTACGCCAATGTCCGACCGCGTCGAAGTTTTCGAGCGCGAACCCCAGCGGGTCCATTGTGGCGTGACAGGCCGAACAGGCCGGATTGCGGCGATGCTGCGCCAGCCGTTCCCGGACGGACCGCGGGGTGCCGGTGTCGTTCTCGCCGGGAAGCGCCGGGATGTCCGCCGGGGGCGGCGGTGGGGGTGTGCCCAGCACGTTGTCGAGCAGCCACTTGGCTCGCAACACCGGTGACGTACGGTTCCCGTAGGAGGTCAACGCCAGAATGCTGCCATGTCCAAGGAGTCCGCGGCGGTCGCCGTCCAGACGCACCCGCCGGAATCGGCTGCCGAGTATGCCGGGGACGCCGTAGTGTCGCGCTAACCGCTCGTTGAGAAACGTGTAGTCGGCTCCCAGCAGCTCGGTGATACTGCGGTCAGCGCGGATCTGACTATCGAGGAACAGAGTGGTTTCCTGCTGGAAGGCGCGGCGCAGGTTCTCGTCGAAGTCGGGAAACAGATTCGGGTCCGGCGCGATGCCCCGCACGCTGCGCAGCGACAGCCACTGACCGGCAAAGTTGTCGACCAGGGCCGTCGACCGGGCATCGGCCAGCATCCGATGCACTTGACCTTCAAGTGTGGCGGGGTCACTCAGTTGACCGGCTTCGGCGAGGTCCAGCAGCTCGTCGTCCGGGACGCTGCTCCACACGAAGAACGACAACCGGGACGCGAGCTCGATGTCGCTCAAGCGATACACCGTGCCCGGCGCGGTGCCGGCCGGGTCCCGTTCGATGCGGAACAGGAACTCCGGGTCAATCAGGATCCGCTCGAGCCCGGCTCGGATGCCTTCCTCGAACCCACCGCTGGCGAGCCCGGTCTCGAAGAACGGCAGCACCGGTTCGAGATCCTCCGGGGTGACGGGGCGTCGGTAGGCGCGACGGACCAGCGTGGTGAAGATGGTACGGGCGCAGGGTGTATCGTCAGACGGTCCCGTGGGGCGGCAGACAAACAGTCGGGTCCGGCTCGGCGTCTCGCCCGGCCCGGTCGCGTCGAACGGTCCGTCGACCGTCACCGTGCCCACGCCGGGGCCTTCCGGTCGCGTGGACGTGTCGGTGGTCTCGGTCACCGTGGCTCCGTACTCCCGGAGCGCCGGCTGTCTGACCCCTTCGCTCTCCCAGGTCTTGCCGATGAACGACACCGCGACGACCTGTGTGCCGGCCTTCGCAGTGAACCGGACTTCCAGGTCGGCGTCGGCCGACGTGCGATAGTCGTCCCAGGCCTGCGTCGGGTAGCCGGTGCCGCCCGCGGCGACAAACGTGCCGGAAAAGCTCACAGGCGCCGGTGTTCCGCGTTGCTCGCCGCCTATCCGGAATCGCGCCACTCGGCGGCCATCCACGCGCACATCCAGGTCGTGGGCCTCGTCGAGATTGACGATGTATTCATACACGCTGCGGGTCAGACGGATCCGGATGGTGTAGTCGCCATCGAGCGGGAAGTGGTGACGCACCGCGAGACCGCCGCGCGATCCGAAGGGCAGGTCTTCACTCATGCGGTCGTTTTGCATGAGCGTGATCGGGGCGGTGTAGGTTTTCGAGGCGAAGCTCGCCGCAATGGTCGGATCGCCGACCGCGAGACGGCTGATCCGACGTGCTGCCGACAGATACCGCTCCATCAGCGCGGGAGAGAGCGTCAGCGTGCCGGCCAGGTTGTCGAATCCGTGACCGACGTCGTCGGCCGGGAGCAGCGCCTCTTCGTCGATGTCGAGGCCGAGCAGGTCACGAACGGCGTTGGCGTACTCCGCCCGGTTGAGGCGGTGCGTGGGCACCCGACCCGGTTCAGCGGTTGACGCGGCTGACTGGTCGAGGGCGGTTTCGAGCCAGGCGCGGAACCCGTCGTAGCGCGCGCGCTCGGGTCGCGGTCGCCCCGGCGGTGGCATGAGGTCGCTCCGCAGCTTGTGCACCACCTGTTCCCAGATTGCCGGTGCGCTACCCACCTGGGCGAGATTCATCGCGCCCTCGTCCAGCGAAAGACCGGCGGTGCGCAGCCGGGTGTTGTGGCAGGTGACGCAGTAGCGGTCAAGCAGGGCGCGGTAGGTCGCGACCGAGTCTGGGCCGGACGTCGGTGTCTGAGCCGTCGTCCGCGTGCCGACGAGAACACACGTGACTGCGACGGCCAGCGCCAGTTTCAGCGTCGTCATGATGCGCGATTCCAGGATGAGCGCCAATGATACCAATCTTCGATGGTTGAATACCGATTGCGGATCGGTTGAAGCCGGTCGTATCGGCGTGCTACGGTCCCGGTATCCCAGAGGAGAACCGATGGACAGATATTTGACCGTCCGGCGCACGAGGTCACTGTTGGCGTTGCGAATCGGCGGGGGCTGCCTGGCACTGCTGTGCCTCGCTCAGGCTCCAGCGTCGGCCCAGTCCACCGGAGGGGCCGGCGTGATTGTCGGCAGTGTGACAGCCGACCAGGGGGCCGTGGTGGCGTTCCGGGTGAAGGCAAGAGAGACGCAGCAACGGATCGCGTACACGGTCTATACGGTCAACGGCCGATATCAGATCTTTAATCTTCCACCGGGCTCCTACGAGGTGCAGGTCATCGAGGACGGGTTCGAATCGTCCGTCGAGACGGTGGCGGTGAGGGCAGGTCAGACCGCGGCCGCGAATCTGGAGCTGAACGCGACCGGTGCGATTGTGGCCCAGGGCGCCGGTGCGGCGGGTGCCACCGCCCAACGGAACTACGGTGGGGGAGTGGCCGACGACCGCGTGGCCGAGCTGGTCGACTTCGACACGTTGTATCCCCCGAGTCCCGCGCGGGAGGTCATGCTGCAGTCGTGCTTCGGGTGTCACGGGCCGGCGGGCTTTCACCGACGTGGCCGCAAGAACGAGGCGGGGTGGCGGCAAGCTGTCGATCGCATGTTTGACCCGAATGGCCGCGTGGCCGACATGGCGGCCGGGGTGCCGCAGGTCACGTACGACCTCGTGTCGGTCGAGCAGAAGGAAAGCATCATCCAGTATCTGACCGCCAATTTTGGTCCAAACTCGACGCCGCGCGACCTCGAACTAGACCCGCTGGTCCGGGACGAAGCGGAACTGTCGAAGGCCGTATACGTTCAGTACGAGCTGAATCGGGCGCCGAGGCCGACCCTGTCGAATGGCGTGACGCCCCGAGGCAGCATCCACAGCGTCTTCGCCAGCATCGCGGACCCCGGTGTGATCTGGGTGTCCGGTAACGGGTCGAACGCCATCCTCAAGGTGGACACGCGTGATCGCGATTTCACCACCCGGACGACCGAATACTGGATCGACAACCCGGAGAACATCAACGTCACGCCGCACGGCATCATCGAGTACCGCGGCAAGGTGTATTGGGTGGAGCTGACCGGCGACCATGTCGGCGAACTCGACCCGGCCACTGGCGCGATGACCCGCTACCCGATGCCGACGACCGGTGCGGGCCCGCACAGCATGTGGGTCGATTCACGTGGGAACATTTGGTACACCTACTTCGCCTCGTCCGGCAAGATCGCCCGATTCGAACTGGCCAGCAAGGAGTTCACCGAATGGGAGCCGCTAGCCGGATTCAGCGGGTACGGGATCGTGGTCGATGCGCAGGACCGCGTCTGGGCCGTCGGTCTGCACACGCCCGCGATGTTCATGTATAACCAGGAAACGGCGGAATGGACGTCGTTTCCGATGGCCAACCCGGCCCGACGTCCCACCATCGATTCGCGAGGCAAAGTGTGGGCGGCGCACTACTTCGGGAACGCCGTTACGAAAATCGACCCGGTCAACGGTGAGGTGACGGAATACGAGCTGCCGCTCAAGGACGGCAATCCCTACGATGTATGGCCTGACACTCAGGACAATCTGTGGATCGAGAACGCGATCTACAACTCGATGGTGAAGTTCGACCAGACCACCGAGCAGTTCACCTACTTCCCATTCCCCGAGTTGCGCGTGCACACCCCCAAGATCGATCGCGACGCGGACGGCACGCTGTGGTTCACGCTGAGGAACCCATCGGGACCGGGCATCGCGGCGCTCAAGCCGCTGGGGAACGTGCCGCCGGCGGCCACCGCCGAGCAGTAGGTTTTCCGACGAGGCGCCTGTCTCCTGAGGCAACGTAGGAGCCGGTCCACCTCGGCCGGGCCACAGATTCCATTGTTGCGCACGCTTTTAGCCGTGCGACCGCAGGCCTGAAGGCTTGGGGCCTCACTCGTTTACGGACCCAGGTCGAGCGCATTGCCGTCGAGAGGGAGCTGACTGGTGGTCCCTGCCATCTCGATCCCGCTGACACCGGCCAGCTGCTCGACCCACTGGCGGTAGCACTCGCCGATACGCGCCGACTCGCTGTACGGGTAGTGACTATCTACGAGCGAGAGCTTCACGGTCTGGACGGTGTGGGTGTCGAAGCCGGCGTCCACCGCGGGCCGCGCGCGTCCTTGACGCGGCAATTCCGTGTAGATGACACCCAGTCGACCGGGTTCTGGAGACGGAAGCGGCTTCAGCAGAACGCCGTCGATCACCGAGACGATGGCGACGTTGGCGCCGATGCCCAGTGCCAGCGTCGCAATGACGACGAGCGCGAAGGCCGGACGCCGAGCCCAGACCCGCATGGCCACCCCCAGATCGGCCCGGAGGTCATCCAGGGCGCCGACGCCGCGCGCCTCGCGCACCTCGTCCTTGACCAAGATTCTTAGGTAATAAAAAGAAGAGTTCATGGAGAGCGACCATGGCACTCGTCGCCCGGTTCGGCGGATAGACTACGCTCCTGTCGTCGCGGTGTAGGCGACACCAGGAGGAATGCAGAAGTGTCGATGATCCGAAACGCGGTCGTGTGCACGCTCGGCCTTGTCGTGGCCTGCGGTGGCGATGCGACAGTCGTGGATGAACCGGTCGTCGTCGCGCCGGCCACGCCGTCTTTCACCTCGCGCGTCGTGGCCACGGGCCTGGGATCTCCCTGGGAGGTCGTCTGGGGACCGGATGACTATCTCTGGGTCACGGAGCGGGCGGGGAAACGGATTGTGCGTGTGAATCCGATGGACGGATCGCAGACCGTGGCCCATGAGATTCCCGAGGCCTACCAGGCTGTCCGGCAAGACGGCGTGCTCGGTATGGCGCTGCATCCGGAGCTGCTGGAGGGGACCGGTCACGATCTCGTCTACGTCGCGTGGAACTACGACATCGACCCCGGCGACACCGTCGACGTGCGGACCAGGATTCAACGGCTGACCTACGACCCCGCGAGCTCGACCCTCGGCGACGTCGTCGAGGTCATCAGCGGATTGCCGGCGCACGACGACCACCTCGGCGGACGATTGGTGTTCGGTTCAGACGCGAAGCTGTACTTTTCGATTGGTGACCAGGGCGCGAACTGGCAGCGGAACCGGTGCAATTCCAACCTCGCGCAGGTCTTGCCTTCGACCGACGAGGTGGCGCGTGGCGACTGGTCGAAGTATCCCGGCACGATTCTGCGGCTGAACCTCGACGGGTCCATTCCCGACGACAATCCCATCATCGATGGGGTGCGGAGCCATGTGTTCACCTACGGCCACCGGAACCCGCAGGGGCTGGTGTTCGACGCGAGCGGCCGGTTGTTCGAGGCTGAACATGGTCCGAGCACCGACGACGAGGTCAACCGTCTTGAAGCCGGAGGCAACTACGGCTGGCCGGACGTCGCCGGCTACCAGGACGACCAGGCCTACGAATATGCGAACTGGTCAGCGTCCGCGCCCACACCATGCGGCGAACTGGGCAACCCCCGCGACCCGCCGGAATCGGTGCCGAGCCAGATGGAGAGCCAGTGGAGCCATGCCGACTTCAAAGGCCCGTTGGCCACCTTCTTCACGGTCGAAAACGACTACGACTTCGCCGCCAACGGCGCGGCGACCGTGGCCCCCGGTGGTCTGGACCTCTATACCCAGGCGGACGGCGTGCCAGGGTGGGCCGATTCGCTCCTGCTGGCCAGCCTGACACGAGGCGCGGTCTATCGACTCATGTTGAGCCCCGACCACAGTCGGGTCCTCGACACGCCCACGATGGAATTCAAATCGACCAACCGATATCGCGACCTGGCGATTCGCCCGGATGGGAGAGTCTTCTACGTGGCGACCGACAACGAGGGTCCCACCCGGGACGCCGCAGACGAATCGACGCGGGAACTGGCGAATCCGGGCGCGATTCTCGAGTTCAGCTACGCAGAAGGACGCTGATATCAGGTGACTTGCGGTGGTATTCGCAATAGGATAGACGTACCGGGAACCATGCAGGTTTTATCGAGGCGAATGTGGCAATGTCACGCATGAGACACCTGACGCTGACGACCTGTTCGAACCTTTTTCGGCCCCGCCTGTTCATCGCGCGCGCGGCGACGATGGGGGTCGCACTCGGAGTGTCTCTCGGCGCGCAGACGGCGATCGCACAACCGTCATCGTCGAGTGCCCGCGAGACGCTCGATCGCTATTGCGTGACCTGCCACAGCGACCGGCTCGAAACGGCCGGCCTGTCACTTGAACAGATCGATGTCGCCAATGCGCATGAAGGCGCCGAGATTTGGGAAAAGGTTATTCGCAAGCTGCGCACCGGCACCATGCCGCCGTCCACGCGACCCCAGCCGTCGGCCGCCGACCGGGGGGCGCTGGTGTCGTGGTTCGAATCGTCGCTCGACCAGGCGGCGGCGGACAGTCCGAATCCGGGTCGTACCGAGACGCTACGACGTCTCAATCGAACCGAGTATCAGAACGCCATCCGGGATCTGTTGGCGCTCGACATCGACTCCCGTGCACTGCTGCCGCCCGATGAGAGCGGTTACGGCTTCGACAACGTCAATGTGGGAGATCTGTCTCCGGCGCTGCTTGACCGCTACATCTCGGCCGCGCAGAAGATCAGCCGATTGGCGATTGGCAGCACGCAAACATCGTTGCAAAGCGATGTCATCCGCGTGCCGGCCGACACCACGCAAGAAGACCACGTGGCCGGTCTGCCGATGGGCACCCGTGGCGGGATGACCGCCCCCTACACCTTCGCCCAGGACGGCGAGTACGACGTCAGCATCCGCCTGGCGCGCAATCGGACCGGCAACATCGGTGGGCTGCGGGGCGACGCCATGCACACGGTGCAGTTGCTGCTCGACCGGATGCCGGTGGCCACGTTCACGGTGCAGCGACCCGAGGGTGGCGACGACAAGTTCGCGGACGCGCACTTGGCGCTCCGGCTGGCGGTGACGGCGGGTCCGCACGATGTGGGCGCGACGTTTCTCAAGCGAGCGTCATCGTTGCTGGAGACCGAGCGCCAGCCGCTGCTGTCACACTTCAACGAGCAGCGACATCCCCGGCTGACACCGGCCATCTACCAGGTCTCGATCACCGGGCCGTATGCGCCACGGGGCGCCACCCGGACGCCAAGCCGTGACCGACTCTTCGTCTGCACGCCGGCCGCCGGCGAGGCGGCAGAGGAGACCTGTGCTCGCGAGATCCTGGCCACGCTCATGAAGCGTGCCTACCGTCGACCGGTGTCCGGGCCGGACGTCGCAGAGGCGATGGCCTTCTACCGCGAGGGGCGGTCGGCCGGCGATTTCGACGCTGGCATCGGCAACGCCGTGACCGCTGTGCTCGTCAATCCTGAATTCCTCTTTCGAGTCGAGCTCGACCCCGCGGGGGCGGGTGCCGCCGGGGCGTATCAGATCACCGACCTCGAGCTGGCGTCCCGACTGTCCTTCTTTTTGTGGAGCAGTCTCCCGGACGACGAGCTGCTCGACCTGGCGATCGCAGGCAGGCTGAGCCAGCCGGACGAACTCGACCGGCAGGCGCGGCGAATGTTGGCCGACCCACGGTCGGACAACCTGGCGAGCAACTTCGCTGGTCAGTGGTTGATGCTGCGCAATCTCGACGCGGTCAGCCCCAATCCCCGGTTGTATCCAGATTTTGACGACAACCTGCGTCAGGCGTTTCGGCAGGAGACCGAGCTCTTCTTCGACAGTGTGTTGCGCGAAGACCGTAGCGTGCTTGACCTCCTCCAGGCCGACTACACCTTCTTGAACGAACGACTGGCCAGGCACTACGGCATTCCCGGCATTCACGGTAGCCGCTTCCGCCGGGTCGAGTTGGATGAAGACAGCAAGCGAGGCGGCCTCCTCCGGCACGGCAGCATCCTCTCGGTGACCTCCTATGCGACCAGAACGTCGCCGGTCCTTCGGGGCAAATGGGTGCTCGACAACATCTACGGCGCCCCGCCGCCACCGGCGCCCGCGAACGTGCCGGTGCTCGAAGACAATTCGGTCCAGGCCGGGCTCCCGATGCGCGAGCGGCTGAGCCAGCACCGCAACAACCCAGTCTGTGCCAGTTGTCACAACACGATCGATCCGGTCGGGTTCGCTCTCGAGAACTTCGATGCGGTGGGTCGCTGGCGAGAGCACGGGGGCGACGTCGGGGCGATGGATGCGTCGGGCGGACTGCCGGGCGTCGGTGAATTTGTCGGCGTCGACGGGCTCGAGGCCGGGTTGCTGAGCCGTCCGGAGCTCTTCGGCAGCCGGGTGACCGAGAAGCTCTTGACGTTCGCACTCGGACGCGGGGTCGAGTACTACGATGCCCCCGCCATTCGTCAGATCTTGCGCGACACGGAGCCGGATGGGTACCGGTTTTCGTCGCTCATTTTGGGAATTGTGAAGAGCATACCGTTTCAGATGAGGAACTCGACATGATCATCACCAAGAAGGCGTTGCCGCGGCGGACGTTCCTGAAAGGGGTGCAGGCCACTCTGGCGCTGCCGCTGCTCGACGCGATGATTCCGGCCATGACGGCGCTGGCCCAGACCCCGGCCCAGGCGGTGCGCCGGCTCGGCTACGTGTTCGTGCCGATGGGCTGTGACCACGCACGCTGGACGCCAGAGGGCCAGGGAGCGTTGGGACAGTTGACCCCGTGCCTCAGCCCGCTGGCACCGATCAAGGACCAGCTGACGGTCGTGACCAACATGGAGTTGCAGAACTCTTATCCAGGCACGCACGACACGTCGAATTCCGGATTTCTGAGCGCCGCCTTTGCCAAACACACCGAGAGTTCCGACTACCATCTCGGGACCACCGCCGACCAACTCGCCGCCCAGCAGATGGGTCAGGAGACGCAGCTGCGGTCGCTCGAACTGTCGATGGACCTCAACCCCCTGGCTGGGGTCTGCAACAACGGCTATGCCTGCGTGTATCAGAACAACCTGTCGTGGTCGTCACCGACCACGCCGCTCCCCTCTGAAGCGCATCCACGTCTCGTGTTCGAGCGCTTGTTCGGTGAGGGTGGCTCGCTGGAGGAGCGCCGCGCCGCGCTCCGGAGCCGAGCCAGCCTGCTCGATGCGTTCAACGACGACATCGCGAGGCTCAAGGGAACCGTGGGCAGCAGCGACCGGGCCCGTGTCGACCAGTATCTCGACAGCATCCGTGAAGTCGAGCGCCAGATTCAGCAGGCCGAGGCCGGCGCGTCGAAGAACCCCATGCCGGATCTGGATCGACCCGTCGGCGTGCCGGAGATGTTTGCCGACCATGCGAAGCTCCTGTTCGACCTGCAGGTGCTGGCGTTCCAGGGAGACATCACCCGGGTGGTCAGCTTCCAGCTCACCCGTGAGCTGAGCAATCGCACCTACCCGGAAATCGGCGTCCCCGACCCGCACCATCCGACCAGTCATCACGGCAACGATCCGGAAAAGGTGGCGAAAATCGCCAAGATCAATACGTTCCACGTGTCGTTGTGGTCCGACTTCCTGCAGAAACTCGCTGCGACACCCGAGGGCGACGGCACGTTGCTCGACAACACGGTGTACATGTATGGCAGCGGCATGGGCAACCCCAGTCTGCACGACCACGTGAACCTGCCGATTCTGGTCGCCGGTGGTGCCGCGACCGGCATGAAGGGTGGCCAGCACATCCGGTATCACGAGGGCACGTCGCTCGGGAATCTCCACCTCACGCTACTGGACAAGGTGGGTGTCCGACTGGACAGTTTCGGCGACAGCAGCGGGAAGGTCGAGAACCTCTTCGACCCGGTCGCACTGTAGGTTTTCCGACGAGGCGCCAGCGTGGACTGCGTTACGTCCTCGGTCACAGCCCGCCTGGCTGCTCCCTCGTCGCGCCTTGCCAGGCAGTCGCCTCGTCAGAAAACTGCTCCGCTTGACTACGGGGCTGAGGAAAACGGCAGGCAGGAGAGAGACAGATGGATCTGAAGCGAATCGCGGGATGCACGGCTCTGGTGATGACGCTGGCCGTCGGGGTGGCCGGCGCGGCGCCCGCCGATGACGCTACGGTGGCCAACGCGGCCGAGCGGGGCGACATGGCGCTGGTGCGCAGCCTGCTCGATGGCGGCGCCGATGTGAACGTGCCGCAGGTCGACGGGATGACGGCGTTGCACTGGGCGGTTTTCCACGACGATGTCGCCACGTCTCGGTTGTTGGTGACATCGGGGGCCGATGTCGGCAAGGCCAATCGCTACGGCGTGCCGCCGTTGTCTGTAGCGGCGACAAACGCCAATGCCGATATCGTCACCCTGCTGCTCGAGGGCGGCGCGAACGCGAACACGGCACTGCGTGGTGGTGAGACCGTGCTGATGACGGCGGCCCGGACCGGCAGTCTCGGCGCGGTGCGCGCACTGCTGGCCCACGGTGCCGACCCCAACGCGGTCGAACAGCGCGACCAGACGGCCCTCATGTGGGCCGCGGCGGAGGGGCACGCCTCGGTGGCCCATGCCCTGCTCGAAATTGGGGCCGACCTGGACGTCAGGCTCAAGTCCGGGTTCACGCCGCTGTTCTTCGCAGTGCGCGAGGGCCACATCGATGTCGTGCACACCTTGCTCGAGGCCGGTGCGAACCTGGAGGAGGTCCTGCAACGGGTTAAGGACGGGCCGGACCGCGCGGTAAACAACGCCAGTTACCGGCCGGTGGACGATGGCATCAGCCCGTTGATCATGGCCATCCGGAACGGCCACTTCGAGCTCGCCGTCGCGCTGGTGCACGCCGGGTCAGACCCGAACGATCTGCGGAGTGGGTTTGCCCCGCTACACACCATGAGCTGGGTGCGCAAGCCGGACGAGAGCGACCGTGGCGACCCGGCCCCGATCGGGTCCGGCAACCTGACGAGTCTCCAGTTCGTGCGCGAGCTTGTCGCGCTGGGCGCCGATATCAACCTCCGTCTGGAGGAGGACGCTCCGCGCCAGCCGAATTCGGCCTCTCGTACCAATTCGGGCGGAGCCACCGCGTTCCTCCTGGCCGCCGATCGCGCGGACGCCACCTTGATGCAACTGCTGCTCGACCTGGGTGCCGATCCCCTCATTCCGAATCTCGATGGGTCCACGCCGCTCATGGCCGCCGCCGGCCTTGGCACCGCCGCCCCTGAGGAAGAAGCGGGCACCGAGCCCGAAGCGCTGGTCGCTACACAGTTGATGCTCGATCTTGGTGCAGACATCGACGCGGTGAACGCCGACGGCGATACCGCCATGCACGGCGCGGCCTACGGCAGCTTCCCGACCGTGGTGGACCTGTTGGCGGCCCACGGTGCCGACATCCGTGTATGGAACACCCGGAACAAGCAGGACCGGACGCCGTTGTTCATCGCCGAGGGCCACCGCGGCGGACTGCCCAGACCGTCGCGCGCGACCATCGAGGTCATCACGATGCTCATGGATGGCGCCGGTGTGTCCACCGATGGGGAACGGCCGGAGATCGTCGATCAATACGCGCGACCGGTCGCGCCGCCCACACCGGCCGAGAAGAAACCCTAGTCTCAGCTTGCGGCTACGTACGCGTCGTCTATTCTTTGATGAACGTGCCTTGACGCAGTTCGTTGAACGCCCGGTGGAGTTGTGCTTGGGTGTTCATCACGATGGGGCCCTGCCAGGCGACCGGTTCCTGAATTGGTCGCCCTGAGACCAGCAGGAACCGAATACCCTGCCCTCCGGCTCGCACTACGACCTCGTCGCCTCCGTTGAAGAGCACCAGCGACTGGTGACCGACCGTCTCGACGCCCGGGGATCCGGTGGCGTCGACCAGTTCTGTTTTGACCGGTCTCGGCGCGGAGGCATCTCGAAAGCTGCCGGTACCCGCGAAGACATAGGCCAAGGCGTGTCGCGGAGTCTCGACCGGCAGGCGTCGGGTTACTCCGGGTGGGGCTGACACGTCGAGATACCGAGGGTCGGCCGCGACTCCATCAATGGCCGGTTCCTGTGACACAGCCAATGCTTCTCATTTCGCAGATCCAGCGAAGCGGTGGCACCCTGCTGTCCCAATTCTTCTGGGATACCCCACCCAAAATCTAGCGGGTTCCGTAGAACGCTGACGGGTGGTTTCCGCGCTCGCTCGGAAACCTAGTACGGCATCACCCGCTCGGTGTGCTCCCGTCCGATTCGGGCCGCTTCTTCGTTGGCGAAGTGGAACAGGATGCCGTCGTCCACCCGCTCGATCACATTGCCGGCGTTGGTGCCGACTTCAGAGAAGACCACGTTGTTTCGGCGCGCCACGTCGAGGATGCGATCTCTCGCGTCCGTCACGACCGGCGGGTAGCTGGACCCAGGAGTGCGGATCAGTCCGAATGACATCATCATGTCTGCCGGTCCCCACTCGACCATGCCGATTCCCGGCACCGCCATGGTCTGGTCGATCACCTCGAGCGCCACCTGATCCTCCGGTTTGAACCCCATCAGGAGTTCTCCGTCAGGGTTCAGTGGCCAGGGATCGGCGATGCGAAGATACTCAGCCGCCGTGATGCCCCACATCTGGGCCGCCAGTCCCTGTCCACCGCTGCCGCGGAGCCCTTCTCCGATGCCTGGCGTCTTGGGAGCCAGCGGATAGCGCGACGCCTGAACGAACGCTCGGGCCGCCCCTTCTTCGCGCATGTGCACCATCAGCACGCCGTGGGCGCCGGCGGCGAGCACCTGCTCCACCATCCAATAGTTGGCTCGCACCGTCATCTCGTCGATGCCGCCCACGGGCAGTGTGACGATGACGGCTGGTGTCCGGTGGCCACTTCTGGTCGGCCCGCCATCGATCAAGCCCTGCATGAACGCCTTGAATTGCAGCGCACTAAAGGGGGCCTGCTCGACGTTGTAGCCGATCGCGTCGGCCCACGTCTGCGCCAGTTCCTTGCCCTCGTCGTACCCACCGCCGGGGAACTGAAAGTAGTAGACGGGCTGATCGGCCTCGAGCAGCTCAATCGCCTTGTTGATCCGCTTCGGCGTGTAGGCCGAGTCACCAGATTGACGCGCGGACGCGCCAACTACCAGCGCGCATGCGGCAAGGACAACGACGACGGAAACGGTCAGTCGATTCATGGGTTCCCCTGCGTGCGTGATGTCGTCTCGAAGCCCATGTGCCCGGACCGTGTCCTGAGAGGACCCAGCTCAATGCTCCATGCGCCTGCGAATGTCCCGATTGTCCGGGGTGCCTAGGGAGGAGTCAAGCATCGAAGCGTGAAGACGGAACTCCGCGCTGCGCCAAGACACCAACGGACGGCTCGGCGCCCGCGTTCAAGGAACGTCGACTACGACGTGGAGAAGGCGAGCCGTGGTCAACTACGCCTGCGGAAAGTCGCCGCTCATGCAGATGATGTAGTTCACGGGCAGTCCAGACAGATTGGGGAGTCCTCGGTGGTGGACCAGTATTCAGTCGGACGCCCCGGCTTCGAGGAGTCAGTCTCCTTCCGGTTGGACTTTAATGGAATATAAAATGGCGGAGAGAGTGGGATTCGAACCCACGGTAGAGTTACCCCTACACACGCTTTCCAAGCGTGCTCATTCAACCGCTCTGACATCTCTCCGCACGGTGCCCAGGTCAAGGCGACTATCGAGGATTGAGCAGTCTCAAGCACATTTTACCACGTGGTCACGCGCGGATCGCCGACGCCGTCCGCCCGCGGACACCTCTGCTTGATTGGTCCTCGACCCGGCGATAGACTGGGGTTCCTCCGATCGGAGATCATGTGATCGGGGGGGGGTACCGACCGCCAGTGTGGTGACGGGTCGCAGCGCGGCCCGGACCCTGTGCAATCTCAGCCTATGAACCGCGTCAGGGCCGGAAGGCAGCAGCGCTAAGTAGTCACTGACATGTGCTGCAGGTTCTTCCGGGTCGCGGCTGAGACCCGCCGCCACCTCGCTCCGACAGACCGATCTCCCGACGCCCATGGCATACCAGGTAATCGCTCGCAAGTGGCGCCCCCAGCGTTTCGATGACGTCGTCGGGCAGAAAGGCGTCACCCAGACGCTGCGCAATGCTATCGAGCATGACCGGCTGGCACAGTCGTTCGTGTTTGCGGGGCCACGTGGGGTGGGTAAGACGACCACCGCGCGTATTCTCGCGCGCGCGCTGAACTGCGTCACGGGAGCGACCGCCGACCCGTGCGGCGAGTGCGACGCGTGCCGTGAGATCGCCGACGGGCGTGACATCGATGTGCTCGAGATAGACGCCGCCACGCACACCCAGGTCGAGAACATTCGAGAAGTGATCATCGCAGGTCTGGCGATTCAGCCGGTGCGGGACCGCTACAAGGTGTTCATCATCGACGAGGTGCACCAGCTGTCAGCCAGCTCGTTCAACGCGTTGCTGAAGTCGGTCGAAGAGCCACCGCCGCATGTCGTCTTCATCATGGCGACCACCTTGCTCGACAGGATTCCGGACACCATTTTGTCGCGCTCGCAGGTATTCGAGTTTCGGACCATCGGCACGGCGGCGATTACCGAGCAGTTGCGCACGATCGCCGACGCCGAGGGGGTGACGATCGATGCCGCCGCCCTGGCATTGCTTGCGCGGGCCGCCGACGGGAGCATGCGCGACGCGCAGAGCGCGCTCGACCAGGTGATTGCGTTCGCGGGCGAGTCGGTGTCGGTCGACGAGGCGGCGTCGGTGCTGGGGTTGGTGGGACGCGACACGGTATTCGACATTGCGGAGACCGTGGCGGACGAGACGGCGCCGCGGGTGTTCGAGCTGGCGGGCCGGTTTGTCGAGTCGGGCTACGACTTTCGTGCGGTGTGTCGCGAGCTGACTCGATTGGTGCGCGACCTGCTGGTGCTGAAGGTGGACCCACGCCGGCTGACCGATCCGGAGATTGCCGCGGACCAGGAGCGTGACCGTTTGCAGGCGCTCGCTACGAGGTTTTCGCGGGAGGATCTGCTACGCGGATTCGATGTGTTGTCGCGCGCAGAGTTCGAGATCAAAAGCGCCGCGCAGCCGCGGTACCACTTCGAGATGGCCATGCTGCGCTGGATGCACCTGCGCAAGCTGGTGCCGCTCGCCGAGTTGGTTGACGGACTTGAGCAATCGGCCGCCCCTGCGCCTCGGGTCACGCCGACGCCCGCGTCGGGCGAGGCGTCGGCTCCACGAGCAACGGCGAGTGCCGCCCCACCGCGGCGGCCGGCCCCGGCCCCGGCCGTCCGGTCGAAGTCGGCTGAGAAGCCCGCCGCTGCGACTGCGTTCCCTGAACCGCCGGCGCCGATGGCCGGTGACCCGAAAGGGGCGTTCCTCGGTGAGCTCAAGCGGACGAAGAAATTCTTCTACGGGACGGTGATCGCGCAGGCGCAACGCATAGAGGTCGATGGCGCGAAGATCGTGTTCACCTACACCCAAGCGCAGCGGACGTTGGCCGACCAGATCGGCACGAATCGTCCATGGCTCGAGGCCTTGGCCGCCAAGGCGATCGGCCGGAAGATGGCGGTCGCGGTGAACCAGGTGCCCGGGGCGACTCCGGCCGCGACGCCGTCTCCTGCGGAGTCGCCACCAAAGGTCCAACCTCGGCCGGCGACGCTGGAATCTCTCTCGGAACCGCCGCCGCCGACCGATCCGCCAGGCGATCTGGATCTGTTACAAGAGGAACCGTACGACCCAGTGGTGGCGCCCGTCTCATCGACACCGGAGCCGGCCAAGTCGGTGCTGACCAGTCCGGTACTTGACCGCCCGGTGCTGGGTGCTCCCGCGACCCGGAAGCCAGCGCGCGTGCTCGATCGTCCGGTCGTCGATGGGCCGGCCGACGATCTGTTTTCACAGGCGATGGGTGACAAGGCGGTGCAGAACATGCTGGAAGTGTTGCCGGCCGAAATCAAGGACGTCGAGGAGATCTAAGGACCCGATCCGGATCGCGTCCTAACACGCGGGGCGAAACGCTGAGCGAGACGACGGCATGAACATTCAAAAGATGATGCGGCAAGCGCAGGAGATGCAGGAGAAGCTGCAACAGCGACTGCGCGAGACCACGGTGGAGGGGACGGCTGGTGGCGGTATGGTCACAGTCACCATGAATGGTGTGAAGGAAGTGCAGGGGCTGAAGATCGACCCCGAAGTAGTCTCCGCGGAAGACGTGGAGATGTTGCAAGACCTCATCGTGGCCGCCATCGCCGAAGCGCAGCGGCGCGCCGATGAACTCATGTCTCAGCAGATGGGGGGCATGATGGGCGGGCTGAATATTCCCGGGCTGACATGATCCAGATTGAGCCGCTGGCTCGGCTGACCGAAGAGCTGCAGAAGTTGCCGAGTATCGGGGCCAAGAGCGCCCAACGCCTCGCCTTCCATTTGTTGAAACAACCCCGCGAAGAGGTGGACCGCCTCTGCGATGCGCTCCGCGACGTGAAGGAACAGCTCACCAACTGTTCGGTGTGCTCCAACATCACCGATATTGATCCGTGCTTCTACTGCACGGACGAGGGTCGCGACCGTCAGACGATCTGCGTGGTCGAGGACCCCCACAACGTCGCCGCCATCGAACGGACCGGCGACTTCAAAGGCTCCTACCACGTGTTGATGGGCGCCCTCTCCCCGCTGAAAGGCGTGGGGCCGGACGAACTACATATCAAGGGTCTGCTGCAGCGCGTGAGTGCCGATGGAGTCACCGAGGTGATTCTGGCCACCAACCCGAACGTGGAGGGCGAGGCCACCGCCATCTACCTGTCCAAGCTGCTCAAACCGCTCGGCGTACGGTGCAGCCGGATTGCGATGGGCGTGCCGGTCGGGAGCGACCTGGAATACGCCGACGAGATCACGATGCTCAAGGCCATGGAAGGCCGCCGGGAAATCTAGGATTTCCTGGCGAGGGGTCCGCCTCGCGGCGTGGCTTCGTCGGTCACAGCCTGCCTGGCTGTTCCCTCCTTGCGTCTGGCCAGACGAACGCCTCGCCAGGAAATCCGTGCAGCGGCGGCGTGCTTCCTCCTTGCGCCTTGCCAGCTCGTCACATGTGGACCTGAAACCTCGGCAGAAAGACTTGGCACGGGCTACGACTTGGCCCCGAGAATCGCGGCTAGCACGCGCTTGGTCGCCGGTGCACAGCGCGCTCCGGTCTCGGTCGCGAGTTCCTCCCGTAGCCGTGCGAGTCCGGCTCCATCGTCGACGTCGTACCAGGCGTCCAATAGCTCGACTCGTAGGCCGCACCGCTCGGCCGCCGCTACCGTATCGGCTCGCGTCCATTCCGAGCTCCAGCGGATGGTGCTGAACAGATCCGGAATCGCCGCTGTGACCGGGTTCCGACTCAGCCCCATCAGGTAGTACCCGCCGTCGTCGGCCGGACCCAGCACGATGCGGTTGCGGCTTGCGAGTAGGCGTTGAATGGCGTCGGCTATCCGTGACACGGGCAGCGTGGGCAGATCAGACCCGATCAACACCACCGGCGAGAATCCCAGCTCGAACAGATCCTGGAACACGCCGCGTTCACGGGCGCCCAGGTCGTCGCCACGCTGCGGCAACAATTGGTCGGACGCGAGACCGACTGCTTCAAATCCCGCTGCGCCGCCGTCGGCGGTGTAGGCAACGCGCAGTGTGGCGCCGTCAACCGATGCGCAGGCCGAGACGACATCCTGAAGAAATGCCGCGTAGAGTCGACGCCGGTCTGCCTCGTTGGGGAGCACCCCGGCCAAGCGGCTCTTTGGCGCTCTGGCGCCGCACGGTGAGCGTGCCATCACGGCGACGGCTGGTCCCAGGTTCGGCACTGGCTCGGTGATGTCAGGCATGACCCGCTACGTCATCGCCGGCCCGAGCGGCCTCCGCCTCGGCGATGATACGGGTCACGGACAATCCCTGGCTCAGCAGGAATCCGCCTCCCACCGCCATCCATACCAGCTGCCGGGCCTTGCGCACGATGGCGAGCGTGACGCCGGCCGCGCTGCCAAACGCGAGCAGTTCGGCAAACGTCGCGGTGCCGGCCTCATCAACCCCGATGCGCATCGGCACCACCTTGAACGCGACCTGGATGAACCGGTTCGTGGACTCGAGCAGGAACGCGTCGAGCACCGTGGGGGTGATGGTGCTGATCAGGGACAGCACGACGTACACCTCGAGCACCGCCAGCCCGTGGAATATCAACTCCCACGCTGCGAGCCGGGCCAGGCGACGCGGTTCACGTGGGTAGAGCCCGTAGATGCGGTCCTCCACGCGTCGCACGCGAGCGCACCAGCTCGAGAGCCGTCCACCAGACCCGCGACGCTCGAGCAGATCGAAGAACCCGCTGGCGACCCGGATCCGTTTCCAGATGATGGCGTGGGCCACCGCGACAAGTACGATGAGCGTGACCACCACCAGCGCCACCCCGACCAGCCACCGGACCTCGGAAGTGCGGAGACGGAACGCCAGCGCCAGCCCGCCGCTGGCAATGACGAACGCGGCCGACAAGGCGTAGAAGAGGTTCTCGACGGCCAGGGCCGGGAGGGTTCGGGATACCGGCTCGCGGTCGCGCGCGAAGAGCGCCTTGGCCGGTTCGCTGACCAGGACACTGAGGAGCGTCACCACATTGCCGACGGTGTCGCCGGCGACCACCGCGCGAAACGCCAGCCACGGTCCGAGCCGGTGCGACCCGCGTACGCAGCTGCGCCAGGCCATGGCTCGGGCGGCGAATCGCATTCCCCCCAACGCCACGATGCCCAGGAAGCCCCACCCCAGACGTTGAATGTCATCGGCGATGTCTCCCAGGCCGGCCCGTCGCACGTAGAAGACGAACAGCGCGGTTCCCACCACGGCGGCCGCGACACCGAGCAGCGAGACACGGGCCCGGGGGGCGCCGCTGGTGGGTCCGTCCGTCATGCCGTTTTCCATCTTGCGACGAGCCGATGCGGCCCGGCATAATGCCTGATGCCCTTGGCGGCGTTTCCCGTACCGGCAGCGTTCATTCTACTTGGGGCAGGGCTGCTGGCCTGTTTCCAGGGCTACCGGCTCTTCCGCTGGTTGCTGGCCATCTATGGATTCGTGGGCGGCGCGTTCATCGCGGGACAGTTCGTCGGAGACCTGGGACCGTTGGCGTCGGCTGGCGTCGTGGTTGGGGGTGGGGTGGTCGGCGCGCTGCTGTTCTTGTTGGTGTACCTGGCCGGCGTCGCCATGCTCGGCGCCGGGCTCGGCGTACTCGCGGTGAGCCTGTTCTGGACCCCGGAGAACGGCGACGCCGAGGTGTGGGTGGTCGTGGTCGCCTGTCTGGTTGGCGCCATCGCGGCCGTCACGTTGCAGCGCTACGTCATCATCGTCAGCACGTCTTTCGGTGGCGCCTGGACCGCGCTGGTCGGGGCCTTGGCGCTGGGCGGCCATGCCGAAGCGCTCGCCGCGGCGAGTGGCGACCCGTGGCTGCTCTATCCCATGGCGCCGGCCAACGGTCAGGTTCCCTTCGCCCTCGGTTGGTTCGGGCTCGGCCTGCTCGCCGCGCTCGTGCAACTCCGTGGTTCCAGCGCCGCCCGCCGTCGCGCGGACGACGACGACTGATTGACCATCGCTGGCCTCTCAACTAAAATCAGTGATCACTCGGCGTGTCTCCCACCTGTTTTTGATGTCGAGCCGCACGACTGCCACGTGTTCCTGAGTAGCTCAATTGGCAGAGCATCCGGCTGTTAACCGGAGGGTTGTAGGTTCAAGTCCTACCTCAGGAGCCAATCTTTTCAATCAGTTGCAGGACATCTCTCATTCAACCACCCTCGACTGTGGGGAATCTTGTGGGGGCGGTGTTCTGTTGCGTGCTCCTTTGCGATACTGTCCCGCTATGGCCTCCTCAACGAAATCCTTGAAGGCGCGGGCGGGTTCACCCTACCTCCATGGGCGTCCGGTAGACGAGGGAACGCCGACGCAGCGCACTTGGGCAATGGCGTCTCACACTCCGTGATCTGCCAGCCACCCCCCGATACGCTCGGCGACCTTCTCTCGCGCCCCGTCGGGCGCCGTTAGATAGTGGTCGCCAGCCATGAAGTGCAACAACTTGTCGCTGCTGCCGAGCGCTCCGTGAATCGCTCGAGCGTCACTCGGGAACACGCCAGTGTCGCCCATCGATTGAATGACCAGCGAGGGCACGGTGATGCGCGCCAGGTGCGGCCAGCCCCGACACTGCGACTCCCGCAGACTCCACATCGACAGCCATGAGCGGCACGTGCTGGTGAGGCCGATGCCGCGCGGCGAGTAATTGGCCGTCCGGGGGTCCCCGGCGTAGCACACACCCACGCGCCGATCGGACGGGTCGATCGCGCCGTCGAGCAGACGCAGATCGGCCCAGGTGCGATACATGCCAAAGGCACGATCGACCGCACCGTGCGTCTCGAGCCGGGCCAGCTCCGTGACGCACCAGTCAGTGATGCGGTCGTTGCGTGCGATCTGAGCAGCGCGATACCGACGGATGAACGCCTCGGAATAGGGCGGACCGTTGTCCGAGTTGTACATGTCGATCGCTGAGTCCACGGATACGGGGTCGCACTCATCGGTGACGGCGGGGTCCATCCAGGCGGTGAGCACTTCCGGTCGCCCTCGATGCGCGTTCAGCGAGATGTAGTAGTCGCAGGGTGGCAAGTCGTAGACGGCATCCGGCAGCG
>Ga0315338_1000792_pt1 | contig 55182 bp, 62 predicted proteins | sample ASW8metaG_FD_204518 | JGI IMG/M metagenome (GOLD analysis project Ga0315338, IMG submission 204518) | Ammonia-oxidizing marine archaeal communities from Monterey Bay, California, United States - ASW #8 | ecosystem: Environmental > Aquatic > Marine > Coastal | place: USA: California | collected... | reverse complement strand
TATGGTACCCTTGTGGGTGGTTGGGCCGGGGGAGAGGGCCGGCTAGGTCTTTCTTGGTCAAACCCTTATAGAGATCAAGTCTTACGATTTCGCGCAGCAAGCGTGCGTAGCCTTAATGCGTTGAGGCGGATAAAACCCTGCGCGTCCACTTGATCATAGGCGCCCTGATCGTCTTCGAAGGTCACCAGTTCATCGCTATATAGTGATTTGTCGCTCTCACGGCCAGTGACAATTACATTGCCCTTATAGAGCTTGAGGCGGACCAGGCCCTCCACATGCTCCTGGGAATTGTCGATCAGGCATTGCAACATTTCTCGCTCGGGCGAGAACCAGAAGCCGAAATAGATTAGCTCTGCATAGCGTGGCATCAACTCGTCTTTCAGGTGTGCGGCACCCCTATCCAGTGTGATCGATTCAATTGCCCGGTGCGCGGCCAGCAGGATGGTGCCGCCCGGCGTCTCGTAAATGCCGCGCGATTTCATGCCGACAAAGCGGTTCTCCACCAGATCGATCCGCCCGATACCGTTATCATGGCCAAGTTCGTTGAGGCGGGTCAGCATTTCAGCCGGCGACAGCCGCTTACCGTTAAGCGACACCGCATCGCCCTTTTCGAAACCGATTTCGATCATGGTCGCCTTATCGGGCGCATCTTCCGGGGCGATGGTGCGCTGGAAAACATATTCCGGCGCCTCGACTGCCGGGTCTTCCAGCACCTTGCCTTCGGACGACGAGTGCAGAAGATTGGCGTCGACCGAGAACGGCGCTTCGCCGCGCTTGTCCTTGGAAACCTGGATCTGATGTTTTTCGGCAAAATCGATCAGGTCGGTGCGGCTCTTGAAATCCCATTCCCGCCAGGGTGCGATCACCTTGATGTCCGGATTGAGCGCGTAAGCCGAAAGCTCGAAACGCACCTGGTCGTTGCCCTTGCCGGTTGCCCCATGGGCGATTGCGTCGGCACCGGTTTCCCGGGCAATCTCGATCTGGCGTTTGGCGATCAGCGGCCGGGCAATGGCGGTACCCAGAAGATAGACGCCTTCATAAAGCGCATTCGCCCGGAACATGGGGAACACGAAATCGGACACGAACTCCTCGCGCAGATCGTCGATATAGATCTGCTTGATGCCCAGCATCTCAGCCTTCCTGCGCGCCGGCTCAAGCTCTTCGCCCTGACCCAGATCGGCGGTGAAGGTAACCACCTCGCAGCCATAGGTTTCCTGCAGCCATTTGAGAATGATCGATGTGTCGAGCCCGCCCGAATAGGCAAGCACAACCTTGTTGATTTTGTCCGATTGAGACATGGGACGTCCGGTCACCTGAGATTGTCGTGAAATCGCGCGCATAATAGGCAGATCGCGTTACAGAGCAAGCGGCAATAGCGCACGGGCAGGTCCGTGATTTACGAGACTGTTCGAACAAGTTCCAACAAGAGTGAACGTGCCCCGCGCTTGATGCGGGGTCCAGGGATACAACCCGCGATTGGAGTTAGCCGCCCTGGGCCCCGTATCAAGTGCGGGGAACGATGTTTCAGATTTGCTTAGCCGCAGCCGCACTCAGCCGTTCGGAGGCAGATTTGAGCTGGCCGCAGGCGGCCATGATATCGCGGCCGCGCGGTGTGCGGATCGGACTGGCATAGCCGGCCTTGTTGATCCAGGCGCCGAATTTCTCGATCGTCTCCCAGTCGGAACATTCATAAGGTGTGCCCGGCCACGGGTTGAACGGGATCAGGTTGATCTTTGCCGGAATGCCCTTCAACAGCCGCACCAGTTCCTTCGCATCGTCGAGGCTGTCATTGACCCCCTTGAGCATGACATATTCAAAGGTGATCCGCCTGGCGTTCGACAGGCCGGGATAATTGCGGCAGGCCTCGAGCAGTTGGGCGATCGGGTATTTGCGGTTGAGCGGCACCAGCCTGTCACGCACTTCGTCGCGCACCGCATGCAGCGAGATCGCCAGCATCACACCGCTTTCCTCGCCACAACGCTCGATCATCGGCACCACGCCCGCAGTCGACAGGGTGATCCGCCGTTTCGATACCGACAGGCCCTCATTGTCGGCAATGATGTCGATCGCAGTTTTGACATTGTCAAAATTATACAGCGGCTCACCCATGCCCATCAGCACCACATTGGTGATCCGCCGCTCGCCCGCCCCGGTGCCATCCGGCCATTCCTCCAGCCGGTCCCGGGCCACCAGAACCTGGGCGACGATTTCACCCGGCGTCAGATTGCGCACCAGCTTCTGTGTGCCGGTATGGCAGAAAGTACAGGCAAGCGTGCAGCCGATCTGGCTTGAAATACATAAGGTGCCCCGGGTTTTTTCCGGTATGAACACGCATTCGATCTGCGGGCCGATTTCCCGCGCCGACTGGGCATCGAGCCGCAACAGCCATTTGCGCGTGCCATCCGTCGACACCTGCTCGGTGGTGATTTCCGGGCGGGCAAGCGTGAACTGCGCATCTAGCTCACAGCGCAATTCCTTGCCGATGGTGGTCATCACGTCGAACGATGTTGCACCGCGCAGATAAATCCAGTGCCATAATTGCGAGGCCCGCATGCGCAACGCCTTTTCCGGCACGCTAGTGCCGCGCAGATCATGCGCCAGCTCATCGCGGGTCAGACCGATCAGCGATGTCTTCTGTGCAGGCATGCTTTGAGTGGCCGCCGCCGGGCGCGGCACTATTTGTTCGAGTGTGTCCATGGAAAAGGAACCTGCCTCAAGCGGCGCCCGAGGTCAAACGCCCTGCTCTATCGCTCAGGGCCCTGTTTTGTTGGCTATTTGCACTCCGACCCGATCTGGTCGAGGGCGGCGGTCACCCCTTTGAGCGAATATTCGTCGACCGTCTTGGTGCCGCGCCATGAGGTGCCTCGGACGGTCAGTTTCGCACCGCGCTTCATGGCCGTGACGATTTTGTCTTCGGTCTGGGACTTTTCGACCCAGGCGCCATCACCATTGGTGAACATGGAGTATTTGCTTGCGTCAACTTCCGCGCTGACATTGCTGCCCTTCTTGAACGGATAGCCGATGATCGTCATCACCTCGTTGCGCACCTTTTGCGCCGGCCGGTGAGTGATCATGAAATAGATCTCATCGCGCTTGACGTTTTTCGGCTCGCTGTCCTGAGGTTGAGAAACGATATAGCAAACCTTGCCCTTGGTGGTTTCATAGGCAAACGCCACCCAGGACTCGTGCACACCCAGTTGCTTTGCCTGTTGGGCTACCGCAAGTGAGCCACCCATAGCAACAGCAGCCACGACAAGCGCAGCGCCAGCAAATTTGTTCCCGGCCCGAATCATGTACCGAGCATAACCATGCGTCATCAACATTTCCAGATGCGTGCCGTCCCTAACCACAGGAAATTCGATCGTCAATCTTTAACACCAAGGTCCTGAGATAGTGCCCCCTTTGTCGCCCGTCAAATCACAGTTGATCAGACGTTATCTCAGGGTGGGCACCAAAACTGGCGAAAATTTGACCGATTCGCAGGCACAGGGGTAGGGCAATGTTCCATAAACGGTGATGGCACGCCATCGAGCCGGCCCGTTCATTGCTCCTTTTTGGCCGCCCGGCGCAATACCGGCGCACCGAATTCCGCGCTGTCCATGGGGATACCCGGACCACCGGGCGCCACAGGCGGTGCATCGAACCGGCCCAGCATTTTGATCCGGTCATACATGACGATCGCTCCCGCGGTCGCCACATTGATGCAGAACGCCGTTGGGATCTTAAGCACGAAGTCGCATCTCTCGATCAGTTCGGGCGACAATGACGCCCGCTCCGGGCCCAGCACATAGGCTGCCCTGGAGGGATGCCTGAAACTTGGCAGATCGATCGCATCGTCCAGCAGCTCAACGCCAACCAGCCGGCAGCCTTTCGGCAATGCCATATCACCAAGCGTGTCCCAGGCATAATAGGGCACCTGGCCGGGCGCATTGGAGGTATCGGACTTGGCTTCGCGTATTTTGTAATAGGCATCGATCGTGAATACGAAACTCGCCCCGAAAGCATGCGCCGAGCGCATCAGATTGCCCAGGTTCATTGGTTTCGAAATACCTTCAACACCAATGCCGAAATAGCCGCGCACCATTGCATCCTTTCAATCCGGGCAAACCGCCCTTCCCCGACATAGCTCTGCCCGCAGCATCAGCGAAAAGTCAAGCTTGCAAGCCGCGGCAAACTGGGCTTTGTTCCCCCATCCAATCTGATAGGGAGCGAGATGCGAATGAGGGCAGTGCTGTGCAAATCCTACGGTCCACCTGAGAATCTGGTGATCGAAGACGTAGTGGCGCCCGAAGCAGGGCCCGGAGAAGTGGTGATTAACGCCAGGGCCATTGGATTGAATTTCTTCGATACGCTGATCATCCAGGACAAGTACCAGTTCAAGCCGCCGCTGCCGTTCTCGCCGGGTGCCGAACTTGCCGGCGTGATTAATTCGGTCGGCGCCGATGTTGACGGGCTCGCCGAAGGCGATCTGGTCATGGCCTACACCAAACACGGTGCCGCCCGCGAACAGGTTGCCGTACCGGCCAGTCATGTCATTCCGGTGCCACAGGATCTCGATCTGGCTATTGCCGCAGGCCTTACCGTGACCTACGGCACATCGTATCATGCGCTCAAGGACCGCGCCGACCTGCAGCCGGGCGAGACCCTTGCGGTGCTCGGCGCCTCTGGCGGCGTCGGCCAGTCGGCGGTCGAAATCGGCAAGGCCATGGGCGCCCGGGTGATCGCCTGCGCCTCATCATCGGACAAGCTTGACTTCTGCCGTTCGGTCGGTGCCGACGAGGTCATCAACTATGCCGAGGAAGATCTGAAAGACCGCCTGAAAGAGCTGACCGGCGGCAAAGGTGCCGATGTCATCTATGACCCAGTCGGCGGCGATTTGGCGGAAGCGGCAGTTCGGGCGACCGCATGGAACGGCCGTTTTCTGGTGATCGGCTTCGCCGCCGGCGAAATTCCGAAAATTCCGCTCAACCTTGTCCTGCTCAAGGGGTGTTCGCTGGTCGGTGTGTTCTGGGGCGCATTCATCGAACGCCACCCCGACCGGCACATCACCAACATGACCACCCTGCTCAACTGGTGTCTTGAGGGCAAGATCAACCCGCATATCCATGACCGGATTCCACTGGACGAAACACCGGCCGCCTTGCGGGCGTTTCTCAACCGGGAAGTCAAAGGCAAGATCGTCGTTCAGCCGTGAGGCTTTTCACTGGTATCGCCAGGATCCGGCACGTTCTCGCCGGCGCGCAGACTGTTAAGCGTAGTCTCGGCCTCTTGGCGATGCTGAGGCTTGAGATGTGCCGATATCAGGCCAACCGCCGCCATCAGCACGGCGGCGTCATCACTGAACCCGAGACCGACGATAAAATCGGGAATCATATCAGTCGGCAGCACGAAATAGGCCAGTGCAGCGAGCAGGATGGCGCGCACCCGTGTCGGCGTCTCCGGATCGCGGGCGCAGTAATAGGCGGCAAGAAGATCGCCGGAAAACGGGATCGATGCAGCCACCCGGGTGAATTTCGTCCAAAACCCGGTTCGCACCTTCTGTTCATTGGCTTCGATGACCGCTGGAAGCTGAATTTCTTCAGCTTCAAGATCCGGAGCCTCTGTTTTCTGAGCTGTTTCCATATGATCCATGATGTTAAACATGGGCCTGTCACGCAATTTTGACAAGACCGCCAAACGGGGAGTTGCTTAACCATGAACATTGATCAAAACACACCAGCCATTGTCACCGGCGGCGCCTCGGGCCTTGGCGAAGCAACCGCGCGCACTCTTGTCACCGCCGGCGCAAAGGTCGCCCTGCTCGACATGAACAGCGAACGCGGTGAAGCGCTGGCCTCGGAACTGGGATGCGTGTTCTGCCAGACCGACGTTACCGACGAGGCAAGCGTCGATGCAGCCCTTGCCGCTGCGCGCGCCGCCAACGGCCAGGAACGTATCGCGGTTAACTGCGCGGGCATCGCCATCGGCATCAAATCCGCGTCACGCAAGCGCGATAGCGACGAGGTGGTGCATCACCCGATCGGTGAGTTCGTCAAAGTGATCACGGTCAATCTGATCGGCACCTTTCAGGTCATGGTCAAGTCGGCTGCCGGCATGTTGACACTTGACCCGGTAACAGCGGATGGCGGGCGCGGCGTGATCGTCAACACGTCGTCCGTGGCTGGAGCCGAAGGCCAGATCGGACAGGTCGCCTATTCCGCCTCGAAAGCAGGCGTTGCCGGAATGACCCTGCCGGTCGCCCGGGACCTTGCCCGTGACGGCATTCGTGTCGCCGCCATCATGCCCGGCCTGTTTCACACACCCATGTTCGATACCCTGCCTGAAGAGGCGCAACAGGCCCTGGCCGCCGGTGTGCCGTTTCCCTCCCGCCTGGGCAAACCGTCGGAATTCGCCCAACTGGTGCAGCACATCGTCGAAAACGACATGCTCAACGGTGAGACGATCCGGCTCGACGGCGCCATCCGCCTGGCACCGAAGTAAAAAAGCTCCAACTCATACGCACATCCTTCGAGACGGCGCTGTGCGCCTCCTCAGGATGAGGAGTGACGCAGTAAATACTCCATCCTCATGCTGAGGAGCCCCCGAGAGGGGGCGTCTCGAAGCATGGCAGATAGAACAGAACCGACCACCACCGGCATCATGCTGACGATCAGCCGGCCAGTCGGTCCATCTGTTTGGCAAGGACGGTGTCCTTTTCCGTCAGGCCGCCGGCATCATGGGTGCTGAGCGTCACGTCGACCGTGCGGTAGACGTTGAACCATTCTGGATGGTGGTCGGCTTTTTCCGCCACCATGGCGACCCGGGTCATCCAGCCGAAGGCTTCGGAAAAGTCCTTGAACTGAAATGACTTGGAAATCGCATCGCGCCCGTCGACCTCCTGCCAGCCGTCGAGTTCCGCGATCGCTGACGCACGCGCTGCTCCCTCAAGTTTCTCCGCCATATCTCAATCTCCTTTGAACCTTTTTGCGCGCTCCCGCGTCCAACCAATGTCAATGGGACACGGAAATGAGGAAGAGATCAATGAACACATCGAAACTTGTTCTTGCCGCAGTCGTAACGGCCGGCGTCGCATTTGCCGCCACCGATATCTCTTACGCGAAGGCAAACACCCTCGATATGGTGCGTATAAATGCACAGAATTCAGACGGAATCCTGGAGGCCCTGACGTTGAACGCGATCGAACCTGCACACGAAGAAATTCGGCAAAACCCGCCTGAATTTGCCAAAACGGCACAATTACGCAAAGCCAGGCGAACCGTCAGGATCGCCAAACCCCGACGCATAGCCCGTCGTCGCAGCCCGGCAGCCAACCACCGGGGTCCCGGCAGCTTCCAGAACCAGGGCAGCGGCCCGCAGCCGGTAGGATTGCTTCTGCCGGCCGTCCAGGCGGCGCGAGAGGCCGCACGCCCAACGCCCGTACGCTAGGTCATGAACTCATCGGTTGTGAGTGATGCAAACTCCGACGAATAGTTGACCAGATGGCATTTCGCCGCCTATGCAATGGCCATGCACAGAATTCTGTTTGTCTGTCTTGGCAATATCTGCCGCTCGCCCATGGCCGAAGGTGTGTTCCGCCATGTCGCAGAACAGCGCTGCCTGATACCACCGGTGGAGGTCGACTCTGCTGGCACCGGGTCCTGGCACATCGGCGATCCGCCGGACAGCCGCGCGCAAAGGGCGGCCGCCGGACGCGGCGTAGATCTGTCCACGCAGCGCGCCCGTCAGGTCAATGCTGGCGACTTTACCGGCTTCGATTTCGTGCTTGCCATGGACCGCGCCAACATTTCCGCGCTGCGCCGGATTGCACCGGACAGTTCAACAGCGGACATTCGCCTGTTTCTGGACTTTGCCCCCGACGCCGGCACGGACGAAGTGCCCGATCCCTATTTTGGTGGCGCGGACGGCTTCGCCCATGCCCTCGATCTGATCGATGCCGCAGCCCGCGGCCTTGCTGATCACATCGAAACGTTGAGGGGGTAGACCTCTTCAGCGATATACGGCCCACCACCCCTGGACGGCCGCGCGGACAACAGGACAAATTCTTCAACCTCGAACGGCCGGCTTTCATAAAGCCCATGGCGGGCAATGAAATGCTGCACCCCAGCACTTGCTCCACGGCCGTTACGCAGCCGGGCCAAGGTAACATGCGGTGTGTATTGCCGGGCCTCCGGCGGCAGTCCGACGCGCCTGCACACCGCCTCATGATCAGCCTGCAGGGCTATCAGCGCATCGCTTTGCCGCACACCCGCCCAGATCGAGCGCGGCTTCTGGCCGCCGAATGCGTTGATGCCTTTGAGTGTGAGTTCGAAGGGAAACCCGCCAATCGAATCGAGCGCCGCCTGCAGTTCAGCAGCAACCGGTCCTTCGACATCGCCGATGAACCGCAAGGTCAGGTGGTAGGAATCCCGGTCGATCCATCGGGCGCCATCGACGCCGCCGCGCAGCAATTCAAGCTGGTCGGCGACATCATGAGGGAGTTCCAGAGCGGTGAACAGGCGCGGCATCTGTGGGGGGTCTCTTGCTGGCTGGAGTGACCGGTTTGCCAATTTAGATAGCAAATGAGTTCTACTGTTGTGCGCCGTCACCATTCTGCGCGATATCGATAATCATCGCCTCGATCATCGGCCGCATGCGGCTGACGATTTCCGCGACGCCCTGCTCGTTGGGATGTATTCCGTCATCCAGGTTCAGATCCGGGTTGGCGGCAACGCCGTCGAGAAAAAACGGATAAAGGGAGATGTCGAACTCGCGCGACAAGGTTGAATAGATGGCGTTGAACTCGACCTCATAGTCGGGACCCATATTGGGCGGTGCGCGCATGCCGGCCAGCACCACCACGATATTGCGTGACTTGAGCCAAGCAATGATGGCGCGCAGCGAGGCCGCCGTTTTCTGTGGCGCAACACCGCGCAGGGCATCATTGGCGCCCAGTTCGACAATCACCAGGTCGGTACCGTCCTGGACGGCCCACCCCAGACGGGACAACGCCCCGGTGGCGGTATCGCCGGAAACGCCAGCATTGACGATATCAACCTGATGACCGCGCTCGCGCAACACTCGTTCAAGCAGTTGTGGAAAGGCATTGGTTTCAGCCAGGCCATAGCCTGCGGTCAGGCTGTCTCCCAGCACCACAACCTTGACTGGATCCACCGCACCGGCTGCTTTCGCCCAGGGCTGCCACAGCGGCCCGGTCGCGGCAACAAGCAGCACACAACAGAAAATTGCGACCCGATGCATCATTTCTGCTTGAAATCCTCTCCAATTCGGCCATATCGAAGCCATATATGAACGTTCAGCGGGAAAACCAGGGGGAACCGGTTTCCGGCTCACCCGGCGATGCCGTCGCCGATGAGCCCATTATAGTTCTGCGCGATGTTCAGGTAACCCTCAACAGCAATGCCGGCCCGGTCGAAATTCTTAAAGGCATCGATCTGGAAGTTGAGACCGGACGGGCGCTTGGCCTGATCGGCCCGAGCGGTTCGGGCAAGTCCACATTGCTCATGGTGATGGCCGGCCTCGAAGCGGTCACCAGCGGCCAGGTGGTGGTTGCCAAAAACGATCTGCGCCACATGGACGAGGATCAGCTCGCCCGCTTCCGCAGCACTCATGTCGGCATTGTTTTTCAATCGTTTCATCTCATTCCAACCATGACGGCGCTTGAAAACGTTGCCATTCCACTGGAGTTCAAGGGAGACGACAGGCCCTTCGACCAGGCGCGCGAGCATCTTGAACGGGTCGGATTGAGCCATCGCCTGGAACATTATCCCGGACAGCTTTCCGGTGGCGAGCAGCAGCGCGTTGCCATTGCCCGGGCCCTGTCCGCCGGCGCCCGGCTGATTCTCGCCGATGAGCCAACCGGCAATCTGGACCAGAAAACCGGTGCCCAGATCATTGATCTCCTGTTCGATCTTCAGCGCGACGTAGGCGTCACCCTGGTACTGGTGACCCACGAACCGGCACTTGCTGAGCGTTGCGGCACGATCGTCACGCTCAAGGACGGCCGGATCGACGATGTGCGGCAAAGCGCGGACATGGCGCCGGAACTGTCGGCTCTGTTGAGCGACGCACGGAAGTCTTGAGCGCTCTCACAACAAACTTCGCAATCGCACGCCGCGAGTTGCGCGCCGGCATGACCGGCTTCCGCATATTCATCGCCTGCCTCGTTTTGGGCGTCGCCACCATCGCCGGCATGGGCACCATCACCTCGTCGCTCAAGGCCGGGATGGCCGAGGAAGGTCAATCGATCCTTGGCGGCGACATTGAACTGGCCTTGGTTCAACGCCGCGCAACAGATGACGAACTGGACTATTTGCGAAACCGTGCCCGGCTCTCCGAAGTGGCAACTCTGCGCGCCATGTCACGGCGGCCTGACGGCTCCAAATCCGCACTCATTGAGATCAAGGCGATCGATAGTGTCTACCCCCTGTTCGGCAGGGTTACCCTGCAGGACGACCTCGACCTACGCACCGCGATAACCCAGAAGGACGGCGCATGGGGCATCGTGGTCGACCGGGCGTTGCTGACCAAGTTGGGCGTCGCCCCGGGCGACATGCTGCGTATTGGCCGCATCGATATGCGCGTAACCGGCATTGTCGATGTCGAACCGGACCGCCTGGGCGGCGGCTTCGTGTTCGGACCACGGGTATATATGACCCGGGCAGCGGTCATGGAAACCGACCTGATCCGGCCGGGCAGCCTGGTGCGGTGGCGCTATCGCCTGAAGTTCCCCGAAAGCGAGGCAACGCCTGAACGGATAAAACGGTTCATCGACGATGTGGAAAGCGAATTCCCGAAGTCCGGGTGGCGCATAAGGGGGCGGGCCAATGCAGCACCGGGCGCACAACGGTTTATCGAGCGGCTTAACTTCTTCATGACCCTGGCTGGATTGACCGCATTGATCGTTGGCGGCGTCGGTGTTGCCAATGCCATCAGGAATTATCTCGATGGCAAACGCCGCACCATTGCCACGTTCAAATGCCTGGGCGCCACCGGTGCGACCATATTCCAGATCTATCTGTTCCAGATCATCATGTTATGCGCCCTGGCGATTGCCATCGCCCTTGCACTGGGTGCGCTGATACCGCTTGCCGTGGCGCTTGCCCTGGCCGATGTCATCCCGATCCCGATACGTGTCGGCCTGCATCCAGCGCCGCTTGCAGTGGCTGCAGCCTTCGGTCTCCTGGTGACCCTGGCATTTGCCGTCTGGCCTTTGGCTCTTGCCCGCGAGCTGCCTGGCGCGGTTCTGTTCCGCGCCGTCATCTCACCCGCCCGGCGCTGGCCGAAAAAGCGCTACATCGCCCTAATCGGCCTGGCTCTGGCAGCCGCCTGCCTGCTCGCGCTGTACTGGTATGACGACCGGCTGATCACCGTCTATTATCTCGGCGGCACGGCGGTCAGCTTCGCCGTGCTCTGGACACTCGGCTTGGCACTGATCTGGGCAATGAAACGCGTGCCGCGCATTGGCCGTCCGGAGTTTCGCCTGGCAATCAACAATATTCACCGCCCGGGCAGCCCGGCACCCAGCGTCATTTTATCGCTCGGCCTCGGCCTGGCATTGATCGTCACCCTTGCGCTGATCGACAACAATCTGTCACGCGAACTGAAAGCCAACATTCCCGACCGCGCGCCATCCTTCTTCTTCATCGACATTCAACCGGATCAGGTCGGGCAGTTTTCCGATGCCGTGAAGGGAATTTCCGCGGATGCGGAACTGAAGCAGGTGCCCATGCTGCGCGGCCGCATCGTCCAGATCAAGACGACACCCGCCGCCGATATCGATGCGCCGCCCGACGTGGCATGGGTCCTGCGCGGCGATCGGGGCCTGACCTACGCAACCGACCTGCCCGAGGGATCGCGCCTGGTTGCCGGTGAATGGTGGCCGAACGACTATGACGGGCCGCCAGCGGTATCCATGGTCGACGGCATCGCCGAAGGCCTGGGGCTCGATATTGGCGATAAGATCACTGTCAATGTCCTCGGCCGCAGCGTGACCGCAAGAATTGCCAATCTGCGCGCCGTTGAGTGGCAATCCTTCGGTATTAATTTCGTTCTGGTGTTCTCGCCGAACGCCCTGGAAGCAGCCCCGCACACCTTTTTGGCCACCGTCACCCTGGAAGATGAGCGCGAAAATGACGTTCTTGAAGCGGTCAGCGGCAATTTTCCCAATATTACCGCGATCCGCATAAAAGAAGCGATCGAAACAATTAACGCCTTTCTGGAAAAGCTGCTCGCCGGCATCAGGGGCGCCAGCCTGCTGACCCTGGCCATGAGTATCCTGGTTCTGGCCGGTGCATTGGCGTCTGGATATCAGGCGCGAATGTATGATGCGGCAATCTTGAAAGCGGTTGGCGGCACGCGCCGAAAACTAATGCTAAGCTATTGTATTGAATATATTATTTATGGTGTCGCCACATCTGTTTTTGCCCTGATTGTGGGCACCATCGCAGCCTTTGCGATCATCCGCTTCGTCATGGAATTTTCCTGGATTTTCGAGCCAGGCGTGGCCGCTGTGACAGTGTTGACCGCCACCCTTGTGACCCTTGGATTGGGCCTTGCGACCAGCTGGCGCAGCCTGGGCGTAAAACCCGCTCAAATTTTGCGCAAATTTTAATTTTGAGATAATATTAAAACTCATGCGGGATCATGATTGCAATCATATGCGGCTGTTCCCATATAACGAATTAGCTCGGAAACCAGTTTTGGAGAAGGATTGAGCATGTCTGAATTTGACAACAGAGGTTTCGCGCAACCTCAATCGACAGGTGCCCGCACCGCGGGCCGCGAGATCGATCAAGGCCTGCGCTCCTATATGCTCCAGGTCTACAATTATATGTCCATTGGGCTTGCGGTGACAGGCATCGCGGCTATGGCCACGTTCTACCTGTCGGTTACCAGTGACCCCACTGGTGCGGTTGCCCAGGTTTCACGGGACATGTATCTCACCCAATTGGGCTACACGATTTTCGCCAGCCCGGTGAAATGGGTCGTCTTCCTGGCACCTCTTGGTCTGGTGTTCTTCCTGAGCGCGCGGATCAATAAAATGAGTGTCGGCGCGGCCCAGGCCACGTTCTGGCTGTTTGCCGCCATCATGGGCGTTTCATTAGCGTCGATCTTCATGGTCTACACCCATGGCAGCATCGCCCGGGTGTTCTTCATCACCGCTGCAGCATTCGGCGGCTTGAGCCTTTGGGGTTACACCACCAAAAAGGACATTAGTGGCTGGGGATCGTTCCTGTTCATGGGACTGATCGGCATCATTATTGCCAGTGTGGTCAACATCTTCCTCGGCAGTTCCGCCCTTCAGTTTGCGATTTCCGTGATCGGCGTTCTGGTGTTTGCCGGCCTCACCGCCTATGACACCCAGCAGATCAAGGAAATGTATTTTGAAGGCGACGGCGCCGTGGTTGCCGGCCGCAAAGCCATCATGGGTGCCCTGAAGCTCTATCTGGACTTCATCAACATGTTCATCATGCTGCTGCACCTGTTTGGCAGCCGCGAATAGACGGCACTGGTTTATCCAAGAAAAAACCCTCAAGGATATCCTTGAGGGTTTTTTTGTTGAGGATATTCAGGCCTCAGGCCACAACCAGCTTTGGTTTACCCTCGATTGAGCGCAGCACCTGGGCCAGATCGTGGCCCCGCTTGACGATCAGTCCTGAGGCTGTGACGACCGAATAAGCGCCCTGCTTACGGCTGAGCTTGGGTTGTTTCTCTATTCTGTAAAGAGGGTATTCTGTGGTTCGGCGGAAAACCGAAAAGACCGCCTTTTCCTTCAAGGCGTCAATGGCATAATCGCGCCACTCGCCGTCAGCCACCTTGCGGCCATAGACACTTAGAATCTGTGTCAGTTCACTGCGGTTGAAGGCGATCTTGGGCGCTGTGCGCGCAACTTTTTTCGCCTGTTCCGTCTTTCTGACCAAGCGCACAACGCCGCTTGGCCTGAACTGTATGGGCTCGGTTTCGCTCATCGCTCCTCCCTGAGTTCCAACTTGATGCTCCAAAAAACGCGCTTCTGCGCAATTCTCACATTGGTATCATCAGCCAGCACCACCGCGTTTGCAAGCGCAACCTTCGTGTCGCCTGGCAAGTGTGTCATGCCAGGCTGACATCAAACTGCAGATAAAACATCAAGATTTCGCCGTATTCACGCCTTGGCATCGTCCAATTGAAATTACATCTTGTCATTGTTGCCTCTAGGGCCCGACTCGTGAGGAGGCGTCGGAAATCTCAGCCCCCCAGCCCCCCGAGTCTTCGAGTTATGCGAGTCGGGCCAAATTTTCCCTAGTGTGTTGAGTACGTGAGTGTTTTGTCCTTGTTGCGGCGCGGCCAGTGAGTAAAGCCGCGCCGCAAGACATGAGGTCGAGATGGTACACGACACGATTGACATTGAGCGCTGTGTCTGGGATCCGCACTACCGGCACAAAGTCAAACGCTTACTGAATTGTCAGCCAGGTGGCGGAGCGCCGACGGCGAATCAGAACCGAGGTCCGTTGCCCTCAGGCAAAAACAAACTGCCGGTTGGCACTGATCTGCATCAGCCCTCTTGATTCCTGCGGTCAACTGAACGATATCTGCTCGTTGATTTGGGCAAATAGTTTCAGGTGCCATGACAAAGAAAAAAGCCGCTGCCGCCAAAACCGGCGCAAAAACAGAATCTCATGAATTCCAGGCGGAGGTCTCCAAGCTTCTGCATTTGATGGTGCACTCGGTTTACTCCGAAACCGAGGTGTTTCTTCGTGAGCTGATCTCCAATTCGGCCGATGCCTGCGACAAGCTGCGCTATGCCGCCATCACCGAACCGGGCCTGCTTGGCGACAATGCCGATCTCGCCATCACCATAACCGTGGACGCGCAGGCCAAAGAACTCGTGGTCGCCGATAATGGCATCGGTATGAGCCATGACGAGCTTGTCGAAAACCTCGGCACCATCGCCCGTTCCGGCACTGAAGCCTTTATGAAACAGCTGGACAACAAGGATGATGGCGTCCAGTTGATCGGCCAGTTCGGCGTCGGCTTCTACTCCGCCTTTATGGTCGCCGGTGAAGTCGAAGTCTGCTCGCGGCGGGCTGGTTCCGATGAGGCATGGAAATGGGTCTCAGCCGGCACCGGCCAGTTCTCCCTGAGCCCTCTGGAGACAGATGATCCCCAGGCACCTGCCCGCGGCACCGCCATCAGGCTGAAGCTACGCGACGATGTTGAGGAATATCTCGAGCCCGGCCGTATCGAAACCATTGTCAAAACCTATTCCGACCATGTCAGCTTTCCCATTGAACTCCAGGTTCAAGGCGATGACGCCCCTGAACCGCGCAGGCTGAACTCCGCCAGCGCCTTGTGGACCCGGCCCAAGTCGGAAATTTCGGAAGACCAGTATAAGGAGTTCTACGGCCATGTCGGCGGGCTGTTCGACGAGCCGACCCTGACCCTGCACTACAAGGCAGAGGGCCGCCACGAATACACCGTTCTGGTGTTCGTTCCCAGCAGCAAGCCGTTCAACCTGTTCGACCCGGAACGCAAGGCCAGGCTCAAGCTCTATGTCCGCCGGGTGTTCATATCCGAAGATGCCGAGATGCTTCCCGGTTATCTGCGCTTTGTGCGCGGCGTCATCGATTCCGAGGACATGCCGCTCAATATCAGCCGCGAGATGCTCCAGAACAACCCGATCGTCGCCTCGATCCGCAAAGCCGTCACCAACCGGATCCTGAGCGAACTGGAAAAGACCGCCGACAAGAAACCGGAAACCTATGAAACCCTATGGGCCGAATTCGGCGCGGTGCTGAAAGAAGGCCTCTACGAAGACATGGAGCGCCGCGATCAGCTTCTGGCGCTGTCCCGCTTCAAGACCACGACATCGGGTGACGGACAGCGCAGCCTGAAAGACTACGTCGCCGACATGAAGGACAATCAGACCGCTATCTATTATGTCAGCGGTGAAGATGCGACCAAGGCTCTTGCCAGTCCGCAATTGGAAGGCTTCCGCGCCAAGGGCATCGAAGTGCTGGTGCTCGGAGACCCGGTCGATAATTTCTGGACCACCTCGGTGCTCGGGTTTGACGGTAAGCCGTTTACTTCGGTGACCCAGGGCGTCGCCGATCTGGACAGCATCGCCGGGACTGCCGACGATGCCGATGACCAGCGAACCGAAGCGGATGCGTCCGAACTTGGAACCTTGATCGCCCTGATCAAACAGACCCTGGGCGACGATGTGTCGGATGTGCGCAAATCCGACCGCCTGACCGACAGCGCGGCATGCCTGGTGGCAGAAGCCGGCGGCCTTGACCGCAATCTGGAAAAGATCCTGGCGCAGCAAAACCCGGACGGCGTGCCAAAGCGGACACCCATTCTGGAAATCAACCCCAAGCACGAAATGGTCAAGACCCTGGCCCATAACGCCAAGGCTGGTGGCGTCACACCGGATCTGGAGGATGCCGCACGATTGCTGCTCGACCAGGCCTATATTCTTGACGGTGAGCAGGTGCGTGACCCCGCAGCCTTTGCCGCGCGCATGTCACGGGTCATGACCCGAGGGCTGGCTACGGAATAGAAATACGGGTTTAGTTCTGCGCCGTATCGGTGCTGTCGAAATAGGCCGCACCGATTATCGCGCCGGCGCCATTGACCTGCAAAATCGCCGTGCAGCCATCATAGCCCGCCATCAGGTCGGAGGCAGGCAACTCGACCGAGACCGCTTCGCCGTGCCAGGCGCCGATCGGCACCATTTGCCGCACAACATTGTGGTAACTGACCTCACGGCCTCTGTTCTCACCGCGCTGGATCGCGACTTTTTCTTTCTTGGTCGACAGCAGCAGCCAGATCGTTGCATCCGGCGCCTTGCCCTGGCCCTTATAGGCCCCAGCCGACACCATTATCGCCTTGTTGTTTGATTTGAGCGTGACCGGGACCCAGGACTTACTTCCGAAATCGGTTTCCTGCGCCAGCACCTTGAGCACTTCGCTGCGATGGCTGCCAATCGCATGACGCCTGCCGTTCAGCACCATTTGCGGGGTATAGACCTGCCCGTCGCCTCGCCGTTTTGCATAGGCCGCCTGGCGTTTGGAGTGGGCCGGCGAGGCAAAGGTGTCTTTCCAGCCGAGATAGTCCCAATAGTCGACCGCCAGAGTAAGCGCGATGACGTCGTCCCGCTTGGCCAGGTCACCCAGAAACGCGTCGGCCGGCGGACAAGACGAACAGCCCTGGCTGGTGAACAATTCCACAACCGCCCGGGGGCTTTTTGCAAGGGCTGGCCCTGTCGGCGAAAACGCCGGCATGATCAGCAGTGCCAGGCCGGCGCAGACTACCCGCCGCGTCCAGACTTTCGAAAAGACAGTTTGTATGCTCATGGTGGCGGGATAATAGGGCCATCGTTCGTAACTTACGAGTAACGATGGAGTGAATTGTTAATGTGCCGCCAAAGCATTCCCTGCCCAGGATAACGAAAACCGCCGCAACGTTGCCGGCGGCGGTTCCGTATCTCCATACCGGTTGTTGGTCCGGTCAGGCGGCGACCAGTTTGCGCAACACGTAATGCAGGATGCCGCCATTGGCGAAGTAGTCCAGTTCGTCGGCTGTATCGATCCGGCATAACAGTTTGGCCGTCTTGGTCCGGCCATTTGCGAATTTGAACTCCGCGTTCAGCTTCATGCGCGGCCGCATCTTGCCGTCGAGCCCTTTGATCGAGACCAGTTCGTCACCCTTGAGGCCGAGGCTCTGCCAGCTCTGCCCTTCATCGAACACCAGGGGTAAAACCCCCATGCCGATCAGATTGGACCGGTGGATCCGTTCAAACGAGCCGGCAATGACCGCCCGCACCCCGAGCAGGATGGTGCCCTTGGCCGCCCAGTCACGGCTTGAGCCGGTGCCGTATTCCTTGCCCGCCAGCACCACCAGCGGCACGCCTTCTTTCTGATATTGCATGGCGGCATCATAGATCGACATTTGCTTGCCCGAGGGATGTTGCTTGGTGACCCCACCCTCGACGCCGGGCACCATCTGGTTCTTGATACGGATATTGGCGAATGTGCCGCGCATCATGACCTCATGGTTGCCACGCCGCGAGCCATAGGAATTAAAGTCGATGCGTTTGACCTTGTTGCCTGTCAGATATTTGCCCGCAGGGCCATCCGCGGCAATCGAGCCGGCCGGTGAGATGTGGTCGGTGGTGATTGAATCGAGGAACAGGCCGAGCACCCTCGCATCGGTGATATTGGTCACCGGGTCCGGTGTCGCGGTCATGTTCTCGAAATAGGGTGGATGCTGAACATAGGTCGATTTGTTGCTCCAGCCGTAGGTCAGGCCGCCCTCGACCTTGATCTTGCGCCACGCCGTATCGCCCTTGAACACGTCGCCATAGCGCTCACGGAACATCGCTCTGGTGACCGACGAACGCACAAGCTCGGCGATCTCCTTCGAGCTCGGCCAGATATCCTTGAGATAGACCGGCTGGCCTTTCCGGTCATGACCGATCGGGTCATTCATAAGGTCGACCTGCAGATTGCCGGACAATGCATAGGCGACCACCAGCGGCGGCGAGGCAAGATAGTTGGCCCGCACATCCGGACTGATCCGGCCTTCGAAATTGCGGTTGCCGGACAATACCGAGCAGGCGACGATGTCGTTCTTGTTGATTGCATCCGAGATCGGTTCGGGCAGGGGCCCTGAATTACCGATACAGGTGGTGCAGCCATAACCGACCAGATCGAAGCCGAGCTTGTTGAGATCTTTCTGCACGCCTGAGCGCTTGAGATATTCGGTCACCACCTGGCTGCCCGGGGCAAGCGAGGTCTTGACCCACGGCTTGACACTCAGGCCTTTGGCGACCGCGTTGCGCGCCAGCAGCCCGGCACCGATCATGACCGAAGGATTTGACGTATTGGTGCATGAGGTGATCGCTGCAATCACCACATCGCCATGCCCCAGATCGTGGTTCGCACCGGCCACCTTGTAGCGTTCCGACAGGGCCTTGGCCTGTTTGAACTCGTCCTTCATGGCGCCGGCAAAAGCAGGGGCTGCGCCCTTGAGCGAGATCCGGTCCTGTGGCCGTTTCGGGCCGGCCAGGCTCGGCTCCACATCAGCCAGATCAAGCGCCAGCGTTGAGGTGAACACCGGGTCGGGCGTCGACCGGGTCCGATACATGCCCTGCGCCTTGGCATATTTCTCCACCAGGGCCAATTGTGCCGGCGTCCGGCCGGTTGCTTCCATATATCTCAGCGTATCGCTGTCGACCGGGAAAAAGCCGCAGGTGGCACCATATTCAGGCGCCATATTGGCAATCGTCGCCTGATCTTCCAGCGACAGGTGATCGAGGCCCGCACCGAAGAACTCGACGAATTTGCCGACCACACCCTTCTCGCGCAGCATCTCCACCACCGTCAGCACCAGATCGGTCGCGGTGACACCTTCACGCATGCGGCCGGTCAGCCGCATACCGACCACTTCGGGTATCAGCATCGAAACCGGCTGGCCAAGCATCGCTGCCTCCGCCTCGATACCGCCGACCCCCCAGCCCAGAACCGACAGGCCATTGACCATGGTGGTGTGGCTGTCGGTGCCGACCAGGGTATCCGGGAACGCCAGTTCGACCATGCCCTTGGCCGTCTTTTCCTTCTTTGTCCACACCGCGCGCGACAGATACTCCAGATTGACCTGATGGCAGATGCCCGTGCCCGGCGGCACGACCCGGAAATTGTCGAATGCTTCCGCACCCCAGCGCAGGAATTCATATCGTTCGCCATTGCGCTCATATTCACGGCCCACATTAGCCTTGAACGCGCCCGCGGTGCCGAAAAAGTCGACCATCACAGAGTGGTCGATCACCAGATCCACCGGCGCCAGAGGGTTGATTTTCTTCGGGTTTCCGCCGAGCTTCACCATGGCGTCGCGCATGGCCGCCAGATCGACCACTGCGGGCACGCCGGTAAAATCCTGCATCAACACCCGCGCCGGCCGATAAGCGATCTCACGGGTGCTCTTGCGCCGTTTGAGCCACTTGGACATGGCCAGTATGTCGTCCGCCGTAACGCTGCGGCCGTCTTCATGACGCAACAGATTCTCGAGCAGCACCTTGAGCGAGAACGGCAATTTGGAAATACCTTCCAGCCCGTTCTTTTCAGCCGCCTTGAGATTGAAATACTCGTAGGTCTTCCTGCCGACTTTCAGTTTCCGGCGGCATTTGAAGCTGTCGAGAGAAGGTGTTGACGTCATGTGAGTGCTGGTCCTGTGTTGTTCTGGAAGAGCGGCCGGCCGGCCAAAATTATCCGATCACCGATGATTGGTGTCGTCGGCGCCACACACGCCTTTACAGCCTGGGAAAGCAGAGCCGGTTTCATGGAGTGCGGTACCGGTGCCAGTATCTTGTCGATGCGCATCAGAGGTATTTTCCGGGTCTGTGTAACGGGTTTACCTTAAGTTGCCAATGAGACATTGGCTGTACTTGTTGATTCACCGAAAACCCCTTTTGCGATTTGCCTTGCCTGTGCCGGCTCGTAATGTAGGTGTACCCGGTCCAGATAGAGAGCCCCGCAGGCACCCGCAACCGTAATGAAGCTCAGTGTTGAAAATGTCACCTGTGTACGTGGAGGACGAACCGTGTTCGAAAGCCTTTCGTTCCAGATCGCCGCTGGTGAAAGCCTGCTCCTGACCGGTCCCAACGGCGCCGGCAAGTCGAGCCTGTTGCGTCTCCTGGCCGGCCTCGTGGCCCCGGCCGCCGGCACGGTCGAACTGGCCGGCAGAGACCCCAACCTGACGATCGGTCAATCGGCTCATTTCATCGGCCACATGAATGCCGTCAAAGCAGCCATGACGGTTGAAGAGAATTTGCGCTTCTGGACTGCATTTCTGGGCAGCCGTCAGGACACCTCGCCATTACAGGCGTTCAATCTGGAAAACCATGCCTCGATCCCGGCCGCCCTCCTGTCGGCCGGCCAAAGCCGCCGTCTGGCGCTGTCGCGGCTGGCAGCAGTTCCCCGTCCCTTATGGCTGCTCGATGAACCGACCGTCGGCCTCGACACCGCCTCGCAGGCCATCCTGGTCGAATTTATGAAAGCCCATCTGGACCAAGGCGGATTGCTGGTCGCGGCAAGCCATGTGGATGTCGGCCTCGAATTCAGCCAGCAACTGGAACTGACAAAGGGCATGCGGCCATGAACCAGCTGCGCGCATTGATCGGCCGCGATCTGGTGCTGGCCTATCGCCTGGGTGGTGGCGCCGGCACGGCAATCGGGTTTTTCCTGGTGGTGGTGACCTTGATGCCGCTTGGACTTGGGCCGGATTCCGCACTCCTGTCGCGCATTGCACCGGGAGCGATCTGGATCGCCCTGCTGCTCGCTGTCCTGTTGTCGATCGACCGGATGTTTCTGGCCGATTACGAAGACGGATCGCTCGAACTCATGCTGCTTGGCCCGGTTTCGCTCGAACTTGTGGTCATCTGCAAGACCCTCGCCCACTGGCTGACCACCGGCCTGCCGCTTGCCCTGGCAGCGCCCGCCTTCGGCATTCTGCTCAATATTTCACCTGACGCCATAGCCCCCCTGGTGCTCTCGACCCTGATCGGCTCGCCGGCCTTGAGTTTCATGGGAGCGATCGGTGCAGCGGTAACCCTTGGGGTGCGCCGCGGTGGTTTGCTGCTGTCGCTGCTGATCCTGCCGCTTTATGTACCGGTGCTGATCTTCGGCGTCAGCGCCGCCTCCGGCCTTGGCGCTGGCCCCGATATCGCCACGCCGTCGCTGCTGGTTCTGGCCGCCCTGTCGCTCGCCACCCTGGTGCTCTGCCCGCTTGCCGCTGCCGCCGCGATCAGGTCACATTACGTGTAGTATCATAGGCCGCACAAAGGCCCCATTGCCCAAGCGCTTTGAAAGTATTAGATCAGGCCCATGCAAAGATACGCTAACCCGACCCGCTTCATGTCGCTGTCAGGCGCGGTCCTGCCATGGGCCATCGGCGCAACGGCCATATTGTTTGCCACCGGCCTTTATCTGGCGCTGGTCACGGCGCCGGCCGATTATCAGCAGGGCGAGACCGTGCGCATCATGTTCATTCATGTGCCGGCCGCCTGGACGGCACTGTTTGTCTACACAGTGATGGCCGGCGCAAGCGCGGTCGCCATGATCTGGCGCCATCCGCTGGCCGATGTGGCTGCCAAATCGGCGGCGCCGATCGGTGCGTGTTTCACTTTTCTGGCGCTCGCCACCGGTTCCTTGTGGGGCAAGCCCATGTGGGGCACCTGGTGGGTATGGGACGCGCGCCTGACGTCGGTTCTGGTGCTGTTTCTGCTGTATCTGGGCTATATCGCCATCTGGCAGACCATCGAAGACCCGCACCGGGCGGCCCGCATTGCCGCAATCGTCGCGCTTGTCGGCTTCGTCAATGTGCCGATTATCAAATTCTCGGTGGAATGGTGGAACTCGCTGCACCAGCCGGCCAGCGTATTGCGCATGGACGGGCCGGCGATCCACAGTTCGATCCTTGTGCCCCTGCTCGTCATGGCGGTCGCCTATTCCGCCCTGTTCCTCGTGCTACACCTGATCGCCATGCGCAGCGAGATTCTGCGCCGGCGGGTGCGCACCCTTCAACTGGCCCGGCTGGAGGCCTGAGCACCGTGGATCTTTCCTCCGCACATATCGGCTTCGTGCTGGTCGCCTATACCCTGACGGCCGTGGTGCTGTTGGGCCTGACCGTTTGGATCGTTGTCGATCTGAAGGCCCAGCGCTCAGCACTTTCCCGTCTTGAAGACGGAAGTGCTGGACACCGCCCACGCAAGACAGCGCAGGCCCAGGGGGTGGAAACATGACCGACCAGGCGGAAACCGGCGGTCCGGCTGAAAAAACACCCGCACGCCGCGGATCGCTGATGATAGCGCTTCTGCCACTCGCCATGTTCGCGGCCCTCGTGGCGGTATTCTACTTCGGACTTTATCGCGGCGATCCATCCAAAATTCCATCCGCCCTGATCGGCCGTACCGCGCCGGAGTTCGCCCTGGCGCCCCTGGAAGGTCTGCGCATAGGTGGTCAGCCGGTACCAGGCGTTTCCACCGCCGACCTCAAACGGGGCCGTGTCAGCATCGTCAATGTCTGGGCGTCATGGTGCGGTCCCTGCCGCCTTGAGCACCCTTTCCTGCTGCGCCTAGCACAGGACGAGACGATCGACATGATCGGCATCAACTACAAGGACCAGCCCGCCAACGCCCGGCGTTTTCTCGGCATGTTGGGCAATCCATACAGTGTGGTCGGGGTTGACACCGACGGCAAGGCCGCGATCGAATGGGGCGTCCATGGGGTGCCCGAAACCTTCATCGTCGATGGCGAGGGCACGGTCATCTACAAGCATATCGGACCAATCGGCCAACGGGCCATGGCCGAGCAGGTTCTGCCGGCGATCAAGCGCGCCCGTGAACAGTGAGCTGAAATTAACAAATCTCAACAGATCCTGAACAGGGCGTTAACCTTTCATTAACCCTAACAGATCCTTAATGCGTCAATTGTGCTCCTCTGATACCCGGGCGATTCGCGCGCCCGGCACATGGCTATGGCGTCTCCAATAGACAAAAACATTGTTACCCAGCAGAACCAGCGGGCGCACAAGCCGGCCGCTGAAACGCGTCCGCGCGGCACTGCCGGCAGCAATCCCAGCCAGGCCTCCGCAGCTGCAGCACAGGGCCGCCGCAGCCAGCCGGCGGTCTCGGTCAGTCTGAGCGCTGAAGCACTGCAATTGCTCAATGGTAACCGTGAACCGGTGCGCCATGCCCGGCCCCAGGCCCCCAACCCGCGCACGGAAACGCCTGACGAAGCCGAAGCCGAGACCGAGGTCGCGGCCACTGGCGAGGTCTTTGAACTACATGCAGATGATCTGGATTCACCGCGCCGCGAAGCACCCTTCGCCCACGTCTCAAACCCCACTCCGGGCAGGTATCAACTGCCGGGCAGCCGGTTGGATATCACGGTATAAATTCTCAACGTCGGTAGTTACTTGTGCTTACCGCCCGCGCCATTGGTGCGCTGTACACCGTTAGGAGTGTCAGCTTCGCTGAACTCTTCCAGCGCATCGGAAATCTGCGTCAGGGCAGCCAGAAATTCCTTGCGCCGCTCGGTCGGCAGCACCCGCATGAGTTTGCGGTCCGCTGATACCGCCCCGGGCTGCACGGTTTTCAGGGATCGTTTGCCTGCCGCGGTCAGCTTGATGGAGTTGGCGCGGGCGTCTTCCTTGGTCCGCTTGCGCTGAAGCATGCCCCGTTTGATCAGGCGCCCGACCAGATCCGCAAGAGTGCTCCGGTCGATACCGGTCAGACCGACCAGATCGGTTTGACTGGCGCCTTCGTTCTGGGCAACCGCAAGCAGCACGGTGAACTGACGATGGGTCAGTCCAACGTCGCCGACCTCCTTGGCATAGAGGTCTCCGGCATATTGCCACGCCCGGCGAAGAAGATGATACGCCGACTTGTTCAGATCCTTGATTTCACCTGTTGGTGTCATATCTGTCTGTACCGCCCATTTATATCCGAACTTAGGCAGTCTGAATAACAGGGACGCGTAGGGTTTCGGCCGTCTCGCTGCCGATCCTTTTGATCCCGTAAAGCCCTCTCAGTTCGAAATCCTTTGCAGTCTTTAGATTTGACCAATCGGTCCAAGATGATCAAGGGGTTGATTCTCAAACGTCATCAAAAAAAGTTGTTCAAACGTGATCGGCACGGAATATCCGCATGCGTCCGTTGGCACGAGCATCAGGACACATGCTTCCAAACAAACCCAAAGCCCTTTAGACTCGCAGCCGCATCTGTGGAAACATTCACCACCCATGAGCCAACCATCCAACACCACAAACTTCTCCCGCATTGTCCCCGAAGGCGACAATTTGCACAGGGATGTTTGCGACAGTTGCGGGTTCATCAACTACGAGAACCCCAAGGTGGTCGCCGGATCGGTTGTCCGTCACGGCGATGCGATATTGTTGTGCCGCCGCGCCATCGAGCCCCGGTCGGGCCTTTGGACGCTGCCGGCCGGCTATATGGAGCTAAACGAAACCGTCGAACAGGCGGCCTTGCGCGAGGCCTATGAAGAAGCCTATGCGCGCATTGAGATCGACACCCTGCTCGCGGTTTATTCGATCCCCCGCATCTCTCAGATCCAGGTGATCTACCGCGCCGATCTGGCCGAACCGGAATTCAAACCGGGCGTTGAGAGCCTTGAGGTCGAACTATTCACCTGGGACACGATCCCCTGGGAGGAAATCGCCTTTCCCAGCGTGCACTGGGCGCTCAATCATTTCCGTGAGGTGCGCGACCGCGAGGTTTTCGCGCCGTTCTCCAACCCGAAAGGCGAGACCGGCGATTTTCCGAAGGCAGCGCGGTGATGTGCGGTGCTCAGACCTGGAAAAAAATAGAATAAGTATTCTTGAATTAATTCTCCGGCTCTACCGCATATTTCTGCATCAAGCGCGTCTGCGAGATGGCAAAGACCATGGTCAGCGGCAAAAGGCCGAACACCTTGAAGCTGACCCAGGTATCAGTTGAGACCATGCGCCAGACCACTTCGTTGAGGCCGGCGAGGAAGAAAAAGAACAGTCCCCAGCGCATGGTCAGTTTGCGCCAGCCTTCCTCTTTCATTTCGAGCATCACGCCCATCATCATTTTCAGCGGCGACTTGCCCAGTGCATAACCAACCAGAAGGAATGCACCGAACAGGGCTGAGACCACCGTCGGCTTGATCTTGATGAAGGTTTCGTCTTCGAAAAACACGGTCAGACCGCCGAACGCACCGACGAAACCCGCCGCCACCAGCGGCATCACCGGAATGCGCCGTTCCAGAACATAGGCCACCACCACGGCGACCAGGGTTGCGACAACCAGAGCACCGGTCGCCCAGATGATCCCATAGACATAATTGGCGACAAAGAACACCAGCAGCGGTCCCATGTCGATGGCCAGCTTGCGCAACGGATTGGCCGCGTCTTTGGTCTGTGCCTGTTCAGTATTCTCGCTCATTCCGACCCCGCAATGGCTCTGGCAAATTCTTCCGCATCGAACGGTTGCAGATCTTCAATGCTCTCACCCACGCCGATGGCATGGACCGGCAGCCCGAACCGCGTAGCCAGCGCGACCAGTATGCCGCCGCGTGCGGTACCGTCCAGCTTGGTCATGATCAGCCCGGTGACGCCTGCGGTTTTCTGGAACATCTCGACCTGATTGATGGCGTTCTGACCGGTTGTCGCATCAAGCACCAAAAGCACCGAGTGGGGTGCTGTCTCATCCTGCTTCTCAAGCACCCGGACGATCTTCTCAAGCTCCTGCATCAGGTGCGCCTTGTTCTGCAGCCGTCCGGCGGTATCGACAATCAGAATGTCCGTGCCGTCCTCCTTGGCCTCCTTGAAGGCATCGAAGGCAAGGCCTGAGGCGTCCGAACCCGGCGGCCGTGCCATGACACTGGCGCCTGAGCGCTCACCCCATACGCGGAGCTGGTCGATTGCTGCTGCCCGGAACGTGTCGCAGGCGGCAAGCTTGACCGAAAACCCCTCTGCGGTGGCGATCGCGCCGAGCTTGCCGATGGTTGTGGTCTTGCCCGAACCGTTGACCCCCACCACCAGGATCACGAATGGCTTTTGCGAGGCATCGAACTCAAAGGGCACAGCCACCGGCGCGAGCACAGCTGAGACTTCACGGGCCAGGATCGCCTTGACCTCGTCTGGATCAATCTCCTTGTCATAGCGGCCTTCTGCAACCGCCTCGGTGATGCGCAGGGCGGTATCGACCCCCAGATCCGCTTGAATGAGAATGTCTTCCAGATCCTGCAGGGTGTCCTTATCAAGCTTCCGCTTGGTGAAAATATCGGTGATGCCGGTGGTCAGCGCCCGCGAGGATTTCGACAGGCCCTGTTTGAGCCGGCCAAACCAGCCGGCCGCCGGTTCGGGCACAGCAGGTTCTGCTTTGCGCTCCGGCTCCGGCTTTAGCTCCGGCTCCGGCTCTGGCTCTGGCTCCGGCTCTGGCTCTGGCTCTGGCTCTGGCTCTGGCTCTGGCTCTGGCAGGAGAGCAGATTGCAGGTTCACATCGGCGTCATCCTGCACTGCGGCAATCGCCGGTTCTTCGGGTGCCTGTGGAAAACTGTCCGGCTCAACCGCCTGCTCTTGCGGTGCACTGGATTGCGGTTCATCGGTCCCGCCCAACCGCTTGAACATCCGCTTGAAGAAGCCCGGCTGCTTCTCCTCGCTCATGAGCACGCCTGCCCAATGAGTGTGCCGTCCTGCGAGCCGGTCACCTGGACCTCGATCACGCTGCCAGGCACTGATCGCCCGCCAACATGAACCGGCACGAACTGTTCGCTGCGGCCAACCGTTTCGGTTTCCATAAGCACCGAAATCCGGGTTCCATGAAAGCCCGGCAAAAGTGCATCCGTGCGCTGTGCGCCGACCTCCCGCAACCGCCGGGCGCGCGCCTTGACAACTGAACCGTCCACCTGGGGCATGCGTGCCGCCGGCGTGCCCGGACGCGGTGAAAAGGGAAACACATGGAGAAAGCTCAGCCCGCAGTCCTCAACCAGAGCCACGCTGTTCTCGAACATCTCATCGGTCTCAGTCGGAAAGCCCGCAATCAGATCCGCACCGAACACAAGATCATCGCGCAATGCCCGCATGCGGCTGCAGAACTCGATTGAGTCCTCGCGCGAATGGCGCCGCTTCATGCGCTTCAGGACCATATTGTCACCGGACTGAAGCGACAGATGGAGATGCGGCATGAGCCGTTGTTCTTCGGCAAAGGCTGCGATCAGAGCATCATCCGCTTCGATTGAGTCGATCGATGACAGCCTGAGGCGTGGCAGCTCTGGCACCTGATCCAGCACCGCGCGCACCAGCCGCCCGAGCGATGGCGCACCCGGCAGATCCCGGCCATAGGCGGTCATGTCGACCCCGGTCAGCACTACCTCATTATAGCCGTTTTCCACCAGCCGGCGCACCTGGGCAACCACATCGCCCGCCGGCACCGAGCGGGAATTGCCCCGGCCGTAGGGGATAATGCAGAAGGTGCAGCGGTGATCACAGCCATTCTGGATCTGCACGAAGGCGCGGGCGCGGCCATCGAACCCATCGATCATGTGCAGCGCCGTCTCGCGCACCGACATGATGTCGTTGACCTTGACGCGCTCTTCCAGGGCGATGCCGAAATCTTGGGCGCGGTAGTGTTCGGGCTGCAGCTTTTCTGCGTTCCCCAGCACGAGATCGACCTCTTCCATGGCGGCGAATGTTTCTGGTTCGATCTGGGCTGCACAGCCGGTGACGATAATCTTCGCATCCGGACGGGTGCGCCTTGCCTTGCGGATCGCCTGGCGCGCCTGGCGCGTGGCTTCCGCGGTCACCGCACAGGTATTGACGATCACCGTATCATCGAGCCCGCCGGCCTGCGCATGTGCCCGCATGATCTCCGATTCGTAAGCATTGAGCCGGCAGCCGAAAGTGAGGATCTCGTGCGCGCCCATCACACGGTCTCACCGGCAAACAGAGCGTCGTCGAGGACACCCTCGAAGTCATATTCAAATGGCCCGGTCATCAGGATGTGATCGTCGGCCTCGCGCCAGTCGATCTGCAGCACGCCGCCCGGCAGCTGCACCTTGACCGAACGCCCGGTCAGCTTCTTGCGCGCTGCCGTCACCACTGCTGCACAGGCAGCCGTGCCGCAGGCCCGGGTCAGGCCGACGCCGCGCTCCCAGACCTTGAGTGTCATCGCACCCGGCCCGGTCACATGGGCGAGCGAGATATTGGCGCGCTCGGGAAACATCGGATGGTTTTCCAGCATCGGCCCGAAGCGCTCGAGATCATGCGCCTCCAGATCGTCGACCCAGAAAATGCAATGAGGGTTGCCGACATTGACCACGCTTGGGGAATGCAGGAGTGGCGCATCGATCGGTCCGATCTGCAGTTCAATCATGCGCGTGTCGCGGAATTCTTCCGCCAGCGGGATGTCCTCCCAGCCGAACCGCGGCGCACCGATGTCGGCCCTTATCAGCCCGTCACCGGCCCGGGTGCAGACCAGCAGGCCGCCGGGAGAGCCGATGGCGACCTGGGGGTGGCCGTTTTCGGTCAAAAGAATATCGGCGACACAGCGTGTGGCATTGCCGCACGACTCAACTTCGCCGCCATCCCAGTTCCAGATCCGCATATAGGCGTCCGAACCGGCATCGCGCGGCGGCCCGAACAGGATTAACTGGTCACAGCCAATGCCGTTCTCCCGGTCGGCAATCGCCCGCGCCCGCTCCGGCGTGATCGGAATGTCGCGCGCACGGACATCGAGCACGACGAAGTCGTTGCCGAGGCCGTTCATCTTGCGGAACGGGATTTGTGCGCGCTGGTTACTCATGAGGGGGTTATATGGTGAAACCCGAACCGACCACAAGCGTGGAAGGCACAGAACCCCTGCTCACTTGGCATCATCGAACAGCAGATTGTCCAGTCCGCGCACCAGGCCGGTGATGTGGTGGACCTTCTGTGCCGCCAGCAGGCTGCCATCGACAAAGATGCTGTCATCATCCCCCATCTCGTGGCGCAGGCTCAACCGCTCACCGGTGAGACCGAACAGAACCTCGACGGCGGCGGTATGGCCTGGCATGCGCACCGCGTGCACACGCGTGCCCGCAATGTCCGCACCAAGTGAGTTCGTATCGCCGACATGCTGGTCACGGCCGAGCTCATGATGCGGCCGGCGCACCTCACCCATCAGTTCGGCCAGTTCGCGCGCGGTACCGCTTGGCACATCGGGTTTCTCTGCCTTGCAGTATTCCAGCACCGTCCAATGGGGAATATGGGCGGCAGCCATCAGGGCAAACCGTTGAAGCAGTGCCGCGGTCAGCGCGAAGTTGCCGGTCACAAGACCGATGCCGGCATCGCGCGCCGCACTGTCCAGTGTGTCGAACTCATCGGCTGTGAAACCGGTCGTGCCGATCACCACCGGGATCGCCCGGTCGATCGCCGCCATGACATGGGTCATCCGAACATCGGGATGGGTGTAGTCGATCAGCACATCCGGCTTGCGCGCAAGAGCCTCCTCCAGGTCAGCACTCACCATCACGCCGCATGCATCATCGCCGATCGCCGTGCCGATGTCCTGGCCCGCCGCGCGTCGTGCCACCGCGCCGTCCAGAGTGAACGCGTCCGATGCCAGCACCGCCCGCACCAGACAACGGCCGACCCCGCCGGTCGCCCCGCCAATACACACCTTCATGTCAACTCCTCCGACTGTTCCCGTCGCACTGGCGGAATCCACCAATTAGAATTCTATTTCACAATTGTGATTCACATCACATAATATACTAATTAACGTCTCCATATCCGAGTCCACGGGAAGCAAACGCCGGGCCCGTTACCGGTCTGGCCAATTGGAGACGGTAAAATGGGATTCTTTACAACAACGATCAAGCTCAACGTGTTTGACGGCGGCAGCGGCGACGATTTTTTCGCCGCCAATTCCGGTGATTACTTCAATGTCATATCTCCCATCATCAATGGTGGCGATGGCGACGACTTTCTGATCGGTGCCGTCGACCGGGCCACCACAATCAACGGCGATGCCGGCGACGACACCCTCATGGGTGGCAACCTGCGCGACACGATTTCCGGCGGCACCGGGGACGACCGGCTCCATGGAAATGGCGGCAACGATAATCTGTTCGGCGGCACCGGCAGCGATCACATCTTTGGCGGCAACGGCAACGACGATATTTACGGCGGAAGCGGAAACAACCGACTTTACGGCGGCAGTGGCAATGACGACATCTTTGGCGGCAGCGGCAGCGAAACCATTTATGGTGGCAGCGGCAGTGACGACATTTACGCCGCCGGCGGCAACGACACGGTATATGGCGGCAGCGGTAACGATTATGTCAGCGCCAGTTCCGGCATCAACAGCCTCTATGGCGGGTCAGGTGACGACACGGTCTATGGCGGCACCGGCAAAGACACGATCTTTGGTGGAAACGGCAATGACCGGCTGTTCGGCGACCGCGGCGACGACACCCTCACCGGCGGTTCGGGCGCAGATAACTTTATCTTCGAGGCGCGCTGGTACACCCAGGACGACGACACGGTTACGGATTTCGAAGCCGGCAGCGACACCATCGATTTCCGTCATGTCGATCTGGTCGACAGCTGGAGCGATGTCGTAAACCGGTCAACCCAGCAGGGCGCCGACCTTCAGATCGACACCGGCTGGGGTTCGGTAACGCTCGAAAACATCCAGCTCAGCAATCTCTCAAGCGACGATTTCATATTCTAAAAAACCCCCATCCGGGATTGATCCCAACGAGCCGGGCGCATTAACAACGCCCGGCTCTTTCATGTTTTCCGGATTTATGAGGGGCAATCGTCATTTCTGAACCAGACACACTCTTACGAGCACTTCAATCAATCAGCGCCTGATAGGTCAGGACGCGCAATTGACGGCGCAACGGATAGGCGTCCGACGGGATAAGCTGGGTTGCGAAAATAACCGTCATGTCTTCTTTCGGATCGGTCCAAAACGCGGTGCTGGCCGCCCCGCCCCAGGCATATTCGCCGGGCGTGCCCATGATGTTGGCTTTCGCCGGGTCGAGCATGACCGAGACACCGAACCCGAAACCGACGCCTTCGAAGCTGCTCTCGCCGAACCGCGGCTGGCCCATGGACGCCATGTCGCCGCCCAGATGGTTCGCGGTCATCATCTCAACCGTCTTGCGGCCAAGCAGCCGCACACCGTCCAGTTCACCCTTGCAGCGCAGAAACTCGGTAAAGCGGAAATAATCCTCTACCGTCGAGGTCAATCCGCCACCGCCGGACAGGAGTTTGACCGTATCGGTCGTCATGGCGGTTCCAGCACCTTGCAAAAGCTCGATCCCACCCTCGCCGGTCGACTGATAAAGGGCGGCAAAGCGGCCGAGCTTTTCCGCCGGCACGGCGAAACCGGTATCCACCATGCCAAGCGGCTTGAAAATCCGCTCGGCAAAGAACCCATCGAGGGTCTGGCCCGACACCACTTCCACCAGCCTGCCCAGCACATCGAACGACACGGAGTAGTTCCAGCGCGTTCCCGGCTGGTGCACCAGGGGCATGGCGCCAAGCGCTTCGACCACGTCTGCAAGCGATCGCTTATGGGGATGGAAATCAAGCCCATCGCGGGCATAGACCTGACCCACCGGCGAGGGATCGAGAAAGCCATAGGTCAGACCCGATGTGTGGGTCAGAAGCTGGCGGATGGTGACCGGCGCGTTTGCCCGCTCTGAGCGCATAAAGGCGCCATAGCCCGAGGTGTAAACCCCCATATCCGCCAGTTCGGGAATATAGCTGCCGATATCGTCGTCCAGCTGAAACCTGCCGTCCTCATAGAGCATCATGACCGCAACCGAGGTCACCGGTTTGGTCATGGAATAAATCCGGAAGATGGTGTCCTGCTCAACCGGTGCCCCTGCCGCCACGTCGCGGCTGCCGCACCATTCGGCAAGCGCCACCTTGCCGTGGCGCGCAACCAGCGTATAGGCACAGGGCAGCTTGCCGTCATCGACATAAGAGTGCATCCAGTCACGCACCTTACCGAGCCGCCGGCTGCACAGGCCGACATCTTCGGGTTTCTCAGTTCTGGGCATTCATCGCCTTCCCATCTTCGCAAGCGCGTGACAACCTGCAACGTCTTGACGTCCATGTCCATGCGCCCAAACCGCGTTGACAGGCACGAGGCCCGCGCGTATGGTCCGCGCCGTTCCTGAGGACGCGAGCCCGTCGTCAGGCCGCCTTGCACATGGACACCCGATTTTGGGAGGCGCCGGGAGGTAGGGGGGTCAACACCCGCCAGCGAGTATCGCCCGCGGGTGCGTTTTGCGTTGGGCTGTACCACTGGTGGGCGCGGCCTTTGGAAGATCGAAACGAGCTGGACTATGTTTGAAACCTTATCCGACCGCCTGAGCGGCATATTCGACAAGCTTACCAAACGCGGCGCCCTGAGCGAGGCCGACGTCAACAGCGCTATGAGCGAGGTCCGCCGGGCGCTGATCGAGGCCGATGTGGCACTCGAAGTGGTGCGTGCATTTGTCGAAAAGGTCAGGGAGCAGGCGGTTGGCCAGGAAGTGGTCAAGTCGGTCACGCCGGGCCAGATGGTGGTCAAGATCGTCAATGACGCCCTGGTCGAGACCCTGGGCTCGGATGCCGCACCGATCGATTTGAACGCACCAGCCCCGGTCGCCATCATGATGGTCGGCCTGCAGGGTTCGGGCAAGACCACTACCACCGCCAAGATCGCCATGCGTCTCAACGAGCGCGACAAGCGGAAGGTGCTGATGGCCTCCCTCGACGTGCGCCGCCCGGCCGCCCAGGAGCAGTTGCGGGTGCTCGGCGAACAGATCGGTGTGGATACCTTGCCGATCGTCGAACAACAATTGCCGCGCGACATCACGCGCCGCGCCATGGATGCCGCCCGCCTTGGCGGTTATGACGTGGTCATGCTCGATACCGCCGGCCGGCTGCATATCGACGATGAACTGATGCGCGAGACCGAAGAGGTCCGCGACCTGGCGAACCCGCACGAAATTCTGCTGGTCACCGATGCGCTGACCGGCCAGGACGCGGTCAATGTGGCGCGCACCTTCAACGAGCGGGTCGACGTCACCGGTATGGTCCTGACCCGCGTCGACGGCGATGGCCGGGGCGGTGCTGCCTTGTCCATGCGCGCGGTCACCGGCAAGCCGATCAAGCTGATCGGCACCGGCGAGAAGCTCGACGCCCTGGAAGACTTCCACCCGGACCGGATCGCCAACCGCATCCTCGGCATGGGCGATGTGGTCTCCCTGGTCGAGCGGGCCGCTGAGACGATCGATGCGGACAAGGCGCAGAAGATCGCCGCCAAGATGAAGAAAGGCACCTTCGATCTGGAGGACCTTTCCGAACAGTTGAACCAGATGAAGAAAATCGGCGGCATGAGCAGCGTACTCGGCATGCTGCCTGGTATCGGCAAGATGAAGAAGCAGCTCGAAAACGCCGATCTCGACGACATGGTCATCAAACGCCAGATGGCGATCATCTCGTCCATGACCGCCAGGGAGCGTCAGGTACCGAAGGTTCTAAACGCCTCGCGCAAAAAACGCGTCGCGGCCGGCTCCGGCACGAGTGTTCAGGACATCAACCGGCTGTTGAAAATGCACCGGCAGATGGCCGACATGATGAAAAAACTCGGCAAGGGCAAAGGCATGCTCGGCAACATGTTTGGCGGCGGCATGCCCGACCCTTCGCAGATGTCGCCGGAGGACCTGCCACCGGAACTTGCCCAGACAGCCCTGCCGAAACAGCCATTCCCGCCCCAGGGCCTGCCCGGTCTGCCAGGACTGGGCGGTAGCTTGCCGGGCCTTGGCGGCTCCATGCCGAAGTTCCCGGGGAAGAAGAAATGACCGGGGCCAAGATGTGCCCCTCACATGAACAACACCAGAAATCACACCATCTTCAGGAGACGAAAAAGACATGTCGTTAAAAATCAGACTGGCCCGCGGCGGCACCAAGAAACGCCCGTTTTACCGTGTCGTAATTGCCGATGTACGGGCACCGCGGGATGGCCGCTTCATCGAGAAGGTTGGCACCTTCAACCCGCTCTTGCCGAAGGAATCCGAAGACCGGGTCAACTTGAATGTAGACCGGATCAAGCATTGGCTGAGCGTCGGCGCCAGGCCGACCGACCGGGTGAACCGCTTCCTCGATGCCGCCGGCCTCATGGAACGCAAGCCCCGCAACAACCCGCAGAAAGCCCTGCCCGGCCGGAAGCGTCAGGAGCGTGAAGAAGACGCACGCCTGGCAGCCGAAGATACCGCCAAGAAAGAGGCCGATGCAGCAGCCGCAGCGGCAGAAGCCCCAGCAGAGGAGGCACCTGCCGAAGAAGCTCCTGTAGAGGAAGCCGCCGCTGAAGCACCTGCCGAAGAAGCCGCCGCTGAAGCACCTGCCGAAGAAGCCGCCGCTGAAGCACCTGCCGAAGAAGCCCCGGCGGAAGAATCTCCGGCTGAGGAAGCTCCCGCTGAGGAAGAGGAAGCCAAGTAAGGCCCGCGCGCGACAATGTCCGGGCGCCACGGCACCCGTCTCTGTCTGGGCGCCATTGCCGGCGCCCAGGGCGTGCGCGGTGAGGTACGCATCAAGTCCTTTACCGAGCACCCCGAGGACATCGGCGCCTATGGTCCGCTGTCGAGCGAAGACGGTAAGCAATTGTTCACGCTCACCAAGCTACGGGCCGCCAAGGGTGTGGTGATTGCCACCCTTGATGGTGTCCGCGACCGCGACAGTGCCATGGCCCTCAAGGGCACCCGTCTTTATGTCGACCGGGACAAGCTGCCCGAGGCGGAAGACGACACCTGGTACCACGCCGACCTGATCGGTCTTGCAGCGGTCGCCGCCGATGGTTCGGCGCTTGGCACAATCGAGGCGGTTTATGATTTCGGCGCCGGCGATCTGCTGGAGATCAAGCTCGGTGACACGACTGAGACCGTTCTTGTGCCGTTCACCAGTGAAACCGTGCCCAAGGTCGACGTCGCTTCGGGCATGATCACGGTGATCCTGCCCGAAGATTTGACCGACGACGAGGATTAGAGCCGAAAAGAAACCATGTGGACCGCATCCGTACTGACTTTGTTCCCGGACCTGTTCCCCGGGCCCCTGGGCGCCTCGCTCGCCGGCAAGGCACTCGACACCGGCCTGTGGTCGCTCGATGCGGTAAATATCCGCGATTTCGCCACCGACAAGCACCGCACAATTGACGACACACCCGCCGGCGGCGGCCCGGGCATGGTGATGCGCGCCGATGTTCTGGCAGCGGCCATCGATGCAACCCGGGCGCCCGGTGATGACCGCCCGGCATACTACCTCTCTCCACGCGGTGCCCCGGTGACCCAATCCCTTGTCCGGAACCTCGCTGATGGCCCCGGTATCCTCCTGCTGTGCGGCCGTTTCGAGGGCATCGACGAGCGCGTCATCGAGGGCCGCAATCTGCAGGAACTGTCGCTTGGCGATTTCGTGCTGTCAGGCGGTGAGGTCGCCGCCATGGCGGTCATCGATGCCGCGGTACGCCTGTTGCCCGGCGTCATGGGGGCGGAGGCGTCAGGTACGGAGGAAAGTTTCGAACAGGGCCTCCTGGAATATCCCCACTACACCCGGCCCCAGGAATGGGAAGGCCACGCCATCCCCGAGGTGCTGACCTCCGGCAATCACGGAAAAATCGCCGATTGGCGCCGCGAGCAGGCGGAGCGCCTGACCCGGGAGCGCCGGCCCGATCTGTGGGCAAAATACAACAAAGATTGAAGAGATATGTAAGCTCTGCTTACCCCGCCCGGGTTCTTGGTATTCTGTTCTCCAGCCAGCGGAATATCAGCACAATCACGCCGGTCAGACAGATATAGATGCCAGCGACGAACAGCAGCGGTTCATAGATCCTGTAGGTTTCCTGGCGGACGATGGAGCTTACCCCATAGACCTCAAAAATCGTGATAGTGGCGGCCAGCGGTGTCGATTTGAGGGTCAGCACCAGTTCGCCGGCAAGGGTTGGAAACACATTCTGCAGGGCCCGTGGCAGCCAGATCCGGCGCAGCACCGTGAACGGGTGCATGCCGAACGCCCGGGCGGCTTCAAGCTCGCCCTTGGGCACGCCGCGAAAGGCCCCGCGCATCACTTCGCCCTCATACCCGGCAACGGAAATGGTGAAGGCAAAGACCGCATAGGGAAAGGCTTCACGCAACACCGGCCAAAGGAACGATTCCCGAATACCCGGGATCGAGGGAAACAGCGACCCCAGCCCGTAGTAAATGAGCCACAGCTGAATCAGGAGCGGCGTGCCGCGAATCACCGTACAGAACGCCTGCGCCATCCAGCCGAGCCACCGTGGTCCGGTCACCTGAACAAGGCCGATCGGGATTGCCAGCGCCATGCCGAAGACCAACGACAGTCCGAGCAGTTCGATGGTCAGTATCAGTCCATCGACGAATTTGGGGGCATATTCCGGGAGCCAGTACCATTGCATGATGCTGTGCCCTAACCCTGATCCGGCTGTCCGCGCCGGTAATGGTGCTCGATCCAGCGGAACACCACTGTCGACACCAGGCTGAGGCACAGATAAAGCGCACCGGCGATCACATAGAACATGAAGTAGGATTTGGTGGCGCCGGCCGCCTGCCGGGTTTCCAGCGCCAGTTCGCCGAAGCCGACCACCGCCAGAAGGGCTGTGTCCTTGGTGACGATCAGCCACAGATTGGCCAGTCCCGGCAGGGCGAAGGGGATCATCGCCGGAATCACGATACGCCGGTGACGCTGCAGCCACGACATGCCGAATGCCGCACCCGCTTCAATCTGGCCCGCCGGCACGGCGAGTATTGCTCCGCGCAGAACTTCGATGGAATAAGCGCCTTGCACGAAGCCAAGCACATAGATACCCGCGGCAAGGCCGGAGATATCGACCCGCTCGAAACCCATACCTTCAAGGAGCTGGTTCAGCAGATCCGTACCGGCATAATAAAGCAGGAGAATAAGCACCAGTTCAGGTACGGCGCGGATCAGGGTGGTGTAGATTTCCAGCGACCAGCGCAGGATCGGCCCACCGTATATTTTACCCAGGGCACCGCCGAGGCCGATCATCAGGCCGAGCGCATAGGCACCAAGCGCGATTTGAATGGTGCTCAGGAGACCGCGCAGCAGATTGCCACCCCAGCCGGGCGGCGAAAGCGCCAGAAGCTCCCAGTGCACTCCCCCCATTTAAACTACCGCCTTTTGCCCCTCAGGCGCCGCGGAGCCGGTCCCTCAACCGGCTCCGGGCACAGGGTGTTATCAGCTTTCGCCGCCGTAGATATCGAAGGTGAAGTATTTCTTCGAAATCGCGTCGAACGTGCCGTCTTCCCGGATCTTCTTGATCGCGGCATTGAACTTGTTCATGAGCTCGGCTTCACCCTTGCGCATGCCGCCACCAACGCCGGGACCAAACACCGCGATATCGTTGAGCTGGCCCTTGACCTCACAACACCCACCCGCATCGCTGTCGAGGAATGGCTGCATGGCAAGCGAATCGCCCACCACCGCATCGACACGGCCCGCCACCAGATCCTGATTATGCTCATCGAAGGTCTGGTAGGTCTTGACGCTGTCGGCCGAGCCCGTCAGGTGCTTTTCCGCATAATTGGCGTGTGTGGTCGAAACCTGGACGCCGACGATCTTGCCTTTCACGCTGTCCGCCATGCCGTTGATGCTGGAGCTCTTGGGCGCAACGATCACCGCCGGTGTGTTGTAGTATTTATCGGAGAAATCGATTGTCTTCATGCGTTCTTCAGTGATCGACATGGAGGAAACGATGACGTCGATTTTTTTCGCCAGCAGAGCTGGAATAATGCCGTCCCAGGCCACTTCGACCCACACGCATTTTTCCTCCATGGCTGCACAGATGGCGTTTGCGATTTCGATTTCCCAGCCTTTCCAGTTGCCGTCGGCGCCCTTTTCGGCGAACGGCGGATAAGGCTCGGCAGCGACACCGAGCTTGACGTCGGCGGAGACCGTCGTCGCGCTCATGGCCACCACAACAACCGCGGCGGCAAACAGTTTGAACAGTGATTTCATTGCTTTACTCCCTTTGCACTTGGTTAGTCTTCTTATGGTTGATCAGTGAATTGACTTTACGAAGTTCCGGCAGCGCTCGCTAGTGGGTTCGAAAAATACCCGTTTTGGTGGTCCTTCCTCCTCGACCAGGCCCTGGTGCAGAAACATCACGTGGCTTGAAACATCGCGGGCGAATTGCATCTCATGGGTCACCACAATCATGGTGCGCCCCTCTTCGGCAAGATCCTGGATCACTTTCAGCACTTCACCGACCAGTTCCGGATCAAGCGCCGACGTCGGTTCATCGAACAGCATGACGCTCGGGTCGATGGCGAGCGCCCTGGCAATCGCTGCACGCTGTTGCTGGCCACCGGAAAGGAATGCTGGATACTGGTCGCGCTTGTCCCACAGGCCGACCCGGTTGAGGATCTTTTCAGCCCGTTCCCGGGCTTCCGCTTTCGGCAGTTTGAGCACATGAACCGGTGCTTCCATGACATTTTGCAGGACGGTCATGTGCGCCCACAGATTGAACCCCTGGAAAACCATGCCGAGCTTGGTGCGGATGCGCTCCACCTGGCGCATATCGGCCGGCACCAGATTGCCCTTTGTCGGCGGTTTGAACTTAACTTCCTCGCCGGACACGGTAATCCGCCCCTGCGAAGGCAGTTCGAGCAGATTGATGCAGCGCAAAAATGTGCTCTTGCCCGACCCGCTGGCGCCAATAATGGAAACCACATCACCTTCACGCGCGGTCAGTGACACGCCTTTGAGCACTTCCAGTTGGGCAAAACTTTTATGCAGGTCTTCGACGGTCACCGCAGATCCAGCGGCAGACTTGTCTTCCGCCGCCACGGCAGGCGAAGATGTCATACGGGCAATCCCTCAATTGCGTCGAGCATCATGCTAGAGCACAATCTGGAATGAGGGAAACGGTTTTCCGGCAAATTGCGCGGCAGAGTAAACAGACAGAGGGTCTAAAACCGGCTGGCAAGCAGCCGTAAACCTGCGAAAGCAAAGAACACACCCAGTGCTCCCTGAACCAGGCGGCGGACTTTCCGGTAGCCGCGCACGACAGAGGCCATGGAAAAGGCCATTGCATAGGCGCAGTGGACGATGGCAGCGATCAGCGTTGTCCCGGCAACGATGGACAAACCGACCCAGGCAGACGCACTCGACTGAAGGCCAAGCGATATGACGGCAATCCACGTGAAGGCGGCTTTCGGATTGGTCATCTGGATGACAAAGCCGCGCAGATAAAACCCCGACAGCGAGCGTTCTGCGCCGTCCACTGTGGCCGGATCGATGTCACGTGCTGACGCTGCCGAACGGAATGATCGGTAGGCAAGCCATAACAGATAAAGCCCGCCCATCACCTTGATGATGGTCAGCGCACCGGCATAGGATGCCAGCAGTGCGGAAAATCCCATGAGCGTCATGACGGCCCAACAGAAAGACCCGGTCGTAACTCCAAGCGCGAGCGCCATGCCACTCGTCCTGCCGGCACTCATGGACGTCCCCATGACCGCGAAATTATTTGGGCCGGGGCTCAATATGGTCAGAAGAAACGCCGAGTAGGCAAGAATGATGCCGGGGAGATAGTCGTATACATGCTCCATCTGGTCTTAACTCTTGGTTCATCATCGGGGCGGCGCGCTGTGACACGTGTAACCAGGGCCTGACCTCTTTATATGGGGTCATTTGCGCCGCGCCAAACCGCCGATCGCATTGCAGATGACATGTGCACCGGTATAGGCGGCAACCCCGCTGGGGTCACGGCCAGGCACGAATTCAATCAGATCGAAGCCGATCAGATTGGCTTTGTCGATAACCCCGCCGATCAGCTCGATGACCTGGGTATAGGTCAACCCGCCCGGTGTCGGTGCCATGACCGCAGGCATCTCCGCGGGATCGAGCGCATCGCAATCGATGGTGAAGATACAATCAGCGCCTTCGGGAAGGTGTTTCAGGGCCGCGCCGATGCCGTGGGTATGGATCTCGCGTGCGGTGACGATCTCAGCACCCCAGTCTTGTGCATAGATCACCTCACCTTCACGGGCACTGCCGATGCCGCGCATGCCGATCTGGATAATGCGGTCGACATGATCCATTTCCGATGCCCGGCGCATGGTGCTGGAAAATCCGAGCGGCTCACCACGCCGCTCCTCCCGCCAGTCGATATGCGCATCCACCTGCACGATGGTCACCGGTCCAGACCCCGAGAACCCGGCAATGAAGGGGATCGGCACGGAATCGTCGCCACCGATCATGATCGGGACAGCGCCGCGCTTTCGAATGGCGCGCACCACAGCCTCGATTTTCTCCCGGTTGCCGGCACCATCCAGCGGCGCGGTCTTGAGGTTTCCCAGGTCGGCGAGTTTGAAACCGCGGTTACCGAAGACAGTTCCGTCGAAATCGAAATTCCAGTGATCTGCCCATCGCGCATCTTCCTCCAGTGATTGCCGCAACGCATCGGGCGCGCCTTCATGAACCCTGTTGTCGATGCCGTCATAGGGCGTGCCGTGCGGTGCGCCGAATATGACCGCGTCTGCGTCAAGTTCACGCAAATCCGATCCCACATCGGCCGACATGAAACCGATCGGTGGTGCGGCAATTTCAAAATCAACGCCAGACATTCTCTATATCCTCCAAGCCGCCTTCAACCCTTCAAGTACCGCCTCCTCCGCCGTGCGCGGGGCCAGGCAATCGCCGATGCCGATCACCTGTGCGTCGTGATCTTCCAGTTCCTCGAGCAATCCAGCGACCGGGGCATGGCCCTGCGACAACACCAGGGTATCGACCCCTTCGATCAGGATCGGTTGTTCGCTGACCGTATGCTGCAGATAGACCGTGTCTTGATCGGCACCGTAAAGCCTTGCATAGGGGATCGTTTCGACGCCGAGTGTATGCAGCCGGGCCGCCGCCATGTCGCGCACATACCACGGCATCAGCTCGCCCCCATGCAGGCCGTTGACCGCGAGGCGCACATGGCAACCGGATTCCGCAAGCATCTGTGCCATTCCCATGCCGATCCAGTCCGCCCGCCAGTCCGCCACCACCACCGAGGCGCCGACATTGACCTGGTCGCGCAGCACCTGCCAGGCATCGACCACATGGGCACCCTCACCCAGTTCCACATTATGCGGCACATAGGGTTCAGCCCCGGTGGCGACGATGATGGCATCCGGCGCTTGCGCACGGATCAGGTCCATATCGACCGGCATGCCGGTTTTGACCTTGGCGCCGGCCAGCTCCATTTCACGTGTCAGGTTGGTGACGATGCCGCCGAATTCGGTACGGCCGGGCAACAGTTGCGCCAAAAGCGCCTGGCCGCCGAGCCTCGGGCTGGCTTCGTACAGCGTCACATCATGGCCCCGCCCCGCCGCCACCGATGCCGCTTTCATGCCCCCCGGCCCGCCACCGACCACCATGACCTTCTTTTTCTCAAGCGCTGTCTCAAGCGTGCCATAGGTCAGCTCACGGCCGGTCTCGGGATGCTGGATGCATGAAATCGGATAACCCTTGTGGAAATGGCCGATGCACGCCTGATTGCACGCGATACAGGCGCGGATGTCATCGCTCAGGCCGGCCATCGCCTTGTTCGGCATTTCCGGATCACAGATCAGTGCACGGGTCATGCCGCACATATCCGCCTGGCCCGTGGCCACCACCTGCTCGGCGGTTTGCGGCTGGTTGATCCGGCCGGCCACCAACACCGGGATTGAGACCCTGGATTTCACCGCTGCCGAAAATGGCGCCACATAGGCGTTGTCGATTGCCATGGGCGGCACGATATGGGTGGCGCCGCCAAGCGATGCTGACGTACCGGCAATGACATTGACATAGTCCAGATGCTCTTCAAGAGCGATGATCGCCTCAAGGGTCAGGCTTTCGGTCAGTCCGTCGGGATCTTTCTCGTCGCCTGAAATGCGCAAGCCGACGACAAAATCTAGACCGACATTTTCGCGGATCGCTGCAAACACTTCGCGCAGGAAGCGCAATCGGTTGTCGAGACTGCCACCATAGGCGTCCTCGCGCCGGTTGACATTCGGATTGAGAAACTGCGCCGGCAGATAGCCGTGGCTGGCAACAATCTCGACCCCGTCAAGCCCGGCCTGTTTCACCCGTGCCGCCGACTTGCCAAAGCCCGCGACAACCTCCGCGATCATTGCCTTTGACATCGGCCGCGGGATCACATGATAGCGTTCCGACGGCGTAATTGACGGCGCCCAGGCCACCATCGCCGTACCATCGGATGATTCCATGATTTCCCGGCCTGGATGGAACAATTGCGCAAACAGCTTGCAGCCATGGGCATGCACCCGTTCGGCAAGCCTGGCATAGCCCGGAATGGCACCATCATCGTCGAGCATAAGAATGTGCGAGGAATATCTGGCGGTGTCGTGCACCGCCGCCACCTGTACGCAGATCAGGCCGGCACCACCCTTTGCGCGGGCCTCCTGATAGGCGATCAACCGGTCGTTTACGGTGCCGTCGGTCGGCATTGACGTGTCATGTCCCGTGGACAGGATCCGGTTCTTGATATCCACGTTGCCGATGCTGATCGGCGAGAACAGATTGGGAAAATCGGCTGACATCGGCGTTGACCATCCAAAGGTTGTTATCGCATGTACTGGAACCTGCCCGGCGACAGGCTCTGGTTTCTTAAGTCTGGGGGATTTTTAGCCTGCAGGGAAACAGATTCAGCCATCGACAAATGCACCTGAGTGTTATATGGAAAGCACCGAATTTCCAAAGCGCCTGCTGTGTGACCGATCACCGCCCTGGGCATTTCGCGGCCCAAAGCGCTTGCGACCAACGAGGTTTTCTAAAATGAACGTTATCGAACAGATCGAACAGGAAGAAGCCGCCCGCATCGACGAGATCCGAAAAGTCCCGGATTTCGTTCCCGGCGACACCGTACAGGTCAATGTCAAGGTGAGAGAAGGCGAGCGCGAACGTGTTCAGGCGTTTGAAGGCGTTTGCATCAGCCGCAACGGCGGCGGCCTCAATGAGAGCTTCACGGTGCGCAAGATTTCCTACGGCGAGGGCGTCGAACGGGTGTTTCCCATGTACAGCCCGATGATCGATTCGCTCAAAGTGCTGCGCCGGGGCAAGGTCCGCCGCGCCAAGCTCTACTACCTGCGCGGCCGCCGCGGCAAGTCCGCCCGTATCGCCGAGCGCCAGGATCCCAAGAGAAGGCTTGCAAAAGCCGCCGCTGATGCGGCCAAAGCCGCAGCCGCAGAAGAATAGCAATCAATCGCCGCATCCAACGCGGCAGATGCTGACAACCGCTGCGGACCACCATAACCCGGCGGTGGCATTTTGCCTGTGCACGCGGTGGTAATCCTGGCTATTGATGGTTTGCCCTTTGCTGTGGCAAACAAAGGGCACGATATTCACAGCATCAAGAGGGACGAAACATGTCTCAACCGCGCACGCTGTATGACAAGATCTGGGACGACCATCTGGTCAATGAGCAGGCTGACGGCACCTGCCTTCTCTATATCGACCGGCACCTGGTCCATGAAGTAACCAGCCCCCAGGCTTTTGAGGGTCTGCGCATGACCGGGCGCAGCGTGCGTGCGCCGGAAAAAACCCTTGCAGTGGTTGATCACAATGTGCCCACCACTGACCGGTCAAAAGGTATTGACGACCCGGAATCCAAGCTCCAGGTCGATACCCTGGCGGAAAACTGCGCGGAGTTCGGCGTTGAGTATTTCAACGAAGTCGATCTGCGCCAGGGCATCGTCCACATCATCGGGCCCGAACAGGGCTTCACCCTGCCAGGCACGACGATCGTCTGCGGCGACAGCCACACATCGACCCACGGTGCTTTCGGCGCGCTGGCGCACGGCATCGGCACATCCGAGGTCGAACATGTCTTGGCGACCCAGACCCTGATCCAGAACAAAGCCAAGAACATGAAGGTCACCGTGGATGGCCAGTTGCCCGACGGCGTGTCCGCAAAAGACATCATCCTTGCCATCATCGGCGAGATCGGCACCGCCGGCGGCACCGGCCATGTTATCGAATTTGGCGGCAAGGCGATCCGCGCACTCTCCATGGAAGGCCGCATGACGGTGTGCAACATGACCATCGAGGGCGGCGCCCGCGCTGGACTGATTGCACCCGATGAAAAGACATTCGCCTATCTGAAAGGATTGCCGCGTGCACCCAAGGGCGAAGACTGGGACCGCGCGGTAGCCTATTGGCAGACCCTGAAGAGCGATGAAGCTGCGGTGTTCGACGCCGAAGTGACCCTCGATGCCGCCGCCCTGCCGCCGATCGTCACCTGGGGCACTAGCCCGCAGGACGTCTCATCGATCAATGGCGCAGTGCCCGACCCGGCAGCGGTGGCAGATGAGGGCAAGCGCAAAGCCATGGAACGTTCGCTCGATTATATGGGCCTCAAGCCGGGCACCCGGATTACCGACATTGCGGTCGACCGGGTCTTCATCGGCTCATGCACCAATGGCCGCATCGAAGACCTTCGGGCAGCAGCGGACGTGGTACGGGGCAGGACCGTCAAGGACAGCGTCAACGCCATGGTCGTGCCCGGCTCGGGCATCGTCAAGGAGCAGGCGGAAAGCGAAGGCCTGGACCGGGTGTTTACAGAGGCCGGCTTTGAATGGCGCGAACCGGGCTGTTCCATGTGCCTGGCCATGAATGCCGACAAACTGGAACCCCAGGAGCGTTGCGCCTCCACCTCCAACCGCAATTTCGAGGGTCGCCAGGGCCGTGGCGGCCGCACCCACCTGGTGTCGCCCACCATGGCCGCAGCAGCCGCAGTTGCCGGACATTTTGTCGATATACGCGAATTCTCCTGACCCGCGCCGTCGGCGACAAAGTATGAATGCGGGAGCAAGGTGGCAGTGCCACCTGTACCCCTGACCCGCGCCCGTCTGTTTTCGGCAAACTCTGATTTTCGGCAATTGACACCGCCGCCCGCGGTAACGCACACTTGTCCGGTTGGTCGGTATCTGGAGTGCGCGGACAGGCTATGTACAAGACGGTTGTCATATTAGCGGCGTTTTTGGGCCTGTTCCTGACCGAGACTAAACCATCAGCAGCTCAAACCGTGACCTTGTCCGATGTCACCAACAGCGGCAAACTGCTTCAGCCTGGTGTCTACCGGATCGGCAAGAAGCGCATGCGATGTGGACGCGCAAAGACCCTGATCAGCCGTAAATTCTGGGACTATGGCGGCGCCCTGCCTAATCTGATCATCCTCAATCCAAGCAAGCTGAACCGTCTGCCCCGGCGCCTGCGTATGTTCGTCTACGAACATGAATGCGCGCATCAAAGGGTCGGTGCTGACGAAGTGGCGGCCGATTGTGTTGCCATCACCAAGGGCAAACGCGAAGGCTGGCTTAGGCGGCGCGATGTGCAATCCGTCTGCAATCGGCTGTTCAAACATTCCAAGGGCGACAGGTATCACCCCGCAGGTCCCAAGCGTTGCCGGCTTTTGATGCAATGCTTTGATGGCCGCGCCACCCGCACCGCCAACCAGGGCGGAAGAATGAACAAGGCAGACCTCCGCTAGAGCGCAATGGCAGCGACCTGCAAACCCGAAGATCCAAACGAGGCCGCAGCGCGCCGGGCGCGGGCTGATCTTGTGCGCCTGCAACAGCAGTCGGAAAAGGTCCTTGGCGCACCATCGGCTGAGCGGCCAGTGCCCGATGAGGGAGATGCCGTCGAGGTCTGGGGCAAGCGCATCGGTCTGGGTTTGAGCCTGCTGCTCGGCGTCTATGTGCTCTATTGGTTCTACAACGCGATATTTCTCTGAACCGGATGCGCACCGGCTTGGCTCAGGACCGTAAATGCGTTAAAACGCTCGGAGAATTCGACATCCATGTCCGCCCCTCAATGGCGGGCCGGTTTTTTTAGGACGCCAAATCCATGGACAAGTTCACCGAATTGACGGGTATTGCAGCACCTTTGCCGATGATCAATATCGACACCGACATGATCATCCCGAAACAGTTTCTGAAAACCATCAAGCGCACCGGGCTCGGCAAGAACCTGTTCCATGAAATGCGCTTTGACGACAATGGCGGCGAAGTCGGGGATTTCGTGCTCAACAAGCCTGCCTATCGCTCGGCACAGATACTGGTGGCAGGCGACAATTTCGGCTGCGGTTCATCGCGCGAACATGCCCCCTGGGCGCTGCTCGACTTCGGCATCCGCTGTGTGATCGCGCCGTCCTTTGCCGATATTTTCTACAACAACTGCTTCAAGAACGGCATATTGCCGATCGCCTTGCCGCAGGAACAGGTCGACAAACTCATGGACGACGCCGAACGCGGCGCCAATGCCACGGTCACCGTCGACCTGGTTGCCCAGGAAATCCGCGGGCCGGACGGTGGTTGCATTACATTCGACATCGATCCGCACCGCAAGCAATGCCTGCTTGAGGGACTGGACGACATCGGCCTGACTTTGCAACACACCGACGCAATTTCGAGCTATGAACGCTCGCATGCTGAAACACGGCCCTGGGCCTGAGCACAGACCAAAGCTCGCCTTGCCGCCACACATCTGATCTGGAATTCTCTCAAGGACACGGTTTTCTTATGGCGACCCTCAATCTTCTTCTCCTGCCTGGCGACGGCATCGGCCCCGAAGTCATGGCCGAGGTCTCCCGGGTGGTTGACTGGTTCAACGCCCGCGCCAACGTCACCGGCACGAATTTCGAGACCGAACACGGTCTGGTCGGCGGCGCTGCAATCGACACTGAGGGCACTCCGGTCAGCGACGAAACCGTTGCCAAGGCGCAAGCCGCGGATGCGGTCCTGCTGGGCGCGGTTGGCGGTCCCAAATGGGACAGCCTGCCGTTCGAACAAAAACCCGAACGGGGCCTTCTGCGCCTGCGCAAGGATCTTGAGCTGTTCGCCAATCTGCGTCCAGCCTTATGCTACTCAGCCCTGGCGGACGCATCCTCGCTCAAGCCCGAACTGGTCGAAGGCCTCGACATTATGATCCTGCGCGAGCTGACCGGCGGGGTCTATTTCGGCGAGCCGCGCGGCATCGAGGACCTCGGCGATGGCGAGCGCCGCGGCGTCAACACCCAGGTCTACACCACCAGCGAGATCCGCCGGGTCGGCCGGGTCGGCTTTGAACTGGCGATGAAACGGTCCGGTCGTCTGTGCTCGGTCGAAAAGTGCAATGTCATGGAAACCGGTGTCTTGTGGCGTGAGGAAATGCAGTGGCTCCACGACAATGAATATGCCTCATCCGGGGTCGAACTGTCCCACATGCTGGCTGACAACTGCGCCATGCAACTGGTGCGCCAGCCCAAACAGTTCGACGTCATCGTGACCGACAATTTGTTCGGCGACATGCTGTCCGATGCCGCCGCCATGCTGACCGGATCACTTGGAATGCTGCCATCGGCATCGCTCGGTGGTGCCGACGATACCGGCCGCCGCAAAGCGCTGTACGAGCCGGTCCATGGCACAGCCCCCGATATCGCCGGCAAGGGCCTGGCCAATCCGCTGGCAATGATCGGCAGCTTCGCCATGGCGCTGAAATATTCCTGCGAGATGATCGATGAAGCCGATCGTCTCGACCAGGCGATTTCCAACACCCTTGCCAAGGGTCTGCGCACCGGCGACATCGCCGGACCGGGCGACACGGTGGCCTCAACTGAAGAAATGGCTTCAGCGGTGATCGCCGAACTTGAAGCGTTGACGTCCTGACGGCTGCGTGCCATTTCCATCGCGAAAGCACATTTTGAGGTAGAACCATGCGTTACGAAGCTCCCGAAACCATTGATGCAGCGGTCGATCTGCTGGCAAATGCGGACGGCATGACCCGTGTGCTTGCCGGCGGCACCGACGTTCTGGTGCAGCTGCGTTCCGGCATGGTCGAGCCGGATCTTGTCGTTGACATCAAGCGCATCGGCGCCATGCACACCATTGCCGCCGAAGACGGCGGGTTCCGTATCGGCGCAGCAGTCAGCGGCGCAGAGCTGGGTGAACATCCAGGCGTGTGCGCCCTGTGGCCCGGCGTCGTCGAGGCGGTTGAGCTCATCGGTTCGACCCAGATTCAGGGCCGCGCCACCATGGTCGGCAATCTGTGCAATGCCTCGCCCGCGGCAGACAGCGTGCCCGCACTGGTCGCCGCCAACGCAACCGCTTCAATCGTCGGCCCTTCCGGCCAGCGCGAACTGCCGGTTTATGAAATCCCCACCGGACCCGGAAAGACCAGTCTGGCCAAGGGCGAAATCATTGAATCGATCTTCCTGCCCGCCCGCCCCGCGCGCTCCGGTGATGCTTATTTGCGCTTCATCCCGCGCACCGAAATGGATATCGCCGTGGCAGGCGCCGGGGTCAGCCTGACCCTCAATCCCGACGGCACCTGTGCCGATGCGCGTGTTGCCCTGGGTGCGGTTGCCGAGGTCGTGCTGCTCGTCGACAAGGCCGCGAGCGCCCTGATCGGCACCGATCTTAGCGATGATGCGCTCGATGCCCTGGCGGCGGCGGCATCCGCTGCCTGTCGTCCGATTGACGACAAGCGCGGCACCATAGAATTCCGCACCAAAGTTACCGGCGTGCTCGCCAAGCGGGCAGCAGCCATTGCGCATCAACGCGCGAAAGGGTGAACCGATGTCACAACTCCATATCTCCACAACCATAAACGGCGACCCAGTCGAGTATCTTTGCGAGCCGGACGAGACACTGCTCGACGTGCTGCGTGACCGGCTGGACCTCACCGGCAGCAAGGAAGGCTGCGGCAGCGGCGACTGCGGCGCCTGCAGCGTCACCCTTGACGGCCGGCTGGTATGTTCCTGCCTGGTGCTCGGCGCCGAAGCCCAGGACCGCGAAGTGGGCACCATTGAAGGCGTTGCCGAGGGCGAACGGCTGCATCCCCTGCAACAGAAGTTCCTGGATCATGCGGCACTGCAATGCGGCGTCTGCACGCCGGGCTTCCTGGTCGCCGCCAAGGCGCTGCTTGACCGGCATCCCGATCCGACCGAAACGGAAGTGCGGTTCTGGCTTGCCGGAAACCTGTGCCGATGCACAGGTTATGATAAGATCGTGCGTGCCGTGATGGACGCCGCCCAGGAAATGAGAGGAGCCTGACCCATGCTGGATAAAACGCAAGACCCCGTGCATGACCAGGAATTCAAGGTTGTCGGTTCCCGCCCGGTACGACCCGACGGCATCGACAAGGTCACCGGCCGTGCCCGGTTCGGCGCCGATATAAGCGCCCCCGGCATGCTGGTCGGCAAGGTTCTGCGCTCACCGCACGCCCATGCCAGGATCCACTCCGTTGACGTCAGCAAGGCGCTCATGGTGCCAGGCGTAAAGGCCATCGTAACCAGAGACGATTTTGCCGAATGCGATAAGCAGCGCGACGTCCTGCGCAATGTCATGGCCCGTGAAAAAGCCCTTTACGAAGGCCATGCCATCGCCGCTGTCGCCGCCACCAACAGCGCAGCTGCCCGCAAGGCGCTCAAACTCATCAGGGTTGATTTCGATATTCTGCCGCACGTCATCGAGGTCGACGACGCGATGGCTGAAGATGCACCCATCCTGCATGACGACATGTTCACCAGCGGCGTCGATCCCAAGCCAGAAACCGCCTCCAACGTGGCGCAGCGTTATGAGTTCGGCCATGGCGACGTCAATGACGGCTTTGCCAAGGCCGACGTGATCATCGAGCGTAAATTCAAGACCGCAGCCGCCCACCAGGGCTATATCGAGCCCCATGCCTGTCTCGCCAGTTTCACGCCTGACGGGCAGGGAGAATTATGGTGCTGCACCCAGGGCCACTATGCAGTCCGCGATGTGTGTGCGGCACTGATGGGCATGGACATTTCCCAGCTGCGAGTGACGGCATCCGAGATCGGCGGCGGGTTCGGCGGCAAGACCACCGTGTTCCTGGAGCCTTTGGCACTAGCGCTGTCACGCAAGACGGGCCGGCCGGTCAAGATGGTCATGAGCCGCGACGAAGTGTTCCGTGCCTCCGGCCCCACTGCCAGCACCAGTTCCTCGGTCAAGATCGGCGCCACCCGGGACGGCAAGCTCACCGCCTGCGAGGCCGAATTCAGATATCAGGGCGGCGCCTTCAAGGGCTCGCCGGTACAGTTCGGCGCCATGTGCGCCTTTGCCTGCTATGCCCTGGAAAATGTCCGGACGGTCGGCTACGACGTGGTCACCAACCGGCCCAAACAGGCAGCCTACCGGGCGCCCGGGGCGCCCATGGCCGCCTTCGCGGTGGAGAGCGTGATCGAGGAACTGGCGGGCGAACTGGGGATTGACCCGGTTGAGTTCCGCCTGATGAATGCAGCCCAGGAGGGCGACAACTCGTCCTATGGCCCGAAATTCCCACGGATTGGCCTGGTCGAAACGCTGGAAGCCGCCAAGGCGCATGAACATTATGCAGCCCCGCTCGGCCTCAATCAGGGCCGCGGTGTGGCCAGTGGTTTCTGGTTCAATTTCGGTGGCGCCACCAGCGTCTCCCTCAATGTACAGCCGGACGGCACGGTGGCCCTGGTGGTCGGCACCCCGGATATTGGCGGCTCGCGCGCATCAATGAGCCTGATGGCGGCCGAAGAGCTGGGCATCCCTTACGACAAGGTAAAGGCGATTGTTGCCGACACCGCGTCGCTTGGCTTTAACGAAACCAGCCATGGCAGCCGGGTGACCTTTGCATCCGGCCTCGCCACCATCGAAGCCGCGCGCAATGCCAAGAAGGAAATGTGCGCCCGCGCCGCAATGATCTGGGAAATCCCGGTCGAAGCGGTTGAATGGGCGGATGGTCATGCCCGGCCCGCCGGCTCCAATGCCGGTGATTTCGAGCCCATGTCATTGGCCGACATCGCCAAGATCGCGGAGAAAACCGGCGGACCGATTTCCGGTCATCTTGAGATCAGCGCATCGGGCGCCGGCGCCAGCTTTGCCACCCACATCGTCGATGTCGAAGTCGATCCGGAGACCGGCCGCGTCGATGTTTTGCGGTTCACAGCAATCCAGGACGCCGGCAAGGCGATCCATCCAAGCTATGTGGAAGGCCAGTTCCAGGGTGGTGCCGCACAGGGTATCGGCTGGGCGCTGAACGAAGAATATATCTACGGCGCCGATGGCAAGATGCAGAATTCGGGCTTCCTCGATTATCGCATGCCGGTCTGTTCCGATCTGCCGATGCTCGACACGGTAATTGTCGAAGTGCCCAATCCGGGACACCCCTATGGTGTGCGCGGGGTCGGTGAAACCGGCATCGTGCCGCCCATGGCAGCGGTTGCCAATGCGGTATCGGCTGCCGCCGGCGTCCGGCTGACGGAATTGCCCATGTCGCCGCCGAAACTGCTGAAGGCACTGGACCAGGCGACGGCAAACGGCAGCGCCTGACAGGGAAACCATGGTACAGGTCACACTCTGGGGATCGATCAAGGCGGCCGCCGGCGGTGCCGGACAGGTCGAGGTCGAAGCCTCGAACATCCGCCAGTTGCTGGATGCCCTGCGCACCGCCCATCCGGGCCTCGAGGACGTCATCGAAAAGGGCGTCGCCGTCTCTGTCGATGGCGAAATTCATCAGGACGCCTGGTTCGTACCGATCACCCCGGAAAGTGAGGTGTTTGTGCTGCCTCACATGGAAGGCGGATAGGTCGACAGGCAGGCGCAGCTCTGCCCAAAGGCATTTCGCTGCAGTGCGTCAAGGGGTGATCACGAAATTGCGACCTGTATTGATGTACGTTACGAACTAGTATCGTATCTCATTGGAATAGCTATATTTTTCTGAAGATGCCGGATTTGCATAACGTGATTTGTGCAACGCAGCATTGGTTCCCACATAGGGTTCTCAGACAACGCTCCCATCGGGGCGGTGCCATCCAAAACAGGAACTGGAGAGAACCATGAAGACCAATAAAATGTTGCTTGCCGCCGGTTTCATGCTGGCCGGAGTTACCGTTGCGGGCGCCGAGAGTGCCTATGAGCCGACCAATGCCGTGCCCAATGGCCAGACTGCAAAAAGCGAACGCGTCCTGCAATTCAGCCCGACCCCGGCCGGTGTCACACACCGCAACGCCAAACATCGCGGCGCCAAGCGGTCGCACCGGACAAATTCAGAATTCCACAAAACCAACAACACCGGTTTTGCCAAAGGCTACAGCACGTTCGAGGTGCTCGACAGCATCCACTAATCGCACAACCACGAAGATTTTCGACAGGAAGGGCCGGCTATTGCCGGCCCTTCGTTTCTACCGGCACTTCACAGAGCGATACCGGCGGTCACTCTGAACGATCATGCACAACCAGACTGTCTTCCGGCGCCTGCGCCCGGTCGTCCATGCCATAGTCGCGAATGACGCTCACCACCCGGAGACGATAATTTTCAAACAGCTTGTTACGACCCTTGGCCTGGGCGCGCCGGTGGACTGCAAGCTTTCGCCAGCCAGCAACCGCCTCCTCATCCCGCCAGAACGACAGGGATAAAAGCTTGCCCGGTTCGGTGAGGCTCTCAAACCGCTCCACCGAAATGAACCCGTCGACGGTCTCCAGAACTTCCTTCAGTTCCGCAGCAATACCGAGATACTCCTCGCGGCCTTCGGCTTTGGGCCAAACTTCGAATATGATCGCGTGCATGGATACGCCTCTCATGGCTGAATTTGACTGTGGCCCGCGGCCGGCCGGAGAAAGCTCCGCTCTTCGCCAAGGATGATACGCTGCTCTTGGGCAAAACGATAGTTGGCGGCCCCCTGTTCATCCCGTTCCAAACGCTGCCGGTAGGTCTCATAGGCCGCCAGGCTGTCAAACATGTTGAGACCATAGGCGACATTGTTGGTGCCTTCATAGGGCATGAAACACCCCAATGTCCGGCCGCCGCAGTCCGGAATGATGCGTGCCCAGTTTTCGGCATAGGTCTCGAAAGCATCACGGTTGAACGGATCGATGGTGTAGCGGATGTGGCAGAGTATTGTCATGGCTCTCTCCTTATGTGTCGGGAACACCTTATTAGCCCATTGATCGACGCCAATGCTTCGATTATGGTCGAAGCATGAAAGCAGGACCCAACATCGCAACTGTCGCTGCCCTGGTCGGCGATCCGGCCCGCGCCAACATGCTCACCGCCCTCATGACCGGCCACGCCCTGACTGCGAGCGAACTGGCCCACGAAGCCGGCGTCACGGTACAGACCGCAAGTTCGCATCTGGCGAAGCTCCAGCAGGGCGGCCTGATCGTTCAGCGCAAACAGGGGCGCCATCGCTATTTCTCGCTCGCCAGCAACGATGTTGCCCAGGTGCTCGAAGGCCTGATGGGCCTTGCCGCCCGGGCGGGGCACCTGCGTGTCCGGACCGGCCCGAAAGAGCCTGCCTTGCGCAATGCGCGCGTATGCTACGATCATTTGGCAGGCGACCAGGGTGTGCGTCTTTACGAAGCCTTGGCAAAACGCCGGCTGATCGCAGTCAAGGGCGAACAGGCAAAGCTCACAGCGGCCGGCGAAGAATTTGTCCAGGATTTCGGCATCGACCTGGCCCCCCTGCAACACGCACGCCGTCCCCTGTGCCGGGTCTGTCTTGACTGGAGCGCCCGGCGCAATCACCTGGCCGGAAGCCTGGGAGCAGCGTTTCTTGCCCGCTTCTACGATCTGAAATGGGCGTCACGTCTGGACGGCACACGGGTGGTGTCATTTACCCGCAGCGGCGAAGGCAAGTTTGATAAGCTGATCGCCGTCTGAGCGCCGGGTTACCTTTGTCACCACACGCGGAAATGACCTGTGCACCTGAATGCTGGAAAATACCACGCCATCAGTTTTGACTGTTACGGCACATTGATCGATTGGGACACCGGCGTGTCCAGGTTCATCGACGCATGGGCGCACCGCTGCGGCATCGTGCTGCCGGACAACACAGCACTTCAGGCCTTCGCCCAGGCGCAGTACCGCCATCAAAGGTCGCTGCCGCACAAAAACTATCGCACGGTGCTCCGCGACGCCTTTGCCGACATGGCGGATGTCTTGAACACCACTGTTGACCAGGCAACACTTGACGAGTTCGCCCGGTCCGCCGGCACCTGGCCGCCTTTTCCCGATACCCTTGCCGCATTGCGCACTCTCAAAGCCCGTAGCTGTCATCTGGCTGTTGTCTCCAACGTCGACACTGCGTCCTTTGCCGAAACCCACAAGCGCCTTGGCGGTTTGATTGATACGGTGGTCACAGCAGAGGACGTTGAGGCCTACAAGCCTGATCTCATCATGTTCGACACCCTGTTCGCGTCGCTGCGCGCCAAGGGCATCTCCCGGCAACACATACTGCATGTGGCGCAGAGCAAGTTTCATGACGTTGCCCCGGCCAATGCCCTTGGCCTGGAGGTGGTCTGGATTAGCCGGCAGCGGACACCCACCCAAAGCGGCATCACCATGCCTTCTGATGCTGAGCCGGCGGCGCGGTTCGACAGCCTGGAGAGCTTCGCACAGGCCTTCCGGCATTCCTGAAACATGAGTGAAACACAAGGCTCACTTGTAAATTCCAGGACCAAAGAGTATGTGGAGGTCACCTTGCGGAGAAACGAACGCAAGTTATTGAGTTTTAGTGTCTATTCATGAATGCGCCAGAAGGCGCATTTCTGTTCCATAGCCGGCCCTCTCCCCCCGGCCCAACCGCCCACAAGGGTACCATTATTGGGTGGTTGGGGCGGGGGGGCG
>Ga0315338_1000791_pt1 | contig 55194 bp, 45 predicted proteins | sample ASW8metaG_FD_204518 | JGI IMG/M metagenome (GOLD analysis project Ga0315338, IMG submission 204518) | Ammonia-oxidizing marine archaeal communities from Monterey Bay, California, United States - ASW #8 | ecosystem: Environmental > Aquatic > Marine > Coastal | place: USA: California | collected... | reverse complement strand
TGTGAAGATGGGTGGCTGCTACTGATGCGAAGAAGATTCGAGAAACGGGTTTGGTATTTCTCCGGAGACCACCCGTAATCGGGCTGAATGGAAAACTGTCTGAGTACAAAATGCACCAAGTCCCAGTGTGTTGCTGGGCCATAGACGTTTCCAGTCAGGGTTTAGGGAAACAGCCGCTGCAGGCCCATTCCACGTAAAAAGCACTTTGCCATCAAGCGAAACTCGGATCGTCGCCTCTTGGTTGAGGTGATGACGCACAGAAATTACGGCACTGTATCGTCTGTTATTTTTAATGTTGATAATCACACTAGTAGGATTAGCTTTGTCTCCTGGTCGTCTTCCGTTAATCCGATCGATACCGCTCCATCCGTCACGATGAAACCATACTAGGCAACTTGCCGAACCAACCGGAACGATGGCAACAGTTTGTTTCCATAATGCGTTTGGAATTTCGCTCAAAGGCGAAAACTGCAACTCAAAGTCATAATCCCCCTCGGGCATGACTGGTATCATGAGGCGACACGCAGTTATCTCTTGGTCGACAACAATGTTCTGCCCCCGTCTTGTCCAGTGACCCTCTACAGCGTGCTTATTGATATCAACACGATCTAGAACATCTACCCATTGACCACGCGGAAAAGCTAGTTTGTTGCCCTTGCGGCCTCCCGCTGGACTGGCGGGCAGGAGATGCTGGAAAATTTGATCGTAATTGTAACGCCGCCGCAATTCTCGCATAAAATCCTCACGGGAAAGACGCTTAAGTTGGGCCCGCTCCCGTTGGGGAAGATTTTTGAAATAGGTTTGCAGTTGTTTGAGGTTAGGTCTCCGTTCCGCGGGTCCCTGCTTGAGTGCCTTGATGGCCGCTACGTTCGGATTTTGTGCGTCCGGTTTTTCCTTGGCTTTCCGATCCGCTTCCTCCTTCGCTTCGTGTTCGGCTATTTGTTTTTCCCTTTCTGCTTTCTTGGCTTTTTCTTGTGCTTCTTCGATTTGGCGATCGGCTCGTTCTTGCGCTTCGCGTGCCGCTTTGTTTTGTTGGGCGATCATTTGCTGGTTGCGCTCAGCGTCCTTTCCTCCTCGGAAAAGCAACAACATGCAGAGCAATACTACGGCCACGGTGATGAGGCCAGCAACAGCTAGTGTGCGTTGAGAGGTTTTGTTCGCTGCGGATTTATCCCGCAGTTGTCCGTGCATCCTGGAGGCCCGATTGTCAGTAGTGATCTCTCCAAATATTTTGGCGGGTTCCTCGGCAACTGGTGTTTTAATCATTTGCGGAGGTGGTGCGACCGTGTCTTCTAGAGTGTTCTTTTGTGTATGTGATTGGGCGGCAAGTTCAGCGTCATACTTGGCCTTACTCTGTTTATCGAGCAGGCAAATCTTGGCATTCGCCACTTCATTGAGCAATTTTTGTGAAAGCTGTGACCGCTTACTTGTTTGGTAAGTGCGGAGATGCTTCATCAGCCGGTCGGCTGCATTGGCGATTACCTTGCGATCCTGTTCAAAGACCTGGATACCCAGCAGACGATAGGCATTGGCAGGTTGGTCCCACTTGGGAATGCCAAGCCATTCATGATAGGGATCAAAAGTGTCGCTCATCTAACATCTTTTGGATCGATTTGCCCAGACGCGATGTTCCATACACCACTTAAGCCCCCATTATCCACGCTCAGCAGCGGAGAGAAAGACTGGGGGCGGGGCTCGGGAGATCGTTTGAACCGCCCTACCGTCGCCTTCTTCGCGGTAGCGTGGGCACCGGTGGGGAGGCTCGACTGGCGTATTACCTTACTCGTTTACCGTTTTTATAACGGGCCTCGGATTTCTTCTGCCCTTCTACATCCCCAAGAGCGATTTGAAGGCTACTTCTTTGCCTTTATGGAAATAGGACTCATACCTCTGTTGACCGTTTGGACCCCAACCCAACTCAAAACCTTCCTTCTTGCCGTCCTTGTAGTGGCCGCGTAACTCCGTCTTGCCGTTTTCGTACCACATAGTCCAAGGGCCATCTTTCTTACCGTTCTTGTAATGGACTTCCCATGCCTTCTGGCCGTTGTCGTAATATGCAACCTTAGTTGTGCGTTCGGCCCTCTTCTTGAGTGCCTTAATGGCCGCGTCGATCTTGTTGGCTTCCTCGAGATTGCCCGCTTGCATCGACTGCTTCAGCGCTTTTTTGAGATTCTCTACAAATGCATCGCGTGTTGTCTTGGCTGCGTTGGCACCTTCTGCTTCAACTTCTTTCACTCTCTGAGCCTGTGCCTTTTCGTCCTTGGCTACCGCTTTCTTGTAGTCACGGAGTGCCTTCTTGGCTATGAGTCCGTTGAAGTCAAAGTCGCCCTCTTCGGCATAGGAGGCAGTGACAAACGCAAGACTTGCGAGAATGAGGAAGTGTCTCATGATTTCTGCCCTCAGTGAGTGAGTTGCTGCTGCCCCCATTATCCACGCTCAGCAGCGGAGAGAAAGACTGGGGGGCGTCAGGTGAGCAGCTTTAACCGCACCTACCGTCGCCTTCTACGCGGTAAGAGCGCCAGCCCAAGAAAGGCTAGGAGCAGCGAACACTCTCAGTCCGAAGCAAAGAGAAGCAATGATCTCTCGATGGACAACGAAGAAGAAGGCCAAGAACTTATCGGCTCTTGAGCGTATCGTTAAGGATGAGCAGATCGAGCGGGCAACGTCTGTCCTGCTTGAGCAGTCTCGCCTTTAACTCCATCAAAGTGATCGCTGAGAAAGTGCGAGAATTCACTCCTGGGCATAGTAAGCGTCATCAATCTGCACCTCTTCGTCCTCGTGGTAAAGGACAACAGCCATTGAAGAATTTGTCCACCGAGGATCTAAGTATCCGGTTCGTTTGGCGTGATTGTCCGGCAGACCACCCAGAGCAATGGAACCACCAGGGATTGCCGTGATAGATTCAATTTCCCACCCTTTTTCCAAGTAAGCGGTGAGGTGGTGCTGTACCCGCTCGAATTCTCCCACAGGGCGAATCTCGATAGTTATTAGTTTTAGCGGCATTTAGTTCTTTCTCTTGTAGTAGTCCCGATTGAGGTAGTCCCGAGCAATCCCGCCGGCTGCATGAACTGCCACCGCCCCTATGAGCATGAACCCGCCGAGAAGTATTGGCCGCAAAGGGTTATAGTCGGGCTTTGAATTCAAACCACCCAGGTAGAAAAATTCGTCACCCAATCTGTCTGGTAATAAAATAAAAAGATACTCAGCAAATCCGTAGGAAAGCCATAGCAAGAGAGGGCCCAAGACAATCACCACCAGGACAGAGAGCAGCCGCCTAAAAGATATCCCCCATTTATGAGCCCGGCTCTTGCGGGTTGTTCCATCACCTATCCGCAGAGTATGCCCAATGAAAAGCAGAAATAGAAACAGAAAAAATGTAATTTCCCAAAGCATCAGGCTCTCTCGATGGTGGCGTTGCTAAGAACGGCTGCTTTTGAATTCCGGCAGGATCTTTGGGGCCTATTCATTCATATCCTTCTCGAACTCGTGCCGAGCCCGTGCGTCAATAGGATAGATGCGGGCAAAATCTGCGTCATCCATTTCAAGAAGGACAAACACACAGTCTGTCGCCACTGCGTTTGCGCTTTTATCGGTAGGATAAAATGGCGTGACAGATTGAACCTTCCACCCAACGAGCAAATACACCTCGAGGTAAGACACGCAATCAGAATCCAACTCAGCCCGGTAGAAACCACTGTTAGGTTCTATTGATACTAATTTGTGCATCAGGCTGCTTCCGTATTGGGATAATTTACAGCATTTCCATAGTAATATGGATCGCCTATGGGAACTGTCAATAGGGGCAAGAATAGCGGGCCTTAGTTAGCCCCCGTATTCCCGTCGGGCACGCTGCTTTTCTTAGCGCTCAGCAGCGGAGAGAAAGACTGGGGGTGGTTAGAACTCTTTGCGGCTGACTTCGTGGCCGTAACTGTAATAGATCTCTGATTCCTTCTTGCCGTTTGTATTCCACCGAGTCTCAAGGCGATCTGGCTCGCTGTTCTTGTAATGCGTCTCTGATGACTTCTGGCCGTTTTCATGCCAGTGAGTCGTAAGGCCATCTAGCTCGCCGTTCTTGTAATGGCCCTCGTACTTCTTCTTGCCGTTTCTATACCACGTAGTCTCAAGGCCATCTCGCTTGCCGTCCTTGTGATAGGCCTCTGCTTCCTTCTGGCCGTTTTCATGCCACCGGGTATAAAGGCCATCTTGCTCGCCGTTCTTCCAATGGCCCTCTCGTTTCTTCTTGCCGTTTTCATACCAGGAAGTCACAAGGCCTTCTTCCTTGCCGTTCTTGTAATGAGTCTCTGATTTCTTCTGGCCGTTTTCATACCACCCAGTCACAAGGCCTTCTCGCTTGTCGTCCTTGAAATTGGCCTCCCAATGCTTCTGGCCGTTGGGCCAATAGGTAACTTTAGTTGTGTGCCCAGCCTCTACCTTTGCTATCCGAGCGGCTTCCTCCTTCGCCTTGCGCTGAGCTTCCTCCTTGGCCTTGCGGTCCGCTTCTTTTTTTTCCTTACGCTTGGCCTTCTCTTCTTCGTTGCGTTCTTCCGCCTTTTTTAACCGGCGATCCGCTTCTTCTTTTGCCTTGCGGTCGGCCTCTTTCTTGGCCTTGCGGTCCAATTGTTCCCGTTTTTTTGCGATTGTCTCTGTCCGGTCTTTTTCTCGCTGGGCGATCTCCGCCTCGTTCGACATGTACAAGGCCAGCCCGCCACCAATCGGAATGAGCACCGCGACCGCCAGGAGAATGAAGGGTACGAGGCTCGGTTTCTTCCTGTGGCCCGGGTGGGTTGCCCTCCGCCGCGTCACCGCCGGGGCAGGCATTTCGCTGCGAAGTGGGGCATCTTCGTCAGGTTCGTCGAGGGCCTGCGGCACCAGCGGCTCATCGGCAACTGGTGTTTTAATCATTTGTGGAGGTGGTGCGACCGTTTCTTCTAAAGTGTTCTTTTGTGTATGTGATTGGGCGGCAAGTTCAGCGTCATACTGGGCCTTACTCTGTTTATCGAGCAGGCAAATCTTGGCATTCGCCACTTCATTGAGCAATTTTTGTGAAAGCTGTGACCGCTTACCTATTTGGTAAGTGCGGAGATGCTTCATCAGCCTGTCGGCTGCATTGGCGATTACCTTGCGATCCTGTTCAAAGACCTGGATGCCCAGCAGACGGTAGTGGTGCGGCGGTTGCTCCTCAGGCGGGATGCCGAGCCAGATGTAATAGGGATCAAAAGTGTCGCTCATCTAACATCTTTTGGATCGATTTGCCCAGACGCGATGTTCCATACACCGCTTAAGTCCCCATTATCCCCACAGAGCAGCGGAGAGAAAGACTGGGGGTGGCAAACCTTACGTCACCCTACCGTCGCCTTATTCGCGGTAGCGTGGGCACCGGAGGGGAGGCTATTACTCAGGTTTATTAGCTTCTATCGCTTTTTACTTCGGTCAATTACTGCGATGAACCACGGCTGTTTTAAATCTTTCTGCTGCCACGGGTTATGATAATCCCACCACTCAACGAGTATGTGTTGGTCATATACCCACCACCTCGCGAACCATCGCCCACCATCAAATGTGATTTCAAAAACATTGTTCCCGACTTGTTTGATAACTCCGCGAACACTTAACGGTTCAAATCGGCCGCTTTCACACACTTGCCCTACCCAAGTGAGAATGTGCCCTTTTTTACGGTACTCATGCGTGCACACTTCATTTCCAAAGTAAGCCCGATAAATACCGTCGGGCAGTAGGCCTTCATTTTGGTTTAAACCGCGATCGACTGAGTTCCTCCCTGATGTAACTCCCTTCTTGAGTGCCTTGATGGCCGCGTCGATCTTATTGGCCTCCTCGAGATTGCCCGCCTGCATCGACTGCTTCAGCGCTTTTGTGAGATTCTCTACAAACGCATCGCGTGTTGTCTTGGCTGCGTTGGCCGCTTCCTCATCGAGTTCTTTCCGTTTTAGCTCGGTTGCCTTTTCATCTTTGGCTACCGCTTTCTTGTAGTCCCGGAGTGCCTTCTTGGCTATGAGGCCATTGAAGTCGAAGTCGCCCTCTTCGGCCGTTGCACCGGTGCCAAACAAGAGACAAGTCAGAATGAGGAGGTGTCGCATGATTTCTGCCCTCAAAGAGTGATTAGAACGCCCTTTATTAAACCACGCTCAGCAGCGGAGAGAAAGACTGGGGGCGGGCGGTTAGAACTCTTTGCGGCTTACTTCATATCCGTTCTTGTAATGAGTCTCTCGCCACTTCTTGCCATCTTCAAGCCACCAAGTCTCAAGGCCATCTTGCTTGCCGTTTTTGTAATGGGACTCAAGCCACTTCTTGCCGTTTTCACGCCACAAAGTCGTAGGGCCATTTAGCTTACCGTTCTTGTAATGTTCTTCTTTCTTTCTCTTGCCGTTTTCGTGCCGCCGAGTCCAAACGCCAACTCGCTCGTCGTTCTTGTTGTGGCCCTCTCCTGATTTCTTGCCGTTTTCGTGCCACTGAGCCTGAAGGCCATCTCGCTTGCCGTTTTTGTAATGGATCTCTCCTGCCTTCTGGCCGTTTTCATGCCAACTGGCAACGATACCAGATCCATCAACGATCTTTGTAATGGGACAAAGCTCGCCATCAGGTTTCCAAACAGATGCTTGGAAGACCCCTGAGACTAACCTGCCTTCCTTCCAATAGATCTCAAACTCCTTCTGGCCGGCTTCATACCACGCAGTCTCAAGGCCATCTAGCTTACCGTTTTTGTAATGGTACTCAAGCCACTTCTTGCCGTTTTCACGCCACGCAGTCACTAGGCCATTTAGCTTACCGTTCTTGTAATGTTCTTCTTTCTTTCTCTTGCCGTTTTCATGCCACCGAGTCGCAGGGCCTTCTCGCTTGCCTTCCTTCCAATAGATCTCAAACTTCTTCTGGCCGATTTCCCACCACGCAGTCGCAAGGCCATCCGGCTCGCCGTCCTTCATATAGATCTCAAACTCCTTTTGGCCGTTTTCATACCACTGAGTCATTAGGCCATCCAACTCGCCGTCCTTGTTGTGGGACTCGAATTCCTTTTGGCCGTTTTCATGCCAAGTGGCAAGGATGCCTGAGCCCTCGACAACCTTTGTAATCGGACATGGCTCGCCATCAGGCTTCCAAACAGATGCCGAGACTAACTTGCCATTCTTCCAATGGAGCCTAAACTTGTTTTTGCCGTTTTCCCACCACTTAGTCGCAAGGCCATCTAGCTTATCGTCCTTGTAATGAGTCTCTGACTCTTTCTTGCCGTTTTGATACCACTCAGTCCAAAGGCCATGTTTTTTGTTGTCTCTTAAGTTACCTTCTGACTCTTTATGGCCATTGGTGTGATAGGTTGTGACATCCTTACCACACCCAACCGTTGCAAGCAAAAAGAGCAGTAATAGTCTGCTGTACGTTTTCATAGAACTGCCCCAAGTGTTTACGACCGCTAGAACTCTTTGCGGCTGACTTGCTCGCCATTTTTGTAATGGATCTCCCACCGTTTCCGACCGCTTTCATCCCAATGAGTCTCAAGCATTACCTTGCCGTTCTTGTAATGGCGATCCCACTTCTGGCCGTTTTCATCCCTATGAGTCTCAAGCACCATCTTGCCGTTCTTGTAATGGGACTCCCGCCACTTCTTGCCGTTTTCACGGTACAGGACAACGATGCCTGAGCCATCGACAACCTTTGTTATGGGACAAGGATCGCCATCAGGTTTCCAAACAGATGCTGAGACTAACTTGCCGTTCTGGTAATGGCACTCTATTCGCTTCTTGCCGTTTTCCCACCACGCAGTAAAAAGGCCATCTAGTTCGCCGTTCTTGAAATGTTCCTCTAATCCCTTCTTGCCGTTTTCATACCACACAGTGTCAAGCACCACCTTGCCGTTCTTGTAATGGCGCTCAAACCACTTCTTGCCGGTTTTATAGTATTTAACGTACGAGCCATCCTTAATTCTTCTTGCTTCCCACGGGTTGTCTATTGGTGACCTCCACGGGGGGCTGGGATCGTACGGCGAACCCCCACCCACCCCCCCAAATCCGAACAGACCACCCGCTGCTTTCTGCGGCTCATCCCCTACCACCTGCGGCACAATGAGAATCAAGAATAAGAAAGCCAACAAGAGTCTGCTGTACGTCTTCATAGAATTGCCCTTTTACAGAATTGCCCTCAGTGTTTACGACCGCTAGAACTCTTTGCGGCTTACTTCTTGGCCGTCCTTGTAAAGGATTTCCGCTCGCTTCTTTCCATTTTTATCCCAATAAGTCCAAAGGCCATCTAGCTTGCCGTCCTTGTAATGTTCTTCTCGTTCCTTTGCGCCGCTTATCATATACCAATGGGTTTCCAGTCCGTGTTTGCGGTTATTCTTGTAGAATCGCTCCTTACGGACTCTGTCTTCCGGCTTTGTAGACAGGGTACTCCATCGCAAAGATGGGCCAGTGATTTTACCCTTTTCAACCCAGCCGATACTTTTTACACCCCGAGGATAATTTTTAGATGGAGTCATTGCCCAGCCAGTATAGGGCGCTCTGTCCTTTGGGTTATAGATCATCATATGTTTAGTCCTTTTATCGTTAACAACTAACTCTTTGAATGAAATTGCTTGCGCGAAAATCTTATCGCGATCCTCCTGTGTCTTTGGCATTTCGGGGGGAGTTGCAAAAACTACCCCTGCAAACGGTATAGAGACAGTGACGACTGTCATTAGAGTCGCGATAAAAAGTTTGCTGTAAGTCTTCATAGAATTGCCCTCAGAGAGTGAATGGAACTGCCCCCATTATCCACGCTCAGCAGCAGAGAGAAAGACTGGGGGCTCAGGCGGGGAGGCTCGACTGCCCTTTATGATGATAGGTGGATTATTAAAAATTCCCTAACTTGGCGCCCTTTTTAAGATTCTCACTTCGTAAAAGTACCTGGGCATTACGATAGCTATTCGAGCCACCTTTTGATTGAGGAATTATGTGATCAATGTGAACCTCATTATCCCTTGATGCGTATTCCTGGGGCTCATATCCTCGCTTGCCAGAGAAGTCGCTTCTTAACACACCATTATTTATGCGCCTGTTTTCTGCAAGAATTATTTGCTTTTGACTCTGTGAAAATTCCTTTCCTGACGCAACATTTGGCGGATCGGTAAGATGTGCGTATGGACGTTCTTGAAACTGTGGTGGCGATGGAGAAATAAGAAAAGAATAGTTATTAAAGGCTCTAGCCAGAACTAGTGGATGTGAGGGATCATCTATATTTAGCTCCAGCATGGCTGCACCAATATTATCTCCCCGAGCCCACGCCCGTTTTGCTTCAATGCGCATTCGCCTTCTGGCGGCCTCTAGCATCTTGGCTTTATAAAACTCTGGCCTCGCTGCTATTCTCCTAGCGTTTTCCTGAAGCCGGCGAACTTTACTGTTTCTTGCAGCACCAGCAATATTAACGTATCTCTCGCCCGTCCTGTGATTTGCTAAATAAAACTGTCCGGGAACTGTGAAGCTAGGCATGACCACCCCGCCTTCAAAGGCAGCGCGTTCATAAAGGCGTTCATGAGCGCCAGGAACATGTAGTTCTTCCTTAGGAGTCTTGGGGTTCTTTTCTAGTTCCGTTCTTATATACCACGCATGACGAAAATGCGCAAAGCGCGCACGAACAGTTGGATGCGCCTTTTTAATTGCATCATAATTTATCACGTGCTCCCCACTCTTTTGGTCAACATATGTAAAATGCTGCGTAAAGAAAATGCGCTCGTTGTCGATACGTTGCTTATAGGCAGCCCATGCTTTCTCAGGATTTGAAGAACGGATGGCACTGTTGGTCCTCCACTCGTTGGTGGTATCCGCCGGTTCGTCAAACGCCTCTCGATGCAGTTGTGCCTCTCGACGCAGTTTGAACTCTCGACGTAGTTTTGCAGAATATGAATCTTTCCCTTTAAATGGAGGAGGTGTGCTTTTTGGAATCACGTAAATAGGAGTAGCCGTTTGCGGTCTTTCTTCAACAGGGGGTGGCGTTTTCTGCCTAACCCGCTGTTTTACTTTTTCTGTTTCCTGTCGCTTCTGAGGGAAGGATCTCATACGTTCCGTTGTTTTGTTCTTTCCTTGTGCAACTAACTCCCTGACTTGGCCTTCGGGAGTTTGATAGCTAAGAACAAACACCAATGCACATACTGCAAATATGCCCACCAGTGCGCAAAGAAGCATCAGAAAGATTGGCTTCTTCTTTTTCTGGATTGGTGGCGCTTCAACCATAGCTGAATCGATCCATGCTCTTACACCAGACGCGGCGCCCCATACACCGCTCGAACTCCCATTAGACACCAAAGAAATATGGTAGAGAAGATAGCAGACGCACCCCTTAATGTCCGAAAACAGAAGAACCCAAGAGTAACCATCAATCACACTAGAAGAATACAAGGGATAGTTGCGCGGCTCGAAGAGAGCCCATTCAATCGCTTTCTCTCGCGCGAGTTCAATTCCATATTATTCTTTGGTTACTTAACCATTCAAACCAATAGCTGGAATTAGCGCCAATAAAGAATAAGTAAATAAAGAATAAGTAATAAGTAATATTTTTATTTATTTAACTTAGAACTAAGTAGTTATTACACACACTGGACTGTCCTAGATCGAATTGATCGGATTGCCCCCCCTACCCCCCCAAATATATTTCTTTGGAAGAGTAGGGAAGGGCACGATTGGCAATCCACTGGACCGCCCTGAGTCTCATCGACCATCATGCACACGGATATTTCTATCGACGTGCCCCCCAAGCGCCTGGATGGAACCAAGTGCGCCTCCGTGTCACGCCGACGTGTAACCTTTATCGCTCACAGCATTTGGTAGTTACACCGTTGAACCATTCTGGCAAACAAAGCCTATCCGTTCTCTTTGCTGCAATCATGCAACCTCCTTGTAACGAGAATCCTTAACGCAAAATATGCAGATGCGATTCTTTACAGAATCTTCCTTGCTTGTTCGCTTGCCTCACGCTGACTCGCCGACAAGTACCGTCCCGGGTAAATGGAATTGGGGGAGGTGTTAAGAAATTCGTCGAGCGCCTGTTTAGTCGTGAACCAGCGGCCACCTATCAATTTGGCGTCGAGTTTTCGCCCTCGAGCGCCTTTTAGAATCCACCTTCTGATGGTGTTAAGGTGGGGCCGACTTGGCAGCGAATTGACTGCCTCGCGCATTGAAAGAAATCCGTTCATGTCCATTACTAATCACCCTCCGTGGGTATGGCACGGGCCACGAACTGCTGCATATATCCGGGGTTTTTGCCCGTGCATTAGTCATTAAAAATCTGGACAAAATATGCACACCCTCGCAGTTGTTAGGTGTATTAGCCCACACGCCCTGAAGTTAGTGCAATCCTTTTTTCTGTTTTTTTTGTATTTTCTCAGTAGCTACCCCAGCCGTCTGGCAACCTCTTGAGCCACCCCAAAATCCTGCTCGGCGTAAATCGCGGTGGTTGCCGTATCGCTGTGCGAGAGGACCGCCCGGGCCGTTTCGATGCCAAACTGTCTCCGGATCTCGGTCGCGGTGTTGTGTCGCAACCGGTTCGGACTCCAGGGCTCAATACCGGCTTTCTTACAAGCTCCTTGGATTGCATTCCGATAAGCTCCCACCGTCATCTGCTCACCACGAGCACCCGAAAAACAGATCTCCGCAAAAAGATATTTGGAGAGAATTTGTTGTGCTTTCGGTCCGATGGCAATCAAACGCACACGCCTTTTGTGGCGCATCTTATGATCGAGAGGCGCGTATTGCCAAATCGATTCTGAGCGGTCTATTTCGCACGCTGCGAGGCTGCAAATTTCTCCCGGTCTCATACCCGTCAATCTTTGAATAGCCACCATATCGCCTATCAGAGGGCTTAAATGCGCCGTGGTTTTTTCGATGCTTTCGTTGTCCACAGGAGATACCGGCGCACGTTCCAGCGCGTCGCTGCGGCCTGCTTGAAGCGGCCCCACAGAACGCAGTCCCTCAAGAACACTTGGCGCGATCTGTTCGTTTTCAACAGCCCACTTAAATGCCTGACGGATACGATTGCAACTTTTGTTGATGAATTTTCGGCTGAGTGGTTTCCGAGAATAACGGCCCTCGATCATCGCTTCGCGGCAAACCTTGAGCTTCAGCGGCCCAAATAGGCTTGCCGGGGCCTGTCCGTAGATTCGAGAGACGTATCGCAGTGCCGATTTGAAACAATCAAACTCGGCTGTTGGGCGACCATTTTTGCGGTAATACCGCGAGGCATGCTTGAGAAAAGCCATGATCAACTGGTCGCAACTCCAGCCCTTGGCTTCCTCGGCTTGCCGCTCCCGGACCTCCCACTCCGCGATGAGTTGCTCGTAAAGCTGCCTACTCTCCGGAGAGCCATAGTCTCCAAGGTAAAACATCTTCCCTGAGAGGGTCACGATAGCCTGCCGGGACGATTTATGCAGGCGATAAGAAGGTTTTCGCTTTGCCATAACGCAATCTCCGTTTGTTGCAGCATGCGTCGATACACAATCGATACACACTTTTTCCAAAACAGTTATTGCGCCACCAAAGCGTTGGTGGGTTGCGTAAATCCTTACGCTTCAACCAGTGCCGAAGAGAGGACTCGAACCTCCACGTCCTAACGGACACTAGGTCCTGAACCTAGCGCGTCTGCCAATTCCGCCACTTCGGCCCAAAGTGGAAAGCCCATTCTAAATCATCGCACACGACTGGCAAGTGTGCGAAAAAGAAGATGCCGCGTTACATGGATCCTTAATACCGTGGCACGCTCGGATCAATCTCTTCACTCCACGCCTCAATCCCACCTGCCATGCTCTGCACATGGGCAAAACCCTGGTCCCGGAGCCAATGCGCCACCTGCAGACTACGGCCCCCCAAATGACAGTGCACGACAATGTGCTGATCCCGCTGCGGTTCAAGCTCCGCCACCCGCTGCTGGATCTCGCTCATCGGCAAAAGCGTCGCTGCCGCAATCGAAGCACGCGCATGCTCCTCGCTCTCGCGGCAGTCAAGCAGAACAAGATCTTCACCAGAGTCCAACGACGCCTTAACCTGCTGCGGAGCAATTTCTAGCGGCAACTTTTCTTCTGACATCATCACCCTACTTCCAAAGCAAGACCTACCACGAAACAGACCACTCGGAGAAAATCATCTCCGGAGCATGGCTCCCAGACCAACACACACAACCGGGAGAAAACACCGTTCCGGAAAAGCACCGCCGCATTGGGGCGGGTCACCCGCGCTAACTACCTGAGGAGAAATATTCACTGATTTCACTATTGTCCCGTGAATCTTTCGTAATCATCCCCCGATAGACTGCCGGCGAGATATCATCGGTAAGAACACGTGCACTGCCGTCGCCCATCGAAACAACGACAGCCCCCGGATGCTCGCTGCTCATGGCATACGTCATATCATCCGAGAGTGTTTTATTGATGTTTGCGTTGCCGTCGGCATCAAAACCCCAAAGGCTGATTGTGACACCATCGGCCCAGGCAGAAAGATCTGCCTCCCGTGTCTCCACCAGTAGCAACGTGAGGCTGGTGGCCTTCGGAGTCCGGGATTTGCTGTACGGATGAAGCATCCCGCCACCATTGCCAAGACTACTGATTATCGGACTCTTGCACGCGTCCGAATCATTCAACGTCTCAAGATCCGTGGCACCCATGGCCTTGTAGTTGCTAATTGCAGGCTTGATGCCCGAGTAGTTTCCCGACCCGCTCTCGGCGATCCCGCTATAACTCGGACAGATCAACGCCATGATTCTTTCCTGCCAGAGATCCTCGTTTGCATAGACAGCACCTGTAACCGGATCATCCACGGTCCCGTTCGTGGTGTCAAACGCCGCTTTCGAAAAATCAATTTTATCATACACGTGCCCACTCTCGAGGAATGGGAGGAGATGGACCATAAAACTAAAAGGCGAGTAATCCCGTTCTGTCGCCTCGGTGCCGACACTCCCTGAGGTCCCGGGCACCAGATCCGTATAGGGCAATGCACCCGTCTTATTGACGTACGCTTCCCCCTTGTCTGTCGTCCGGTAGAATGCGGCCGCGGGCAACACCCCCCTTCGCTCCTCATACGTCTTGATCGCGAGGGCCAACTGTTTCTGATTCGCCGTACAGGTACTGCGACGGGCCGACTCGCGGACGGTACCAAGCGCAGGGAGCAACAGGGCGACCAGAATACCGATGATTGCGATCACGACCAGCAGTTCAACGAGCGTGAACCCCTGCCGTTGAAAAAAGAGTCTCATGAGACGAAGCCTCCAGCCCACGACGGGGATAAACATTTCCTCAAAACACAAAACGGACACGCCACCACGACGGGGCCCGCCAAAACGTGTTTCAGAATAGTCAACCAGTCTGCCTTCCGCCTCTATCCCGCAGCATTCGCTCAGGGCCGACCGCCAATCTCAAAAAAAGGGGCCAAAACCCGCTCAAGATCTCTCCTGAAGAACATCTACTAATGTGCCGTGAATTGCACGCTCTGTCAAGAATTCGTTTGAGAATTCTTCCCATTTGTCGCCAGACAATCCACTCCAAGGGATAAAAATATTATCCTTTTAGCGGATTTTGCATCTCTCGCTCAAACGAAAGCAGTTGCAGCGGTGCGAATCCTTTACAAACGGCCATTGGCTAAAAAAAGCGTTGCCCCGCCAAGAGGCGGGACAACGCTTGTAAACATCACAAATCAGCACCGACGGGCGATTAACCTCCTTCGGAGAAATATTCGCTAATCGGGCTGTTGTCTGCCGAGTCTTTCGTGATCATGGCACGCAAGACCGTCGGTGAGACATCGTTGGTAACCGAACGGGCACTGCCATCGGCCATCGAAACCACAGCCACACCCGGATGCTCGGAGCTGATGCCGTATTGCATTCCGTCGGCACCCCAACCGTCCTCAAAATTCGTGCCGAGTGTGACATGCTCGTTGTTGATGGTGACTTTACCCGTGGCATCAAGGCCGTACAGGCTCGCAGTGCTTCCATCGCCCCACGCTGCGTATTTGGGCTCGCGTGTCTCCACGAGCAACAGTGTGAGCGACGTCGCTTTGGGAGCCCGAGTCTTACCATAGGGATGGAGCATCCCACCTCCTTGACCCTCAGTGCCAGACGCCGTGGAAACACCCGATTCCTGACAAAGTTGACCATTATTGAGCGTTACTTTGTTGGTCGCACCTACACCCTTGTAGTTGCTGATCGCAGGTGGGTTTGCAACGTACTCAGTCTCACTGGCTCCCGATGCCTGTGGACCACTGTAACTGGGACAAGTGAGCGCCATAATTTTCTCTTTCCAGAGTGTCGCATTCGAGTAAGTCGCAGTCCCAGTGGGATCCAGCGGATCGGCCTGCGTACTGCTCTTGTTATAGGCGCCTTTGTCAAATTGAATTTTGTCGTAGATGTGACCACTCTCGAGATACGGGAGCAGCGATACAACAAAACTGAACGGAGTCGAGGTATTGTTGATAGCGTCTTGGTCCAACCCCGGATCTGCATCGACACCGACCATTGCCGTACCGACGTAATCTGCGGAATCAGAGCAAAAAACTTCGCCCTCGGCGGTGGACCGGTACCAAGCGGCAGCCGGCATTTGACGACGCTGTTCCTCACACGATTTGAGGGCCAGGGCCATCTGCTTCTGGTTGGCCGTACAGGTGCTTCGGCGAGCCGACTCACGGACGGTACCGAGCGCGGGGAGAAGTAGTGCCACCAAGATACCAATGATCGCAATCACGACCAAAAGCTCGACGAGGGTAAATCCACGTCTTGTTAACCGGGTTTTCATAACCCACCTCCTCTTAGAAAAATGAAATAAAAAGAATAATGCAGCGAGTATCCGCTACAGAAAAACGCCTGCTCCGGTTCTTACCTCTGAAAAGAATGTTCCCTTTTGACAAGGTCCGCGGGGCCCCCTTCATCCAAGCAAAAACCCGCAGAGCGAAATGCAGTTTAAGGGTATAATCTCGAACTGTCAAATAAATAGTATGGCGAATTAGTCGCATTTTCCCATAATGTATTGCCCAGATTGCCGGAATAGACAGAATACGTATACCGCAATTCGTTGGGCTCTACTGCCAAGATGCGGTCGATAACCAGCACCTCTGCAGAGGGGGTGAGATACAGGGGAACGGGATTTCTCTGTTCATTCGCCACAATAGGAGCCGGTACCCGATTTACGTACCATGAGATCTATCGCGGGGGCCACTTCGGGCGGTCCCTGCATGTACATGCCTACCGGGCGCTAAAGATGCCGCAGCACAACCAAGAAATAGTACGCGACTTTGCCAAAGATGTCGCCTGCACGCTCCGCAGGGCCGGCTTTGAAGCGCTCTGGGCCGGTGGCTGCGTCCGTGATGAGTTGCTCGGGAAGATCCCTAAGGATTACGACGTTGCGACAAATGCCCAGCCTGATGATATCCGCAAAGTCTTCACAAAAAAGAGTGTTTACGCCATACCGGTCGGCGAAGCCTTTGGTGTCCTCTGCGTTGTCGATCCGGACAACAAATGTCAGGTCGAGGTCGCCAGTTTTCGTTCGGACGGAGCCTATCTGGACGGACGCCGTCCCGTGAATGTCACCTTCAGCACTGCGGAGCAAGACGCCCAGCGTCGCGACTTCACCATCAACGGATTGTTCTTTGATCCAGAGAACGGAGACTACTTTGACTATGTCGAAGGCAAGGTCGATATCGACCGGCGCGTCGTCCGTGCGATCGGTGACCCGGAAGCCCGCTTTTCTGAGGACAAACTCCGGATTTTACGGGCCATCCGTTTTACCGCCTGCCTCGAGTTCGACCTGGAGGAGGCAACCCGTAATGCCGTCACAAAAATGGCCGACCAGATCCGGGTCGTCAGCGCAGAGCGGATCACGGGCGAAATGCGGCTGATGCTGACCGATCCGCATCGCAGCCGGGCCCTGCAGTTGCTCCGTGACTGCGGGCTGCTGGAGATACTTTTTGAGGACGCATTCCAGCAGCCCACGAAAAAACTCTGGGAGGAAATGCTCGCCATCGGGGAGCAACTGAACAAGCCCTCTTTTCCCCTGACCCTGGCAATCCTGTTCTCGGCCGTGACCGATGCGACCGCCATCAAAAACATCGGTCAGCGGTGGCGACTTTCGAACCAGCAAGCCGAGCGGACCGCCTGGCTCGCAGAACATCTTGAGTCCCTGCAGAATGCCCGCACTAAAAACTGGCCGCAGGTGCAGAGAATTTTGATCCATGAGGGGAGCAGCGAACTTTTGCAACTCCTGGCCGCCCAGGTAGCGTGCAACCTGGCCGACGAGGAGGATCTGGCATTTTGCCGTGAGCGGTTGGCCTGGCCCGCAGCGGATCTCAATCCACCCCCGCTCCTTAACGGGGATGATCTGGCAGCGCACGGGTTGCGGCCCGGCAAGAAATACCGGGAACTTCTGGTGGCAATTCGGGACGCCCAACTCTGTAAACAGATCCAAAATCGCGACGAAGCATTGCGACTCATCGACCAGTTGATCGATACATCCGGAGAGCCCCAGTAGGATTTTAAACCACGACCGTCCTTGCAGGAATTCATTCCAGCAGAGCGCGGTGCTTTCCCAACACTGCTCTTTCCATTAAGCTAGGCGCTCTGCTTCGAATTTAAAAAACACACCACCCCCTCTGACGGAAAACCAGACATGTTGGAATTTGATTTTCTCGGAATCGTATTGCGCTGGATGCACATTTTTGCGGCTATCGCTCTTGTGGGTGGACTCTTCTATCAGCGATTTGTGCTCCTGCCGGCCGCCTCGACGCTCGAGGAGAGTGTCCGCAAGGGGCTGTGCGAGAGAAGCTCCCGCTGCTGGTCCAAGGTTGTGATGGTCTCGGCACTTTTCCTGCTCGTTAGCGGGCTGGTCAATTTCATCCTCACGATGCAGCTCTTCAAAGGAGCAAACCTGGCACTCCCCAAGCTGTACCACCCGCTCTTCGGCATCAAGTTTCTCCTGGCGCTTGTTATTTTTTTCCTCGCCAGTGCGCTCGCTGGACGCGGCAAGGGGACCCAAAAGTTTCGTGAGAACGCCGCGAAGTGGCTTAATGTGAGTCTCGTACTCGCCACACTGGTGGTGGCGATCTCGGGCATCTTGAGAACGACACACATTGCGCCCAGTGCCCTCGAACCAGATCGATCTACCCTCCCAGACAACGAGACCACAAGCAGCGAGACCACAAGCAACGAACTCTAGCTGCGAACTCTAGCTGCGAACAATGGACAAGAAAGCAAAAAAAAGAATCGACTTGCTCAACAAGCGATTGCAAAAATTGCGGCAACAGCTCTCAGGAGTTCGGCAACAGATGGACGAACCTGACGAAGTTACGCGACTCGAAGCAGACATTAAAGCGGTCGAGGCTGAAGTGGTCGCGCTCAAAGCCTCCTAAGTTGAAACACCACAGCCGTCAACCCTGTTGTCCCCTTCCGCGGTCCGTTAAAATCGCGGCAGACAATGAGCCAACGCTCCACTGAAGGACCGACCAGGCCGCCTCTGGGCGACTTGGTCGATTGGCTGCAGGAGGAAGGAGACTTCGTCCATTGGCTCCGGCGCATCGAGATCGGATCGATCGCCTCCGTGGATGGAGTCTGGGGGTCGGCGTGCGCGCTGCTTGCGGCAACGCTCGCTGCCCACTCTCCCGAACCGGTTGTCGTCGTCTGCAGTGATGCCGACCGCATGGACGCGCTGACGGACGAATGGCCACTCTTTACCGAGAGGCTCTGCGACCGTTTCCCGGCCTGGGAAACCGATCCTGGAGAGCGGCTCGTACACGACGCGGTGTTTGGCCACCGGATCCGCCTGCTCAAAACGCTCGCTGGAAGTGAGCGTGTCGATCGACCCCGTTTGATCGCCACCGATGTGCAGAGTCTTTTGCAGGGGGTACCCGCAAGGGATGAACTCACCGCAGCGACCCGGCAACTGGACGTCGGCGATCGTGTCGATTTAGACGAACTGGTGCACTGGCTCGATGCGGTCGGCCTGCATCGGACGTCTGCGGTGGAACTTCCTGGCGAGTTTGCGCTTCGCGGCGGGCTACTCGATATTTTTGCCGCCGATCTGCTCCACCCGGTCCGCGTCGAAACGTTTGGTGAGCAAATCGAATCGATCCGCCAGTTTTCGGTAGGCAGCCAGCGGAGCCTGCAGGAGAAATCGTCCATGGAGATCACCGCGATCTCTGCGGAAACCGATGCCACACACGACCTGACCGCCTACCTTCCCCCGGAAAGCAACCTGTTGCTGCTCGAACCGATCCAACTGAACGAACAGGCCCGACATTTTCTGGAGCGAACCGAGGCCCCTGAAAAACATCTCTCTTACCAGCAGTTGATGCAGCGATGCGCGGGCTTTCGGATCGTAACCGCTGAGTCGATTGCCGCGACCCGCAACGAACAGAGCCTTTCGCTACCGTTTGCATCTGTTGAACGATTCACCGGCGATATCCAACGGGTCCGGGGGGAGTTGGATGCGTGCGTCGCCGACGAGACCGTCGATATCATCTGCACCACAGAAGCGGAATGTGAGCGGGTAGGCGAAATTCTCGCCGGAACCCGAGTTGCCCAGGCAAAGAGGCTCACCCTTTCGCTCGGAGTACTGCATGCCGGATTTCGTATGCCGACCGCCGGGAGGGTCCTCATTAGCAGTGGCGAACTCTTCAACCGCCGTGAGATCCGCCGGACGGCAACCCGGCAACTCGGACGCACCATCGATAGTTTCACGGAATTGAGAGCGGGCGATCTGGTCATCCACCTTGCCCACGGCATCGGGCGCTATCGGGGCCTTGAGTTGCTGGAACGAGAAAACCAAACCGAGGAACATTTGAAACTCGAATTCGCCGCCGGCACTAAAATCTACGTGCCCGCTTCGCGGATCGGTTTGGTCCAAAAATATGTCGGTGGGTCCAAAACGCGCCCCCGCCTGGCCCGCATCGGGGGCCAACGGTGGTTGCGGCAGAAAAAACAGGCCGAGGCAGCGGTCACTGACATGGCCAGTGAGATGCTCGTTGTTCAGGCCGCGCGCAAAACCCGTCAGGGCATCTGTTTTCCCGAGGACAGCCATTGGCAACAGGAATTCGATGCTTCGTTCCCGTACGAGGAAACCCCAGACCAACTCTCGGCGCTGGCGACCATCAAAGGGGATATGTGCCAGCCGCGGCCGATGGATCGTCTGCTCTGCGGAGATGTCGGTTTTGGCAAAACAGAACTCGCCATCCGGGCCGCCTTCAAAGCGGTCGATGCGGGGTTTCAGGTTGCGATGCTGGTACCGACCACCCTCCTTGCCTCCCAGCACCATAATACATTTCAAAGCCGGATGGCGGAGTTCCCGATTTCGATCGCATCGCTGAGCCGCTTCAGTACCCGCAAGCAACAGACGGCAATCATCGAACAGTTGGCTACTGGAAACATAGACATCGTGATCGGCACCCACCGCCTTGTCCAGCGGGATGTCACATTCCAGAACCTCGGCCTGGTAATGATCGACGAAGAACAACGTTTTGGTGTTCAAATCAAAGAGCGGCTCAAGACCGTCCGGCAAACGGTCGACGTACTCACGCTAACCGCCACGCCGATCCCGCGTACGCTGCATCTTTCCCTGCTCGGTGCCCGGGATATCAGCAATCTGGAAACGCCGCCGGAGGATCGGACCGCCGTGGAAACCCGCGTCACACGATTCGATGCCGAGATGATCCGCCATGCAATCCTCCGCGAACTGAACCGAGGCGGACAGGTCTTCTTTGTGCACAATCGTGTGCAGGATATCGATCGCATCGCTAAGCGTTTGCAGGAGATCGTCCCCGAGGCGAGCCTTCAAATCGGACATGGGCAAATGCCTGAAAACCAACTTGAGCAAGTCATGGTAGACTTTGTCGCGCACCGATTTGATATTCTCCTCGCAACGACCATTGTAGAAAGTGGCCTCGATATTCCCAACGCGAACACCATCTTTATCGATGAGGCCAATCGCTACGGACTGGCCGACCTTCACCAACTTCGCGGACGCGTGGGTCGTTACAAACACCGGGCATATTGCTATCTGCTCATTGACGAAAAAAAACACCTCTCGCCCACTGCGGCCAAACGCTTGCGGGCAATTGAGGAATACAGTGAGATGGGCGCCGGTTTTGCGATTGCAATGCGCGACCTGGAAATTCGCGGCGCCGGCAATATCCTCGGTACCCAGCAGAGCGGGCATATTGCTGCAGTCGGTTATGAACTTTACTGCCAACTGCTCGATCAGGCGGTACGGAAACTCCGGCGCGAGCCACCGGCGGAAATGCTGCAGGTCGATATTGATCTACCGGGCGAAGCCTACCTGCCCGATCACTACATTACCGACCTGAAATCAAAGATCGATCTCTACCGGCGGATGGTGAGAATCACGAGCCAAGAGGAAGCCTCGGACCTCGAGGAGGAGATGGTGGACCGTTTTGGCGAGCCTCCGGCAGTTGCCCGCAGATTGGTTGATCTGGCGGTCCTTCGTATTGATGCCGCAAACTGGGCAATCCACAGCATTGGGGTAGAACAGAACTATATTGTTCTGGGGTATGCCGATCGTTCTCGCATCGAACATTTGAAGCGGGTTGCGGATTATCCGCTGCGGATCGTAGACGCCCAAAGCGCCTATCTTCCCCTAGAGGGCGGCAGCGGGGGGCCGGACCAGGCCTACCGGACTGCAAAATCTCTGTTGCGGACCCGCTGATTGCCGCTATAATCCGCCGCCCAATTTTTCAGCCGCCGGTCCCCTCGGCCCCGACTCGTCGGGGCAACGACCGACTGCGCAAAACCACTTTGAGAAAACCACCGCCCTTCGGAAAAAATCGGACCTGTTACCTTGCAACGACTGCAACCACCACCGAACATCCTCGCTGGGATTCTTTTCATTCTGCTCGTCCTCATTTCAGGCCAGCAAGCCTGGGGCCAAACCCCGAGCCGGGGCATCGTCCGTGGCAAACGGATGCTGAGGCTCAACGATGCCAGACCTGCGGTAACCAAACCCCCACGAGAGGAGCGTCAAGCAGCGGCGGACACGCAGCCGCTGCCAGAAGGACAGCCCTGGAACAGCCAGGACAATCCGCTTGGGGCCAAGGTACTGGAATACACACAGATTATCGCTCGTATCGGTTCGGAAGTTGTGTTGGCCGGTGAAGTTCTTGTGACGGTCGATAGGGTGATGGAAGAGAACCGGCAACGGATCCCCCAGGCACGCTGGCAACAGACCCGCAGAAAGCTCATGCAGCAGATGCTCGATCCGCTCATCGAGTCGAAACTCATCCTGGTCGATGCCCTCAAAAAGATACCGAAGGATAACCTGCCTGAAATCGAAAAGAAGGTCAACGAACAATTCTATGAAGATCGCGTGGGGGCGTTGATGAAGGCAGCCGGGGTCGAGAGTCTCGCGGACTACGAAGCCAAACTTAAAAAGCACAATTCCTCGATCGAAATACAGCGACGCGACTATTTTGAAAAAAGTCTCTCACAGCAATGGATCCAGCAAACACTGACAGCGAACGCGCCGATCACACATCAGGAGATGCTCGGCCATTACACCGCCCATCTGGCAGATTACCAACAGCCGGCCAAATGCCGCTGGGAACAGTTGACCGCTCGCTTCGACAAATATCCATCTCGCGAGGCCGCTAAGGGCGCAATCTACCAAATGGGCAACGATGTGATGGTCCGTAACTTGCCGTTTGAACAGGTCGCCCGTGAGCGATCGGATGGTTTGACCAGTGATGACGGTGGCCGTCGAGACTGGACGACTCGGGGGTCTCTGCTATCGGAACCACTGGATGAAGCAATTTTTACGCTGCCCATTGATTCGCTTAGCAAAATCATTACGGACTCGACCGGTTTTCACATCGTGCGGGTGACCGAAAGGATGGACGTCTATCGCATCCCCTTCCGCGACGCCCAGGTCGGAATCCAACAAGAAATACAAGAGAAACGACGGCAAACCCAAATCAAGAAATATTTGGCAAGCTTGCGCGAAAAAATCTACGTCTGGACAATCTTCGACGAATTCACGGCGGAATAGCCCTCTTCTCAAAGCCCTTCGGCAGAGAACTCTCTATAGGCAGCCCTAAGGCCCTATTCTGCGAATTCCCCTACCTCTTGGGGCTACCAGCGATCGAAAAAGGGGCAAAAACCGCGGCCTATACGATTGCACAGCGTGGTGAATTGAGCATTTTCTAGCAGTACGCTAAATTAGTTCTTTCACAATCGATACTTCTGCGAAGACTGTATTTCTCGATGGTCTCCTAGCCTCTGGGAAAATGCAGCAGAGGTGTTGGTGCAAAACTAGAACATTTTGGATGTTTGGCCGATATTTTGAGTTTCACAATGGGACTCGGGCCAGCAAAAAGAGCAGAAAACGAAGGAGGAACTAGATGGGTGACGTTGCCAGTGTAAAGCTCGGAGATGGCAAGGAAGAATTGCCTATTATTACTGGCACTGAAAATGAGCGCGCGATCGACATTTCCAAGCTGCGAGCTTCGACCGGCTATATCACACTGGACGAAGGCTACGTCAACACAGGTTCGGTTGCAAGCCAAATCACCTACCTCGATGGCGAAAAGGGGATCCTCCGCTATCGTGGCTACGCGATCGAGGACATTGCAGCGAGTTGTGATTTTATTGAAATTGCCTACCTGCTGATTTATGGCGAGTTGCCCTCCGAGGAGCAACTCGCAACCTTTCGTGGAGCGCTCCGTCGCCATACCTTGCTGCATGAAGAGGTCCGTTCCTTTTACAACGGCTTCCCAAGGGATGCCCACCCGATGGCGATCCTGAGTGCCGTCGTCAGCGCCCTGTCGACCTTTTATCAGGACTCGCTCGATCCTTCGGATGCAGAGCAAGTGGAAATCTCAGTCCTCCGACTGCTAGCGAAACTGCCGACCATTGCGGCATTCAGCCATAAGAAATCAATTGGTCAACCCTTCCACTATCCTCGGAACGACCTATCCTACTGCGAGAATTTTCTACAAATGATGTTCGCAGTTCCGACCGAGCCCTATAAAATGGACGCTGATTTTGTGGAAGCCTTAAATCTTCTCTTGATCGTTCATGCCGATCACGAACAAAATTGCAGCACCTCCACGGTGCGGATGGTCGGCTCATCGGACGCCAATATTTTTGCATCCATTTCGGCTGGCATCGGCGCGCTTTGGGGCCCGCTGCACGGCGGCGCCAATCAAGCCTGCGTGGAAATGCTGGAACGAATCATTGCCGACGGAGGGGATGTGGGAAAATATGTCGATATGGCCAAAGATAAAAACAATCCGTTCCGACTGATGGGATTTGGTCACCGCGTCTACAAAAACCATGACCCCAGGGCCAAGCTCATCCGCGTGTCCTGCGACAAGCTTTTGAAAAAGATTCATCGAGATGATCCGATCTTCGATGTCGCCAAACAACTTGAGGAAGTCGCGCTCAATGACCCGTACTTCATCGAGAAGAAACTCTATCCCAACGTCGACTTTTATTCTGGCGTCATCTACCGGGCAATCGGGATTCCGATACAGATGTTTACGGTTTTGTTCGCGATGGGCCGTCTTCCAGGATGGATCGCCCATTGGAAAGAGATGCATGCCTCGCCTACCAAGCGAATCTGTAGGCCACGACAGGTCTACATGGGGCCAACCGCAAGAACTTTTGTCCCTATTGAAAAACGATAAAACGCAGAATACAGGCGAGGCGCATTTCGCCGGGTGACTGCCCAAGGCTCCGTATGCCCACGATACTGGTTGCCGATGATGTTGCGGCAGAACGTCAATTGATTGGTAAAATCCTTGAGAAGGATTCCGATCTAACGGTTATCTACGCCGTCGATGGCAATGAAGCCCTCACCCAAGTCGAAACAAAACGGCCCAATCTTGTCCTCACCGACATGCGGATGCCCAACATGGATGGCCTCCAACTGGTGCGGGCGATCCGGAAGTGTTGCGGCTCGACTCCAATTGTGGTGTTGACCTCGCATGGTAGCGAACAATTGGCCGCCGATGCGTTGGCCGCAGGTGCCGCCAGCTATATTCCCAAACATGAATTGAGCGGCGAATTACTCGATACGGTCCACCATGTGTTAGCCCTCTCAACCCGGCGGCATCCGACTTCAGCGGTCATGGCCGAAATGACCCAGGGCCGAAGTGTCTATGTCATCCAAAATGATTCCAATCTCATCACCTCACTCGTCAGCCATTTGCAGAAGGATGTCGGCCAGATGGGTATCTGCGATGAATCGGAACAGATCCGCTTTGGTGTCGCCCTCGAAGAGGCCCTTGTCAACGCGATGATTCATGGCAATCTTGAGGTCGACTCAACCGTCAAAGAACGCAATCCCAAAGAATTTGAAGTCATCGTAGATGAAAGACGCAACGAGTCGCCGTACAAGGACCGTAAAATTGAAGTCGAAATTGAACTCTCGCCGACCGAGGCGGTTGTCACCGTAGGCGATCAGGGACCCGGCTTCGATCCGACATCGCTTCCCGATCCAACAGATCCGGAAAATCTTGAGAAGATCAGCGGGCGAGGTGTGCTGCTGATGCGATCCTTTATGGATACCGTGGAATTCAACGCTGAGGGAAATCAAGTCAAAATGACCAAGCGGCGCAAAGCCTGAGGCGACTCTCCTGCAAACCCCATAGCGATGCTCATGCGTACCGGGCATGGAGCAGTGCTGTCAGCGCGGCGGCCAGTTGGATCGTTGCCCCGTCGACTGCCACGGTCTTTGACTGTTGCTGCAAAACAGAAAACGCCTCATTGATCTTTTTGCGATCTGCGGCAGGTAGGTGGGCCACCATTCCCTCAGCGTCCTTTTCCGCCACTGGCGCATCAGTAAGTTCCACCTTTTCCCGGCAGGCATGGGGCCGCGAGGTGACCAACTCAAGAAAAAGAAGGCTGCGGTCCAGGACAACCCACGGGTATCCCGGGTTCGACATCGGGCCAATCTGCAGAAGGTTGCCGCCGAGCGGAATCCCTTTGACCTTAACCTGCGGCAGTTTGTTGGCCGCAACCCAACTGAGGATGCCACCCGCCGCCCCACCAACGATTAGACCCGCCAAAAAAGAACTCCCGCCCACTGCGATATCGAGGACTCCTCCCGCAGCGGCACCGGTTGCCGCACCTGCGGTGATCAACTGCCCCTTGGTAACTCCCAAGTGATTCCAGCGTTCAATATTAAAGAGGTCCTCATCGACACCTCGCAGCCCTTCTTGAGTCACTAAAAGCCGCGGATGTCCAAAAATATTTTGTATTTGCCTCCGGCCCTCCGCCTCGAGGCTCCGAAGACGATCGTAATAGCGTTTTGCAAGCGGCATCTTATAAGGTTCGACGTCGGCATCGACGGCGAGCCGTTTTTGTTTGATGAGCAGGAGCATGGCAACGATCATCTCAGCGATGGCGCCTGCGGCCTCCTCCAACCGGGCGGCACGATCGGCATCGAGTACCTCGATTGCACGGTCGATCGCTTCATGATTTGCTTCATTCATCTCGCGCAGGCCACGCAATAGCCGCAGACGATCTGTAAAGTCAGCGCCTTGTGCGTTGAATGTTCGCACCAGATTGAAATACTGATCCAAAAGCGGTCGCCACTTCTCGGTATAATCGCTCTGGCCGATTGGATTGATCAAAGCAATGCGACTCTGGTGGGTCCAGCGGAGAATCTCCATTTCCGCCTCCTCTTTCGCACTCGGTGGTTGCGAACCATCGACAACATAGAGAATGGCGCCCCCGCGCAGGATTGGTTCTAGGAGCGAACATTCCTCGCGGAAGGTTTTTTGTGTGCGATGTTCCGCCACAAATGCTTCCACAACACCCCGCCGTTCGGCGGTGGTCGTCTCGTGGGATCGCAACCAAGCGAGCATTTGTCGCGGCCGTTCAAAACCGGGGGTATCTACCAGGACATAGAGGGTTTTCCCCGAGACTACCAGTGGGTATTCCCGACAGCGCCGTGTCGTACCCGGCATCGGATCAATCCGCACCGAGTCATCTGCAGCGAGCGTCGAGACAATACTCGACTTGCCTCGATTCACGTGTCCAACAACGACAAAAACGGGAACGTTCACAAATCCTCCCCGGCCCGCGCTTCGTCGGGATCGACGAGTTGATCGACCGCCAAACAGGGGTCTCCCAAGGTGGCAATCTGCCGCCTCCACACGCTCAAGTGGTGTTCCTTGCAGGCGGCAGCGAGACCCGGTCCATGATGGTTATAGAGTAGCACATCGATCAACGCACTATCGCCAACGGTTTGACGCAACCGCTTTAAGAAATCAAGGTAGTCGGCATCCGGCGGCTCCCACGCCTCAACGAGCAACACGACCCTTTTGCAATCGCCTAATTTTGTGAACCGGGAAAGGGCCTCATCATCACCTTTTGGATCAAGTTGTCCGATCTCCGCGATCCAAGCGACCGAAAGGCCAAGCCTAGACGCAAGGTGCAGGGAAATTTTGTCTCCATCGATATCGACACCCGACCATTTCAAGACAGGTACGCTCTCATGTTCGCTGCGGGTACTCTGTGGAATCTCTGCCGGACTCTTTGTCGACTCCGCATGTTCTTCATGCATGGTCTCGGTACATCCGGAAGCAACCCTCGCTCGTCGCATTCGTCGCAGCAGAGTAGTAGCTGCATAGTGGTCGAATCTGGACCGGGCGATGTTCCGGTTGACTTGCCAGACGCTAAAGAGCCAAGTGAGCATCCGCGGAAAGAGTCCGTAACACAAAAGGGATGCCAACAGGAAAGGCCATAGGCTTGCCCACATCCCCAAATCTCGAATTCTTTGTTCCGGAGAAAGTGTTAACCGAATATTTGCTTTGCTGGAATCCTTGACGTATTCGACCTGCTCGAGTGTGGGGACCGCCTCCGGCCACAAACGCGACCATGGCAACGCGATGGTATCGGTGATCCCGTGCATCTGCTCGCTCGAAAGCATCGTACTCCGCCATCCAAAGGTGGGGTCGTTGCCATACGTTAACGCCACGAAGGCGACAATCGCAGCCACGTTGAAGCCCAGGGCAAACTCCTGCGTCATGCGGATCAATATCCACCGCTGCAAATTTCCGTAGAGCCCGTAAATCCGTTTCAAATCATCCGCCGTTTCGTGTGTCGCCCTGCGATAGTCCCGCGAAATTCGCGCAGCACTCCAACGGAGCAGCGCCACTGGAATACGTCCAATCGTCCGGCAGAGCATCTGCATTGATTCTGTGCCAGGAAGCTGCGCAAGCCAATTTGAAGGTAGCGCCGCAAAGAGCCAAATTCCCAGGAGCAAAATCTGGAGCCCAACGATTGTGGTCCAGAAAAACAGGATGTTGATATGCCGCTGCGTGTCGAAGGCGAGCCAGCCAACCATGACGGCAACCCCCAATAGCAATCCGCATACGAATAGCAAGATACCAAAGAGGTGGATCAACCTCGTGATCCGCTCTCCTGTCGACGGAATGCTGCCAGAGGTTTTGCCGCGCAACTCAGCCAACCAGGCAAGAAAAACGTCCGGGGACTGAAGTTTTTCCACTTCGATTTTCTGGCCGATCGCCATGTCACGCTCCTGGAGCGCTTCGCGATCCAATGCTTGATCCTGCCGCAACTGGACCTCCAGATCGATCAGATTGGCAAGCGTGAGGGGAATTTTTTTAGGGCGACGGGTCATTTTTGGGTGACGATTTCGAATAGATGTAAATAGACGGCAGGCAGGCGCGTTTGCAGCGGTCTCCAAACTCCTATCGTATCAGAAGCAGGACTCAAGGCAGTAACCTGCGCCAATTGGACCGCCTGCACTTCATGCCGGAAAGCATACTGGAAATTGGACCGCAAACCGTTATAGTACCACAGCTTTAGAGGCTGTAGCTCAGTTGGTAGAGCAACGGACTTTTAATCCGTAGGTCCAGGGTTCGAGCCCCTGCAGCCTCACTTTGGCAGAGCAATGCCAAGCCCACCTCACTGTACAGGGTCACCGTTTTATCGGGGCCACTGCAACATACCTACCAGATCGTACATAGACGGCCGGGGCTTCCGTCTTTCTTTCGTCTAAAGTGTTCTCAACAAAACCTCTCTGCCCCGCAGACCAAAACTCCAATCTCTACCGGAGGCTATCAGGTCTTATCTTAGCCAGTTTCACTGGTCCCCCACCAAGGCAGATTTACATCATGGCAATCTGCAAAGCTGCTGTCACCACCAGCAGCCCAAAATGAACAGAAAGTAGTCTATTTCGGGAGTCAGGGCGAAACTTTTAGAACCCCACATCTCATTACGTTAATTGAGCTTGACAACTCTAGGGTGGATCACTATTTACGCGTCTCTCTTCTTCACCTTTTTCCTTGAGTAAACGACACCAAAATCTTAATTGGCAAATGGAAAATGAAGCGGGTGTGTACTCCGTGGAATTTCTTTTTGTATATGGGCCTGAAATTGTTGTAACCAACGTATCCGAATGTATTGGACATTTTGTGATTGGGGCTTACCGATATGAAACACAATAAGAAGCGTACATAGACCAGACACTGCACTGTTGTAGCAGTTAGCTGAAGGAGTATTGGCTTTGAAAATGACATTCCGAACGGTTGCGATCCTATGCATGGGTATCACGACGGGAATCTCATCGTCCACATTTGCGGGACCACTCTCGCAATCCGTCCAGTGGGCACTCTCCAGTGGGTCTATCGGGCAATTTGATTTTTTCAAACGCCAGCCAAAGGACGATCCGTTCAAGGAAGCCTCCCAGAGCGTCAAGCGACTGATGGATGGGAAAAAGCTGCAAGCAGCCGAGCATGTCCGTCAGGGTCGAACAGCGCTGAACCAGGGAAACCTCGAAGCGGCAATCTTTCACCATCAAAGGGCGGAGTCCTTATCTGTATCGTTCGCCCCAGGAGAGGACAGCCCGGCACATCTCGCTGCAGATATCAAACTCGCTAAAGACACAGCTCTCCAACCCGCGCCGGAAGCCAAGCCGCGTCCACTGCCAAATAAAACGGCAGAGGGTTTGCCCGCTGCCAAAAACCTTCCTACGGATCCGCCGAAGGATACCCCCGTCTCCAATGACAAACCAAAAGTTCAAAGAATCGATGGTGATTTAGAAAATTCCCGGGCGAGCCAAGCGATTTTCAATCCCGCTCGCGACCCGAGCTATAACCGTCAGGTAATCAGCAACGCGACTGAAAATTTAGATGTTCGAGTTTCACCTCCAATCGATCCAAAAGGCCCATCTATTGCTCCTGTGGTTTTCCCAACTGCTTCTTCCGATCCGGCCAATGATCCCCGCGCCCCTACCATTCCTTCTCGCCAAACACAATCCACGGCCCCGGTTTCTGCAACAGAAGCAACGAGAGAGATCAAACGCGAGCCACCCATTAAACTCTATTCTCGTTCAACACTACCTGAGGCTGAGGAGGCAGAAAATAAAAACGCTTCCGCTGGCGGGACCACTGCACCAACCACTGACGGATCAAGCGACGCTACGGCAACATCAACATCGAGCGGTCCGGAGGACCGCTTGATTCTTGAAACAAGCCGGTCACAAGAACGCCTCCGGCAGCAGGTCATGGCCGAAGTCGCACGACAGTCACGTCAGGCACTCGATATGCGTGAGGAAGATCCGATTGGCGCAATTGGCAAGATGCAGAAGGTTCGTGCAGCCATTGGTGAATCTGCACTTAGCAGTTCCGACAAGAAAATATTGTTCGGCCGCGTCGATCGGATGCTCGGCGAATTAGAAAACTATGTTGAACGACATCGCGCAGAAATAGAACTCAACGAACAGAATCAACAAATCCTCGATGACCTAAAACGTAAACGCAACTACCGGGTCGAGGTCGACCAGCGGCTGGCAGTCCTTGTCGATGAATACAACAAGCTTCGCAACGAGCAGCGGTTTTATGAAGCCGAGGTGAAAGCAAAAGAGGCCAGAACCCTGGCACGTGACGAGCCGGTGGTAACTCAGATGTTCGAGGAAATCCGTTTCTATCGTCGCGTCATGAATAATCAAAGCCTTCGGGAAGAAAAAGAAGATGCCGTCTGGAACACACTCAACGCCGTAGAATTTGCGAGCATTCCTTACGGTGACGATCGCAACCCCATCGAGTTCATTGATCATGGTGATTGGGAGAAATTGAGCGAGCGACGGAGCAAATTTGCCGGTGATGCGGAGCCCGAAAGACATCCATCTGAAATTGAAATCAACCACAAGCTCAGCACACCCATATCCCTAAAATTCAAGGATGCTCCGTTGAGCGAGGTTGTTGGTTTCATGAAAAAAGTTGCCGACATCAATATCTACCTCGATCCACAAGGGCTTGCCGAGGAAGGTGTCCATCCTTCTACACCTATCACTATTGATTTAAGTCAGGAAATTTCACTACGCAGCGCCTTAAACCTTATCCTCGGGCCACTCCACCTCGACTACGTTATCAAAAATGAAGTCCTTAAGATTACCAGCGAACAACTGCGTGATCGCATTGTCTATCCAAAGACATATAATGTTGCAGATCTTGTTCTACCGATCCCGAATGCCCCCCAACACAGTCAAATGGGTCTGCCAGACTCTTTGGCTCGTGGTTATCAGAGAACCAATCAAAACCTCGCGGGGACCAATGGATTTGAACCACCTGAGGTAAGCCTGGCAACCCACACCGCGGTTCCAGGACTTCCCGAAACGAGCACCATTTCTGAAAGCACACTTGCCCAATCGAGCGGTGGTTTTTCAAATTCCGGGAACTCCGGCGGACAATCGCAAGCCGATTTTGATTCCCTGATGGAACTGATCACAAAAACAATCGAACCCGAATCCTGGGATGAAATGGGGGGAGAAGGGGCCGTTTCTCCTTTTGAAACAAATCTGAGCCTCGTCATCAGTCAGACCCAGGAGGTTCACGAGAAAATTGCCGACCTCTTGGACCAATTGCGCCGCCTGCAAGACCTCCAAGTTACGATCGAAGTACGTTTTATTAATCTCAATGATGACTTCTTTGAACAAATCGGCGTAGATTTTGACTTCAATATCGACAGTAATGTTACCGACGCCAATCTTCCCAATAATGACAATGGTCGAAGCACAACCATCGGCCTGGGATTCGACAATGGCGGGTTACCAACGGATCAAAGAGCAGCGCAAAGCAACCCCATTTCGAATCTGATCAACGGCGAAAATGATATCCAGATCCGTCAAGGCACGTTTCCACTTGTGGCCCCACGTTCTCTGACAGGTTACAACCCGGCCGCTGCAACGACCCTCGGAGTCGCGATCCTCAGCGACCTTGAAGCCTATTTCTTCGTTCGCGCTGTACAAGGGGACAAACGAACCAACATCCTTCAATCGCCAAAGGTAACACTGTTTAACGGTCAGGCAGCCACTATCTCGGACCAAATCCAGCAGCCGTTCGTCACCAGCGTGACACCTGTTGTCGGCGATTTTGCGGCAGCCCAAGCTCCTGTCATTGTTGTCCTTGCTGAAGGAACCACACTCTCTGTTCAGGCCGTCGTTTCACCCGACCGCCGCTACGTGCGACTGACGCTGGTGCCGTTCTTTAGTGAAATCCGAGATGTCAACGAGTTTACATTCGAAGGAAGCAAAACTTCTACTGAAGACCGCACAGACTCAAACGAAGCGGGTGCCGACGGGGGAACTGCCAACTCAGCCACAAATAATGCGAGTTCCTTTACCCAGGGCACTACCATTCAACTACCAACATTTGCCTTTACGACGGTAACGACAACCGTGAGTGTTCCCGACGGCGGAACGGTATTGCTTGGTGGTGTCAAGCGGCTTAACGAGCAACGCAACGAAATGGGAACGCCGCTCCTGAGCAAAATCCCCTATATCAGTCGTCTCTTCAAGAATGTCGCTGTGGGTCGGAAATCTGAGAGCTTGATGTTAATGGTAACCCCTCGCATCATCATTCAAGAAGAAGAAGAGGAACTGCGAGGCTTTGCTCCGTAATCGACCGCAACGGAAAATCAGATGGTACGGCTAACCATTTTCCTCGCTGCATTCTTTGGAGCTGTCGGTGTGGCTTTAGGGGCGTACCGGGCCCATGGCTTGAAAACAACGCTCCTCGCTTTGGAGCTTCCGTCCGGAGAGATCGCTACCCGACTCGACAATCTGGGAATCGCGGTCCAGTACGATCTGATCCATGCCGTGGCAATGCTCGCTATCGCTTTGGCCCAGATACAAGCTTGTTCCAAATACCTTTCACTCGCAGCGGGGCTCTTTGGCCTGGGAACCGTTCTCTTTTGCGGTACTCTCGCGATCCAGGCTATTACCGGGCAACGGTTGTATTGGCTGCTTCCTCCGAGCGGTGGCGTGCTACTGATTGCTGGATGGATCGCTATAGCAGCCTACGGCATAAGTCGCCGCCAGGTGCAGGAATCATACATTCCTGCTAGCCTTTAAGCATACGAGCGGCCGATATTTCCAATAGGCCCGCTCCGGTGCAATGAGCAAACAATCATGACGCGGCTAAATATCCATATCCTTTGGGTTGTTTTTATAATTTCCGCAGTTTGCTATTACAAAGCAGCCCACGACCCCTACAGTCGTTCTTTTCTCTTCGCCCTCGACACGATCCACGAACGGGGCCTGAGACCCATCGACAGAGACACACTTTTTAGCGCTGCGATGAGCGGCATGGCCCAAACGCACGATTCCTACTCAACGTTTATTTCCCAAGCGGAAAGCGAGCGGTTTCTGCAGGTACTGGACCAACGCTTAAGCGGCATCGGAGTGGGGGTAGAAAAAGACTCCGGCAGCGGAGAGATCCTGGTAGTCAGTACAATGATTGGAGTGCCTCATCCGGCATACGATGCGGGGATGCGAACTGGCGACAAGATTGTTTCTGTTGCAGGTGAACCGGTTGCTGGAAAATCGCTCTCGGAGATAACCGCGCTGATTCGTGGAGAGCGCGGCACCCCCATCTCAATTGCCGTGATTCATGACGGCGAAAAGGAACCGGAAACGCTAAAGGTCATGCGACGCGACATCGCCATTGATTCGGTTTTAGGAGATGTTCGCAAGACCGATGGCAGTTGGAACTACTCACTTGAGACTAATCCTCACATTGCCTATTTTCAAATCACCGACTTCGGCGACCGCACCGTAAAAGAATTATCCAAGGCACTAACGATGCTGCAGAAAACCGGGACGGTGGCAGGTGCCATCGTCGATGTTCGTGATAATGCAGGTGGCTATCTCTCCGCGGCAACGGGCGTCTGTGATCTATTTCTCAAAGATGGAATCATCGTCACCACGCACGGCCGCGCGGGCCGACTGCAAGAGTCCTACAGGGCAACGCAGAAGGGAACATATGAGGGATTCCCGCTGGTGGTACTTATCAATGACCAGAGTGCCAGTGCCAGTGAAATCTTTGCTGCTTGCATGCAGGATCACGCTCGGGCAACGATCGTTGGCACCCAGTCCTTTGGCAAGGGATCCGTACAACAAATGATTCCCTTTGCCGATGGCAGCATCCTAAAACTGACCACCGCCACTTACCACGGGCCAAGCGGTCAAAACATCGATCGATACCGAGACAGCACAAAAAAAGAGGATTGGGGAGTACGCCCCACAGCGGGTATGGAGGTAACGATGACTAAAGACGCTGATAAGGCGCGACGCACCGCTCGGGAAAAGCGCAATGGATTCAGGCCCGAGGCCGAAAACCTGCAAACGGCACCAGCGGTCGATGATCCGCAACTCAAAAAAGCAATCGAACATCTCAGGGAAGTTTTAGGGGCATCCTAAAACCCTGCGGAGATGGCTCTTGCTCCGGACTTGCCCTCAAGCTCGACGTAGATTCCCCCAATCCACATCGGATTTCTTTTCGATTGAAAGATCTGCAAAAAAACGCTGCTAGCAGAGGCAGGTTTTTACCTGGGGCGAGAAAATTAATTGGTTCGCTAAGGTAAATCGCCACCATCACTTAGCATTAACGCCCGTTTATGCGTCTGGCGTTTTCCTTTCCGTTTGGCCCTGAAAGTGCATAGATAGAATTCCATGAAAGTGGCACAGAAACCCAATCCGGCCGGTCTGTTTCCGGCAACACGAAAAGGCGCAAAAAGGAGAAATACACAATGGATGCTACGACAATTCACCAATTTGTTATTAACAGAACTGGATCACAGGCCCTTGAGCAAACCGGTAGCCAGACAACGCTGCTGGAAGAATACGATCCGTACATTGCCGGATTGATCCGCAAATTGCAGAACGAGGTTCGCGACGAGCGGGTACACCGGAGATGGCGATACCGGAATTCGATCCGTTAAGAGTTGCAATACCGACTCTGAGCCCACGGTATGGTCTTTGCCGGTATGGGCTCAATGGGTCACGATTGCCGCTTCGCCCGCTACCGGGTCATGCCGATAATTGGCCAGAACAATACGCCGCATTTCAGCTGCAAACATAAAAGAGCCGGTGACGCAAATGGCGCCTTTGCCCCTATATTGGCTGGAGGCTGCCTGCCAGGCAGCTTCTGGGTGATCACAAACCTGCAGCTTCATCAAATCGTCCTGTGGTTCCCCCACCAAACACTGTGCAGCAAGACATTGTGCTGCAAGACATTGTGCAGCAAGCGATGCTAACTGCTCCGGTGGCACGGCACGCGGGTTATTTAAATACCGGGTAAAGACCACATGCTTGAAGTGCGGAAGCAGCAACCGCAGCATCCCACGCACATCTTTATCTAAGGTTGTGGCAAAAACCAGGGAACGAGGACCGGAGAGGCCTAATTCTAGAAGTCCATCGACAAATGCCTGCACCGACGCGACGTTGTGTGCCGCATCGACCACAATCAGCGGATCGTGTTGGAACACTTCGAGGCGCCCCCGGCAACGGACATCGGAAAGGCCGCGGCGAATCTCTACTTCCTCAAATTTCCATCCGGCACCGCGCAAAACATCAATCACCGCCAACGCCACTGCAGCATTGGCAGCCTGATGTTCCCCGAAAAGGCCCAACTGCAGGCTCTCACGTTGTTTGAGGGATGTTGTTCTGGCAAAGAAGCTGAAACGTGCAGGGTCGGTCTTCGGGTCCACCGACCCCTCGTAGCCGAAATCAAAATCCCGACCGCGCTGCAAAAGCGGCGCACCATGTGTAGCTGCGCGTCTTTCAATCACCCTGCGAGCAGACTCCTCCACCGCACCGGCGACAATCGGAACACCCTTTTTGATAATTCCTGCTTTCTCTCCGGCGATTTCGGCCAGCGTTTGGCCCAATTGCCGCGTATGGTCGAAGCTGATACTGGTGATTGCGGTCACAAGCGGATGGCAGACATTGGTCGAATCGAGCCTTCCGCCCATACCGACCTCCAAAATTGCCAGATCGACATCGCTCTGCGCGAAATACAAGATTGCGAGCGCAGTCGTCACTTCAAAATAGGTGGGCCCGCCTTCTGAGCCAAGCCGGGCAGCTTCCCGGTCCATCGCCTCCACAACCGGCCGCAGAAGTTTCACCACCTCTACCAGTTCCGCATTGCCACACGGTTCGTTGTTGATGACAAAACGTTCTTCCAGCCGATCGAGATGGGGCGACGTGTAAAGACCAACCCGGTAGCCACAACAGCAGGCAATACTGCTGACCATGGCCGCTGTCGAGCCTTTACCCTTGGTGCCGGCGATGTGGACAATGTTGAGTTTGTCCTGGGGATTGCCCAGTTGCCGGAGCAACTCTTCCATCCGTTCCAATTTGTATACGTTCGAAACGTAAGGAACGGTAGTCACCCGTTCATAATTCACCCGGCCCAACAGAAACGCAATCGCATCACGATAAGAGACCGTTAGAGAATGCTCAGACATCACCAACCGCCCGGACGGGAACCTTTGGCAAGACCTGCAACCCGAGTCGCTGCATGAGACCACCGAAAATCGCCAACACAGGAGGCGACCCGGACAGATTCCTCGCAGAACCGAGGGCCACAGGCCCAACATGATGCCCTGTTTTATCCCCTGCCCGCGTGAACATCCAGCCCCAACACACCGAAGCGAATGTGCCGGCGGTGCGGGCCAATCAGCTGCACCCTATTGGTTTTGCTCTTTCTTCTTTTTTTCTCGCAGCTTTCTCAACACCTTGTTCACTGCCGCCTGGGTGTTTTCGGTTTTTTCCTCTTGTTTCTCCGGACGATGGGGCAATTTTCCCGGCTCCTTTACGTCCGGCAAACGACGGTCATCCGCAGTCGGAGCAGTCTCAGGATTGAATTCGGCAGTCTCATCCGTGAGAATCTCATCACCCGTCTCCTTACCCACCTTAACGGTGTGGGCAACATCACTTCGCCGATGCAAATCACTTTTGCTGGTCATAATATTGCTATCGGACTTCCCGGGATCGGTATCATCCAACCAGCTATCAATTTCTTCTTCACGCCCTTGGGGCGTCTGCGGCGGCCTTGCAGCAGCTTGCCGAACGCTCCCGGCTCCGGAACCCTCTTTACCATCTCTCGCCATCTCCCTCTGCACGAGAAACCGCACGGGGCCAAGCACCAGTTCACTGCCCGATCGCAATTCCGTCTCGCCAACGACTCGATTGCCATCTACAAAAGTGCCATTTTTGCTGTTGAAGTCACGGACCCCAACATAGCCCTCATCAATAACCAGCGCGCAGTGGTGACGACTGATAACGTCGTTCTGAAGCCGTAATTGACAATCCCGATCACGGCCAATGAAGAACTTGGGCCCGGTGACCGAAATTTCCTCTCCGTGGTGAGAGCCGCCGATAACCTTCAGTGTTAATTGCGCCTTTGTTCTCTCCAGCAATTGGCACAACGGGGGCGCACCGGCATCCGGGCCGGGACTCTTGCTCCTCGTGAGGGTGAAGAATAAAAAAACAACAGGTATGGAGAGACAACACCCTCATGAAACCAGGCAGACTCTCATTCGTCCAACTGGCGTGTTCGCTAAGACTCTGTTCCTCTGTTCGGTTCCACGGCATTATTTGCCGCAAGGTTGACACTAGTCGGTGAGCAGCGTTCCGATACTGTCGCGACCGTTGCGTGTGGCAAAGGCCTGCCAGGTCGCAAGGTCAATGTCGTCAGTGATTGAAAAGACCGAACCCATCGCATTGGCGACGTGCACCTTACCGGGATGGTGGCTGCGTGCCGTTACCGCAGCGTAACAAACGGTGGTTTCGCTTTTACCCTCACGCTTATTATTAAAGTCGACATCGTATTCGGCAGAGCCATCGCTATGAATGACTTCAGTGTTAGGGGCGAATGTCGCGGTAAAACCGGTCTGATGCACCCGGCCGTCCACCCATTCGGTATGGCCTGAGTTGGTCTTAAAGTCTCCGCCGAGTCCGGAAATTTCACTCGGATCGGTCGGCATCTCTTCACCAGCCCCCTCCCCATCACGAAGATAAGGGTTGTAGGTTTTGACCTCGGCGAGCATCAACGTATTATTTAACCCATCAGTGATCTGACGCATCGAGACTCCTTTTTCCGGATAGAACATCCCGTTGCCCCCCTGCTTGGCTGCCGGATCCCAAACTTTCCAGGTCCCCATGTTCACGCCGTAATTGATAGGAGCGTAGGTATCAACGCCATTTTTTTTGCGCAACTGCGTGTTCTGCTCGGAAGGACAATTAAAAAGGAGGACTCGGTGGGCGGAGATCGGTTGGCCATCAAGCTCAATGTCGCTGTAAGGCAATGAAAAATCGATATTCTCATAAATATGCCCCTGCTCCAAAAAGGGTGTAACGAGTGCTTGTGCCGACCATCCGCCCTCGCCAGCGCGACTCGAGGGAAACGCACGACGCCCGGACTCATATGTCTGAATCGCAAGGGCAAACTGTTTGAGGTTACTTTTACAGACGCTCCCGCGGGCCGCTTCGCGAACGGTCCCCAGAGCAGGGAGCAGCAGGGCAACAAGAAGTCCGATGACTGCGATCACCACTAAAAGTTCGACGAGCGTGAAACCCCTAAGTTCGTTCCTTCGCATAGCATTCCTTCGCATAGTATATTGCTCCGCGTGACTAGAGAGTCGTTCGATTCCCGAAGAAAAACTCCGAGAGACAAACTCGTGGATTTGGTGGGTATTGAAGATTTAAAGATCCCATTTTCTTGCCGCTGGTATTGAGACTGAGTATCAATACCAACTGGACATAAAATAACCTAATTTCCAGTCCCGTAAAGGGGAGTATGTTAAAAATATCAAATTATTTGTCCCGCTCATTGCATCAAAATGGTGCTATGGCAATCCTTGTCTACGGTGCGGTTGCCGCCTATATTTCACTTATTCTGCTGAAAAATAGCTGCCTAGTGCGATTTCTGAAACGCCCCGCATAAACTTGGCTTATGAAATGTGCGTACGTAAACTGTTAATCACTATCACGTTCGGCCTTTTCAGCTTTCCCTAGGAACGGGCCTTTAAATTCCGGAAAAGAGACATATGTCCGCCCAGACACAAAACGCACCGGCCGCCCCTGCCCCCTCCCCTACCCCGAGCCCGGTCATCGAGACGAGAAACCTCTCCAAGGTCTTCCGTGACTTCTGGGGCCGCCAGAAGGTGCGGGCACTCAAATCCCTCGACCTACAGGTGCGGGAGGGTGAAATTTTTGGACTCCTCGGACCGAACGGTTCGGGTAAATCGACCACCATCAAAATTTTGTTGGGGCTTTTGTTTCCCACCAGTGGCGAGGCCCTCGTATTTGGTCGCGACGCCACGGACGTGGCAAAAAATCGACGGATCGGATACCTGCCAGAAGAGTCCTATTTGTATCGGTTTCTCAATGCCACCGAAACGCTCGACTTCTATGGAAGGCTGTTCAATATGCCCTCCAAGGAGCGGCGGGATCGGAGCGAGCAATTGATCGAGATGGTCGGACTCTCCTCCGCCGCTCGCCGACCTCTGAAAGAATATTCCAAAGGGATGACGCGTCGCATCGGTCTTGCACAGGCACTGATCAATGACCCCGATCTGATCCTGCTCGACGAACCGACCAGCGGCCTTGATCCAATTGGCACCCGGCAAATGAAGGATTTAATCTTAAAACTTAAAGAGGACGGCAAGACGGTTGTTCTCTGTAGCCATTTACTCGCCGACGTACAGGATGTCTGCGATCGGATTGCTATTCTCTATCAGGGCGAACTCAAAGAACTCGGTCGCGTCGAGAGTCTGCTCAAGCAGCAAGATATCACGCAAATTCAATCGACAAAGCTCAGCGAAGGTGATTTGGAAGAGCTTTGCCAGATGATTCGTGAAAAAGGCGCCGAAGTCCTCGCTACCGATAGCCCGAAGACGACGCTAGAAGATCTCTTCCTAACAATCGTCAAAGAGAGCCAATCGCGACCCGGCAAGAGAGTCTACGTAGACAAGGACGAACGGTAACCAAAGATGATCATCGAAAAACCGGTTCCGCCTATCTGGCAGTGGCTCTTCGGCGGTGGTGCCACTTCAAATGCACTGCAGGGGGATGGCGCCCTCTTGGAATTTCTCCAGGCTACTTGGGTTTTGGGGCTTCTCGGTCTGGCCATCGGCCTTTTAATCACCATTTTTCGTTACGGGCCAAGTCGTGGCTGGCACAATCTCCTGCGGGTCCTCGCACAGGCTCCTCGTGATCTTCTGGGAATTTCGCCGAGGCGAATCATGGGGCTAACCTATCTGGCGATGCGAGAGGCATTCCGCCGCCGCGTCTGGGTTGCCCTGCTGCTATTTTTTGCCCTGCTCATGTTTGCCGGCTGGAACCTGGCACCCCAGAGCGACCAGCCCGGGGTGATCTATCTTAACTTCGTTCTTACTGCCACCACCTTCATCATGCTCCCCGTAGCAATATTCACTTCCGCATTTTCTTTGCCCCAGGATATTAAGAACCGCACGATTTACACCGTAGTGACGAAGCCGGTCAGACCGAGCGAGATATTGCTTGGGCGTATTTTAGGATTTTCCCTGGTGTCTACGTTCCTGCTTTCGATCATGGGTGTTACCAGTTATATTTTTGTCGCTCGCGGACTCAACCACAGCCATGAATTACTCACAAAAGACATGGTCAGCGAAACCGTCCGAGGCGTTCCCGTTCGCTACGAAGGTAACACAACGCTTTCGGACCACCATCGGCACCACGACCAAATCGAGGCCGATGAATTTTTTCCTGAAATTGAATTGCAAGCCCTGCCGAATGATGGTGGTATCACAATCTCAAAAACAGCCGGTAGCGCTACAGCGTCCGGACTCAAAAAAGGAGATCTCCTCCAGGCGATTGACGGCGTGAGTCTCGTCGCGGACAAATTGGATGAAGCAATCCTCTCGCTTCAGGGAAAGGCTGGGACCAAAGTCGCACTGACAGTAAGGCGGGGGACCGAGCCGCTCATTATTGATGTCCCACGCACGATTCTGGAAACCTTTAGCGGTCCCAATCGCGGGCACAAGCATCGCGTGCTCGCCCACCACTCGGGGGCAGCCGATTCCGGAAAACTCGACTACGCGTTGGGCGAGCCCGAGGGCCTGTTCGTAGCCCGCGTTCCCAAATATGGCAGCCTTCGTTTCCGCGACAGCAAAGGGGACGCAAAAAACGAAGAGACCTGGGAGTTCACCGAAAAGGGCACAAACATTGGAAAGGTGTTCACCTACCGGAGCTATATCCGGGGCAATACGCTTGCGGCCGCGATATGGACCTTCGATGGGCTTACGCCAGAAAACTATCCTGACGGCATCGATCTGGATGTCAACATCCGCGTCTACCGCAGCCATGTCGGAAAAATCGATGCCCCGGTTGCCGGTAGTTTTTTTGTCCGCAATCCGGATACGGGTGCAAGTAGCCAGGAACGGATCTTTTCCGGCAAGGATTTTACCATCGACCAGATGAAGATACCTCGCAAGGTATGGAACACCCAGGATGAACTGGTCGATCTTTTTGACGGCGGTCTGGTTACCGAGGACGGTCGACTCGAGGTCTGGATTAGCTGTGTCGATCCTGGTCAATATTTCGGCATGGCAGAGGCGGATGTGTATATCCGCGCCCTCGATGCATCGTATACCGCAAACTTCATCAAAGGCTTTCTGGGCATCGAACTGCAGATCATCCTGGTCACTGCCCTGGCCGTGTTCTTCAGTACGTTCCTGAGCGGCCCGGTGGCCATGCTCATCTCCTTCACTGCAATTGTGCTCGGGTTCAACAAAGATTTTCTTACCAGACTTTCGCAAAGCGTCCTCAATCCGGAATCGGTCCGGCAGATGGACGCCTACGAACGGATCTACGGAGGCGGCCCCTTTGAATCCTTTTATCGAATTATCACCCAGAGAAATCTAACCTCCGAACTCGATGCAGGGATGCTTCGAGATGTTGTAAAAAATATCGACCATGGCCTCATGTACATTGTCAACCAAGTCCTGAGCCTCCTTCCTAATTTTGAGCAATTTGTAGAGGTGGAATACCTCTCGTACGGCTACAACATTCCCTCAGACATGCTCTGGCAACATTTCTTTGCTTTTCTGGCGTTTCTATTTGCTGTCTACGTGATCGGTTACTTTGTACTCAAGTCCCGGGAGATGGCACGATGAACCAGCAGCGCCTGTTCAAACGAAAAATTATCTACTTCGTTGCCATCGCAGCCCTCCTGTTCCCGCTTTTCGTGCTCAGCCAACCGGCAACGACGAAAAGTCCGGGCGGAAAACTTGCACAACTCCGCAACGAGTACAAGCTTTCGGAGGCAGACCTCGGACAAATCGATCCCACAAGTGCAAGCATGAAGCTTGCGACGTTCGGCCTGCAGGGCGCGGCCGTAAACCTCCTTTGGGCGCGCGCGATCGAATTTAAAGACCGGGAAGATTACACAAATTTTGATGCCACGTTGCAGCAGATCACGTACCTGCAGCCCCACTTTTACAAGGTCTGGGACTTTCAGGGACATAATGTTGCTTTCAATATCTCTGTCGAATTCGATGACTACCGGGATCGTTACCACCACGTGATCAAGGGATTCAATCTCCTCAAAAAAGGGATTCGTTTTAATGAGCAGGAAGCACGACTGCTACGCCGCCTCGCTTTTTATACCGGCTTGAAGATCGGACGATCCGACGAAAAACGTTACTTTCGTCCTATGTTTGCTGCGGACAAAGACTACCGGTCCCCGCCCCGCGACCAGAACTGGCTGACCGGAACCCGTTATGAAGGGCGACCTGAAAATCTGACAGACAACTGGCTGGTGAGTAAATGGTGGTACAAACAGGCCGAGGATCTGATCGACAGCGGTGTGATTCCGTATGGCACCATGAATCCGTTTCTCGTGCATTCGGAGATACCGATGCAGCAGATGCACTATGCGGAAGCCCTGGAATCGGATGGACACTTCGATGAAAACGTCATTGAGGCCTGGAAACAGGCGGGCCGCGAATGGCTCGCGTTCGGCTTGCGAGCGATTCCCACCACAATCGGCTTCGAAGTCAAACTCGAAGACAATGAACGGCTCAAGGAAAGCCGCGACCAGGCATACCGGGAGTTGATGGAACTCGAACCCGGACTCAAAGAGAAGTTGCGCGAGGAGAAGCGAAAGCAACTCGACCCTGCGGAGCGGAAGGCGATTGACAAACCGGTGAATGAAAGAAGCCCCGCCCAAGCCAAACTCGCCGCGGCTGCCTCGAAACAAATTAAGGTCTCACCCACGGAACTCGCGGCCGCAACGAGCGAAAAAAATCGTGCCCGGGCGATCAAGCTTGTCGAAAAATACCATTACTATAAAGAGCGAACCCGGATTGTAGATCAATATCGGGAGATGACCATCAATTACGGGTACTGGAAAAATCGTTCGGAAACAGAACAGACCGAGCAGCTCCTCGAGGCCCGCAAACTGATGTACGATGCCCAGCAATCGTACCGTGACTCCGACATCCCGGTTGCCTTGAAACAGTATGAAAAGGGATTCGAACTCTGGAGAGTCATCCTGGACGAAAACCCCGAACTGCTCACTGAAGAAACGTTTGTCTTCGACCTCTGGGATGAAGTCGAAGGTTATTCAAAAGTTCTTGCCCAGATTCGAGAAGATGGCAGCCGAGATCTTCCGGACGACTTTATTCTGCCCGACGTGGTTGATCGCTGGGAAACACTCAACAATCCTGGCGGTCGTTAAGGCGGGTGGCTAAAGCGGCAATTGATTCAGGCAGTCGGCAGCCTAGGGTGGCCTGTCTGTCCGCCCCGGTACTCCGATGCAAATAACGCGATCAGAAAACGCGTTGTCGCTGCAGCGATCCCCGGCTGAAGGCTTTCCCGCGGCCCGGCAACGTTGAGCACGACGAGGTTGTTCTTTACCAGCCATGCGGCGACCGCCTCGATAGCGAGGCGATCGACGCGACCCTCTTCTGTTGCCGAGAGGGCCGAATCGTCAAACCGGACGAGGTGGTAGGGGCGACCGGATCGTACGGCATAGCGGTGCGTCGCCCGCGTGCCCCCGGTAAGATCATGGTGGTAAAAAATCAACGTTCCATCCGAGTCGCCCACGTTGTGCCGCGTCCGGACCGCATAGTCGGCAGACTCGGTCATCTTCAAATCGTACTGCAGTGGAATGGTACCATCTTCGGCCCGTCGCCCCTGTGGACACCATCCCCCGTGCTCAAGCCCCAGAGCAATGGCCGCATCGAGCGCACCGCGATCAACGCCGGTCTGCCCCCCTGAAACAATCCGCCGTACCGGAAGCGAAAGAGAATCCATTCTGCCAGTCTACCGATGCTGGAATCTCGCTTCCAGCAGGCTCACTATCCCTCGAGGCGGCAGGCAACGCGGAACTTAGCGCTGCGGGAACGCGGATTTTGTGCAATTTCGCGTTCACCCGCAACGACCGGTTTTCGGGTCCGCACCTCAAGCCGGTCGTCATCTCGGAACGCCTGTTTGACCAAACGGTCCTCGAGCGAGTGGAAACTGATCACGGCAATCCGCCCGCCAGGCCGCAGGCACGCCGGGAGGCGGGAGAGCGCCACCTTGAGCCACTTGAGTTCCTCGTTGACCGCGATCCGCAACGCCTGAAAGGTACGGGTAGCCGGATGGATCCGCCAGCGGTGCGTGCTTCGCGGCAGACTCGCCAGGACCGCACGGGTCAAGTCGGTGGCGGTGCGGATTGCCCCGGTTTGCCGCCGCGCGACGATCTGACGGGCAATGCGGCGACTGTAACGTTCTTCACCATACTCGTGGATTAAATCCGCCAATGCTCGTTCGCTGATCCACTGGAGCAGTCGCCAGGCAGGTTCCCCCTCCTGCGGATCAAATCGCAGGTCCAACGGGCCTTCTGAAGAAAAACTGAAGCCACGCGCCGCATCGGCAAGCTGGTCGCTCGAGAGGCCCAAGTCCAACAGGATGCCATCGACCGCCGTAAGGCCAAGTTCCTCTAGAAGTTCGGGAATATCTGCGTAGTTGCGGTTTGTCAGTTTCACCGGCAAACCCTGCAGCACCTGCTCCGCTCGAGCGAGTGCTGCCGGATCTCGATCGATCCCAATCACCAGGCCACCGCCGCCAACCGCAGCCGCCAGAGCGCGAACATGGCCCCCACCGCCAAGCGTACCATCGACAAACGTTTCCCCTGGTGCCGGATGCAACCAATCGATAACCTCCTCAAGCAGGACGGGAAGATGCTGCGACTCTGTCATGATCGAATGCGACAAACTGGGATGTAACAAAATAGGCGATTGTTTTCCCGGCAGAGAAATATGCCAGGTGGGCCTTTAGGTTAACGGAAAATCAACCTTGCTGCAGGAACCGTGAAATTTTGGCGATCCGGAGGCAGCAAAAGTCCCCGCATCGTGAAATCCGCCTAAAAAGAAACCCGCACTCAGGCACATCCGTGTGCCCAGGTGGGGTGGGTGTCCGCAACAGGTTTGCACGAGGCAACCCTGTTACTCCGATTCGCTCCCGAGGTGCATCCGTGCCCTCTCAGTGGCAGCGAAGCCCGTAATGCTGTGCATTCGTGGCCTAGGAGTATCAGCAGGTGGCCGCTAACTGATATTCCGCTGCCGCTATTGAACAAACCGACGGACGGACGATCCGTTTATTCACGAAGCCGCTTCTGACTTCGCTCTTTTTTCCGATTCTGTTGATACTTGAAGTGATATGTAACAATCCGTTTATTCCTTTACTCCGCCTGATCCGGTTCGAAACGTCGCTTCGGCCAACTCGTCGTAGTGACCGCGACGTTCGGAGGTGTAGCTGTCCCATCGCTCCGATTCCCACAGTTCCATATGATTTCCGACGCCAACCAACACGGCATCGGTACTGAGGGCGGCCCACTGAGACAATTCGGGGGGTATGCGCAATCGCCCCTGTTTATCGAGTTCCGTCCTGCGGGCCTGGGCGTAGAAAAGTCGGCCGAACGCGCGGACGTCCCGCTGGGCGGGTGAGGCACTCGAAAAACGATCGGCAAGCTGCAGGAACGAGCCTTCGTCATATATCGCTAACGATCCGTCGGTACCAGGCGCCACGTAGAAGACCCCTCCTGAGGCTTCTCCCAGAGCTGCTCGCAGCTCCTTGGGAATGGTTACTCGCTGTTTGTCATCAATCGATCGGCTAAAAGTGCCTGTTAGCAACATGGGAAATACGGGGCACCCCCCAGGGGCAGTGCGTTTGAACAACCAAAACCAACAATGCAGAAAGAGGTGGCAAAAGGGGCCGCCTGAGAATCACCATTTTTTACCACTTCAAACCACATAGGCCCAAATTTACCCGAGAAGCCTCTTTCGTCAAGCTGATTTTTCTACCCGTTTTTAAAGGTTTTATTCAAAGAAGCTGAAAAAACAGGGACTTGAAGCAACCAAAAAATTTGAGCTTTTCAGATGAATTATCTTGGTACCTCCCATTGGCGCTGCATGGTGCTGGGGCGGGAAGAGGAGCCGGATCGCAAGCGGTAGCGAACCGCCGCGTTTGCGACCACTACATCGTGTGCCGGGGCATTGGCAGACCCCTCTGAGCGGGCCGATTCTTTTGTGCATGAGATTGTCCCTTGCGGGGCGCCGAACAACGCCAAAGCCAACACGTAAAGAGCCCGCCCGGCACCAAAGGCAGCGAAGTCTACAAGGAGAGGCCCGAATCCCCTATACTCGCCTCTCGCATGACCCAACTGGATGCTTACGACTACGAGTTGCCCAAAGACAGGATCGCGCAAACACCCCTGGCCGTGCGGTCCGACGCAAGGCTCCTCCTCGCAGACCGCGGTTCGGGCAAGATCGAGCACTGGCATGTCCGGGATTTACCGGAACTGCTTGCTGCGCACGACACGCTGGTCCTGAACGACACCCGAGTGCTTCCCGCACGGCTCGTCGGCCGCCGCTCTTTGACCGGTGGCCGCTGGGAAGGCCTTTTTCTGGCCGCCGACCGCCTCGGCCTCTGGAAAGTCCTCGGCAGAACGCGAGGAAAGATTCAAGCAGGCGAGCGGATTGTTCTCGTCGATCCCGAAGGCCGCGACAGTCTCACATTGGAGTTGATTGAAAAAGGTGCCGAAGGAGAATGGCTCGTCCGCGTCGACTCGCAGGACGATCCTTACGCGGTGCTCGAGCGGGTCGGCCGAACTCCCCTGCCCCACTACATCCGCGGTGGCGAAATGCTCCCGGAGGATCGCCAGCGGTACCAGACTGTCTTTGCACAGCATCCCGGATCGATCGCTGCCCCTACGGCAGGGCTGCACCTGGACGAACAGCTGTTTTCAAAACTGGGGAAAAAAAAGATCGAGGCGGCATACCTGACACTCCATGTGGGCAGAGATACCTTTCGCCCGATTACCACCCCATCCCTCGATGGGCATCCGATGCATACCGAATGGGCCCATCTCGATGCAGCGACTGCCGACCGCCTGAACGCCTGCCGGGCGGCCGGTGGCCGGATTGTCGCGGTTGGCACGACCTGTGTGCGGGTCCTAGAGACGGCTGTAGTGGACGGATCTCTCGCAGCATACGAGGGGACCACCGATCTGTTTATCCGCCCGCCGCACCGTTTTGGGGCGGTCGATGCTCTGATCACGAATTTCCATCTTCCGCGGACCACGCTTCTGGTACTGGTCCGCACGTTTGGGGGCGATGCACTGATCCAGAGGGCCTACCGGGAGGCGGTAGAGCAGCAATATCGCTTTTACAGCTACGGTGATGCGATGCTCATCCTCTAAAAATCGCTTTCCCCGTCCGCCAAAATCGAGCCCGCCCGATCCCTGCCCACCCGATGGCGACCACGGTATACTCAGAATGTTCCGCCACGGGCGGCGGTTCAGATAACATCCTACAGACCCATCGGTTGATTTCCGAGAAAGGATTCGTCGTGAGTGAAGTGCAAACCGAACACGTCCTGGTGGTGCCCACAGAACGTTTTCATTCCCTTGGATATTTTCAGGGATTTTCTGAGCGGACCGATTGTCTCCAAGAGCTGCTCCATCCGGAGCATACGAGCTACCGGCCTCGCGACGAAGTCGAAGAAGACCCCTCCTTCAAACAATTGATTCCCTACTGCGTATTCCGCCATTTGGACCAGGCAGGCACGCCACACCTCTTCCAATACACTCGAGGAAGCGGACAGGGAGAAGGCCGCCTGCACGCCAAGAAGAGCATCGGGATCGGCGGCCACATTTCCCAGATTGATGCCCGAGCGGACGCCGATCGCGATCCCTATGAGGAGGGCATGCGGCGCGAACTGGAGGAGGAGATTTTCATCGACACGCCCTATACCCAACAGTGCGTGGGGCTGATCAACGATGATGAGACCCCTGTCGGCAAAGTGCATCTGGGGGTGGTACATCTGTTCGACGTCGAGAGTCCCGGCATCAAACCCCGCGAAACGGAAATCATCGCTGCCGGTTTTCGGCCCAGCGAGGAAATACTTGGGGATTTAGAAACCTTTGAAACCTGGTCGCAGATCTGCATGCGTGCACTCTTTAGCGATCTGCCAAAGGCGAGCATTCAGGCAGAGTAAATGGTCCGTCCCCCGTAGCGGGCGGCAGGTGGGAGGAAAGCGTTTTCCAGTCCACGTTTTTTGTTGCCCGAACGCACGCGAGTACTCCTTTTCGGACGGGGCCTGATTGATTCAGACAACGTAAAATAAAAGAATGGGCGACCGCGTTTACCTTGACAATCAGGCAACCACCCGAGTCGATCCTCGTGTGGTCGATGCCATGCTGCCGTACTTCGAGGCGAAGTACGGAAACGCCGGCAGTGTCAACCATATTTTCGGCTGGGAGACCGCCGAAGCGGCGAAACAATCGGCGGCACAAATCGCTGCGACTCTCGGCGCCCGACCCCAGGAGATCATCTTTACCAGCGGGGCTACCGAGAGCAACAACCTGGCAATTTTTGGAGCCGCCGGCGATCGCCGTCGTCGCGGCAACCACATCGTGAGCGTGGTGAGCGAACACAAGGCGGTGCTTGACCCCCTAGCCCATTTGAAGGGTCGCGACTTCGAGGTGACACTGCTCCCGGTCGCGGACCAGAAGAGCCCGCGCCCCGGTACGATCACCGCCGAAGCGGTCGCGGATGCGATCCGGGACGATACGGTACTCGTTTCGGTGATGATGGCGAACAATGAGACCGGTGTCATCCAACCGCTCGCCGAAATCGGGGCGGTCTGCAAAGAGCGTGGGGTACTTCTGCACACCGATGCGGCCCAGGCGGTCGGAAAAATCCCCGTCGATGTGCAGCAACTCGGAGTCGACCTGCTCAGTTTCTCCGGCCACAAAATCTATGGGCCTCGCGGCATCGGTGCGCTCTACGTCCGCCGCCGCGAGCCCCACGTGCGGCTCGAGCCCCAAATTTTCGGCGGCGGACAACAGTTGGGGCTCCGCAGCGGAACACTCAATGTGCCGGCGATCGTGGGACTCGCGAGAGCAGTTGCGCTCTGTGGCGAGGAAATGGAAAGCGAGACGGAGCGACTGGCGAGTCTACGAGACAATTTGTTTGAAAAACTCTCTAGCCATCTTTCGGGAGTGGTCCTCAACGGCCCTCCGTTGGGTGATCGGCAGCTAAGACTGGCGGGAAATCTAAACGTCCAGTTCGCGTACGTGGACGGGGAGGCATTGATGATGAGTACCGGCGGGGTGCTGGCAGTTAGTTCGGGCAGCGCCTGCACCTCGGCCGATCCCGAGCCGAGCCATGTCCTCCGCGCGCTCGGACTCAACGATGATTCAGTCCGCAGCAGTCTGCGGTTCGGCCTCGGTCGTTTTACCACCGAGGCCGATATCGAGTTTGCCGTCGAGGAGATTACCTCAACCGTGACCCGCCTGCGGAAGCTCAGCAGCCTGGCTGGCGAATAAAGGGCCACGAACAATCCGCCGCGCGGATCAAAGCCAAAGATTGAGGACCACGCCGAGCGCGATCAGCAAAACACCTGCCACGGCAACTACCAGAAAACTCTGCTGCACGCTCGTCCGCTTGGCATAAAAGCCGACCAGGATCGGCGTGAGCGTATAGCCGAGGTTGCTGATGGCGAGCGTCACACCCACGACCCGCCCGTGTGCAGAACTCTCAAAACCCAGAAAGAGGATCGCCAGGATGGTGGGGAACAGCGGGCCGCAGGCCAGACCCGCACCAATGACCAGGAACGGGGCAAGGGCCCGGCTCTTGGTAAAGACAACCGCTCCGGTGACGAACGTGGCGGCAATGGCCAGAAGAAGCACCAGAGGCGCCTCTCCGCCAAGTGGCAACAGCGCCGCCACGAAGAGCCGCGCGATCAGGCTCGCTCCCCAGAAAACCGATATCATTCGCGTACCGAATTGGGGGGAGTATCCTTTTTCGACGAGGTACGAGGAGGTCCAGGTGGCAAACGTCGTTTCGATCGGTCCAAACGCACCGAGGCAAAGACCACAGAGCCAGATGTGCGGCCGCGAAAAAAGTTCCCATGTGCCGATCGGGTTAGCTTCGATTAGTGGCCCCGGATCAAGGCGCATGAGCAGGCAGGGCAGGGAGGCGAGAAATGCAAAGAGTCCCAACAGCAGCAGAAGCCGCCGATAGGAATCGCCACGCACCAGATTCGCCGCGAGCAGTGGCGTCAAAAGTGCGCCGAGCGAAAAAAAGACATCCGCCAAATTCGTGCCCCTAGTGACCGATCCCGGAAAGGCCTGCGGGATCATCACGTGGACGACATTGATCAGTGCGGACCAGGCCACGCTAAAGAGGACCACCGCGAGGATCGCCCTGGAAAAATTTCCAACGGCGGACAGGGCGAGGAGCCCGATGGCGATCCCGACGAGAGAGAGGGCGAACACAAGCTGGCTTCCAAAATGGTCGATCAGCCAGCCACTGGCCAGCACGACCGGCAGAAAGGTGATGCTAAAGGCGGCCACCAGCACCCCAACGCGGCCTTCATCCATCTCCAAACGCCGTGCCAGGGGGAGTTTGACGCTCCCGATCACCGCAGCGCAGAGTCCTCCGAGAAAGAGTCCGGCGGCGGTCATAACCGTGAGGATCGTCACAGAATCTCTCTCTCGCTATTTTGCTTCTGGAGGGAACCGGGCCACATCGGGAAGGGTCGCGATTGTCGCGCGCATTGTGCGGGGATGCAATGTCGCCTCAAAAACCCCTTGATCCTGTAGCGAGCCACTTCTAAGATGGCATCTTTGCCTGTTTTTGGCGGCGTAGCTCAGTTGGTTAGAGCAGCGGAATCATAATCCGCGTGTCAGGGGTTCGAGTCCCTTCGCCGCTACTTGGGGATCATCAAGCATCCCGACAACTTCCGAGAAACTCACGCTTTCTCGAATCCTTTGGACTTCGCCGCTTTTGTCCTGCGAAGTCGTGCAAGGCGAAACGGGCGTCTGCATCCCCAGTGAGTCCCCAGTTTTCACCGCCGCCTCAAAGTCGTCCTCGGTGACAGTGAGGTAGTGCTTGTGTGCGACGGAGGGAGTGTTGCCGAGCCAATTGCAAACGACGAATGTGGGAAACCGCTGTTCTAGCTCGGTCTGTCGGCTAGCGCGGAGATTTTGAAATGGCTTGGCCCAAACATCGACGCCAGCGCGGCGAATAATCTTGCGGAACGTTGTCCCAATGTTCTTGTTGGCCCTGCCGTCAAGCATGGGTATTACCCGCTTCTCGCCGTCTTCGACCATCGAGAAGGCTTCATCAAGGAATGGCCGCAATTCGGGGAACAACGGGACGATCCGCGACGGCTTGCCATATCGCTTGGTTTTGGGACTAGTAACTGTCATTCGCTCGCTGTCCCACTGGATGTCGCCCCACTTCAACAACGCCACCTCGGAAGGGCAACGTAACCCGCCAAACCGCGTAAGAGCAACAACCGTGCGCCATTGCCAGTTCGGGCATTTGTCTAGCACTTTGCTAATAAGGTCACGCGGCACAAACACTCGCCTTTCGTCGTTTGTGGACTTGCCACAAGCAACGCCATCAAACGGATTTCTGGAAATTAGTTCTCGACGGAATGCGTGCCGAAAGAACTGAGAGGAAATTTGGCATTCCTTGTGCGCCGATGCTGGTGCTAACCGTTTTAGCAACCACAGTGAGTATTCATCTGCCCTGCCGGGTGTCACAGCGCCTAACTCTACGTCGCCAAAGAATTCTATCAGCCTTGCCTGTGCATTCTGAAACTTGCCGATCCTTCCTTCGGACACATCGGACCGGTTGGCTATGTACGACTGAATAAAGCCGCTGAGTGTATCCGCCTTGACCCTAGGTGCGACAAGGCCACGATCCACCAATAACTGATATAGGTCGTCGTTCAGGTCAGCCAACCAGTTTGACACCTCACGGCTTAGCGGCAGGTTGCAGCGTTGCTCATGGAGTAGCGTGTCGATGTTGTTTGCGAACCGTTCGGCGGTTTTCTTGGTAACCTTACCAATTGGAAAGCAGTGCTTTTGCTTGTTCACGTAAGCGACAACTCGCGTTGTCCGTGAGCGGTATTCAACTGATGCCATGTTTATCTATACTACGGCTATGCCACGTGGACCGACGCCTATTACTACACCGATAACGAGCCGAGCTGGGCTAGCGGCATGACTCCATCCTGGCGCACAAGCGAGGGTATCCTGGCCTTGTCTGTCCCCGAACCGGCCACGCTTCTCTTAGCCCTCTTGGGTCTGGCGCTCTTACCGCGAAGAAGGCGACGGTAGAGCGGTTCAGCCTTGCCGACTGCGGCTACCCCCCAGTCTTTCTCTCCGCGGCGGTAGGAAAACGCGCCATTGTTGCCTTCGCTGCGAGCCGCAAATTCCTTGTTTTGCGCGCGATTTCCGTTAGACTGGCGGGTGGCCAGTCTCTTTATGTCAGTCTTTAACAGGGGAAGCTCGTGCAGCACATTATTGTGATGCTTCTCGTCACGCTGTCGACCGCCTCGCTCGAGGCGGCGTGGTATCAGAAAACCGATGGCTCGATTGCCGATCCGATATTGGATCTCAACGGCGATCCGCACAGTTACTCGGGCAATAATTTAGAGCCCCTTGCGATGCTGGTGGGTGCCGCCTTACCCGGAGCCGATTTGGAGAGCGCGCACGTGGAGAGCGCGACCATGACTTCCGCGGACTTGACCGCGGCTAATTTGAGTAACGCAATCCTACAGGATCTGGACCTGCAGAACGCGACCCTCAACGGTGCTACCCTGACTGGCGCGGACCTCGACAGCGCTAACCTGAACAACGCCAATCTGACCGGCGCAAACTTGACCGAGGTATTATTGTATGACGTGATCTTATCCGGCGCAAATCTGAGCGGATCAATCCTCACGAGCACACTTTACTACAATGATGCAAGTTGGACCGAAGCCTTCTACTACACCGACAATGAACCGACCTGGAATTCGGGTATGAATGTCGCTTGGCGGAGTAGCGTAGGCATCATGGCACTCGATCCACCGAACGCGGTTCCCGAGCCATCGACGATCATTATGATGATCTTGGGGTTGAGTCTTCTGTCGCTGAGAACGGGAAAAATGAACTTACTCAGGTATATTTGCGGGCGGGAATCACGACGCATGAAATACAAGGGGATGGGTAGCGTCATCACGCAGGGAAACCTGCGGTCGTCGAGTGTCGTGTTCGCCATGATTGTTGCTGTGGGGATGCTGCCGAGTGTTTCCCATGCAACTCCGCTGTTTAAGGGCAAGGATCGCGTTTCACACACTATTCGTGTTGATGGATCAAGTGGCACAAAAACAAAAAGTTTGTTCCCGCGCTGGGAATACAACTCGAAAATTCATGTGGTCATCGATCCAGATCCGCACGACCGCAACGAACTCATAAAAGAGGGTATCGAACGCTGGCAGCCCCGGTTTAATGGCTTAGAAACGGGCATTGAGATTGTATTTTCGGACAGCACTACCGACTCCGATGGCAACCCTTTGGAGAATCTTGTCCGAGTCAGCTTTAAAAGTGATGGTGCATCGCTCGGGGACGGAGATTACAAAACGGTGCTTGGCGAAAGGCACGCATGTGCAATGCCGAGCCACCCGACTGGCAACCCATTTTTTGAAAGCGGCAAAATTTATATATGGGACGAATATGATGACGCAGGCGAAGGAATCATAAACGTTTCCGAACATGAATTCGGTCACATTCTTGGATTTGGGCACTATGATGGCGATGTAATGAGGCCCATACAAAATTCTGATCACCGCCATCAGGAAGGCTCAGGGCTCGGTCTTTCTCGTAAAGACCAGAGAGAGTTTTACAATCTCTATGGCAAGGAATTACTTTTAGCGGCCGAACCTCAAAGTGAATTCCATTTTGTCGGCCACGATCCGGCCGCGAATTCATTCATGTATGAGGTGCACTTCAATCCGTTGGCTGATGTTCCATTGGAGCAGCAGCACAACCATCTATTATTTCTCGATATTGATCCTTCGATTGTAACGGATATTAGCATCTCGCCTGGTTGGGTAGCATTGCTCAGCGATGGTCCGGTCGAGCCGGCGACCGAACCATTTTTCTTCCTGGATGAATATATGGTTGGCGTACCCGTGGAATTGTATAGTCAATGGGGAGAAGGAGCCCCGTCTAGGTCCATTTCATTACGTGCATCCCATGAATTGGCGATGTTATACGGGTTACCGCCTGATCTTGATCCCGGGATTTCAGTCGATACCCCGATGATCGAATTTACGATCCATACGATCGATGGGGTGACGATGTCGCTCATCGATGTGTACGGAGCAAACGATATCATTCATCAAGTCTACGGGCCGACGACTCCCGAACCGGCGACTCTGCTCTTAGCCATCTTGGGTCTGGCGCTCTTACCGCGAAGAAGGCGACGGTAGAGCGGTTCAAACTGTCTCCTGAGCCCCGCCCCCAGTCTTTCTCTCCGCTGCTCTGTGGGGATAATGGGGACTTAAGTGGTGTATGGAACATCGCGTCTGGGCAAATCGATCCAAAAGATGTTAGA